>Ga0163153_10000410_pt1 | contig 76503 bp, 85 predicted proteins | sample OliLakLV19MP6IB1_FD_148629 | JGI IMG/M metagenome (GOLD analysis project Ga0163153, IMG submission 148629) | Freshwater microbial mat bacterial communities from Lake Vanda, McMurdo Dry Valleys, Antarctica - Oligotrophic Lake LV.19.MP6.IB-1 | ecosystem: Environmental > Aquatic > Freshwater >... | reverse complement strand
CCGACAGAGGTCGCCGACCGGGGTGCCGGCGTCGGCCTGTCGGATCGCGTACACGACCTGCTCCTCAGAGAACTTTGACCGCTTCATGGGTCCGCTCCTTTCGTGCGAGACCACCGAAGCCGTCATCTTACTCTAGTTCTACCCTGCCGTCGTTTTCCGGGGAGACGTCAAGTAAGATGGCCATAGATCGCTCTCAGAATCAATGCGTTACCCTACCAGGAATGGACCGGCCAGCCAAGGCATAGCTGATAAATGAAATTGAGCGAAGGAGGAGGGACGACTCCCACCTATTGAGCCACCGCTATTGGTACTGGCCGATACTATTTGTCTCTGAACCAGCGGGAGCATGCGTCGAAGGACCTGATCAATCGAAATGAATCGAGAGGGAGTTGAGGTATGGTCTTGAACAGTGGCAAATTGAAAAGGTAGCAGGACTGATTTCGTTGCGCGTGGCGGGGATCTGGTCCATCTGGTTTCTCCGGTCTGTCTGGTTTGATTGGTTCGAAGAACGGGAGAGACACGACAGGCCCATCAGCAAATAGGTTTCTTCTGAATCGCCCTCCCCTCACACAAGGCGTGCATAATACAGTAATCCCCGTTCCATGCCAGCCGGAGGCATGGTCTAGGCCATACAGAAAAAGTAGAATGTCCTAATTTCATTTCCTGCGTTGTATCGTTTGGGTCGTACAAGGACCTCATGAGGATCTGAACGATGATGGGCGAGTCACAGATGGAGCACTCCCTGCGCCAGATTCCCCCGGGGATCTGGGTGTTGGGTTTTGTCAGCTTGCTGATGGACATCTCGTCGGAAATGATCCATAGCCTGCTGCCCTTGTTTATGGTCACGGTACTGGGGACCAGCACCATGGCAGTCGGCCTTGTTGAAGGGCTCGCCGAGTCGCTGGCGCTGATCGTCAAAGTCTTTTCAGGAACGCTGAGCGATTACTTGGGCAAACGGAAGGGGCTAGCCTTGTTCGGCTACGCCTTAGGCGCATTCACCAAGCCGCTCTTTGCCATAGCCTCTGGCGTCGGCCTCGTCTTGACCGCTCGCCTGCTGGACAGAGTCGGGAAAGGTGTGCGTGGTGCGCCACGGGACGCCATGGTCGCGGATATCGCTCCACCGCAACTCCGGGGTGCTGCGTTCGGCTTGCGCCAGTCTCTCGATACAATCGGAGCGTTCCTCGGCCCCCTGCTCGCGGTCGGGTTGATGCTACTCTGGGCCAATGATTTTCGAGCCGTCTTCTGGGTGGCCGTTTTTCCAGGGATGTTGGCCGTAGCGCTCTTATTGTTCGGTATTCATGAGTCTGAGCATCGGCAGGCATCCAAGGGCAAGAATCCCATTCGATGGGACAATCTTACCCGCTTAGGGTCAGCCTACTGGTGGGTAGTGGGATTCGGAGCCATCTTCACGCTGGCTCGCTTTAGTGAGGCCTTTCTGGTCCTCCGCGCTCAGCACAGCGGAATTCCCGTCGCCTTAGTCCCCCTCGTCATGGTTGCGATGAATCTGATCTATGCCGTATCGGCCTATCCGTTCGGCAAGCTCTCCGATCAGATGAGTCACATGAGGCTGCTCACACTTGGGCTTCTGGTGTTGATTGCGGCCGATTTGGTGTTGGCTATGAGCGATCACTGGGGCACTGTTCTATTGGGCGTCGGGTTGTGGGGCCTTCATATGGGCATGACGCAAGGTTTGCTCGCCAGCATGGTAGCCAATACCGCACCAGCCGATCTTCGAGGGACTGCGTTTGGTTTCTTCAACCTCGCCAGCGGCCTGGCGATGCTGATTGCCAGCGTACTCGCAGGGTTCCTGTGGGATCAGTTTGGCGCATCATTCACATTCTATGCAGGGGCCGTGTTTTGCGGGATCACTGTCCTGGGGCTAACCCTTTACCAGTTGAAGCGCATACAATGAGTGTCAGGTCTTTCGGTTCTACCATTCGCGGTGCGTGGCGTGGAACTAGATCAGCGAGTTGAACTGGTCTTTCTAGTCCATTTGGTTTGTTTGGTTTTGCTCAACAAGAAAAACACGATGGACCAGACAGACGAGATAAACTGGCTGGCCTCGCCTGCCTCTGGTTTGTCCTTCTTCTTCTGCTCTGGCACTGGAACAGATTAAGAGGCCGCAGTCGTGTCCTGCTGATGGCGCTCACCTACGCCTTCCAAGATCAATTGGGAACCTGCTATATTTATCTCTCACCATTTTTTGAGGCTACCATGGACATGTTGATGATCGTGTTTCGCACTTCACTGAAAGAACGCGTGCACGAATTATTGCAGACGTGCGGGGTTATGGCCTACACTGAATTTCCCGAGACGGTTGGGACGGGACAATCGGGATCGACGGAAGGGATCTCGTTCTATGCGGGGGAGAACAGTGTGATCCTGGTCTCGCTCGAACCAGCTCAACGTGACAAGGTGGCCGGCGCGGTCAAGGCCTGGTGTGCAGAAGCGCAGCACTCAGGATGGGTCAAACCAGCTATCCGGATATTCTCCTGGCCTTGCACGCAGCTCATTTAGCAACGGACCTGCTCCTGAAGACGGCGTATCGAATCTCTGACCTACGGAACCCCGCGTGGGGGCCGTTAGCCTAAGGTTTATTGTAAGAATCCCTCCGTAACGAGTCGCCATCATTTCCGAGGCTCGCATGGTACGGCGCACACAGGCTCAGCAGCAACAGACCTACCGAGAACAAGCGCTCAAAATGTTCCCGTGGATCTGTGCGCACTGCGGCCGCGAATTTGACGGCAAGAAGCTGAGCCAGCTTACGGTCCATCACAAGGACCACAACCACGACAACAATCCACCGGACGGGAGCAACTGGGAATTGCTCTGTCTCTACTGTCACGACAATGAGCACCAGCGGAATCAGATGGCTGACGCGTCTGGTGAGGCACCGCCGGGCCGAAAGCAAGATCAGCCGGCGACCTTTACGCCCTTCGCCCATCTCCAGGACTTGCTCAAGCGCAAGACCTAACAGGATGCTGAAAAAATCCCCCAGCGGCGTTCTCCCCTCGAAAGCATCCTCAACGTAGCCCAGAGGCTACGCCTCCGGTGCTTTCATCAGCTGCGGCCTTGCTGGACGGCCTTTTTGAGCATCCAGCCATGTATTGTCTGGTCTGTCACGGGTGATTCTGGTGAGACAAGCTGCAAATCCGCACTTATCACATCTCGCCTTTCGCGCTCTTCCTGCACGTCTCGAAATTTTCGCACTGGTCATGAGTTATTGACCAGTGGCTCCTCGTCCGTACTATATGCTATACGCTAGCAGCCGTGAATCTTTGGCCATACGCTCCATGTCATTCACCCTACGCTCATGAGTGCTGCTCATCCCCGCGATCCGTTGCACGGGATCACGCTGGAGACCATCATCAAGGAACTGGTCGAGCGGTATGGGTGGGCCGAGATGGGAACTCGCGTCCCGATCCGCTGTTTCCTCCACGACCCCAGCGTGAAATCCAGCCTCACGTTTCTCCGAAAAACGCCCTGGGCACGGGAGCGGGTCGAAGGGTGGTACATCGCGTATAAAGACATGTGAGCGAAGGCTGCCGGCCCCATCACGCTGAAACTTTCCGGAACCAAGGAACGACGACTCTATGGCCTCGAACGCGACCATTTTCAAAGCGACAGTCCAAATCGCCGACATGGACCGCCACTACTATGAGGACCATACACTCACCCTGGCACGCCATCCGTCTGAAACCGACGAGCGCATGATGGTGCGTGTGCTGGCCTTCGTGCTGCACGCACATGAGGCGCTATCGTTTGGCCGTGGGTTAAGCACCGAAGAGGAGCCGGCGCTCTGGCAGAAGGATATGACAGGCGCCATCGACCTCTGGATCGAGGTGGGCCAGCCTGATGAGAAACCCATTCGCCAGGCCTGCGGTCGCGCGAAACGGGTCTGCATCTATACCTATGGCGGCCGTGGCGCTGAGCAGTGGTGGGAGAAACACATGGTCCCACTCGAGCGATTGAATAATTTGGCCGTACTGAACCTGCCCCTTGACGGGGGCCGCGCCTTAGCTCAGCTTGCGCAGCCCAGCATGCAGCTGCAATGCACCATTCAAGAAGGACAGATTTGGATGGCCAATGGAGAGAGCACCGCGCACATTGAATTGACGACTTTGAAAAGCGTTGCAACCCCGCTCGGGCGGTGATCCGTGGACGGCAGACTATGTCTGCGATAAGCTGGTGGAACGATGAAAGAGAAGAGACGCATTCCCACGAGTGGTGAGCCGATTGTCTGGACCAGTCCATTCGCAGCCCTGAAGAATGTGGGCCTGCCATTGGGGCCAGAGATGCGGCCTGGTGTCGCTCCTGGCGACGCGGCATCCATCGCACTCAAGAAAAACCGCGGGCGGGTGGATATCATTCGCCAGACTGCACACCGCGGCGGCAAGACCGTGACGGTCGCCACGGGCTTTCGCGGCATTGGTCTGGCCGAGAAAGAGACTCTCGCCAAGGAGATGCAGAAAGCCTGTGGTGCCGGGGGCACGGTGAAAGAGGGACAGATTGAAATTCAAGGCGACCAACGTGAGGCAGTTGCCCGCATCCTGACCAACGCCGGTTTTCGGCCGGTGCTTGCTGGAGGGTGGCAGACCTAGCAGATTACGGAAAACGATATTGGCTCCCGAGAAGTTGGATGGTCCGCACGTCTGGGACAAGCCCGGTCCATCTGGTTTATCTTGTTAATCTGCTTCAAGCAAATAGACGAGACAGATTAGGTGGACCGAACTGACCAAAAGAACAAGACTGTCTGGGCGGCGGACGGGAGTTCAACGCCAGATGTTCGAGGTGTTCGGAACGTCGAAGTCTGAACTCGGGTCGCGTTTTTCTCGCATGTCTCGCGCGTCGCGCCCCACGGTCGTGGGCACTGCGTGAGGCGCTTCCGTCGATTGACTTCCTCCCCTAACCGCGGTACAGGTTGCACCATAGTTTTGACAGTGCGTGCTCACGCTTCGTCCATTACAGAGAGGCCACTATCATGAAGAACGTGGAAATGACCGTCGAAGGGACTATGTTGACGATCAAGGTCGATCTGTCCAAAGAGTTCGGGCCCTCTGCTTCGGGGAAGACGATCATCATTGCCTCGACGGAGGGCAATGTGACTATTCCAAACCGCGAGGAGAAGGTCGGGCTTAACGTCTACCGGAAAAAATAATGGAGCATCGATTCGAAAACGAGCCTGGGTGAAATTCATGGGTCGAGAGTCTTTTCTGGGGAGCGGGAAAGGATACCAGGAACTGTGTCTGACCTCCTGACTTCAGACGGGCAGCGGACGTATAATCGGCTGCTGATCCTCATCGTGGGCGCCGAAGAGGAGGCCAGCCATGCCGGCTCTTTTCGCAAGAGATATCGGGGAAGGTACAAGCAAAGCACGTGAGCAATACAGCCAAATTTGACGCGATCCGTTTCTACCTACGCCAGCAGTTTCCCAAGCACCACATCGCCGACTTCCAGGAAGGAACCAGTCGTGCGCAGGTCTTCCGTGTTGATGGGCCGCAGGGCCACCCCCTCCATTACGCTGTCATCGGGTTCGACTTCCTCCTCGATCAGGCAGCCGAAGACCTTCAAGAGGTCCTCGTGTCTTCCGGTTTAGGTAACAAACTGAAGGAGGCTGGAGCCTCACCTGTGACAGTCTCAAAGGCAGGTTTCAGCACTGAAGGCAGTATTGCCATAGTGTGACCATGTCTGAGACCCGCCATCCCGCCGCACTCGTGACGTCCGAAGAGCGTGCGATCACCTGCACCGTCGTTATCGGATAGGACCTCGCGGCAGATACGCACCACCGCCGACGGCCACGCGAGAGATCAAGACGGCAAATTGGGCGGCGTTCACACCAGACGGCTCGTTCTTTTATGGAAGTAGAGTGCAATCAGACGAATGGGCACAGGCAGGTAAAGGTCCCAGCGCGCAACCATCAACGTGCGCGGCGTACTGCTGACGCACGTCGATGGGCGCAGTGGGTGTTGTTTCGGTCAGAATAGCCGAAGCACGGGCTGCATTAGCCCCTCTTCTTGGCAAGCTTGTCGGCGCGCTTTTCCTTCACCGTCTTGGCTGGTTTTTTCTTGGTTGCTTTCTTCTGTGTCATGCCCTTAGCCATTGAGTATCTCCTCTGATGTGGGGTGAGTTATGTCGCATCGCGACGCAATCGCCGCCCCACTTCATACGCCTTTTTCGAAAGAAATGGAATAGGGCCCGTGAAGTTCTCTCGTCGATTGACTTCGCCTCCTACCCACTGTACAGCTTGCACCATTCGAATGATCTGTTTGTCTGACCGGACGCTGTCAGTGGAGGTGCGCTATGGGAAATCCAGAGGGCAATAAGGAGCGTGAGGGGTTCGCTGATGCAATCAACCGCGCGGCATTCGGCAACGAGCGTGTGCTGTTGCGCCGACGTGGCCGAGCGGTCGCTGCAGTGGTGCCCATCGATGATCTGCGGCTCCTGGAGGCCCTGGAAGATCGTATCGATCTCGTCGATGCCCGCGCGGCCTTGGCCCAAGCAAACAAGAAGGGCGCCCAATCGCTTGATGTCATTTTGAAAGAATTGGGGTTCTGATTGCACCAGGCAATCTCCACAATATTTGTGGCCCCTCCTGCTGAGCAGCAATTGCATGCTGTTGCCAAACCGCTTCGGAAGTTTCTCGTGAAACGGCTTCATACACTCCGCACCAGTCCTCGTCCCCCCGGCGTTATAAAGATCGAGGGGGTGGACCACCTCTATCGGATTCGCGAAGGCGACTATCGGATTGTCTACGCGATTCGAGGAAAGGACCTCATCGTGCTGGCCATCAAGAGTCGTGCACGCACAGAAGTCCCTCACGCCTGAAAGACTTCGGCTCACCCGCAGTTCGTGGAGGCTCCACGCCGGCAGGCGCTTCGTAGTAGGACTCCTGCAGGATAGCCGCGCGCGATAGGCGGGACGAGCGAGACGGGCAAGGGTTCGAGGCCAGAGGTTTTCGGAACTTCGAACGTGGGATCGCGCCCTTCTCGGGTCTCTCGCGCTTCACGCGCCAGGTCTGTTGCGCTGGAGGATTTTTTCAGCATTCTGCGAAAGTACGCGGCTGGCAATCTCTTGATAGTAGGATTCCAGCATGACCGTGCGGGCTGGTTCGACAATCACCAACTGACGTTGATCCAAGGTGTTGGCGCAATACAGATAGACTCCCTCTTCTGCTTGCCCGAGTTCGACATGCAGCTGACGACCGTCTGGCCCCTGGGTCGTGGTCTCTTTGAGGAGGTGCGTATCGTGAAGTGTTTCCCAGACTCGTTGCGCGGACGGCCAGTGGTTCTCATAGAGCGGGGCGTCCGGATCGGTTGACTCGGTTGTTAGGTTGCTTCGATCGAACGGACCGCCAGTGTCTGGCTCCGGCGATTCATCCCATTGAAACTGCTGCGGCGTTTTCCTCCCCAATACATAGAAGGGTCCATCGTCCGCCACTTCTTCGACGAGCTGATAGTGAATCGGCTTTGGCGCTTCCACCGGTTGCAAACCTCGCCTCGCCAATGCACGCTGGAACGGCACGCGACGTGCAAGCTGTCTGGTCTTCTCGGACACGATCATGCGGCCCTCCTGGGCCAAAGACGCGCGAAGCCGATCCAGTCGTATGCCGATGCCCGTTCGTTGTTCGAACGCAGTTTGCTGCTTCGCATCACGGGCACGTTCGAACGTCTGCCAGCTGTGACTTGGAATTCCCGGGTCTTGTTCGGCCTGCACCAGTGCATGGGTGGCCACAATCAGATCGTACGCGCCTGTAAGGTGTTCAGACTCGATGTCGACGCACTCAAATCGGATATTCCTCAGACCAAGCTTTCGCGCCTTCTCTCGTGCTACCGCAATCGACGCCGGCGATCGATCGATGCCGACAAACTGCCTGTCGGAATATTGAGTCGCATAGAAGGTTGACAGAATTCCGACACCACAGCCGAAGTCGAGGATGCTGCTCGCATTTCCGAAACGAGCCGCCACGTGTGAAGCAATCTCGCAGTAATATTCGTAGCGCTGGCTGTAGAGGACTGGAAGGATCAGCGGCTGGGTAGTCAGGTCGTAGAAGGCGACTTCATCGCGACGTTCTCCTCCCCGCTTTCGATCGATCTGTGCGTTGAGTTGAGTCAGATCTGCATGAGAGAGCTGCCGTCGCTGCCAGGCGAAATAGTCGGCGTCGGACGTGAAACGTTTGAGGCCCCACCAGGCTAAATGTTCGTGAAGCGTCGCTCGTACCTCGGCTCTCGGTTCACGATCCACGCCTGACGCCTCACGGTCTTTTCAACATGATCGCGTCAAAATACGTCTCCGGCACCGGATGCGGGTAGCGCAGTTGGCCCGCGCCGAAGGCGACATACTTTTCGCAGGTCAACTGCTCAAGACCGATCGGGCCCTTCGCATGGAGACGCGAACCACTGAGCCCGATATCGGCACCCATACCGTAGCTATCGCCGGCATTGAGCCGGGACGAGGCATTCACGAACACGGCACTGGCATCCACTTCGCGCGTGAACCGCATAGCCGATGCATAGTTCGTGGTCGCGATGACGGCGGTGAGACAGGGTCCCTGCGCCACGATGTGCGCCAGGGCCTCGTCCATATTGGCAACCATTTTAACGGCCAACACGGGCCCCTGGAATTGGGTGTGCCAATCTTCCTCCTTTGCCGGGATGATTGAGGCATGTCCAGTCATCGCCATTTGTCCCATGAGAGCCATGGTCTTGGGACAGGCCCGCACCTCGATTTTAAACTCTTCAAGCATGCGGTTAACCAGCGGTGGCAAGAACTGTCGTCCAATCACCTGTTGCACGAGCAGCGTGTCGAGCGAGTTCGACGCCATAGCTTTCTGCACCTTAGAGTTAATCGCCACGTTTTGCGCCATCGGCATATCGGTGTCGGCATCCACGTACATATGTGTGAGCCCCCCATCGTAGCAGAGCACCGGCATCTTTGCCTGTTCGATGACGGCTTTGCGGAGGCCAGTCCCGCCCCGCGGGATAATCGCATCGAGACTTTTACCGGACCGAATCAGCTCGACCGCCACCTCTTTTTCCGGACGTTCGATGATGATCCATGCGCCGACCGGTACGCCGTTCTGTTCCGCGGCTTCACGCAGGCTTCTCCCGATAGCCTGCTGCGTCTGACCCCATTCTGGCGCGCCACGAAACACACAGAGGTTGCCCGACTTGAAGCAGAGCGCAATCGATTCCACTGTAATGAGCGGACTCAGTTCAGACACTACGCCGATGACTCCGATCGGGACCCGGACACGGCTGACTTGCAATCCGTCCGGCCGTTCCCACCGTGATGTGACTGCACCGACTGGATCTGGAAGATCCGCGATCATGCGGAGACGCTCGACCATCTCCTTGATATCGTCCGTCGTCATGCGCAAACGGGCCACGGCGGCTTTCATTCGGTCCTTCATGACATCGGCCTCGAAGGACTTCCCGACCGCATCTACATCCTTCTCATTCGCGGCCAGAATCTTCTCCTCGTCAGCCGCTAATCGATCCGCCATCGCGCGCAAGACCTTCTCTTTGACAGGGCCAGACAGAAGCGCGAGCGGCCTTGTCACATTACGGCATTCTTTCAGCAGCTTATCAATGTATAGTTTAACTGGAACTTCTGGCACCATGAACCTCGTGAAACGTGCGGCGTGAAGCGAATTCGCCAAGGACTCTCTCGAAAACTTCCGACGACTATAGCACGCGGTTTTTTTACACGTAAAGCCGGGGGACGGCCGACACATCTCCTCCGCGCGATCCTCCCTGGCGAGTGCATGTTCACCGACGCGCCGCCCGATGGTAAAAAGAATGCAGACGACCAGGATCGGCATGACGCCGATTACGCCACACCCGATGGCGCTCGTCACGAAGCCGCGCCATAGGAACGGCATCCTCCCGTAACTGACTCTCCCACGCAAAGAGAAAATTTGCTAGAATGCGCGAAGCCCACGCTCTTGTGGCATGCTCACAGACGCTTGATGATCGACCTACGCAGCGATACAGTGACGAAACCCACCGACGCGATGCGAAAAGCGATGGCACGCGCGGAAGTGGGAGATGACGTCTACGGCGAAGATCCCACCGTGAATCGCCTCCAAGAGATGGCGGCCGCGCTGTTTGGAAAAAAGGCCGCACTCTTCGTACCGTCCGGTACGATGGCCAATCAACTCGCCATTCGCCTCCACACGCAACCGGGCCAAGAAGTGATCGTCGAGAGTACGGCGCACATCGTGCGCTACGAGCAGGGTGCCGCCGGAGCGCTGGCAGGCGTCCAGCTCTATTGGGTCGTGGGAACTCGGGGCCTCATCTCAGCCGAGCAGGTTGAGGCGGCAATCCGTCCCAAAGACCCACACACGATTCAAACAGCGCTGATCTGTCTAGAGAATACCCATAATAGCGGCGGCGGAACAATTTATCCGCTGGCGACGATTGAGCGGATTCGCGCAGTGGCTGCCTCCCATGGCATCCCCATGCATATGGACGGCGCACGGCTGTTTAATGCCATCGCCGCGACCACCTTGCCGCCGGCCTCCTATGCCCAGCATTTTGACACCCTGTCGGTGTGTCTCTCGAAAGGATTGGGGGCACCGGTCGGCTCGCTATTGATGATGAACGATCTGACCCTCCTCGATAAGGCAAAGCGGCTGCGCCGTATGTATGGTGGTGCGATGCGGCAGTCCGGCATCCTCGCCGCCGCCGGCATCTATGCCCTCGAGCACCATATCGGGCGATTGACAGTTGACCATGAGCACGCCAAGCGGCTGGCTCGACGGCTGCAACAGATTCCGGCGATCAGGATCAGCCCCCAAGATGTCGAGACGAACATCGTCATCTTCGATGTAATCGGCCATCGCCTGACTCCCCCGGCGATCGTCGCCGCGTTGAAACAGGAGGGACTCTTGATCAATGCCATCGGTGGCAACAGCTTTCGGGCTGTCACCCATTTGGATATCTCCAGTGCCATGATCGAAGAATCCTGCGAGATTTTTGCCCGTGTATTAGTAGGCTAGCCCCCATGATTCATGAGCGCGTCTACCAAAATCGCATAGAAACAAGCAAAATTGGTCGTGGCGAGAGGAAAGACATTCCTTCTTGTCGCCCCTAGCCGCTGGCCCCGCGCCTCTCTCCTGAACATAGGCGATTGCAGTAGACGCGCTCATCAATAGTGAGGACAGGCGTCCGCTCATTGACACTGCTCCCACTGAAATCTAGAATGCCTGCGTGATGGAGTACCAATGCCGCTAGAAATTGTGTCGTTCAAACACATTCGCCGGATCCTTGAGGTTACCGACTTGCTCGGTCTGAACCGCGAGTGGGTTGAAATCCCGTTGTCCCCAGAAAGCCCAGGTGTCGTCCGGCGGTTGACCAATGGCAAGCTGGAAATCATTGTCGATGCGGACCAGCCGTTCGAGGACTGGCTGGGATCGCTCCCGAAACATATTCAGCTCGTACAGGGAGCTTAAATGGATAGCCCAGCCACCCACCCTATCCCCACGTCAGAAGAGCTGAAGGCAGAACTCCTGGCGATGCCGGAGCCGCCAGAGCAACCGGACCCGATCGACGAACCGGGGTTCGAAGAGCTGGTCGCGGTGGCCTTGCGCCACGTCCGCGGCCGCCGCGGCGGTGATCTCGTCAGTGTGATCCTGGTGGGGTCCAGCGTTCGGCGCGCCATCACGACTCACAGCGACATCGATCTCATTGCGCTCGTGAAAGGACAGGCTGACGGCCACGAGATCGTCCGTGTTGCCGATCGTTTGGCCGACATCCGGTATCGCGGGCATCAAGAGTTTGAGGAGGACCTCCCCTACTCGCCGCGCCTCCCGTCTCTCTTGCGGAAGGCCCGCATTCTCTTCGATCACGATGGCATCGGTGCCAGGCTCATCGAACGTGCTAACCATCGGTTCCGACAGGGGCCGCCCCCTGTCAGCATCAATGAACAGATTCGGATGAAGGCGGAGTGTTTCCATTGGCTGGGAAAGGCGCGAGATCTCGCCGACAAGCCGGCGACCGCGCAGTATCTCCTCTCGATATTTTTCGATGACTTCGTCAGCTCGTTTTTCCGGCTACGAGGCTTTTGGCTGACCGCGCCGGGTGACGTGCTAAAGTTCATCGCCTCCCGCGATGCGGGGCTGGGTGACTTGGCCGGGCGGTTCATGACTGCGGCCACTTTGCCTGAGCGGCTCAACTTGGGCCGCGATCTTGCCGATACTCTTTTTAGGGACGTGCCTAATCCTGCCAGAATCGACTGACAGGACTTCAGGATTGATCATCAGACAGCTGTCGCACGGGCCTCGTCAGCCAGTCATCGTTTGAACGTCTGGACAGAGGACAGGCTTCTTTCGCGGATTATAATCCGCGCGATCTCGTCCAACCTTGACCGTACCAGAAGGAGTCACAATGGAAATCGGGTTCATCGGGCTCGGGAAAATGGGGATGAACATGGTCACCCGGTTGCAACGTGACCGGCACCGGGTGGTGGTCTATGATCGATCGGCGGATCTCATTACGCAGGCCGAAGGTGTTGGCTGTGTCGGCGCCGCGTCGTTGGCCGATCTCGTCGGCCAGCTCAAGGCCCCGCGCGCGGTCTGGATCATGGTCCCATCCGGTGCGCCGACGGAAGAGACTGTTCAAGCCGTCGGGGCGTTGCTCCACGCGGGCGACACGGTGATCGATGGCGGCAATACCAGATTCCACGACGATGTTCGACGGGCCGCCGACCTCAAGAAAAAACAGATTCACTATGTCGACGCCGGCACCAGCGGTGGCGTCTGGGGATTAAAAATCGGGTACTGTCTGATGGTCGGTGGCGATGAGGCGCCGGTGAAGCAGCTCGCGCCGATTTTCACGACGCTGGCGCCGGAACAGGGCTGGGCTCATGTCGGCGGAGTGGGCGCCGGACATTACGTGAAAATGGTGCATAATGGAATCGAGTACAGCATGATGCAGGGGTATGCGGAAGGTTTTGAACTGATGGCGAAAAGCGACTACCAGCTCAACCTCGCAAAGATTGCAGACCTCTGGATGCACGGCAGTGTCGTCCGATCCTGGCTCTTGGAGTTGGCAGCCGGCGCCTTGAAAGAGGATCCGCGGCTGGAACAGTTGAAAGGCTATGTGCAGGATTCTGGCGAGGGTCGCTGGATGATCGCCGATGCAATCGAGAAGGATGTCCCGGTCCCGACGCTCGCGACGGCTTTATTCACTCGGTTCCGATCTCGGCAAAGCGAGTCCTTTGCGGAAAAGATGCTGGCCGCGTTGCGGAATGCTTTCGGCGGCCATGCGGTCCGCCGGTAACAGGATGCTGAAAAATTCCGCCAGCGGCGTTCTCGCTTCGCTCAGAGGTTCAACGTACCGAAGCGTACGCCTCGCCTCTTCGCTCGCTGCGGCCTTGCTGGGCAGACTTTTTGAGCATCCTGAGAATTTTCAGGCATCAGCGGAAAAAGGGAAATTCCAACGGTGTTTTGTGTATCAATCGAGTTTTTACACAGTCCGGTAAGGCCGGAGTCTTATGCTGCCGAATAGCCCACGCATCGATATCAGCCCCTCACAGGAAACGATTCCTTCGGTTGAGCCCTGCACCCTCGTCATCTTCGGCGGTTCCGGCGATCTAGCGCGGCGGCGACTGATCCCTGCTCTCTACAACTTGCTGCTCGACGGACTTCTTCCGCCAAACTATGCGGTGATCGGGCTGGGTCGCACGGTGATGACCGACGAGGAATTCCGGGCCACGGTTCGTGACGGCGTTGTCACACATTCCCGGCAAGCCTTGGCAGAGGACAAGTGGAAGGACTTCGCGTCACACCTCTGTTACGTGTCGGGAGGGAATGAGGACCCGGATACCTATGCCAGACTCAAGTCCCGAGTAGAGGAGGTTGAGCGGAACCTCCTGCTACCCGGCAACCGAATTTTCTACCTGAGCATCCCCCCCAGTTCCTTTGTGCCTGTGTGCGAGGGGCTTGAGCGAGCTGGATTGGCGACGAAGCCGGGGACTCACACGCCCTATGCCCGTATCATCGTCGAGAAACCGGTCGGCCGCGATTTGGCTTCCGCCCAGGCCATTAACCGCGTGACGGGGCGTGTCTTCGACGAATCGCAGATCTTCCGCATCGATCACTATCTGGGAAAGGAAACCGTTCAGAATTTGATGGTCGTCCGGTTTGCCAACAGCATTTTCGAGCCGATTTGGAACCACAAATACATCGATCACGTGCAGATCACGGTGAGCGAAATGGAAGGCGTCGGAACCAGGGCCAGTTACTACGAAGAAGCCGGTGCCTTGCGCGACATGGTGCAGAACCACATGCTGCAGCTGCTCTGCCTGGTTGCGATGGAGCCGCCCTACTCGCTCGATCCGGATGTGGTTCGCAACGCGAAGATGGAAGTTCTCCGTTGTCTCAGGCCGATCACCGATCAAGATGTCGAACACGTCACCGTCCGTGCCCAATACAGTGAGGGCATGGCCCAGGGTTCGCCCATTCCGGGCTATCGTCGCGAAAATAAGATTCATCCTGATTCCACGACGGAAACCTATGTTGCGCTCAAATGCTTTGTGGAAAACTGGCGCTGGGCCGGCGTGCCATTCTATCTGCGCACCGGAAAAGCGCTTCCCCATCGAGCCAGCGAGATCGCGGTGCAATTCAAGGACATTCCCCAGATTTTGTTCAACGCCAATGCGCAACAGCCGCAGCCGCCGAACGTGTTGGCACTGCGTATTCAACCGGAAGAAGGGCTTTCTCTCCGCATCGTCTCGCGCGTACCGGGAACTCGCGCGCTGACACATCCGGTGGAAATGGATTTTCAATACAGCGACGTCTTCGGCCGCCCATCGCCCGAAGCCTATGAGCGGTTGCTCTTGGACGTGATGGCCGGCGATGCCTCCCGGTTTATGCGGCGCGACGCCGTTGAAGCGTCCTGGGCCTGGATCACCAAAATTCTGGAAGGATGGCACCGGCAAGGGTTGCGGTGGTTGCCTGAATACCAGGCGGGAACCTGTGGGCCGGTCGAGGCCGATCGCCTCATTGAAAAGGATGGACGGACCTGGCGGACTTTGTAGCGACGTATGTTACGCCAGCCGTAACTGTTTGAGAATCTCCTCTCTCCTACCCAGCCCGCCGATAAACCGCTCGAATACTCCTAGGCGGTAGAGGGCCAGCACCGGCAATGCGCGAACCTCCAGCTCCGCCGGGATCTGGAAGTTCTCCTCAACGTTCATTTTCACGATCAACACCTTGCCGGTCACATCCGGCTCCAATTTCTCGAGTTCACGCATCAGCGCTCGACAACTCCCGCATCCTGGTTTCCAGAAAACCACCAGTACCGGCACCACTGCCTGTTCCACGACGTGGTCGAAGTCAAAATCGGTCACGTCACGTATCATGGTCTTTGCTCGTCACGATCCGCTCGCCACGCTGTAGCAAACACGTCCTGGTATAACCGCTCGGCAAGCAGCCGATATCCGGCTGTGGTCAGATGCAGCCCGTCGTTGGAGTACTGGGCTGCAAGTTGTTGCGTTGCGGGCTCCACCGTGGCACGGAAGAGATCGAAGGCTGCCAGCCGTTTCGATTCGGCGTAGCGGAGCACTAACTCGTTGAGCTGGTATCGCCGATCGAGATGCTCTGAGAACCAATTACGTCCCTCCGCACGGCGAAGATCGTCACCCACTCTAATCGACGGAACGGTTACTGGTACCGGCGTGATCCCGGCCGCTGCGGCCAGCTCATACATCTTGAGAAGGTTGCGCATAATGTCTGCCGGCGCGGCGTTCCATCCAAGATCGTTCGTTCCGCCGAGAATCACCACATACGTTGGTTGGTGTACAAGAACAGCCGACCGAAACCGCAGTGCCATTTCACCGGTGAGTTCACCGCAGATGCCGCTCACAGACACGCGTACGGATGGCCCTGTCAATTCTTGCAGGAATCGCCCATACGGGGTCTCGATGCCTTGAGGATTGTCGGCAGTAGGCGATTGAAACCCTGCCGTGAGACTGTCTCCAAAACACATAATGTGGCGCAAACCCATCATCACGGTGAGGCGGATTCTACCGGCTTAGCCACGGGATCCACAATGTCTTCGTGTCCGGGGCGGGCGGGAGGAGGAATCCATCGGGAATTCCTCAGGAATTCCTCAGTGAGCGGCTGGTTAAGACCGGCTATTTCCTTGACGTTACAGCACCTCCAGGGTACGACTAATCATCATGGACGAGGGCTTGACAGAAAGCGGGGCGTGGCCGATCGCACCCGCAAAAGAACCGACTAATCCGGAGCTGACCTCCGTCAAGCGACTCCTTACACTCTTGGACAAGACCGCGAAGTCCAGCCGGACATACGGGGCAGCGAATCCCGTGGCGCAGAAGTTCTTCCAACAGCTGTTCGAGGGACTCACGACTCACCTCGCCACCTACTCCAAATTGGCGTTTCTTGTTCAACGCTCCGAGCTTTATTTCAACGGGGAAGTCGTCTACCGGTCCGAGCAGGGTTCGAGTAATGAAAGCGTCGCGTTCAAGCTCTATTCGGATGGCATCCGGGAACTGGCATTCTTCGAAGGTCTTTCTGCGGAAGACCTCTCCTTCCTGTTTGATTCGCTGTGGGACAGCCTCGATCCCCAAGAGAATGATGACGACATTGTGACTCGTCTATGGTCCAAGAACCTTTCCACCATCACCTTGGTCACCGCCGAAGAAATCGCCAAAGCCTCGACCGATGGAGAGGCCTTTGCTATGCCTACTACCGGAATGACGGAGGCGCCGGAATCGAACTTGCGAGAACTCCTGGATCGGGAGCAGGCTCGCGCCAGGAAGGGAATGGGGACAGGGCTTGAGGGAGGTGGTGACTCAGAAGCCGGTAATAGTGGGACACCCGCCGGAATAGGAACCGGAGGGGAAGCCCGCAGGCAAGCTGGCCGATTCCGATCCGGTCATGCAGGCTATGAGGTCTCTGAGGAGGAGTTAGCCGAATTGGCGAAGGAGATCGAGGCTGAGAGCACCAGAGATAACATCACATACCTTTTGGATATGCTCACTGCGATCCTGGCCTCGGAAAAATCCCCGGTGCTCTTGACCAAGTTGCTCGACCTCTGGGGAAACGTTCTCGACTCATTGTCAGCCCAGGGCAAATGGACTCAGTTAGACAGCGTACTTGGTCTGTTACATGCCACCGCTGAGGTTCGACCGGATCTCGGTGAGGAGCACAAGAAACAGCTGGCGGCACTGCTCGACAATCTTGGTCGATCTGAACGTATGAAGATGATCGAGGCCTATTTGAACAAGATTCCCGATGCAACCACAGACGGATTGAGCACGATTCTGCTGTCAATGGCGTCAGAAGCCATCCCTGCCTTGTGCGCACTCTTGGCGAATCTGGAGGCGCCAGCCCATCAGGCGATCGTGGCTGAAGCCCTTGAGACACTCGCAAAGGATCAGCCGGATCACGTGCTTCGCGGTTTGTCCGACCGCCGCCCCCGCTATGTGAAAAACCTTCTCGCGATCCTTCTCAAATGGAACAATCCACGATTTGCGGATTCCATTGAAAAGCTGGTGCGCTATCCGGACATTCAGGTACGAAAGGAAGTTGTGCGAGCGATCGGGATATTCCGTCCAAACGGGAACGGCATGAAACTGCTCCAGTTCCTGAATGATACCGAGGAGTCGGTTCGGTTTGCGGCACTCAAGCTGCTTATGACCGGTCAATATAAGGCTCCCTACTCCGCTTGGTCCCCCCTCGTCTCACTGGATACATTCATGGATCGATCCCTCAGTGAAAAACGCGCAGTGTTCCTGGCCATGCGCGCCACCAGTAACGATGAGGTCATTCCTTTCTTTGAAAGTTTGATGACGGAACGGTCCTGGACTAACCGGAAGAAAAAGGAAGAGCTCGCCGCACTCGCCGCCGAGGCGTTGGGGAAATTGGCCACCCCTGCCGCCATCACCGCCCTTGAGCTGGGTCAGAATAAAGGTGGCGCCGTCGTAAGGCAAGCCTGCACCGCGGCACTCGCCCTAGCCCAACGACAGCAGCACCTGAAGCAGGCCGCATCATAATATGGAGCTTTTGCCGTGAGTGACATCAAGATCAAAGATGCCCCGGTCACGGATGAAGAGGCTCAGCCGATTCTGACCCATGAAAAGTCCTTGTCTCAAAAAATCGCTCGTGGATCAGAGGCCGGGGACATCCTTGACCAGCAGATGGTCATGCTGGGAATTCAGCTGGTCACACAGCTGAACGTCTTGATTAAGACCTCCCGCATCTATGAGCGCACCAACGCGGCCCTAGATAAACCCGTCGACGCGATGCTGACATTGATAAAGACCATGGCACACGACCAACCGGTCACACTCCGCCTGCAAAACGACTTCTTGTTTCTCGGGGACAGTCACTTGAAAGTGAACGCACAGCAGATGGCCGTGGCCACCAGCATCATCGATGCCTTGAATGCCTGGAAAATCGGTGGGATGACATTCTCGTCGACCGTGGAGTCGAAGGATCTGCGTGAGTTCGCCGCTCTCTTTGTCAGTCATGATCCTGACAACAAGACGATCGATGACCTTCAGAAAGAAATCACAGCACGGGGGATCGTCGGGATTGAGATAGGAGAACAACGGCAGCTACAAATTCGAAGAGGATCCGGTACGGCAGGGAGCATGGGATCGGGCGGTACGGAAAGCCCCGATCGAAACGTGCAACGGAAAGTAAACGCCAAGGCCGGCTATGCCAAAGTGGCAGGGGCAGTCGGCTCCCTGACGCATGCCTCTCGTGAGGGAGGAACCATCAGTTTTAAACAGGCGAAGCGGGCGATCCAAAACATCATCGATCTCATGGTGGATGATGAGGCCACGGTCCTCGGTCTCACAACTCTTCGTTGCCACGATGAGTACACACATAACCATTCGGTCAATGTGTCGCTGTTGTCTATGGCGCTGGCCAATCGTGTCGGCTATCCCAAAGTGGAACTGGCCGACCTGGGTCTTGCGGCGCTGTTCCATGACATGGGCAAATCCACCATTCCCATGGAGGTCCTGAACAAGCCCGGCGAGTTTACCGATGACGACTGGGTGGCCATGCGCAATCACCCCACGGAGGGAGTTCTGAGTCTTTCGAAGCAGAGAGGTCTCACAAATCTACCGGGGCGCATGGCGGCGGCGGCCTTCGAGCACCACATGAACCTGGACTTCTCAGGATATCCGAAACTTACCGTGCCGTGGACACTCTCACTGACCGGTCGCATCCTCACGATCGCAGACTGTTATGACGCCATGACATCATCCCGTGTCTATCGTCGGAAACCGATGTCCCCCTCGAAAGTGTTGAACATGATGCTCTCAAAGTCAGGGAAGTCGTTTGACGAGGTGCTGCTCAAGCTGTTCGTGAACTGTGTCGGCATTGTCCCTATCGGGAGCCTGGTGATGCTGGAGACAAGCGAAATAGCGGTCGTGCTCAAGCCGGCTGCAGACAAGGCAAACGGCGAACGACCGTGTGTCAGAGTCATTACTGATTCGCAGGGGAACTTGGTCGATCACGGGCGCGAGGTAGACTTGACCGAGAAAGATGAGACCGGGGATTTCCGTCACAACATTATCCGCTTGATCGATAACACTGAATACAAGTTTGACACCAGCCGATACTTCGTCTAGCCGAACGCTATCCTCCGCGCGACCCAATCCCTTGACAGGGCCTGGCCCTCCAGTTATTCTCGCAACGGTTACACTATTCGCATTGTTTACCACCAAGGAGCGCGTGTTATGCATATAACGGGAATCCTCTTGAGGCGGGTCACCTTCCCCTTGGTCGCCGCAGGCATGTTGTTGCTCGCATCTCTTCCTGCCGCACAGGCTGCCGAGACCTTCAAGATGGGCGTCATCGATCCTCAGGCCGTCTTAGAAAAATCAAAAGCCGGGAAAAAGGCCTTGGACGGGCTTAAGGAATATGTCTCCACCAGACAGAAGTTGTTGTCCGGGGATGAAGAGGATTTGCGCAACACGGAGAAGGCGCTTAAGGAGCAAATCGCGAAGTTAAGCGACACCGAAAAAAAAGACAAAGAGACTCAGTTCCGCGCAAAGGTCCAGGACTACCAGAAACGCGCTCAGGCATTTAATCAGGAACTGCAGGGAAAGCAGAAGGAATTAGTCGATGAGTATATGAAGAAAATTGCCTCGGCTACACAAACCGTGGCAGAAAAAGGCGGGTTTGCTCTCGTCGTCGATAAGGGCAGCGAACAAACGGTCAAGATTGTGATCTACCATAAGGACACCATCGATTTAACCGACCAGGTGACCAAGGAATTCGATCGAGTCAACAGCAAATAACCCTCCCGAGGGTGCTACCTGAATTCGTGATCCATCGTGGAAGGGACCTCGGCTTCTCTGAGGTCCCTTCATCGCTCCATCGGATAGCTCGCATCCCGCCAGGCGTTGATTCCCCCATCCATCGACACCACATTCGTATAGCCCATTTGCTGAAGCGCATCCGCGGCTAAGACCGACCGGTATCCGCCTCCGCAATACAGCAGAATGGCCTCCTCTTTATTGGGGATACGCGTTTCCACATCGCGCTCGATAATCCCTTTTCCCAGATGACGGGCGCCCTTTGCATGATCCTTCATAAATTCGTGGTCCTCGCGGACATCGAGAAAGTGCAGCACCTCGCCCCGATCGAGCCTGGCCTTCGCCTGCGCCGCCGTACATTCCTTGACCCGTGCTCGTGCCGCATCCACCAACTTGAGGAAACCTGGATTATGTTTCATCCTCGTTCCTTTCCCTGTCCTGCTTCAAAATAAGACCGTTTGTTCGACACTCGGCCTGCGAAAGGTGGTGGGAACCGTCTCGCCACGCAGCGTCGACAAGCCTGCCATGCGTCTGGAGACTTCGAACAACTGTTCGATCATGGCCCAATAGGGGCCTGCGCCACGGTGGCGTTCAAAGAAGGCCCCCGTATTGATTGCTCCACCACGCACGTCCAGAATCCGATTCGTGATCTTGGTGATTCGATCTGGAAACGCCGCCGCCATTCGCTCCATGAACACCGGCTCCACAGGGCCAGACAGACGCAGCAGCGTCGCCATCGCCTCCACCGCCCCGGCTTGCTTCGCTCGGGCCAGTAGATCAGGCACATCCTCATCGTTGAGACCAGGAATGATCGGAGAGAGCGAGATGCCGGTGGGAATCCCGGCGTTCGCCAAGGTCGCCATCGCCTCGAAGCGTTTCCGGCTGGAAGGCGCATGCGGTTCGACCTTGCGCGCCACCGCATCGTCTGAAAACGGTATGCTGAAATACACATGAACCGACGCTTCCTGATGTAACCGACGCAGCAGATCCAGGTCGCGCAGCACCAGCACCCCTTTCGTAATGATCCCGACAGGATTTCGATACTCGGCACAGACTTCCAGACAGGCTCGCGTCAACTCCAACGAGGCTTCCAGGGGCTGGTAACAATCGGTGTTTCCCGAGAACAGGATCAATTCACCTTTCCACGAAGGCTTCTCGAACGTCCGGCGGAGCAAAGTCGCGGCCTCCCGCTTCACGATGATCTTGGACTCAAAATCAGTCCCAGCGCCGAATCCCCAATACTCATGCGTCGGTCTGGCGTAGCAATAGGCACAGGCATGGAAGCAGCCACGATACGGGTTCAGGCTCCATCGAAACGGCAAATCGGGACTTTCATTCCGACTGAGAATGGTACGAGTCGCATCCTCAAACATCTGCAACTGCACTTGGGGAGCAGGCTCCAAAAGGTCTCGGTGCTGAGATTCAAACGGATTGGGTGGATTCATCACCGCACGCATCGGGATATGGTCCTTGATCCGTTTGCTCCTGTCAACAAGACGAACCACGCCTGCCAAGGCGGAATATCGCGGCCCGATTGATTGACTAACCCCTACCCCGATGTTAGATTCCAGCCGTTTTCTGGAAGACACCGCTATGTATGATCTCCGCTATTTACGCGACAATTTAGACGCTATCAGGGAACAGCTTGGCCCTCGTGGTGCCGACGTTCCCTGGGATAGACTACGCGCGTTGATCGAACAACGTCGTACTTTGACAGGCCAGGTCGAGCAACTTCGTCACGAATTGAAAAAGGGCTCGGAGGAGGTGGCCAAGCTGAAGCGAGAGAAACAGCCGGCGGATCCCTCTATGGTTGCCATGAAGATTGTCGGCGATCGGATCAAGACGATTGAAGACGAACTACGGGACGTCGAGGAGACCCTGACCGATCTGAATCTCCGTATTCCGAATCTTCCACATGCTTCGGTGCCGACAGGAAAAGACGCAGTCAGCAATCTGGAGACCCGGCGGTGGGGATCCCCGCCCACGTTGCCCACACCGGCCAAGAGCCATTGGGATCTCGGCGAAGCGCTTGGCATTCTGGATTTCGACCGGGCGGCGAAAATTGCCGGTGCGCGATTTGCGGTCCTGCTGGGGGCCGGCGCGCGACTCGAACGGGCCCTCATCAACTATATGCTCGACCTTCACACGACACAGCATGGCTATCGGGAGGTTCTGCCGCCACTTCTCGTCAATCGGTCGAGCATGACCGCGACCGGCCAGTTACCCAAGTTTGAAGAGGATCTTTTTCGCCTGCGAGACGAAGACTATTTCCTGATCCCAACGGCAGAAGTGCCGGTGACCAATCTCCATCGTGATGAGACGCTCAGCGAGAGTGTGCTGCCGATCAAGTATACGGCCTATACCCCCTGTTTTCGCCGCGAGGCAGGATCCTATGGAAAAGACACCAGAGGGCTTATTCGCCTCCACCAATTCAACAAAGTCGAGTTGGTTGCGTTTGCAAAACCTGAACAGTCGTATGAAGAACTGGAGCGGTTGACCGGCCATGCCGAAGCGATCTTGCAGGGATTAGGGCTTCATTATCGAGTCGTCACTCTCTGTGCCGGCGATATGGGGTTTTCCGCGGCGAAGACCTACGACATCGAAGTCTGGCTTCCGTCCCAGAATCACTATCGGGAGATCTCTTCCTGCAGCAACTTTGAAGGATTTCAGGCCAGGCGGGCCAGTATTCGCTATAAGGGCATAGTCGGGAAGAAGGATGCGAAAGCAGAGTTTGTTCATACCCTCAACGGGTCCGGGCTAGCCGTCGGCCGTACGCTCGTGGCCATTCTCGAAAACTACCAGCAACCGGATGGAAGCGTCACGATACCGGAGGTATTGCGTCACTACATGGGCGGGCTGGAACAGATCAAGAAAGAATGAGATACTTAATGTTATTATCCCGTCGCCAAGAGCAATCGTAAGGGCTCCTGGTCGGGTCAAGCAGGGTATGGAGGGGTGACGGAGTGGCCGAACGTGCCAGTCTTGAAAACTGGAGACCTCGCAAGGGGTCCGCGAGTTCAAATCTCGCCCCCTCCGCCAACGATACGAGTAGGTTCATTGATTTAGTCAGACTTCATTTCGGGTTCAAGATGTCCTGCCCAGAGCAGCCATCGGTAGGTCTCCCTCCTGGGAAGACCTATATCCGCCCGCATCTTTATTTTTGCTAATTTCCCCCACCTACCGCGCGGCTTCTACGCTAGGTTCGTGTGTGCATTTCCACCGTTCCCCTCCCCCCCTCTTTAGTTCGGCCCAACCTACCTCTACGGTATTTTCAAAAATTCCTCCCTGCCCCAATATCACACTCAATCGTGCGCCTCACGGGTTTATCTCTTGAAGGAGTGACTGATGCACAAACAGATCGGGAAGATCGGGGCCATCCGTCGGGAGCTCGACGGCAAAGCCTGTCCCTTCTGCGGAGGTCATAAGTATCAGATCATGCTTCGCGGGAACATGCAGCCGCAAACTGGCGGGCTCTTCGCCCGCTGTTCTCAGTGTCAGCGTCCTCGCGCAGTCGATGAAGACCTTGGCCGAATACTCTGGATGTAATAAGACTCCCTGATCATCTGAACACAGAAGGATGACATGATGCACGTCCTCTCTTCCCCGATCCGATACATCAAGTTGTGCAGAGCACACAAGAGGCAGAAGCGAACCGCGTTGCACATGTTGGCCCTCAGCGGTGTCGTCAGACCCAGCCATGTTGAACTTCGTTACGCGACACCCATTGCCAGTATTACGGCCTTTCGCACGCAACCAAGTGCGATGGAGTATCCGGAGATTCTGCCTATCCCTTCGCAGTCATGGGACCACATGATCACACTCAACATAAAACAGACAGGGCAATGGGCGCGGAGCTTCTCATCCTCCCTTGTCCAACTTGCGAGAAAACCGATCGTACTTAGCTGGACCAAGCAGTTAGACCTGTAAGCCTCTGCCGTCTTCTCCTCAAGAGGTTTCTTGATCAGCCGCGCGATCGCTTGTCTCACCCACATGGCCTGAGGTAAGATCACCGCTCGCTGGCGGGTCATTCTACGATCATCGACCTGCGTCTCAGATGATGGGGAATCCCTCACAGAACTGAGACTAGTGGAGAGGTGGCCCAAGGCGGCGGTTTGCTACACCGTTTTTGGGGGACGGTGCAACCCCATGAAAAGGCACGAAGCCCCTTGCGGAACAAGGGAAAATGGCCTGCTCTCCTCTTACCCATGCGTACCAGGGATACTCCTGCATCACCCGCCTCTTCCACTACGCGACTCCCTCCATGTTCTCAAGCGCTGCCTGTTCATAGAGAAAGGAGAATCAGCATGTCACAGGAAGATAAAAAAGAACGATTCAAGGGGCAGGACAACGGGGACAGAATCTAGCTCGACCGCGGTAATTATATCTAACCTGATACCGAACAGAACCCATCTACCGGTGAAATAATCCGACATAGTGTGGAATGCCAGTTTACTGGAAATGGGTGATTAAATCAGTTCCGAGTTTGGGGCTTGGCTTGCTCATGTTGGCTTCGACCGTAACCCCACGGTACGCCAGTTCCAATATGGCAGCCTGGCTCATATATTTCGGCGTTGAGAATGTACCAGCATGGCTAGCGAATAAGTCCGCAGACACATGGGTATTTTGGATTGGGCTTGTGGGTTTCTGTGTTTGGGCGATGTACTTATATGTGCCAAGAAATTTAAGGAATGGCAAATTGTCCATTATGATTCGTGAAGGAGAACCCTGGGTGCAGGTGAATCCAGGCCTAGATCAGTCGCAGGCAGTGCACACCTATCGTATTGCATTGGTCAACAGCGACGATTCCACCCTTAGGAATGTAGAAGTGAAACTGACATCTTTGGAGAAGAAGCCGCTGAATTTCCATGCAATTGGCAGTCATCTTAGGCTGAGACATGACCGAGTCGGATCAACCAACTTTAATGTTCATCCCACTAAGGATCCGGAATTTATGGATGCCATGTTTGTTGATGTATTCAGATTATTGTTAGGTCCTGAAGGGCATACATTTCTTCGCGTCGCTTCGCTGCCCGAGGATAGTAATTGCCATATTCCAGTAGACAAATATGATGTGAAAATCATGGCAACAAGTGAAAGTGGCGAAATGGCAATAGCTGATCTGGCTTTCATCCCGCGTCCTGATCAAATTCCTGATTTCCAATTACTCAAAATGCAATCATTCCCTGGACGATAAGCTTTTGACTTTCTCCGGTTTAGCGAGCGCAATGGTTAGAACAATACGAATGAGCGCCTTGACGCTACAGAGGCGAGACGTCGATGCGGCGAGTAGGACCGTGACCTGCAAGCCACCTACGCGAAGAACGGCCAGACCGCTCGGTCCCGTCGCACTCCCCAGTTCATGGCGCACTCGAACCGCTCCCGAGGACCGGCGAGTTTGTGTTTGAAAAGCCCGACGGAGAACCGTATACTTCCGACCGCAATCGCTTCGATACAGCCTGCCGCCTCGCCGGCCTCAAGGACGTGCCCCCCACACCTTACGGCACAGGTTCGCGACTCGATTGATCGAGCACGGCGTGGACTTGAGAACGGTTTAAGAGTTGGCGGGTGGTCCTAGACCAAGATGCTGGAGTGATACGGGCACGTGTCCCCGTCCCTGGAGGCCGAAGCGGTCGGTGGGTTCATCGGAAATTCTCCTACGCTATCCACTAGGCTGAGGACATGACGCTGCGTACAGAAGCGCTAATTGGTTGATATGTAGGGTGTGGAGAGGTGGCCGAGTGGCCGAAGGCAGCAGTTTGCTAAACTGCCGTAGGGGGAAACTTCTACCGAGGGTTCAAATCCCTCCCTCTCCGCCACCATGCTTAACCGTCAGTTTCCCACCCAGCAACCCCGCATAGCTCCCCACTGCTGACTGCGCATAGTCCCGTCCTCGCACCTCGTGGAATGGTGTGCGAGGATACGGCCAGGGATCAGCTCACGCAGCACTTGCCGCGTGTATGGGACGAGTCGCCCCAGCCCGTGCTGCACGCCGTCATCCTCCCGGTGCTGGCGCAAGGGTTTCGATTAATACGCAAGGAACTGGGCCTCGCGAAGAAGAAAACCATGGTAGGGCAGCATGAGCGGCGGCGGCTACTGGTCGAGGAGCGCGGGGGCGTTCCACGGCGAGGCGTGACCGAGTGTTGGGAAGACATCCAGCGTGCCTGGAACAAGGCCGTACCAAAGGACGCTCACTCATAGGAGACCTCGAGAAATCTCTAGATGACCGACCGCCGTATTCAATAGGCTTTCAAGAAGAGGTAGCCCCTGGACGAGACGCCCGGTTACGGGGGTTCAATTTCTTATGACTGAACGAATCCGCTGGGCTGGTGATCGGCCTGTGCAGGTCAGGGAGACCCCCTGTAATGGGAAGCCAGTGACACTCAACGATCTTTTCGAATTCTCACGTTGTTGAGAAAACTGCCAAGTTGGGGATTGGCATAGACACCAAAGGCGTCAGCAACGATGCCGTGGGTTCCATCAGCACTTTCGATGGCATAGACGATGGACATGTCATCCGGATCACTGACTCCCTCGAATCGGTAGTATTCCACAATAGCCAGGTCTTCAGCCTTGAAGGTTCTTCCGGTTTTTACATCGCGGAACGCCTGATCCAGAAACTGGAAATTTGCAGTGAACCCCCTTTTCTTTAATTCCCGAACGGCTTCAGTCATAGTCCTGTACAGCTTGGCGCTCATGGGGCATTCCTCCAGTAGGAACCATCAATTCTTGTATTCAGGATGGGGCGTTCCCCGTCACGACGCGCGCGTCTCGTAGGAACGCGTTACAGCAAGGTCGGTCACCTATGCCTGATTGTTAGACATCCGTGTCTAACCCTTCGCAAGCAACCCGGGACGAGCAAAGAGCACCTGGCGTGACAGTTGGCGGTGATTGACAATTCGTATCTTAACCTTCATGTACCGCACCCACGGATCATTTTCGAACTTATTGGCGGGGTCGTTACTGTGGCGGGGCAGTTTTTTATTTTCCTTTCGAGTGACGATCACCGCGAGTGCCAATTTTCTAAGTACACTCCCGACCATTCGCTCCGTGGGGTTCGCGAGATTGACCAAGGTATAGACGACGTGTTCCCGAGGGGCTACATATTCTTGCACCAGCCGATCGTCGTCAGGGACTAGGCGGCCCGTCTCTGCACTGGATCTTTTCCAGCATCGGCTCCGCCACTTTTTATAGCTTCGTACCGCGCCGATGCTCCAGAGCGGATTCCCACGATACTTACCGGGGGCTTCGGTGTATGCCCAGACTAATTTATCCAGAAGCTGTTTGAGGAGCGTCATGTCAGACTCAGCGTTCCGAGTCTTCGGAGTAAAATTCCTGAGAACGATTGCGGCACTCCGAATAATTGCCTTTCGGAGCTCTTTCCACTCCGGTGACGGGTCTGCGTAGGGGGCTCGTTCCGCTGACTTGCGAGATCGAGAGGATTTCGATGGCTTCATCCCATTGTCTCCTTGTTTCTATCGTTCAGGCCACGTTCATCTGCATCGTGGCGAGCAGAGAACTTAAACGCAGTGGTTTCTTGTTGACCCTCCTGAGAGGATACGCCGTCCCCTGTGCAAAGTCGAGATGGGTTCATAGGAAATCGTACGCCGTGTGGGAACAAAGACCGGCCTCAGTTCCTGGACTGGGTATTCGTGGCCAAAAACAAAGAAATTTTCATACAGTGTTCAAAATGGCTCTTCCTTAAGGCCTCCCGGTATCCTAATATTATATGGAGACATCGTGTCCATCTAACCAGGGAGGCTCGTATGGAAAATGACAAACATCTCCATTCTGACATCGTAACGGCCTTTTCGCTTGCAATCGTGGCAATGTGCCGCGCACTGGAGCAGCAACAGAAAATTATGCCCCGACCAATTGCTGCGGCCATACAAGCGAAAGGGAGAGCCTTGTCGGCTAATGCGCGAAATCAAACTGTGAAAACGATTCTGACGAGTATCGCCAAAGGAGTGAACGGGAAAGCGATCACTCCGGTTCGCCTTCCATAACAGGTCACGGAAGGCTGCTTGTACGTGAGAGGGCTGTGCACTCAGGGGAAGGCGACAGTCGCGGATGACTCAGGCTCGCGCAGTCCCATATCATTAAAAGTGTATGCTCTCCTGGCCTGCGGTGCTCGTGGTAACAATAGTGGAATCTATACGATGACAGGCAGTCCTCAGGTCATCAACCATCCAATGGAAGATGAAGAAAAAGACACCCGAGGAAGAAACCCGCTTTAGTGACGAAGAAATCGGAGAAGCCATTAAGGACGGGGCGGTCACCAAACAATATCTGGCCGATCCACACGCAATCATGATCGCGTTAAGTCGCTTACGCTCAACTGAGATCACCAGCTACTTGCAATAACAACATGCGTATATGGCGGTCTCACTCGTATTCCCCGCCCGGCATCGATGGACGGAGCCAGCAACGGTTCGACTTGCTTCTCAGTGCCTTCGTGATCGTCCTGGTGGTCAAGCAGGTCACCCGGTTCTAGAAACTCGCGCCTCCGGTCCCACCGGCAGGATCGACCAACGAGGAAAAATGATTGAAGGAAATTCGTGACGCGTTGAAAGGCTGCCACTACGCGCCACTGGTGCACCGAGACTTCCCACGATACGGGCGCAGGGAGACTCCATACTAGATGACCCGTGTAATCCAGAAGGAGGAGCGCATTATGCAAGCATTCAAAACTATCATTCTCGCAACCAGCGTGGCCGCGCTGGCAGGTTGTGCGATCTGGGATAAGAGCCCCATTTGTGAAAAAAATCACGGATGGGTGGCTTGGTCTGACACTCGTTGCAATCCCCCCGAAACACCGAGGGATATCGCTTCCGAACTGGCTGCGGCCACGCAGCGGAACGTAGACCTCGAGCGTCAACTCGCCGAGCGTGACAAGAAGCTGGCCGGGCTTCGCAGCGACTTGTCGGCAGAAATGGCGATGTTAGAAGAGGCGCAGCGCGGGTTGATCCGGGCGCTCCGTCCGCAGATCAACAAGGGGAATATCTCGATCGACTTGGACAACGAGCGCCTGCTGATCAGCCTGGCCTCCAGCTATCTCTTTGGGTCAGGTGAAGACCGACTCGAGCCGGACGGCGCCGAGGCGCTCAAGCAGGTGGGTGCGATCATCAAAGAGTACCCCAAGTACCAGGTGGCGGTGGACGGCCATACGGACAACGTGCCCATCGGCAGTGCGTTGATGGAAAAGTTTCCGACCAATATGGAGCTGTCAGAAGCCCGTGCGATCAATGCGGGCAGGGCTCTAAGAGCAGGCGGTCTGAGCGCCATCACCACGCATGGCTACGCGGACACCAAACCCGTGGAGCCGAACACGACGGAGGCCGGGCGCGCGAAGAACCGCCGCGTTGAAATACGTGTTACAAAGTAAGTAATCATGTGGGTAGAAGTCTTACAGCCCATACCAAGGAAGCCAGGGCACACGGCAAACAAGGGCATGCCGATGCCCTGGTGCATCTTGCTGAAAAAGTACTCAAGCATGCTACGGCGTCCGGTGTGAAGAATCCGCATCTGGCTGAAGGGACCAAGCATCTCAAGGAAGCCGTGGTCCATGGGCTGGCCCCTCATGTCGATGTGGCCACGCAACATGCCGAAGAGGCGGTCACTCATTTGTCAGGATTGAAGTAGGTCATTCGGTCAGAGATTGTACTTGAACGGGCAGGGCTGGCCCTGCCCGTGTTGTTCTGAGGACAGGCCGATTATGCAAGCCTGGTTTTCAGTCCGCTCCACGGTTCGGCGAGATTTCGCACAATCTTGAAAGGCTTATGGACCGATCCGCAGCCGGTGCCGCCGTGGGAGTGGCGGAAGAGGAGCAGGTGTGCTTGCCGTTGTCTCGTCGTTGTTATACTATCCCCCGGACGGAAAAGAAAACCGCGCGATCAGCGCCACTGGTATAATTTAAAGCGGAGGGCGTCGGGAAAGCTTAGTTCTACCCCTCCCTCTCCGCCACAGCCTGCTTAGAGGGCTCTAGCAAAGGGTGGATGATCAGGCAGCTTGATTTTTCTCTGACGATCCTGTAACAGTGCCTCGCTCTTCTTACCATGTATCGCGCCGAGGTAGCTCAGTTGGTAGAGCACAGCCCTGAAAAGGCTGGTGTCGACAGTTCAATTCTGTCCCTCGGCACCACTACGCACTTCCCATCATCAGACTGATCACCGACTGACCAGGAGACTCTTCGAACAAGCGAAGGGTCTCCGAATCATTGCTCTTTGGGAAGCCGCGAGAAATAAAATGTGGCAATGGCTACGGTCGCCGCAACGTTAAGGGATTCGACGTCACGGCTGAGAAGGATGGTAAATCGAGTGGTGGCCTGCCTACGGATCTGAGCTGACAACCCGCGACTTTCATTACCGACAGCAAAGACAAGTTTTCGTGGAACCTGGTGAATCTCGTCGATCGGAATGGTCCCGTCCCCTCTCGTTTCTGCTGCAAAGATCTGGCAGCCTTGCCGGGCCAACCCAGATACATCATTGGCGGCAAAGATCGGCAGCGCGAGCAGCACGCCGCTCGTTGCACGAACCACCTTGGGATGGTAGACATCGGCGGATTCCGGTGTAAACCACAGGGCGCTCGCATCGAGGGCTGCCGCTGTTCGAATAATGGCCCCGACATTGGCGGGATCTTGCAGCTGTTCTCCAAAAATGCCCAAGACAGTTGGCTGCCTCAAGACGAGCGTTTCATCCCATGTCGGTTGCCGTACAACTGCCAGGATGCCTTGCGGTGCGTCCAGATCAGACAGTTTCGAGAATTGGAGATCGGGGCAGGAGTACTGTTGGGTCGAGGCGGCTAGTCGAACCAATCGTTCGCCCGGCCTCTCTTTTTGCAGATAACCGTGGGCGGTGACGATCGTGAGAATCTGTTCAGGATACCTGGTCAGGAGATCTCGAACTGCGTGGGCGCCTTCGACCACGAAGGCGCCATCCTGTGCTCGGACGCGTCTATCAAGAAGGAGTTCACGAATGCGCGCTCCTTGCGAGCGCGTCAGGAGGGGGAGTGAGGCAGCCACGCTAGCCCGGATTATTCATGCATGTCGCCGTAAGACCCTTGAGACCGAAGCCCGTCCGGGCTTCTCGGAAGTAAGGCCGACAGAGGCGTACGGGCTGTCCGTCGAGGAGGCCGGACGAGACAATCCACGCCGGGCGAGAGAATCGGACGACGTAGCAGGTATTCATGAATAGTCCAGGCTATAGTGCGTCACAGTGGAGAGAACTGGTTCAGCGACGTTTCCTCCCGGATGCGGCCTCGGCAGCCCGAATCCGTTGGGCCCGCGCCTTCGCTCGTTTGAGTGCGGTCAACTTCCCTCTGGTTCGATCCTGCTCGTGCTGAAGTTTGTCGAACTGAGACTTGAGATGAAGTTTTTCACGCTTGTGAAGCGTGGCACATTCTTCCTGAGAAAGCTGCATCCAATCTCCAGAAGTCCGTGCCCGCTTGATTCGCTGTTCCAACGACTCGCGTAACTGTTTGGAACGCATGCTTAAGAGCGACTTCAAGGCGTCCTTGCGCCGCTGAACTTCTTCTTCTTCTGCGATAATTCCACGAATATCTGTTCCTAACATGATACGCCTCCTCACTGAATCGAGAATGAACTAGGAGGTTCATTATACCTGATTTCATCGCGCATCTTCCAGCGAGGTAAATTATACATAAGCCATTGTCTTTCAAGGTGTATTACGGCGAAAGCCCAACGCGAGGAGGTTGCAGAGAGGGCCATAATTTCAGTATCATCAGGCCATGGCGCTCGGACAACAGATTCAAGCCTGGCGTATCTCGCGAGGTCACTCGGTCGACGACTTGGCAGCCGAGTCGCGTCTGCTGCCTCACATGTTAGAGGAAATTGAAGCGGAAGAAGTTGATCCCTCTGCCTCGCTACTTGAAGCGCTCGCTGCCGCCCTGAAGATCCCCCCAGCATGGCTCTTTAGCCATCCAACTTCGTTTCGTACTTTGTTTGACGATCCAGAGGAAGATGCGAGTTCCATCCCCATAGGTGTCGATCCTGTCACAGAACGAATTCTCGCCGGATCACGGATGGATCGTTCGCTCTACGTCCTGCTGACCGCCATCATGCAAAGCGGCGAGCCGAAGTTGCTCCGTGCAGCAGAAGTGAATTTACGTAGCCTCGTCAAACAAGCCAAACAGGCGACGATCCCATGGCAGAACCGTCCATCGGGCCACTTCGAACCACCGAGCGACTAGATATTCGTGCGAGACGCGCGCGAAAAGCGCGACGGGTCGGAAGTGTCAGCTTCGCAAGTCGCGCCTCTCCCGCACGTCTCGCTCACAATACTTGCAGCATGAAACATTTCAGGTAGCGCGTTTCCGGCATCGTGGCAAGAATCGGATGGTCGCAAGCCTGGCCACGCTGCTCAAGCAGGCGGACTTGCCGCTTCACATCTCGTGCAGCAAGGCGAATGCCTGTCCACAGTTCTTGTTCAGTCACGTGGTGGGAGCAGGAACTCGTGACCAGAAATCCCTCCGGCTTGGTGAGTCGCATGCCCAACAGATTCACATCTTTGTATCCTGCCAGGGCACGAGGTACGGCCTGTTTACTGCGGGCAAACGCCGGTGGATCGAGCAACACCAGATCATAGCGGCGCCCAGCCCGTTCCAGTTTTCGCATCTCCTCAAATGCATCCGCCGATCGATAGACACAACGATCACCCATTTCGTTTAACTGTGCATGGTGGCGCGCGAGGGCCAGGGCCTCCTCGCTCACATCCAGCCCTTCGACCGACTTCGCTCCCGCGAGCGCCGCATGGATTCCAAAGGCGCCAGTATGCGCAAACACTTCCAGCACCTCCGCGCCGGCCGCGAACCGTGCCGCCACCAGTCGATTCTCTCGTTGATCACAAAACCAACCGGTTTTCTGCCCGCGTTCGATATCGACGAGAAAACGCGCCGGCCCCTCCTGGATGTCGACCATCGTCGTACCACCGCCTCGGAGAAATCCTTTCTCCAGCGACAGTCCTTCCAACGTGCGACTCTTGGCATCGTTGCGCAGATACACTCGCGAGGCACCGGATTCCTGACACAGAAGATCGGCTAATACGTTTTTCCGGCGGTCCATACCGGAGGACAGGGTCTGCATGACCAAGACGTCGTCATAACGATCCACAATTAGGCCCGGCAATCGATCCGCTTCTCCATAGATCAGACGATACGCATTGGTGCCGGTGACGACCTGCCGACGTAGCCTGACGGCCTGCGCGAGTCGCGCCCGCCAAAACTCTTCTGTAATGGGTTCGTCGTCGAAGGTCAGGATTCGCACGCGGATCTTGGACGCAGGATTGTAGAGACCTCTGGCGTAGAATCGTCCATTCGGCGCCATGACATCGACCACATCGCCCGAGACCAGCTCGCCGCTGACCTCTTCGACATACCCGGCATAGATCCAGAGATGCCCCAATTCCTCGACCGCACGTGTGCGCGAGAGGCGGACGCGCCCGCGGGGACTGTCATCTTGAAAAGTCATGGCGTACTTATCCAATGGCGCGACCAGAACGTCAAGCCTTTCCACACGTATCTGGTTGCTTGACGGCTGACCCGGGCTGTGGTTTGCTGCGTTTTCGCGTGAGATAGCATATGATTTCCACTCGATGAACCAGGAAGCCCAACAATGACACGAACATCGACCATCGGCTCCGCCGTGATCGAACGGCTCCACCAGTTGGGAGTCCGTCATATCTTTGGAATCCCCGGCGACTATGTCCTCAGCCTCTACCAACTGATCGACGCTTCACCGATTCAACATGTCGGGACCACCCGCGAGGATTGTGCGGGCTTTGCAGCCGATGCCTATGCGCGCATCAACGGCATCGGCGCGGTCTGTGTGACCTATTGTGTCGGCGGACTCAACACCGTGAACGCGATCGCCTGCGCCTATGCCGAACGGTCGCCGGTGGTGCTGCTTACCGGATCACCAGGACTCTCGGAGCGTATTCGCACGCCCTTCATGCACCACATGGTGCGGGATTTTTCCACGCAACGCGAAGTCTTCGAGAAGATCACGGTGGCTGCCATTTCGTTGGATGATCCCTCAACCGCTGAACGAGAAATGGATCGGGCCTTTGCGGCGCTGTTACGCTATCGACGCCCGATCTATATCGAAATCCCTCGTGATCTCGTATATACGCCGCTGGCAAGCCCGTTACGACCATTATGTCTCGACGACGAGGCAAGCGATGCTGCCGCGCTTGACGAAGCCATCGCCGAAGTCCGCGCCATGTTGGCCTCGGCCAACCGGCCTGCGATCTTAGCCGGTGCAGAGATCGGGCGATTCGGCCTGCAAGACGATCTGACTCGCCTGGTCGAACGGCTTAACGTCCCCATCGCCTCGACCCTGCTTGGTAAATCCGTCATCCGTGAAGACCACCCACTTTACGTCGGAGTGTACGGCGGCCTCATCGCGCGTGACGAGGTCCAACAGTTCATCAATGAATCTGACTGTCTACTGATTCTGGGATCGATCTTATCCGATGTCGAAGATCTCAATGTCGATTCACCCCTACTGTCGGAAGGCCGTACGATTCACGCAACAGCCGATCGGGTAGCCATTAAACACCACCGCTATGATGCGATCCGGTTCCAAGACTTCGTGCGGGCACTGGTGACCAACCCTCTTCCTTCCTTTCCTTCCCGCCCCTTGCCGGCACCGCTTCCCGTGGCACAAGGCACGATTGCGCCGGATGCCCCCGTGACCTTGAGTGGACTCTTTCGCCACCTTGATAGTCTGTTGAATGAACATACTCTTGTGATTGCCGACGTCGGAGAATCGCTCTTTGCAGCAGCCGATCTCCACGTCCACCGACGCTTCGAGTTCCTCTCCCCAGCCTATTACACCTCGATGGGATTTGCGGTCCCGGCAGCTGTGGGCGCCTCGTTTGCCGATCCCACGCTTCGACCGATCGTGCTGGTCGGCGACGGCGCGTTTCAAATGACGGGAACGGAACTCTCGACCGCCGTGCGGTATGGTCAGACGCCGATCGTCGTCGTGCTGAACAATCGCGGCTACTCCACTGAACGGGAGATCCTCGAAGGCCCCTTCAACGACGTCCACGAGTGGCGCTATGAACGGATCTGCGACATGATCGGAGGTGGAGTCGGCACGAGGATCGCAACCCAAGGGGAGTTCGAACGAGGACTCACCGCCGCCTTGGCCGATTCCAGCCACCTGCATGTCCTGAATGTGCTGCTCGACCCAGCCGATCGTTCAGCCGGCATGGTGCGCCTTGCCCGTCGCCTTGCCAAACGCCTCTCCACCGATCGCCCCTAGTAGTTCTGGTTGGTCTGGTTTAGCCTAATAAAGTACCTACTGAGGTAGATAGGCTGAAGGATGTTAGGGAGTTGTCTTCTAGCGTCACGAGGACTCATCTCTGCTTGAACCCAAAGTCGTAGAAATCGAGAAGGTTTTGAATGGCTTAATTCGTGCTTTGCTGGATACTGCATAGCCTTCAGCTCTCCTGGTTTGCTCGACGACCATCCACCACGCAGGACATTCCCTGGTGGCCTGTCACCGGCCACCTTCGTTGCCAAACGAATGCGTGTATTCTGTCTGTGTTGTGGGACCGCGCTGGTTGCCGCTCACATGAGCGCAACGATGCAGAAAAAGAACGGTTGCGGGGGAAAGCAGTAGCGGTATGCCGAGCAATGATCCGGAAGGCGCTGTCATGAACATGAGACGTGCGGGGCTTATGGCCAAACTCCTTGCCAAGGCCATCATGAGGATGTCTCAGCCGTCCGTCTGTTCCAAGGCGCGAAACCTTGCTCTGTTCACAGGGACATGGCTATTGTGCCATGGCCATCTTTGGCCTGCCGGAGGCCAACTGTTGGCCTCTTTCTGGGTCTGTGGGAGCCGCTCGCTCGCCCACCGCTGCGTTCAATAGACGACGTCTTTGGTCACGAAGGCAACACGCGAGACCCTCCCGCTACAAAGGTTGTCCCGCTCCATCGGCAGCCAGGAATCGGATGACCGTCATCGACTCGATCATGGCCGACTGTCAGTGCCGATAACCCCTCTTGTTCTCATCAATCATCTTCAGGATTAATAATATGGAGGCCTGCTGAATGACAGGCGGTCAGCAATTGCGTATCGGCACTGACAACGGTCAACCGCAAGGGCTTGAGTTCCAACGTCAGCGCGAGATGTAATACTTGCGGTGATCGGAGCGCAGGATACTCCAACGCAAGTTCTTTGGTCGCTAAGTACGTCTGCATCGTCGGGGCGATGAACTGATAGAGACCCTCCTGCGATTCCCTCTCAAATTTATGGATCACCGAGTAACAATCGTCCCGGGTAATCTCCCCATGGTGGGCTCGATTCGCGAATGCCGTGTAAAAATCGGTCACCGACCACGTCGGCAGAATCGCCACTTTGCTCCGCTTCACCATGAGCCTGTTAATGATGCGTGTGCCGCGCTCCATGCTGTATCGTTTCACCAGAGCGGTTGAGTCGAAATAGTAGTATGGCATGCGATCACACTCTCCCCTTCAGAATAATGGCGGCCAAAGGGCCAGACAATTTCGAGAGCCGATCTTGGAGTTCGTCCAGCGGCAGCTCGTCATACCCCTCTTTACGGAATTTGTCGGCCAGGTTGCCCTGATTGAACGACACCGTGTCGTTTTTGAGCCGCTCACTCAGCCGTCGTTTTGCCAAGCGACTGGGAACCCGCTGTTTGGTGACCGTCAACCCGCGGCCACGGCTGCGTGGCGCACGAGTTGATGTTCGCCCTGCTTCCGACTTTGATTTGGCCATACCGTCCCTCTCTCTCTGAATTAGTGGGGTGTTGAGGCTGGTACAGATACCAGCCCGTCCCGCGGACATCCCGCAGGCTGGCTCGTCTGTGCCGGCAGTTCCGACTCTCCAAACACATGTGCCGCAATGGCTTTCGCTACATCGTCAGAAAACACTTGCTGCATGACACGCACAACTTTGGCTGTCGCCTCCCGCTCCGACAGATGGCCTTCCCTTCCACCCTTTGACAAGGCCCCGACCACCCGCTGGCCGGTCAAATCCACCACTTCGAAATCGCTGCACCATCGCACGAACTTGAACTGCGGATCGCGCACGTCGATCGGCCACACTAGCACCACGCCCCGCACGAGCAGCTCCGGGGTTGGTCCACTTGAATCGCCGTTGATCGAACGATCCACTCCCCACGGCCGGCTCGTGACTTGCAGTCCTTCCTTCAGCAGTCCCTCCGTCAAGGCACGTTGGGCTGGTTCAACCTGATCGCCGGTCACAGCAACCGCCAGCACCAGATTCGTGGCAAGGAACTGTTCGAGTTCGTGCGTGAGTTCGCTCACGCGATAGGCCGCGGCAGTACCCTGCCCGCTCTGTCGAATCACGCGAAGGTCGGCATTATAGGTTTCCCGCAGCACCAGATTTCTGGCAGCCCGTCTCAACGCTCTGACTTTTGCGAGCTTGTCCGATGAGGCATGGGCCTCCTCGACATCGTCTCTGATCGATTGGTCCAGCTCGGAAATCCGTTCCATGAACGATGTCTCTGCCTGGTGCCGCTGCATCCCTGCTAATGCATAATGGTACTTTTTGCGCGCATCGACCCAGCGATCGAAGATCCGGACGTTCTCCAAGACTTTGTCGGTCGACACACGGGTCAGAGTATCGATTGTCAAACGTCGTTCGGCGCTGGTCTGCCCGCGCTGCTCAATCACCAGATACGACTCCCAGTCTTTTGCTTGCGCACTGACCTCCGCATTGAAAATACGAGCCACCGCTGCATAGGCGCGATCCTCTGCTGCCACGCGACTCTCCGCCTGCCCCACGCCGACCAGATATTGACCGGACGGATAGGCGGCACTCACCCCATCGATCCAGTCTGGTTTCGCCGGTCCTCCTAACCATGCACAGCCGGATAGTGCGACCGACGCCATCAACACCACCCCGATTCGGCTCACGAACCGCGATCCATCTATCATGGCATTACCCGTTGAATGAGCACGGTGGTCTCACCTGGCCCAAGGGACAGGGTCTGCATGGCCTCAGGATTCAGAGGGTCAAGAGGCCCACCTGCTGCCTGGCTCTGCACTTCGTAGCGGCCCGGTAGAACCCAGGCCCGCGCGAGATGGATTTCATCGGGCAACGTCTGCCAGCTCCGCTTATCGGCTTCTTCCGATGCCACCGCCAGTCCTTTCGTCAGCAGCCCGACCAGAAGGCCGACCCACGGCGCCGCATCCTTCCCCGCTGCATGCTGTGCCCCTCTCGTTGCTCCCTCGGCCAACGCGAACTTCGTAGCCGCTCGGGCCAGCGCCTTGACGGTTACTCCCGCCATTCGTTCCGCGAGCGCCTTATCTGCCATGGCCGTCACGTTATGCACTAACTCAGTGTTCAGCGTCACCCGTATGCCATTGTCCGAGATGAGACGCACCCTATCGACAGGCACGCGCGTCTTCTGCGGGACGAGCCGTGGTAAGGCCACGCGAATAACGCGTCCGTTAAGCCCGTATAAGGCCGTATCCACCGCCCGATTGGAATGCCGACTCGACTGCGAAAACCCGCGGTTGAGGAGCACCAACTGGAGTGCGTCGAGACTGATCGGCAGGTCAAGAAACTGATCCTCCTTGCGTGGTGCGCGGCCATTATAGCTGATCACGACAACTTGAGCGAGTTGTTGCAACGCCTGACTGGTCTCCCACCTGGTAGTGGGAAATACAGATTGGTATTCGGTTAATTCTTGAGTGAAGTGGAGGGCCTCGGCCGTGCGTAACAAATCTACCCGCAGCTGGGACGGAACAGCCGTATGTGACCATGCGCGGGTGGCTTCCAAGGACTCATACGCCTTCCGATAGGCGATAAACGCATTATTTACATCGCCGGTGCTCTCATAGAGGATGCCACTCAGATAGCGTGCAAAGCCGTCATCCCGATAGGCATTTTTCTCCTTGGTTCGATCCGACAGGACGTTGAGCCGATGGTCGATACGCCGTGCTTCGACCAGCGCATCTTGCCATTGACCCAGCACCGCATAATTGAGTGCTTTCAGCACATTAATCAACACCTGTTCGTAGGGATCGCCTTCATAGGGTAACGCCGTATCATTCGTCATGAACGCAAGGGTTTCGGTGCGTATCCTGCGAGTGTAGAGGCGATCCAGTTCCTCCTCAGCCTGTTCTAATACAGCGTTGCTTTGTTGATAGTCGCCCGCGAGCTGAAGCGTCATCCCTCGATCCATGCCATAGAGCACACGGCTTTTCGAACCATAGTCCTTCTCGGCCACAGCGACAATGGCATCGGCGCCCTTGGGGTCGTGGGCGCGAAGGCTTGCTTCGATGAGGAGATACCGATTGACCGAGGGGCCACAACCGGTCAACAGTACGAACGCCAGCAGGGCAAAGAAAGACTGGGTGGAAATAAGAACGCCCCACCGTGCCGGAACAAAGGCGGTGGGGCGTGAGGCTAGAGGGCTCAACGGACGTGTTGGAGCCTAAAAGATGGACCGTTTCTTTTCGACGACTTTCTTGATCTTTTTCTGACCGAACCAGACCTTGGCGTTACTCTCCAAGTCCACCATTTGCAAATCGACCTGATAGAATACCGCTTTTGTCCCGTCGGCCTCGTCAAGGATCGTCGCGATGGTACCCTTCATCATGAAATCGGCACCGATCTCTTTGCCCGGTGCTTTCTGCGTATCCTCTCGCGCGTACATCGCTTGCTCTTTGCGCTCGGTACGAAGTTCCTCGCGATCTCCCTTTCCTGCCACAAACGTAATTTTTTGGGAGTTTGTGAGCTCACGTTCAAGGTCGGCGACAAACGTGTTGACGTTGATATGTTCGTGGCTGCTGTTCTGAATGGTCCCGACGACGACGACCGGCTGGCGATGCTTCGAACTTGAGAAATTGTTGAGCCACTGATATTCCAGCGCCTCTTTGACCATGGACTCCGCAACAATTCTGGAATCGGTATCGTTCCAACGGCCGCTCAGATCCGTGACGACCCCGGAGTCGACCCTGGTTATTCTCGTCTCCTGGGCACAGCCTACCAGTGACAATACCGCCAGCGCCACGAGTCCGATTTGCCCTCTATGCAGTACGCTCACGCGATACCTCCTCGCAGATGCAGCAAGTAGCGGTCGATCAGCAGGGGCCTTAGCGCGGCGCCCGTTTGTCTTCCTCTTTCTCAAGCCGCTCAAAAAGCTTATCGGCATTCCTTCTGACATAATCACGAACCTGCGCATTGAGTTCCTTCGCCTGCTCGAGATTATTCTTCATCTCCTCGAGATTCAGTTTCGCCAACACATAGTACGTGCCAGTTTTTTCATCTTTGTAGCGCTCGATAGGACGTACGCCGCTGAGGGTCGTGGTCGTCACCGTCTTAATGGCCCGCTCGACATTCTGCTCTTCCGTATTCTTGGTAAAGTCTCCGGCCGTTGTGGAGGCTGCATAGTCGCGCATCAAGTAGCCGGTATAGGTTTCAAAGGTCTTGGCGATTTCAGCTCTCGCACGATTTTCAGCGGTGTCCCAAGCCAGCGGCTCGTTCCGAACACCGGCCACGGACCCGACGCCATAAAATCCTTTACTATCTTTCTCATTGAAGGCCCCTGACCCCTGCTTCACCCACTTCGGAGGACCGCCGCAGGCAGCAAGTCCGATCAGCAGGACGATAGCCACTCCTCCCCCGATCAACCTCGACTTGAACCCCAGTACCCTATTCATGCGTAGGCCTCCTTGCTATTGACCGGGTCGATGAAACGCTAACGTAGCAGCCGGCAGAAGCCAGCGACACACGTTCGAGAATTTAAACGAAATCATGCTAACATGCACCCCCAATCCAGTCAACGCAACAGACGGCCGATGGTTGACCGTCTCTTGGTCCCCCTAACAGGCTGTGGAAAAAATATGTCGGCCGCGAGAACTTCGATGGTCCGCATGTGTGGTTCAACAGGTGAATATTTCCGCAGGATGCTCAAACAATCCGTCCAACAATGCGAGAACGCTTCTGGCGGACTTTTGTGGCATCCTGCTTAAGGAGGATGCCCGTGGCAGATGTCCAGATTGATGACGGTATCATTAAGATTCTGAGTCTGGAAGTTCAAGATCCCAAAGCAGCCGCAGTCCTCGCCGAATATCCTCAAGCCCGCTGGGCAGAAATTACCAGGAAAGCCGTCAAGATCGGGCTGGGGTATCTCAAGGGCGGCGAGCGAGCCTAATGGGCCAGAGGAAAACTATCCAGCAGGATGCTCAAAGAGACCGTCCAGCAAGGCCGCAGCGAGTGAAGGGCCGAGGCGTACCCTCGGGGAGTACGTTGAGGATCTGAACGATGCGAGAACGCTGCTGGCGGGATTTTTCAGCGTCCTGCTAAGGCTTCGCGGATGGTGACTGTACAACCGCAGCCCTGGCACGGGCATGATTCCCCCCCAGTTCGAGATAACGCGTGAAGGCCTCGACCGATTTCGGCTGATCCTTCATCTCGTCGGCGAAGAGAATGCCCAGGGAGAAATAGACATCGACATAGCTGGGATTGACCACCAGCGCCTCCCGCATGGCCCGCTCCGCCGCGACATACTCCCCGCGTTTTTTGTGGATCAACCCGAGCGTATACTGAGAGTCGGGATTCGTCGGCGCATACTGTACGGCCAGCTTCGCTGCTGACAACGCGTCGTCAATGTTCGGCAGCAACTCCAATAGCACATAGCTCTTGAGCACATAGGCGTCGCCGAACGTGAGGTCGTAGTCCAGCGCGCGATTCAGCCGCTCTAATGCTTCCTCCGACGACTTCCCGGTTTGGAGAAGCGCGAAGGCCTGGGCATACTGAATTTTTGCAGCCTGTCGTCGTTCGGACGGAGACTGGGGCTCGGCACCCATGATAAAGGCGGCCTTTCGGCCTTCGATCAACACGGTATCCCCGTCCCCTTCAAGCTGCACAAAGAGGGGATGCTGGGCGCCATTCGACCGTTCGACAACTTGGTGTTTCACATAGTCGCCGACCTCCGAGGCCATGAGCCATCCGTTTTCATTGCGATCCGCCATGCCACTCAGCCCGTTCACCAGTACCTGCACGAAGAGACTCCTCCCATTTTCCTGACTCAAGGACTCACACTTATCGCCCGCCGTCAACACTTGTACGGCCCGCCGCTCCGTATCGTCTTCCGGGGCCAATCGCCCTTCGAGGGACAGGGGCTGAACCGTGCTAACCTCCCACCCGCGAACCGCTGCATTTAAAAAGAAGAGGGTATGTTTGGACGCGCTACGCCGGCTGAACTCTTTGAGCTGTGCAAACGACACCGATTTGGACACATTTCCCATCTGCGCATCCCAAGGAACGAGATACCCCAGTTCCTCGCCGGCCAGATCCTGCGTAACACCCGCATGTCCAACGAAATAGAGTACGAGCCGATCATGTCGACCGACCTTGCGGGGCAAGAAATCCGAGAGCGTTTGCTGCAGACGGCGAGCGCTCGCATCCTTGTCGTAGAGCTCAACGACCTCGTCGAAGCCTAGTTGCCTGAACGCCTGGGCCACCACTTTGGCATCCTCAATCGCGCCGGGAATTTTCGGGGCCAGTAGATAGTTTTCCACCCCGATGACAATGGCCCATGATTTGTAATACAGCCCTTCCGGCTTCCCCAATTGGGCAGACGCTGATGACGGAAAGAACGTCGCCACCAGCGCGTATGCGAGAAACGTGAGAAGGAAGTGCCGCGGTTGTCGGCCCCTGATCGGCAACATCAATTGGACGGCCTCAGTGTGTGACGCGTAATAAATTCAACCTACTCTCGCCTCTGAGTGACTGTCAATAACTGCCGGAATGGCGCGCGACAAGCGCGAGGAGCGCGACTTGCGTGATGGGCGAGCCCCGTCCCTACCTGTCGCGCTTTCCCCGCCCATCTCGCCCGTCTCGCTTGAGTCAGCCATTGGCGATTGCAGCAAAAGCGTTCATGAATAATAGGAGCTAGGTATGGTTGAGTTCCCCCCGCCCCTCCAGCATAATACGACCCTGTGCTTTATCCCTCGACCTAGCAGGCTGCGGAGAAACAGTTTTGGTCCAACAAACTTCGATAACCTGCACGTTTTGAGCAAGAGCAGAACGCCCACGCAGGATGCTCAAAAAGGCCGTCCAGCAAGGCCGCAGCGAGTGAAGATCCGAGGCGTACCCTCTGGGGTACGTTGAGGATCTGAACGATGCGAGAACGACGCTGGCGGACTTTTTCAGCATCCTGCTAAAGGAGTCATCGCACCATGGCAGAGAAAATCGATACCCTTCTCAAGGAAAGCCGTGTGTACCATCCGACCGCTCAGACGAAGGCCGTTGCCTATATTCAGGACTACGAGAGCGCCTATAAGAAATCGATTGCCGACCCGGAGGGTTTCTGGAGCGACGTTGCCAAGGAGCTCGAGTGGTTCTCCCCCTGGACCAAGGTCCTGGAATGGAATTATCCCTGGGCCAAGTGGTTCGTCGGTGCCACCTGCAACATTGCCTATAACTGTCTGGACCGTCATGTCAAAACATGGCGCAAGAATAAGGTGGCGGTCATCTGGGTCGGCGAGAACGACCAAGAACGGGTTATCACCTACGGCGAGCTCTTTCGGCAGGTCAACCGTTGCGCGAATGCGCTCAAGAAGCTTGGGATCGAGAAAGGCGACCGGGTCACAATCTACCTTCCGAAAGTTCCCGAACAAATCGTCGCCATGCTCGCCTGCGCCCGTATCGGGGCTATTCACAGTGTGGTCTATTCAGGCTTCAGCGCCCCGGCCCTCGCGAACCGCATTCAAGACGCTGAAGCCAAACTGGTCATTACGGCCGACGTCGGGTTTGACCGAGGCAAGGTCCTGAACCTCAAGACGGTAGTCGACGAAGCCGTCGCCAACTCCCCGACCGTCGAACGTGTTGTGGTCCTGCGCCGGCAGATTCCGGGAGTCGCATTGTCCGAGCCGAAGGAAATCGATTGGCACGACTGGCTGAAGAACGAGAAGGCGGTTTGCGAGGCTGAGCAGCTGGATGCAGAACATCCGCTGTACATCCTTTATACGTCCGGCACCACCGGCAAACCCAAAGGCGTGGTCCACGTCCACGGCGGCTACATGGTCGGGACCTACATCACCACGAAATACGTCTTCGATCTCAAAGAGGACGATGTCTATTTCTGTGTCGCCGACCCTGGCTGGGTCACCGGCCACAGTTATATTGTGTATGGTCCTCTCCTTAACGGCGCCACCATTCTGACAGCTGAAGGCAAGCCGGACTATCCGAACCCGGGCCGCTGGTGGGATTTAATCGAACGCTACGGCGTCTCGATTTTCTATACGACCCCCACTGCCATTCGCCTGCTCATGCGCTACGGAGAAGACTGGCCCAAGAAATATGACCTCTCCAGTCTCCGCATCCTCGGCAGCGTGGGCGAACCGATCAATCCGGAAGCCTGGGAATGGTTCCATCGCGCGACCGGCGGGGATAAACCAATCATGGATACCTGGTGGCAGACCGAAACCGGGTCCATCCTGATTACCCCCCTGCCGACGGTCCCCTTGAAGCCCGGCTCCGCAACCAGGCCCTTCCTCGGCATCGAAGCCGACGTTGTGGACAGCGAAGGCAACAGCCTCCCTGCCGACTCCGGTGGCCTTGCCGTCATTAGAAAACCCTGGCCCTCGATGATGCGGACCATCTATAAAGATCCGGAACGCTACAAGGCCTATTGGAATCAGATCCCGAACTGCTACACCGCTGGCGACATCTGCCACAAAGATCAAGACGGCTACATGTGGTTCATGGGCCGTGCCGATGACGTGATCAAAGTGGCCGGCAACCGGCTCGGTACCGCCGAAGTGGAAAGCGCGCTGGTCAGTCACCCCGCCGTGGCCGAAGCCGCGGTGATCGGCAAACCACACAAGCTCGTCGGCGAATCCATCAAGGCCTTCGTCATTTTGAAGCAGGGGGGAGTCGAAAGCCCGGCACTGATCCAGTCGATCAAGGATCAAGTGTTGAAGGAGCTGGGGAAAATCGCCGTGCCATCTGAAATCGACATCGTGCCTGCACTCCCCAAAACCCGGTCCGGTAAAATTATGCGGCGGGTGCTCAAAGCGAAAGAACTCGGACAAGACGTTGGCGATATCTCGACGATCGAAGATTGATTCAACCGGCTTCAAGACCGGTAAGTAATGAGGCATCTATGTACTCTGCATAGAGATCGGAGGCCGGTCATGTATGTAACAATAGGGACTAGAATCACGGTCGCAATCGGCGTGTTGGTAATCTTCCTGGCAGCGATGAGCCCGGCCGGAATCTGGGCCGCTGAACCAGTCAAGCAGGCGAAAAAGCCGAATAAACCGGCACGGGTACGGACAAGCGCGCTTGCTCCCAAAGCGGCCGCCCCGAAATTCACCTCGGCAGAGACTGTGGGGAAAGCTCCCTCCTGTTTCGGTGAAGCGCCAACGCTCGACAAGCTCACGCCCGACGAAGGGAAGGCCGGAGACCGTGTCACCATCACTGGAACAAACTTCGGCAAGGCAGCCTGTTTACGAGGCGTCTCCTTCGGCCCGGGGCACCCATCTCAATTTCAACAGACGAACGACAGCATTATGACGACCGTGCCAAGCGGCGGAAAGAAGGGCCTGGTTCTCCTCACCGTCACCACCGCCTCGGGAGAAAGTTCAAAGACGTTCCTCGTGAAATAGAAAGAGACGGGCAGCCTGGTCGTCCTCCTGCTCGCGGAGTGCGCACGATAAGAATGTGCTCGTTCGACGCGCGCATTCGAGGATCGACCAGGCTACCCTTTGAAAAGAGAGAGAAATGAGTTTGGAGGGAGCGGTGCTCGCTCGATGCGCGCAGTAAGGGACTGTCTGGCTGCTCCCCTTAGGGAAAGTGGGAGAATCGGAAGACCCTAGCCCGCCCTCAAGGGAAAAAGTAGAAGAGCGTGGAGGAAACATCTGATAGGGCTGGTTGGACATGATGCGTAAGCCTGGCGAACCGATCTATCTCAAGCGTCACATGCTGGGCCTCGCCTTGGCTGTGGTCTCCCCCATTCTGCTGCCCCTCCTGTACCACCGCTACATCGGACCACTGAGCTTTACCACCCGCTTTGTCGCTGGATTACTCATCGCTCTGCTAGGATGCATCGCGCTCTATTTCACCTACCGATCCTCGGCTCAAAATGAACCGTGAACCGTAGAACTGCCGAGCGCTCTTCCTCCGAAATCTTTCACGTTTCACGGCTCTCGCGCAACGCCTTTCGTGCTCGGCTTCTGATGTATCCAGGTGAGAGGAGCTGTCGTATTGGCTAAATAGGCCTGCCCGAATCCAAGAATCAAGTGTGCGTCCTGTAATCGCAGTTCCCAGAGCGAGAAATCCGCAAAGCCAAACATCATGGCCGAATGCGGAAAGCGAGCCAGATATCGCCCCTTCACTTCAGCATAGCCCGGTGCACCAGCATTCAACAGCGCTGCCTCACCCTGAAGATTCATCCGCCGTAGGGCCAAGGGGTTTTTCCCAGGCCGATCCGGCTCCGAGACAAACAACCCTACGCGGGGGTCGTGCAACAAATGTTCGGAATGCAACGCCAAGCGGCTCACATGTATGTAGGCGCGCGTCCAATGTTCGCCAAAAACATAGGGCACATGCGACCCAAACGGCCATCCGTCTCTGAGCGTCAGCAGGACCCCCGTACGAACCTCCTCAGCCAGACTGGCCCAAGCAGTCTGGACCTCCTCATTCGACAACGCCGCACTCATCGCCATTGAGACACCTTTCCTCCCTCTAGGCATGACCAGTCTTGCCAGTCCCACGGCGCTCGCTAGTCGCGCCCAGGAGTTCCTCACCAGCTTCTAGGCACCGGGCCCGCCTCTACGCCTCCTGCATCCGCACGAACTGGCGTGCGTCGATCAGGTCCTTTCTGGCACAGAGTTGTTTTTCAAGCAACAGATGTTCCAGCGCCGCAATCCTGGCAGTCATTTCCGGCAACACGATATCAACCTGCTCGCGCAGGTCTTGCAGCCGTCGGCTCAGCCCCGACTCCCCTCGCTTCGCAGCGGATTTCTTCTTCGCCCGACCTACCGCTCGACCCTGCACTCGCTTCCGTGGAACGATCCTCTTGATTGACATGGTTCCCTCCAGGTTGAGAATCCTCCTCAGCTCGACTTTGTAGACTGGGTTGCCCCCTGCGTCCGGGTCACCCCTTCATCTCCTCCCCTCCCCCACGTTTTCCCTTTCACCTTTTACGTTTCACTCTCTTCAAAGGCAAGGTGATTTTTGCAGGAGAAACCGGTATTCTTTACCACGAACGGGTGCACCTCAGCCGCACCCGTCTCATACAGGATGCGGAAAAACTGTTTGGGCCGATTCAGCTTCGACAGTTCGTAATATGTGGCACACCAGGAGAACCAGCCAGCAGGATGCTCAAAAAGGCCGTCCAGCAAGGCCGCAGCGAGGGAAGACCGGAGGTGTACTCTCTGGGGCGCACGGTGCGACGAATAAGGAGCACCACGTCTGTGCGCGCCGCCGAGTGGTGAGGCGGCCGGGTCCCCGTTGAGGATCTAATCGATGTGAGAACGATGCTGGCGGACTAATTTAGCATCCTGCTAAGGGTTTCGGCGGGAACAAGGAAGGACATCCATGAGTTCGAGAACAGGCACGACCGCATCACGTCAATTCAAGACGCTCCTCTTGTCAGCGCAGTTGGAGTTTATCTGTGAAGCCCACAATGGCCTCAGCGCTAAGATTGTCCAGGATGCAGGGTTCCGAGGTATCTGGGCCAGCGGCCTTTCCATTTCCGCTCAATTCGGCGTGCGGGACAACAACGAAGCCAGCTGGACTCAAGTGCTTGAAATGCTGGAATTCATGTCCGATGCCACCACGATTCCGATTCTCCTCGACGGCGACACGGGATACGGCAACTTCAATAACATGCAACGGCTCGTCCGTAAGCTGGAGCAGCGCAAGATCGCCGCGGTCTGCATTGAGGATAAGCTTTTCCCCAAGACGAATAGCTTCATCAAGGGCGGCGCCCAACCCATGGCGGACATACAGGAGTTTTGCGGCAAGATCAAAGCCGGCAAAGACGCACAGACCGATCAGGACTTTTGTATTATCGCCCGCGTGGAGTCCTTCATCTGCGGTTGGGGTCTGGCTGAGGCCCTGCGCCGAGCTGAGGCCTATCATCAGGCGGGAGCGGACGGCATCCTCATCCACAGCGCCCTGTCGGTGCCGGATGAGATCCTGGCGTTCAAACAGGAATGGGGCAACCGTTGCCCGGTCGTGATCGTGCCCACTAAATATTACGCCACTCCCACCGATGTATTCCGGCAACATGGGATTTCGATGGTGATCTGGGCTAATCACATGCTCCGGTCCTCAGTGGCTGCCATGCAGAAAACCGCATGCACCCTCAAGGAGCAGGAACATCTCCTCTCCATCGAAGACAAAGTCGCACCGGTTTCAGAAATCTTCCGGCTGCAAAACGCCGCTGAGCTACAAGACGCCGAAGACCGTTATCTGCCCAAAGGCGCCGAGGACACTTCGGCTATCGTACTGGCCGCTTCCCGCGGGAAGGAGCTGGGAGCACTCACAGAACAGCAGCCTAAAACGATGGTCAAAATTCAGGGTATACCAATCCTCTCCCACATCGTCGACGCCTACAATGCCGTGGGCATCAAGGATATCCTGGTCGTTAGGGGATACAAAAAAGACGCTGTGACACTGCCCAACCTGACCTATGTGGATAACAACGACTATGCCGATACCGGCGAGCTGGATTCATTGCTGAAGGCCTTTCAATCGAGAAAGGGCCATCTGCAGAGCACGATCATTTCGTATGGCGATGTGCTATTCAACAAATACATTCCCCAGTCGCTCTGCCAGGAGAGTGATGACTGTGTGATTTTCGTCGACAGCAACTGGCAGGAACAGAGCAGCTATGCCCGCCTCGGTGGATTTACCGAATGCACCATACCCAATTCGAGAAGAGCCTTTAACGCCAAGATCTATCTCAAGCAATTGGGGGACAATCTCCCCAAAGAATCCATCCATGGAGTCTGGATGGGATTCCTCAAAGTCTCCCCAGGCGCAGCTGGCCACATCACCGGCGTCATTGCGGAAATACTTGCCAAGCCGGCCAACCGCAAAGCCGGCATCCCTCATCTGCTCCAAGAACTGCTGGAACAGAACTATCCGATCCGCGTGCTCTATACGGCAGGACACTGGCTCGACATCAATAGCCTCGACGATGTGATTCAGGCAGGGAACTTCTAGTCTGTCTGGAGCTTCTGGTTTGTCTGGTCTATCTAGCCTGTCTGGTTGGTCTCGTTTGTTTGGTTTCGTTCAAGAAGACAAACGTGCCCCCCAAGCTGATAAGCTCGCTCGGCGAACAGGCGGGTAGCGGACTCTTATACGGAACAGTAGAAGGCTGCGCATGGATGAGATGCAGAGAAGCACCTCTGGCTTTACCCAACTCTACCAGAGCTTTTCAGATGAACAGTTCTTTATCTAGCACTGTGCCTTCTCGACACAGCCGAGAAAAGAGATGGGGTCAATGTGAGGTTGCCAGGATTTGACAGAGACCTTTGAGCGCAGAGCCACAAGCCAAGTATTCAAGTACCAAGGACAAGGAGTCTGTCCGACATTGCCGTTCGTTACGAGGTGAAGAAGGTGCGGCCAGGTACAAGGCCGCAGATCGTTCGCCACAGTAGAACGGTCAATGACGGACCGGCTTCTAGGGCGTCTTCGCGCAGCGGAACCCGGGGGCGTACAAGCTCCGGAACGACGGCGGATCCCAGTACCGATCCGCAGATCGCAATGTTCGCGGATTGCTATTCCAAGAGCCGCCACGAATCACTTTGAATCCGCCCCTTGGCGGTCCTGTCGGATTCTGCGACGGGCTGTTTTTGTAAAAATCATTGTCATACCAGTCGCTGACCCATTCCCAGACATTTCCGGCCATGTCATAGACGCCATAGGGACTCTTGCCAGCTTCCAATGTCCCCACCGGCAACAATGTCCCATGGCTGTTCGACCCTATTTTCGCATAGTTCGCATGGAGCGGCGTCGGAGGGTCGTTGCCCCATGGATAGAGGCGGCCATCCGTCCCCCGCGCCGCCTTCTCCCACTCCGCCTCCGTTGGCAGACGCTTGCCGGCCCATTTGCAATACGCGGCCGCATCTGCCCAATCCACATTCGAAACTGGGCGTTTCTGGTGCGAGTGTTGGTTCATCGTCTTCCAGTCTAAAGGTGAACTGGCTCCCATCGCCTGATGAAATTGTGCATACTGCCCTACTGTCACTTCGTACGTATCGATAGAAAAGGCATCCACATAGACCTGGTGCTCCGGTTGTTCGTCTGAATCTCCCGTCGGGCTTCCCATCGTGAACTCCCCCGCCGGCACCAGCACCATTGACGGCTCTTGCGATTGAGCCCCAGTCGGCTTTTCCTGACCCTGTGTGTTTCCCGTGGAAAATTCCTTGGCATTCTTATTAACGGGTCCCTCGGCCATCGCCGGGTACGCAGCGAGTCCGAGCACCGCAAGCAACACAAAAATCGTCCTCATGAACCGCCTCCCCATTTCACTGAAGGAATCATGGCACCCTGTCCTCACTTCATCTAATGGGCGGGAACTATAAAGCCTCGCGCCACAGAAACACAACCGTACAGGGCCACGGGGCTGCCCCAACAACACCATCTGTGAGGGGTTTCACTATTCGATGTACGGCCTACGGAGTCTTCGCGCACCGGATCCCGGTAAGTCCTTGGTCCGTTGGCGAAATAAGGCTCCGATTCGCAGAACGCAGGGCTCGCGGATTGCTGTACCAGGACCCGCCACGGATCACTTTAGTTCCGCCCGTTGACGGTCCTGTCGGGTTCTTCGCCGGGCTTTTCGGGTAATATTTAAAGTCGTACCAGTCGTTGACCCATTCCCAGACATTCCCGGCCATGTCATAGATACCATAGGGACTCTTGCCAGCTTCGAACGTCCCCACCGGGGCCAATACCTCATGCTTATTCCAGTTCGTTTTCCCAAAATTCGCGTGGAGTGGCGTTGGAGCATCGCTGCCCCATGGATAGAGGCGGCCGTCCGTCCCCCGCGCCGCCTTCTCCCACTCCGCCTCCGTTGGCAGACGCTTGCCGGCCCACTTGCAGTACCCGTACGCATCCACCCAATCCATATTCGTGGCCGGGCGTTTCTGGTGCGCCGGTTGATTCATCGTCTTCCAGTCCAAAGGTGGTTCAACCCCTTTCGCCTGCAGAAAGGCCGCATATTGCGCCACCGTCACTTCGTATTTATCCATGGAAAAGGTATCCAGATAAACCTGGTGCGCCGGTTGTTCGTCTGAATCTCCCGTCGGGCTTCCCATCGTGAACTCTCCCGCCGGCACCACTGCCATCGACGGATCTTTTGATTGGGCCGCCGGCTCCTCCTGACGCTGCTTTTGCCCCGTGGAAGATTCCTTGGCCCCCTTATCGATGGATGGAGCGGCCAGCACCGGGTGAGCAGCCAGCCCAAGCACCGCAACCAACACAAATATCGTCCTCATGAACCGCCTCCACACTCGACTAAAGGAATCAGAACACCCTATCCGCACATACGTTTGATGAAATGGAACTATAATGCCTCGCGCCTTAGGAAGGCAACCGCAAAGGGCCCCACTGGATTGCCCGGTCTAGCAGAATGATAAAAAGTCTGTCAGCACATGAAGATCGATACGCGTAACAGGCGAATGGTGAAAGGTATCACGAAGATCACCGTATCTCATGCGAGCCATACGCGATATGTCATTAGCTGCCAGGGCCATCTTTCCAGGAGATGTACACACGTTTCGCGTTGTACATTTCATTGGTAACGAGGAACTCTACTGCGCCGTGATTCATTTTCCGCGGCTTACCATCAAAGCATGTGACACGAAGAGCCTCGCAATTGAAGCAGCATGGTGCTGATGTACTGGGGCTGGGCCTGGAGCCCGGCCGAGTTTGCGCTAGCTACAAACCGAAGGGTATCTGTGGAGACTGGGTAAAAAGTTCGGATTAGGTGAATAAAAGTACTTGCAGAGAAAGCGCGTGCTGTTTACGATGCGCGCTTTAAATTTGGCTAAGTGTCAGAACTGTATGAGCTGGGCGGTGGCTGACATGATGCCCGACGCCTAATCGCTCTTGGACTTCCGCACGGTGGCCGTGAGCGTGGGTCTGTTCGAACAGCTCTGTGACGCGTTCACGCAGCAATGCCAGACGGGGTACACAGAATTTCCTTTTGCCAATCCTCAGGCGGCAGGCTGAAATGAAACTGGCCCAAACGCATGCGATGACGCTGGAAACTTCCAGGCCGGCCCAACGCAAGTTCCTCCTCGCCGCCCTGGCGTTGTGGCTCCTGCCGTTGGTGGTCATCTCGGTGATGGTGACGCTCCACCCGCAGGAGCGTACCGTGACGGGGCTATATCACGAGGCCGCCGCCAACTGGCGGGCCGCAGAAAGTCTCTACCAGGGCCCGCAGGGCATGAATTACCTGCCGCATTTCGCGCTCGCCTTTTGGCCGTTCGAAGCGATGCCCGCGCCCTGGGGCGATCTCACGTGGCGCTGGCTCTCGGCAGGGTTACTGGCCGGCGGCTTCTGGCGGCTCGCGCGGCAACTCCGGCCGGACGCGCCTGAGCAACTCTTCTTCTGGTCCTCCCTGTTCGGCCTGCTGCTGTGTCTGGACGCGGTTCGCAACGGACAGGCCAATGCGCTGTTTGCCGCGCTCACCACGCACGCCGTTGTTTTCCTCATGCAACGGCGTTGGTGGCTGGCGACTCCGGCCATTTTCGCCGCGCTGATGATCAAGCCGCTGGGACTCGTGTTACTGCTGTTGGCGCCGGTGGTGTACCGGCCGATGATCTGGAGAACAGCAGTGGGGGGCGTGATTTTTGCGGCGTTCCCGTTTCTGTTCGGCAATCCGCACTATGTCTGGTCACAACATACGGCGTTGGTGGAGAATCTGCGCGCATGTTCGGCGGTGACCGAACATCGCTTCGCCGACATCAACGGCCTTTTCCGCACGCTCGGCCTCGGCCTCTCCGACCGTGCCTCGCAACTCCTGCGCGTGCTCGCCGGCGGCGTGACTCTGGGGCTGTGGTGGCTAGGTGCGCGGCGGCTGACCGAACCGTTGAAGGGCGTTTTTCTCCTCGCGTTGACCACGGCCTACCTCATGTTATTCAACCCAATGAATGAAGTGAACAGCTACGTCATCCTCGCTCCGGTACTTGCGGTGCTCGCGGCGTATCACCTGAAGTTCGAGGAGCCGAAGGGCCTTGGCTGGACACTGGTGTCCATGGCGGTGACGATGGCCGTATTGCCGGAATTACTGCGCAAGGTTTATGGTAACTCCTTTGCGCTATGGTGGCATCCGCTGATGACCCTGGCGTTTGTGGCGTTGCTGGTCTGGCGCGTGTGGCGCCAACCGCAGTCCGAATCGGCACTGGGGCACGTGTCCCGTGCCACCATCCCGGCGGTGCGTTGACATTATGGCCGGCTACTACCCTCACCTACCAGACATGCCGCCGGCCGACAGGCCTCAGCTTTCCGTCGTGCTCCCTTGCTACAATGAACACGAAGTCATCGACGAAACACACCGACGCGTGAAGGCAGCTTGCGAAGCACAGGGTTGCTCCTACGAAATCTTGATGGTCAACGACGGTTCGAAAGACGCCACGTTCGGTGACATGCTGCGATTGGCCACGAGCGACCCGAACCTCGTTCTCGTTAACCTCTCCCGCAATCACGGCCATCAACTTGCGCTCAGCGCCGGCCTCCACGTCTGTCTCGGCCAGCGCGTTCTCATCATGGACGCCGATCTGCAAGACCCGCCGGAATTGTTGCCGGACTTGATGAAGCTCATGGACAGTGGTGTGGAGGTGGTGTACGCGCAGCGCCGTAGCCGGCCCGGCGACGCGACGTTGAAACGCTGGGCCTGCACCGTGTTCTATCGTCTGCTCGGCCATCTCTCAGAAACAAACATCCCGCTCGACACCGGCGATTTTCGCCTCATCAGCCGCCGCGTGCTGGACGTGATCCTTGCGATGCCGGAGCGGCATCGCTTCCTTCGCGGCATGATCAGTTGGGTCGGCTTCCGCCAGGAACCGCTGCTCTATGACCGCGACAAACGTTTCGCGGGCGAGACGAAATATCCTTTCCGTAAACTGCTCCAGCTCGCCATCGACGGCATCGTTTCCTCGTCAATCCGTCCGCTGGCCGCCGCAAGTTTCTTCGGTGCGATCGCGGCAACGCTGGGCCTGCTGCTCACAGCATATGCGCTCTACTCCTGGCTGCTTGTTGGCCAGACGCCGCAAGGATGGACCAGCTTGATCATCACCGTGACCTTCCTCGGCAGCGCCCAGCTCTTTGTCCTGGGCATCATCGGCGAATACCTTGGCCGCCTGTATGAACAGTCCCGCAACCGTCCCCTTTTCATCATCGACCGCGTGGTGCGCGGCAGCGACGGAACGGAAGGGACAACCCAGGCGCCTGACAAGGCTGTTCCTGCGAGGCGCAACGACTCCGCCAAGACGGCGCGGACACCGTAAAGGGGGCTTGATAGTGGCAACTGAAGCAGCGCGCAAACCAATGGGGGTCATTGCGAGGTGGCCCCGGAATAACAGACATGTGAATTATGTATCACTCTCCTGGCCTCGAACTCCTCAGGCGCTCCGATAGCTGAGCGCCTGATGCAAGGGTTGACGGTTTGTCTCGCTCTACGGTCGGCGCGACAAGGCAAAATATCTATTGAACTGGTATCGGCTGAAAAACATAGCGCCCCTTCCTGTGACGCAAGGCCCTGCCCGCTGTCCGACAGTGGGATTTTCTCCGGCGATGCGCGGATTGAGGATCTCCGTTCTGGACAAGATCGGCTCAGTAGCTATGCGCTCTAGCTCAAGACTGAAGTGGAACCCAAGCTTTAACCCGCATTATTCATGAACGTTTCTGCTGCGATCGCCGGCTTGCCGCGCGGTCGATCAACATACTGTTTCAAGTAGGTCTCCCTCCCGTCGCAGGCTCGGCTCTGGAACCTGCCTCGCCCACTCCTACAAGGGGGCCAACCCCCTTGTAGAATCCCCACGAAGGGGGCGCACCCCCTTCGAAACTCCCAGGCGGGGCAACACCCCGCCTCGCGGCTCCGTGCGCCTGTCTCGCGTGGCCACTGCGCGATTTCGCGACGAATCTCGTCGTTTGGTCGAAGGCCGGACCTATCTCGTGAAGAAGCTTGATCAGCAGGAGACCGAGCTGGAGAAACTGCGCAAGGAGATCAAGGTTTCGAAGATCGCTGAAGGCGAGCAGAGACGGGAGGTGCAGCACTCTGTGATGAATCTCGACGCGACGTAATCCTGTCAGGCGAAGAATCGCCGGACTTCTTCCAGCGGTGCGCAGCCGACGAGGAGATCACCCTCCGGCGAGACAATGAGTGGAACTCCGGCCTGGCCTGTTGCGTGCCAAGCCGCTTCCCACTCTTGAGCTACCCGGCGACTCTCGTCATTGATCGTGCCCATACTCTCCGGCGAGCCTCTTCCCTGCTCAACCAGTTGCCTGAGTACCGCCGGATCAGAAATGTCCCTGCCTTCACACCAGAAGGCCCGATAGGTCTCCCGCACAAACGTCATTCCATGTGATCGATCACGCCGTAGGAGTACCACCGCCTGTTCGATCGCCGGTCTCGTATTGGGCTTGCCAGAAGGGAGTGCAATGGGCAGCCCTGGCGCCAGCCGCTGCACGACCGTCACTTCGTGGCGCAGTTCAGCGCCCAATGAACCTTGCCAAGGTTTCATTGGACGAGGTAATTGCGGCGCATGCTGCACACCGCGCCATTCACAGTGATCGATGAGCTGCAGGCCATGGAGCCGTTCGTGCATCGCATAGCAGAACGGACAGTTGAAATCGCTATAGAGGGTGTAGAGAGGCGTCATGCTGAAGGGTCCACTCAGGTGACTGCCAAATAGTAGCGCATGAAGCGCCAAGAATATCAATAGTCTTCCACTATGATCGTCATAACCCGCGAACCTGGCATTCGTTCAAAGAGGTATGGTATGTGAGCGCATGCCGACGCCTTCTGTCTTACTCCTCATCCCCCCACTCACTCAACTGAATACTCCCTACCCCTCCACCGCCTATCTCACAGGGTTTCTCCGTGGTCGTGGGATTGAGGCCTCCCAGGCCGATCTCGGCATTGAGATGGTGCTTCGGCTCTTTTGCCGAGCGGGACTCCAGGCTGTGTTTGAGCAGATACGCAAAGACGAAGGTGCCTTGCCAGGTGAAGCCAGACAGATGCTGGCGGTCGAGCCGGCCTATCTGAATGCCATCGACCCGGTCATCGAATTTCTCCAAGGACGCAATCCCTCCTTAGCCTTGCTCCTTGCCCGCCCAGGATTTCTTCCTCAAGGCCCCCGGTTTGCCGGCCAGCGAGGAAGCGCTGCGTCAGCTCGTGCCTTGTCGGAGCAGGATCGCGCTAAACGGTTTGCCACCTTGTATCTTGAAGACCTGGCTGATCTGATTCAAGCAACCCTGTCTCCCCATTTCTCCCTGAGTCGTTATGCCGAACATATCGCCCGAGCAGCCTCGTCGTTCGAGACCATCATCGACGCGATAGCAGTCCCCCCGATTCTGACGGATCAATTCATGCTCGAATCCTTGTGGGAACATCTGGATCGCCTCACTCCATCCCTCGTCGCTCTCACCGTGCCCTTTCCCGGAAACCTCTATGGCGCGTTTCGCATTGCCCATGCCATTAAGAATCGGCGGCCCGAGATCACCATTGCCCTTGGTGGCGGGTATGCCAACACGGAGCTTCGGCGTCTGTCGGACCCCCGCGTATTCGACTACGTCGATTACGTTACGCTCGACGACGGGGAACGCCCTCTGCTCTCGTTGATCGAATATCTGGCAGGGACCAGGCCGCGCACGCGACTCTGCCGGACGTTCTATCGGGACAAGAATCGAGTGGTCTTCGCGAATGATACGTCTGACCGGGAGTTCAGCATGGCTGAGGTCGGTTGTCCGACCTATAGCGGCTTGACCTTGGATCGCTATCTTACGATCTTGGACAGCACGAACCCGATGCATCGTCTCTGGTCAGAAGGCCATTGGAACAAACTCACGGTCGCCCACGGCTGCTACTGGAAACAGTGTACGTTTTGCGACGTCGGGCTCAATTACATCAGTCGCTATGAAATGACGCCGACCGATCGGCTCATCCAGCAGATTGAGCAACTGATCGCCGAGACGGGGCGCCGAGGGTTCCACTTTGTGGATGAGGCAGCCCCTCCCGCTGCCCTAAAATCGCTCGCCTTGGCGCTACTGGAAAAAGGCATCACCATTTCGTGGTGGGGCAATATCCGCTTTGAAGAGGCGTTCACGCCGGACCTCTGTCGCCTGCTGGCTTCCTCCGGTTGCATCGCCGTGACGGCAGGACTCGAAGCTGCCTCGGACCGTCTGCTGGAGAAGATCAAGAAAGGGATTACTGTCAATCAGACTGCGCTCGTGGCAGCGGCCTTCAAAGACGCAAACATTCTGATCCATGCCTATCTTATGTACGGTTGTCCCTCTGAGACGGTGCAAGAAACGGTCGACTCGCTCGAACGGGTGCGACAATTGTTCGCGGCAGACCTTATTCAATCTGCCTTTTGGCATCGTTTCACCGCCACGGCCCATAGTCCGATCGGGCTCAATCCGGCTGCCCATGGATTGCGCATCCTCGGGCCTGAGTTTCAGGGCTTTGCGGAGAATGACTTTCTACATGAGGATCAACGTGGCAAGACGCCTGAGTGGCTTGGCGAAGGGCTACGACGGGCGACGCTCAATTACCTCGAAGGGAGCGGGCTCACCCTCGACGTCCGCCAATGGTTCGCCCATTCCGTGCCACGGCCACGCGTCTCCTCCACGTGGATACGGCAGCTCCTCAAGGGCAGAATTATTGAAGATGACCCCCAGGCAGAACGGCGGTTCGTATGGCTCGGTGGGCAACCATTCTGTGAACCGGTCGGAAGAAGGACGCGGCTCATTCTGCCGGGGCGTACGAGCGATCACTCCGTCACGCTCTCTAACCAACAGGCTCAGTGGCTTGTCGATCTGATTCGACAAGCCACACCCCAAAATAACCCATCGTGTCCCTACCCCCTGCTCCGGGGAACGAAAACCACATTTCCTGGAGCCACAAAGGAGTTTGAGACCTTCCTCGGTACGACCGCCTGGAAAAAGGTTCGCATTGCCGGCCTACTGCTCGTATAGAATCAGGATGCTGAAAAAGTCCTCCAGCTTCGTTCTCGCTTCGCTCAGAGGCTCAACGTACCGAAACGTACGCCTCGCCTCTTCGATCGCTGCGGCCTTGCTGGGCGGCCTTCTTGAGCATCCTGCAGAGGAATTATCTTCTTGTACAAGACATGTGGGCCATCGAAGCTTTATTGTGCCGAAATGGTTTTTCCGCCGCCTGCTAAGTCCCATCAGCTACTCCGTGGCATTCGAGAAGGGAACGGTTATCCTCGGCCAGTGAGAGCATTTCCGTCTTTCATGCCACCAGGGGCTAGCCGCGAGGCGCAAACATGATCACCGCCATCCCCACAAGGCACAGTGCAGCTCCAATGGTATCGAACCGATCCGGCCTCATACCGTCCATTGCCCACCCCCAGAGAAGCGACAGCACAATGAACATACCGCCATACGCGGCATACACCCGAGCAAAGTGGGCCATCTGAAATGTCGGAATGATGCCATAGAGGATGAGAATGGCCGCTCCAGCAATCCCGTAACCAAGTGGCCGTCCCTCGCGGAACCAAAGCCACACAAGATACCCCCCTCCGATCTCGCACAGACCGGCAAACACATAGAGTCCTATCGATAACAATGTAGACATCGCTGTGTCCTTATGGTTTGAGGGGGAACTGCCGGTTACCACCGATCCGGCTGTAGAACGCCGGGATGGTCAGCAATATTAACACCGTCGAGGTAAACAGTTCCCAGATGTCGACAGTCGCGAGGGGCCGTTGGACCTCGCCTCCCATACTGGTGGCCACCGTCTTGGACGAAAATCCAAGGCTAGCGGCGAGTGCCGTCATTAGTACGGGTCTGAGTCGGTCCACTTGTCCTCTCACTGGAAGGGACTCGAATCGGAAGGATTTCCTTTACCATGGGAATCATCATGGTGCCTCCGAACGATACAGCCCGATCATCGGCGGGATTATGTTCACTGACAATAAAATAGGCGGGAGTAGCGCAAGGCCACTCCCGCCCTCAATGCCGGTCAAACCATGTGCTACTTATTCGGCTGTGGGGTATAGCGCAGGTAGGGCTTAACGGTCTTGAAGCCCTTGGGGAAGAGCGTCTTTGCTTCAGCGTCGTTCACCGCCGGGGTAATGATGCAATCCTCCCCATCCTTCCAATTGGCCGGTGTCGCCACCTTGAACTTAGAAGTTAGCTGAAGGGAATCGATTACCCTCAGTAATTCATCGAAATTACGGCCACATGAAGCAGGATAGGTCAATGTTAACTTTACCTTTTTATCGGGTCCGACAATGAACACTGAGCGAACAGTCATGTTGTCGAGAGCATTCGGATGGATCATGTCGTACAGGGTCGCGACCTTCTTCTCAGGATCGGCAATGATCGGATAGTTCATCGTCGTCTTTTGCGTCTCATTGATATCGTTAATCCAGCCCTTGTGTGAATCCAATGGATCGACGCTGACAGCAACGACTTTCACGCCCCGTTTCTTGAACTCCGGCGTAATCTTGGCGACCGTTCCCAACTCGGTGGTGCAGACGGGGGTATAGTCTTTCGGGTGCGAGAAGAGAATGCCCCACCCACCGCCCAACCACTCGTGAAAATTGATGGTCCCTTCGGTGGTCTCTGCCGTAAAATTCGGTGCCTCATCTCCTAGTCGTATTGCCATGGTAGCCTCCTCTATTAAGCCAAGGACTCGACATCGCGCATCGCACTACGATACTGTCCTTCCTAGACGAAGTGCAAGAGGGATTCCGGAGACCACACAATGAGCACGCAGTATCCGAGGAGTCCGAAAGTCCAGCTGGGAGACATCGCCCATCTCGGACGAATCATCGACAAGATTCGGCTTCGTCATGCCGGCCAGATTCAAGACTATAACTATTTAACCGTTGGCTTTGACCGGTATCTTCTCGACTTCCTCGAACTCGACGCCCCTGCATTCGAGCAACGGGTATGTGACGGAGGAGCCGATACGGAACTCTTAGACTGGGTTCGCGCACACATGCGGAAGCGGTCTTCGGAAGAGATCGCCCAGTGGAACCAGCGCATCGAGACGGGCGGACCAATGGATGAGGCGGGCAAGGTACGATTTCAACAACGACTCGAAGGCGTGGCGCAGAAGCGAGGTGTGCCCGTTTCAACACTCCCGCACATCACCACCTGGGCCGACATGATCGAGCTTGACGAGGACCGTCTTTAACCAGGACGCCTTGTATGTGACGCTCCCCGTCGCGGAGGCACGAATCTCATCCACCGTCCGTCATCCGCCCAATCGATCCGCGGTCCCGCTGACGAGGGCCCCGCAGGTTCGAGTTGCCACGTTTGCCCAACGACCCCACAAATTTATTGGAAGGCTTCTCCAACAGTTCCGGCACTGCCGAGGGAGCTGACCGCGGACAGGCGATGCTTAGCGCAGTGCTTCGACCTGTCCCGTCGCTCGAGCCAGATTCACGCGCGACGCATTTGCCCGAAACAATCCATCGATGAGATTGTCTCTCGCGCGCACCAGAGAAAAGAGCGCGTTGGATAGTTCCAAACTGTTTGAGCTCAGCAGGCGGAAGCGTTCTCTGGCGAGCTGCACTTCGGTCACCGCCGCTTTGAGCCCGTCCTTGGCGATCTTGAGTTGCTCTTTCGCCGATGTGAGGGTGACCAACGCTTCTCGCAACTCCATCGTGATCTGTCTCGTGACCAGGTTCATCTTGATTTCTTCTTGCAGGAGATGACTCCGGCTCTCGCCGATCCGCCCCTCACGTTGGCCACCATCAAAGAGCGGGATTGATAAGGTCACCCCCACGTTGTAGGTGCTGGTCGAATTATTAATCTGGTTCCCGATGAGCCCATAATCTCCTTGTGCTTGCAGTGACGGAAGTCGTTCCCCTTTTATTGAACTGAGGGTGAGCGTGGACACCTGGACCCGCTGCTCCTGAGCTTTTATTTCAGGCCGATTGGCGAGCGCCACATCCATGGCATATTCCTGCGTCGGGATCGGCTCCTCAGGCGTTTTGAGTTCATCGGTAAGGACGAGTTTCACATCGAAATCGATTCCCAAGGCATTGATCAGAATGAGTTTAGTCCGCTCGACATCGCTCTTGGCCAATTCCAATAGTTGCCGCTCGTTCTCCAATTGAGTTTCAAGCCTGGCGGTATCGAGGCCTGTGGCCATTCCACCGCTCTGCCGATTCTTGATAAAGGCCACGAGTTCTTTATACAGCTCCACATTCGCCGTCCGCGCGTCTGCGGTCTCGTAATTCCGCAAGACTTCCATATACTGCAGCGCAACCGTCGCCATCGTGTCATTCTTCGTCGTGTCTGCTTCCCCTTCAGAAACGGCCAATGCCGCGCGTGACGCGCGCCAGCGCTCGATCAGACTCCAACTGAAGAGCGACTGCGACAGGGTGCCTCGCGCGTCGGCGATATCGAATGGTTGGGTGCGAGCCGGTGCGCCTCCAATGGTGCCGAGAAAGAAGGTTTGATTCGTGAACTTTGAAGAGCCAGCCAGGTTCGGCAATAACGCGCCGAGTTGGGTTCTGGAAGCTCCACGCGCCGCTTCGATACGTTCTTTGTACAATTGCACATTGGGATTTTTGTCCAGAGCCGCCTCGAGGGCTTCCTTTAAGCTCAACCTCAGTACCGGCAGCTCTGGCGTGATCAGCGGCAGCGACTCGGCTGCCTGGCTACGCTCCGCACACAGAAGACCCGCCACGAGGAATACCGGCATAACCAGTGCGTCGATTCGCATACAATGACTCCCCTTCACCAAAAGGCTCTCGTTGCTCTAGTTTGTGTGGTTTGTCCCGTTTATTTGGTTGAACCAGACGAACCAGACAGAACACGCCGCAAACACGTAAGCGATGCACCATTGAGTGCGAATAACGATCCCCTCTATGGCGCGGCTTCTGCTCGAGCCCAGGGGGGCGGCCTCAATACCCTCCAGATTTTCGTATCTTGGAATGTATGTTTCCCTTACACGGAAGACGACAGCCGATGAAGAGCCGGCTAGCGTGACTGATGAGACGCTCGCCAGTGATTCGGCGGGCCACCATGAATACGGAGAGCTAGGTCTTCCATCTTGACCTCCTTTGTGGTTCAGCGTGGCCGGAGCAGCTCCAGTCGACCGATGGACGGGGCCAGCGACGTGAGCGACTTACATCTTCAGATATATCTAAGAATGACTCAGGCGTGGAGGGACATGTAGGAACTACGAGGGGGTTGTCTTCAGAAATGCTCCCGGAACGAGGCGGGTCACAGTCATGGTGATACTGCCAGGCGGCCAGAGGGGTAAAGGAAGTCAGTGCTGTCGGTCGCTGGATCATGAGGACGCGCCTCACAAGCGACTAGGACCGGTTCCAAAGAGGGCATAATTCTGCGCCCTGCCCACAAAAGATGTCAACGTACTATTTTAGGGAGAACATTGAAGGACTAGAGAGGGACGACCCCGAGAGAGCAAGATAGGCTTGTGGGTCGATCCGCAGCTGGTGCCGCCGTGGAGTGGCGGACACACAATCGTGTTGCGAATCCTGTTGTGAGATGAGTGGGGAAAACCGAGGAAATCTGGGGGAGGGTCGGCCAATTCATCGAGACGATAGTTGTCTATTGGTGAATGTCAACCCCTCAGCGTAGTCTAGCCAATCAGTTACCAGAATGCTACACTGGTGCTGCATTGATCGTTACCCAACATCGTGAAACTTATAAGTGATTGATTTATGGTGCGCCCGGCTGGAATCGAACCAGCGACCCTCAGCTTAGAAGGCTGATGCTCTATCCAACTGAGCTACGGGCGCCTTCAGAAGAACTTAAACGTTCTGAGTTATGAGTGCTGAGTTGTGATGCAAGCGGTAATGGAAAAATCAACGGGATCGGTCGCGCGTTCTTCTTTGCAACTCAGCACTCACGACTCTGAACTCGCCGCAGGGGTGTGGTCGGGGCGAGAGGATTTGAACCTCCGACATCCTGCTCCCAAAGCAGGCGCGCTACCGGGCTGCGCTACGCCCCGACTCAGTAATTACAATGACTTATGCTTTCCCACGATACCGCTAAAGAGGCAAGTGTTATTACAGTGTTAGCCCTGTACCTCTGAAGCTTCGCGGCGGCCTCGTGGAGGTCCTCCGACTGGATCGTATTATAGCGCCGGTGCATCTGTTCACTCTTGTGTCCGATGATCTTCATGGCCGTGGTCGTGTCCACCCCTGCTCGTCTCAAGTTTGTCGCCGCACAATGCCGGAGATCATGCAACCGGAGACCCGTAATCCCTGCCCTACGACAAGCTGCTGCAAACGCCGTCCGAGGATTCTTCCACGGTCTCCCCTTATACAGGAACACTCGCGGAGTGTCTAGGCGTCGCTCCTTATGGAGCTCAGCGAAAGCGTCGAACACGTCCGGAGTCATGGGAACGACCCGCGTCTCGCCGTTCTTGGTTTTTCGGAGCGTAAATTCCTGCCGGCGCATGTCCACATCCGGCCATTCCAGCTTGAGCATCTCCCCTTTTCGAGGCCCAACTGCATAGGCAATGGTCAAGAAGCGAAGGAGATGGGGCGCGGCCGAGGCGGTTAACTTAACCCATTCCTCTGTGCTGGCGATCCGGTCTCGCTCGTTCTTCGGGTCTGGCTTCTCGACGTGGGACGCCGGATTATCCAGCACCAGTTTGAACCGTGTGCTCTTGGCGACATTAAACATATGGGTGAGGGCTGTGTGGTCATGGTTCACCGTCTGGACGGATGCCGGGAGCGGGCTATCCTGACGCTTCCATCCACACCCTGGACACATCGCCCTTCCTATCAACTTCTGGCACCCCACGCACGTCGCCATCGAATAGCACACCCGCTGAGCCCGATACGCCGCCACGTCCTCAGGGATAATTGACAGCAAGGGACGATCCCCGAAGTACTCTACCAAATGCCCCACTTTCAATTTCCGATCTTTATATGTGACCAGCTTGCGTACCTCCTCAAGGCTGAGGTACGTCTCTGCCCATTCCCGAAACGTGACCGCCTGGGCTCGTTCAGTCGATGGGCTCAACATCAGCCCAGCGAGAAGCCTTGTCTTAATCATCGCCTCTTGGTCCTTCGCACTTCGCTGGTTGCGCGATCCGACTTTCCACCGCTTCAGCTTCCCCGCGCCTGGTGGCCCTATACGAAGGTGTTTCCCGTCATCGAGGACCGGAAACTCCACATAGTAGCTATCCTTTCGCCGTGTCAGCCCCATGAATGCCCCTCCCTTCTTGTTTGTCTCTCCCACGAATTGAGAGAGACTGATCTTTAACGCCCGACACAGCTTCAAGAGAGTCGAGAGTTGCGGGTCCAGCTTCCCCGCCTCCAACTACACGAGAGAAACATAATGTACCCCGGAGCGTTCGCCTAACTTCCGCAGGCTCAAGCCCTGCTTCTCTCGCCACTCTCTTAACCGTGTCTGCATGAAGGAGAACGATAGTCTCTTTTAGCTACCAGATGTCAAGGGGGCAACAGTGGCGAATGAGCGGCGAACTTTCACAGAGTGACTGGTAATCCACTTGTCAATTTCATCCCGATCAAACTTGGTCAGGCGTCCCATCTTCACATACGGAATCCTCCGCTGGCTCACCATCGTGTAGAGCGTATGTATCGAGAGGCCGGTATAGCCAGCCACTTCCTTGATATCGAGCAGACGACAGGTCATGTGAGAGCCTTCCCTATCACGATCCCTCTGAACCGGGTGAGTCTCACGACACCCCCATCCCCCCCCACGATGTGCCCGTGTGGCCGCCGGCGTCAGATTCGGACTGCACGCCCAGTGGGGCGAGCTGGGCGCGGTAGAGCAGCGGCCAGGCCTTCCTGGTGCCGTCCCGAAGGGCCCCTCCCCTGTCAGGCTTGTCCCCCGCGAGCGCGCCATCCCGCCTACTTCTTCGACGCCCCACCCCTTGGCTGTGAAGGGTGGGGCTACAACATCGTGATGAAGAAGGAGGCGGATATGGCCATTCACGGTTCACTGGGCATCTTGAACAGTATCCGGCAGCCAAAACCGAGCCACGAATACGCCGTCCCTCGATACCGCGTCACACTCGTTCGCGACAACCGGGCCGTGCCGCCTTCCTCACCGCTGACCACCTCAGTAGCTGCGGCAGCCATCCTCAGACCGCTCTTTGCGGGACTGGACCGCGAACAATTCCTGGTCTGCGGCCTGGATGCGAAGCACTGCGTCATCGGCGTCAACATTGTCTCAATCGGCTCTCTGACCATGGCCATCGTGCATCCGCGTGAAGTGTTCAAACCATTGATCCTGATGAACACTTGCGCCTGGATTGGTGCCCATAATCACCCGTCCGGAGATGTGGCGCCCAGCCAGGAGGATCGCGTGCTCACCAGCCGACTCCGGCAGGGGGCCGACCTGCTCGGGATCACCTTGCTGGACCATCTCATCCTCACCGACGAGCACTACTATAGCTTCGCCGATCAGGGCTGGCCCAGTGCGTAGCGCGTCAAGACACCGGTTCGACAGAGCCGGCAGAGAACCCGTTCCTCGGATCCCACGCCCGCATCTGGTTCTTGAGCCGCCGCGCCTCCTGGCCGCTGGCGAGCAACCCCAACTGTTTGCTTCCCCATCGTTCCACCGCCTCCACGATAATACCGACCAGCCACTTTTCACCCGCGTCTGGATGCGCACAGAGCAGCCCCAACATGGGCGCGAGGCTCTTCTCTGCCCACCGCTTCACGTCTTCAATCTTCTGCACCGATTTGGCGATCTCCAATCGTGCCCGCTGCATTCCCTCCGTCAGGACCTTCCACCAATCCAATAACGGCGCGTAATAGCGATCCTTGGGATCATCGGCTCTGGTACAGTCACGGAAATCCAAGGCGCTGCGAAAGACGCCAACGATGTACTTCTGGAAGGAGTCTTGATCGAGCCCGGACAAGGCCATGCCCACGGCATCGGCGCGTTCTGATTTCCATTCCATTTCCCACCGGATCCAAGTCCCCTCAACTTCTTTCTCTTTGGCTCGCTGTTCAGCGGCCTTATCGTAGATACGGAGATAGGTGTCCGATTGGCGTGAGCCCATGCACAAGGTTTGGCCGGTATCCAGGCCTGAACCCACATCCAGCCCCGAAATCAAACGGGACTGACGGAAGTGGGAGACGCAATTACCGGCTTTGACCGAGGCATAGATCCGATCGACATCGATGACGCCGTTGCGATCATCGAGGGCCACATCGATACGCCCGAAATGCCCTTGTTTCTCAAAGACCCACGTGGCCACGTCGTGAAACTTTTGATACGTCCAATCGCTAATCAACTCTTGGGACAGATCCACGTGCACTTCACGAGGAGCCCAGGTCGCGCCCGTCCCGATTCGGCCTAATCCACCCGTGTTCCCACGGGATAACCAGCCTTGCCGGTAGCCCAAGAAACCCTTCTTATCCTTGATCCACTCCCCACCGATTCGGGCGATGACCTCATCTGCCGTCGAGTCAGGCACGGTGAAGCGAAACCACCCGAGTACACAGGTCCAGATGCTCATACATTCCTCCGTGGAGAACCGTGGAAATTCCGCCCCCGTTTTACCGAGCGGGGGCCTTTCTGCTGTGCGCGCCGCCGACACGTGTCGGCGGTCGCGCTCCGCGTGGTCGTGCGATCCTTGACACCCCTTTGGCCAAAAGGATTCGCTGGACTCGCTCCAGATCGAACCGCCGCATTTTGCTGATGCGATAAGCGGGGCTCTTCTCTCCAGTGCGCACGTCGAATCGATTGCACACTCACACCCAATTCCTGGGCGACTTCCTTCACCGACAACAACGTGCGCGTCATACCGGTCCTTTCGTTCCTCTATGCGCCTCAGGGTGCTGACCATACCGTACTGCATGGATCATGGGAATTAGTCAGATGTATCCAGATGTGATCAGATGTATCCAGCAACAACGAGCGAGCCACGAGATGACTGCACGGGCATGTCGCCCTCGCGGGAGGCCTGTTGAATCGACTTCAGGCTCACGCGGAGTTCCGCCGCCAATTCCTCCACTGTCAGCAAATCCTTCTTCTTCATGCCCCGTCCTTTCTGCCGGTATCGCTCAGCACCGCGCTGACCATACCGGTGTGTGATGAGAGTGGGAAGTACCCTACTTAGGCCTGCTGAGGACAGTGAGGGACCATTGAGGACAATCATCGCGCCGAAGGCGGAAGGACTGTACCTAGGATGCATACAGAAATGCTTAATGATACGTAAGAGGCTGCGAGAGACGGTACGTAAGACGGGGGGAAAAGCAGACCTATGAGGGTGACGAGCGAGTACAGGCTAAAACACTGCTTGAGTTCTAACTCCAAGTGCAACACTGCCGGCCCTAATGGGCTACGGTGTTGCCATGCCCAAGAACGTCTATACGCACATGAGTGTCGACGAACGTGAGACCCTGAGTCTCGGACTGGCCCAAGGCCCGTCGTTGCGAACGATGGCGCGGGTGTTGGGGCGCGCTCCCAGCACCGTGAGCCGCGAATCCTCGCGCAACGCGCGGGGCCACCCCTATCGGGCCTGCACAGCACAGCGTCTGGCGGCAGCTCGGGCCCGTCAACCCCGGCGGGCGCGTAAACTGCTAGACCCATGGCTGTGGCAGTATGTCCAGACCCACCTGGCCCAGGGGTGTTCGCCCGAGCAGATTGCGGGACGCCTCCGCCGCGAGTATCCTGATGAGATGCGGAAGCACCTTTCGACAGAGACCATCTATGTGGCGCTGTACGTGCTGCCGCGTGGCGCCCTGCGTCGCGAACTGCTGCCCGCGCTGCGTCAGGCACGCAAGACGCGCCGGCCTCGGTCGCGAGGCGCCGACCGACGGGGGCAGCTTCCGAACATGACCCCGATTGCCGACCGCCCCGCGGAAGTGGCGAGCCGTACCGTCCCGGGCCACTGGGAGGGCGACCTCATCAAGGGGGCCCGGAATGGTTCGGCAGTCGGCACCCTGGTCGAGCGGACGACCCGCCTGGTGATCCTGGCCCGCATGGAGGGGACGGATGCGAAGAGTGCCCGCGAGGGCTTCACGAAGCAACTCCGGCACGTGCCGGCCCCGCTCCGCAAAACACTGACCTACGATCGAGGCAAAGAGATGGCGGAACATGAGCGGTTGGCTCAGCGGCTCACGATCCAGATCTTCTTTGCCGATCCGTACAGCCCTTGGCAACGTGGGACCAACGAGAATACCAATGGCCTGCTGCGCCAGTACTTGCCGAAAGGCACGGATCTCTCGGGCTATACCCAGCGTGAGCTGAACGCCATTGCCCATCGGCTGAATACGCGCCCGAGAAAGTGTCTCAACTTTGCTACGCCCCTGGAGGTGTTCACGCAGTTGCGTCATCAGTATTCACCCGTTGCACTTGGAACTTGAAACCGCCCTGTGCGAAACTGCATGCTCTACGTGTCAGACCCAGCAGATTTGTACGCAAGTAATCGGGAGGGATCGTTCCATTTCCAGGAACGCTCCCTCCCAAGTCCGCGTGCTTTCTCAGAGAGAAACGGGTACCCTTCACCGCCAAGTTATTATCAGTGACACATCGTATGACAGAATCTTTCTACCTCAGTGAGCTGAGCAGTTGGATCCATTTCCCTATAAAGCAAAACAGGTTAGGGAGTTCGGCAAGATCGGAAATCTTTCGGAAGAGATACGCCGAGCTCACGTTGATCGCTTCGACGGGCCGAGGCGCGAGGGTTTCCGTAAGTTCCATTGCACGGGTTTTCCCCGAGCCCGGTTCTGGACTAAGGAAGGCGAGGCGCGGCGTGGATTCCCACGCGTCCATCAGATGGGTATGGGCCACCCAAAGACAATGGCAAGCCGAGAGGTCGATGCCCTTGGCAGCATCGAGAATCCTCTGAGCCCGTAACCTTCATTCGAGCGTACCAAACTCAAACTGAAACGCAATGGCGACACGGTCAATGGTGGAACGCCCCACCATGTCCACGGTATTGGCCAAAATGGTCAACGCCAGTGCCGAAGCGGAAGTGACGGGCTTCGAGCAGGTGCTCAGTCGGATCGAGGCGCAGAAGCGCCTGTCCCTGACCTACGATCAGGGGCGAGAATGGCCGCCCATCGGCAACTGACGGAGGCAACCGGCGTCAAGGTGTACTTCGCTGACCCGCACAGTCCGGGCAGCGCGGCATCAACGAAAACACCAACGGTTTGCTGCGGCAGTACCTGTCCAATGGCGCGACTTGAGTGGCGTCACCCAGGAAGCGTCGGACGCGATTGCCTGGAGCCTGAACACCCGACCACGCAAGTCCCTGGGCTTTCGGTGTCCCGCGGAGTGGTTCACCCCGGACGGGTTCGATTTCAGGCGGCTATCCCAAGATCGGAGTGGTGATTTCGACAGATGTATACCTTGCAGCCCAGCTGGCGCGGGGAGATCCTGTCAAATTCAGAACGACCACTCTCGGCGAAGCTATGCAGTCATGACGCAGAGGCGGTCGGAACTCGATAAAGCAATCCTCTATACCGCGAAACATATGCTTAGACGAGCCGCCGGAGACAAAGCTGAAGAAGCCCTTGCGAAATGGCGGAGGACCTCGGCACAGAAATCTTCACCTTTCAATCGGGCACGCTCACGCCAATCTGACTTTGGATTGTGCTCTGATCCAGCAGAGTTTCACAGCCAGATTGCAGGTATTCCGCCCATCAATATGCAGAGGACAGTTGCTCCCACCCCTATTTGTTTTACCGCCTCTACACGTATGCTCCTGTCAATAGATACTCTTACTCACCTCGTTTGAATAGAGGCTCTCACTGCCACTGGTGTTATAGCTCGTCAAGGAAAAGTAGTAGGTAGTCCCCAAGGTGAGATTGTTCAGCGTATAAGAGGTCGCATTCCCCACGTCGGTGGACGTTCCGTACACGCCTGAGGCCGTCCCCATATATACTTTATATCCGGCCATGTTGGTGCTGGTAACGGGGTTCCAGGAGAGTGTCGCCGTAGTGCTTGTACCGGTCACTGTGGGTGTCGTCGGTGAACTCGTTGTCGCCGGAGCTACCGTCAGTGTCACAGGAACCGACGCGCTCCCTCCTTTACTCACCTTGATGGTGACCATTGCGGTATAGGTGCCTGCTGCCAACCCGGCCGTATTCACAGCCACCGCAACCGACGCGATGTTTGTGATGCTCCCTACCCCGGGGGATACCGTGACCCAGGTCGCGCTGTCCGTCGCCGCCCAGTTGGTCTGACGGTCATTCGATTTGGACACGCTGACTATCTGGCTGGGTGGATTGGTTGCACCCTGGACAGCTTGAAAGGTCACAACCGTGGGACTCACAGTCAGCGCCCACGCTTCAGGGGATGCCCAGATGCCGATCGCCAATACTAGGCATATTCCCCACCAAAGGCGGAGTGAGAGGGCACACATCGCACCTCGTCGGAATGTTAAAACTTGCTGAGCTTGACGCATACACACCTCAATCGTTGTGTTACAATCGTGTTTCAGGCATTTTTTGAAGAAACGGGCATTGACCGTTCTTCCATGCGCTTGGACTTCCCTTCTCCTAAGAAGCAAAAGCGATGCCACCACGAGACACAAGCAGAAGTCATTGACTGCTAATGAATTGCCGCTCGTTTGCCCACGCAATGGAGCGGCAGAAGCCTTCACAACTGCTCAATTGTGCAGGCCAAATCATCGACGGAAGGCAGGTATAGTTCAGGGGGATCTTAGGGACCTGCGCGTAGACGGAGAAGAGGCAACCCATTCAGACACATGGAGCAAATGATATGACTTCGTTCCTTGGCCAGCCCGCGCCATGAGACATATGTCGTGCCCCACTTAACATTTGGACAGGTATCATAAGGCAAGAGGGACAAATAGAAACCGTGGTGAAACCGGTCCAGAATGAATGATTGTGGTCAAAGACGCCGATGGAGCGCGGGACAGACGCTGGCGGTGCTGCAGAAGTGGCAGACTGGCAGCCCCCAGGAGAAGATCTGCCGAAAACACGCCGTGACCGCGGCGCAGATATGCCGCTGGAAACGCAGCCTCGACCAAGTCTCAAGGAGTCCGGCGAGCTGGTGCCCAAGAGTCTCGTGGGAGGGTTGCAGCAGCGGGTCGAAGAACTCAAACGGGCTTGGGGCGGAAGGCATTAGAATTCGGCCTGTTAAAAAGCCTTCGCGCTCAAAGGGCTCAAATCACCCGAGGGGACATAGAGCGGCTGACACGAACGACGGGCTGCTCCGTGGCCATCGTCTGCCGCGTCTTGGGCAAGCCGCAAAGTTGATTGTACTATCGGCGGCGACCCGGGCAAGGGCGGTCGCTCCGGCGACCAGCCCAAAGAACTTGAACGAATCAAAACCAGTTCCCGTCGCAGCTTGGCCATTCACCAAAAATAGACGTGATGCCGGCATACAGAGAACCGCAATGACGTTGACTTAACAACAACTTCAAGCCGATAATCGACGCCAGGTGCGTGAGAATACATAGCCTTACCTTGAGGAAGGAAAGAGGATCGCCAATGTCCCTTCGTACTTATGCTTCCCTGAGAATTCTGTGTGCTCTTGTGACTCTGTTATCCCTTGGGTGTGACGGGTCTTCTCCAGAGGCCAAGAAAGCCACACATCGCGAACGCGCGACGAGCTATTTCGAGAAGGGCCAGTATCAAGAGGCCGTCATCGAGTATAAGAATGTCGCGCAGCTTGATCCCAAAGATGCCGATGCCCACTACAGATTGGCATTGACCTATCTGAAACTCGGGGGTCTGACCAATCTCCAGCAAGCGTTCGCCGAAATCAGCAGGACAGTTGAGTTGGACAAGACGAACCAAGATGCCCAGTTGAAGCTTGGAGAACTCTATTTACTCGGCAACGAACCGGCGAAAGCGCACGAACAAGCCAATATCGTCCTGGTGTCGGCGCCACAAAACACAGAAGGACTCATTCTCAAAGGACGGAGTTTGATCAATGAAAAGCATTATGCCGAGGGAATCGCGGAGCTGAAGAAGGCCATCGAAATTGATCCCAAGAACATGCAGGTGTACATCGAGTTGGCCCGTGCGTATTTCTTTACAAACGACCCGGCCGCGGCCGAAGGGACGCTCAAGCAAGCGTTGAAGATCGATCCGCGCTCTACGGACATCTTGCTTGCCTTAGGGGATTTTCACGTCAAGACCGGCAAGCCGGACCAAGCAGAAATCATATACAAGCAAGCGGTAGAAATCGCGCCGGAAAACGAAGCCATTTATTTAAAGCTTGCGAGTTTCTATGAGCGCTACGGCAAATGGCCAGAAACAGAAGCCACGCTGCAGAAGCTGGCTGCCGCCAAACCTCAAGATGAAAAACCGCAGATCTACTTGGGTGATTTTTTCGCCTGGCTTGGTCAACCTGACAAGGCCCTCACCAGCTATCAGCGGGCGACAGAAATCAATGCGGGCTCGACCGTCGCCCGTGACAAGCTGATTTCAAATTATCTTAATACCGGGAAGACGGAGGAAGCAGCGGCGCGGGTTCAAGACATCCTGAAGAAAAACGACAAAGACCTGATGGGTCGCTTCTTCGACGCGAGAATCCGACTAGCCAAAGGCAAGACGGATGAGGCAATTTCGCTCCTCCAAGGTGTGGTAAAAGATGCGCCGCAGTTCGCAGAGGCGCATCACTTCCTCGGCGTGGCCTTTCTGCAAAAACGTCAGACAGTTCAGGCTCGGGGCGCATTCACGGATGCAGTAAAACTCAACCCGAACCTGCCTGAGGCCCGCACCGCACTGGCCTCGATCCATTTAGCTGAGGGGTCAGCAGACTTGGCCATCGAACAGGCCCAGGCGGCCATTCAATTGAACCCACGCAATGTGCAAGCTGCCACCATCTCAGGCGATGCCTACCTCCGGAAGGGGGACTTCGCCAAGAGCAGGCAGGTCTTCGAGGCGATCGCGAAGGCCCTTCCCAACGACCCCCTTGGTCCCTACCGTCTCGGCCTCATAGCACATGCGGAGAAGAACGACGCCAAAGCCTTGGCCTACTTCGAAGAAGCGCTCAGTAAAAAGCCGACAGCCATTGAACCGGTGGTGCAAATAGTCCAAATCAAAGTCGCTCAAGGCAAGTCGAATGAGGCGCGAGAGCGGGTGACCAAGCATCTTGATGCTTCTCCAAATAACCCGCTGCTCTACAATCTCCTCGGTCTACTCTGGGCAAACGCGAATAAGATGAGCCCGGCGGAGGAGGCCTTCAAGAAAGCGATCGAGCTCGACAATTCCCTCCTTCCTGCCTACATAAACTTAGCCAAGGTTTATCATAAGACCGGCAAGCTTGATCAGGCTGCAAAGGAATATGAAGCGGTGGTCGCAAAGGACCCCAGGGCCATTCAGGCATACATGCTGCTGGGAATGATCCATGAAAGCCAAAAACACTATGACAAAGCCATGGTCAGTTATGAAGCTATACTCAAGACAAACCCCAAGTTTGCTCCTGCAGCAAATAACCTTGCATGGCTGCTGGTTGAGCAAGGAGGCAATCTCGACGTCGCTCTGTCCCACGCACAGACAGCACGGGAGCAGCAACCGAATGATCCCCACATCGCTGACACCCTCGGATGGATCTACTACAAAAAGAACGCCTATCTTCTGGCCGCGAACCTTTTGAAGGAAGCCGTCGAAAAACTGCCAAAGGAACCAGAGATCCAGTACCATTACGGTATGGCTCAATATAAGAACGGGGACGCGGTTGGAGCGAAAAATACTCTTCAAGCCTCATTGAGACTCAGCCAGACCTTCACGGGATCTGAAGAAGCCAGGAAAACGCTGGGTGGCCTATGAGGAAGGGAGAAAAACCAATAGAAGGGCGTGGCATACCGTCGACGTAGTTTAGATGCTTTTCATCAGTAGTCAAGCCCCTGGACGTCAGTCTTCAGGGCCTAGACTTCACAGCTGGCTGTTAGGCTGACAACTCGAAGGTCACTCAGTGTTATCCAGCACAGGTTGCAGCAACTCACCCCGGTCACGTTTCTCTTCAATTTCCTTGAGCGTTACCTCAAATGCGGCTAAACGCTCAGCGGTCGTTGGGTGGGTCACGACCACCCCAGGGCTTGTACTAGCCTGTTGTGACTGTTGCCTCTCCATCCGATGCCAGACCTGCCGAATGGCCTGCAGATCGTAACCAGCCCTGGCCATGATGTAGGATCCGATGTAATCCGCCTGGGCTTCGAGTGAACGTTGCGGAACCGCGGGGGGCACCGTCGCGGAAGCACCCGCGGTGACGCCGAGAAAGGCGTTGAGCATCGCGCGCAGACGAGCATTCTGCACGTGACTCAACACATTGTGCGCGATTTCGTGGGCCAGCACCCAGGCCAGTTCGTCGTCCGAGCGCAGAAACCGCATCGCCCCCGTGGTGACACCGACATGCGTTCCATCAGCGATCCCATTAATCTGATCAGCCTCAAGCAGCTGAACCGAGAATTGACAGGCCGGAACCGCCCATAGGTTGAAGATCTGGCGGCCTCCCTTACGCCCAACTTCGAGCTGGAGGGGCCGGATACGCGCAACGGTCATCCTCCGAATCCACTGCGACACCTCTTCGGCTCGAATCCCCGTCACAGCCCGCTCGTTGACGCTGATCACTTGATCGCCCGGCCTCAGACCAGCCGAGGCAGCGGGTAGTCGGGGATGGACATAGGCGACAGAAACGCTGCGTCCTGCCCCCTCCCCTCGCTGACTTTGAGGGATCTCCTCCTCCCTGAGCAGGAACCCATATGTGGGTTCCCGCTCAAAAGGACACCACTCGGCTGCCGCCACTAGGAGCGGAAAGGCCACATCGTGAAGGCGCTTCTGCACTGAAGCCGGATCCATCGGTTCCCAGCCTCTGCGCAGATCATACTGGTATGGTGAGCAGGCCGTCAGCAAGGAGAGTAACCCAACACACACCCCAAGAATCGGCCTCATTTGCCTACATGAAGATCCCACAACATCCACTTAATTGGTGTCCCCTTCGTTCGCCAGCAGTCATTCTAACTGGAAGTCAAACCTCGCAACTTGGTTGTATTATCATCTTCCATCCTGGACTAGAAATACCAGCGCCTCACCACGTCCTAAATCGGGAAGACGTGTGATGAAAAATACCAAGGGCCAGCCCTCTGACAAGAGGGCTGGCCCTTGGTTACTTGGCACTCTTCCTAACGAAGAAGTATTAGACCTGACCGGAATTCCGTCTCCAGCGCCAGAGACCGATCCCTGCTAGTCCTGCGCCGAGGAGCAACAAAGAGGCTGGCTCAGGAACGGTGCCGGGAACAGTCTGCGACAACAGAGTACCAGTCTTTCCGGTTACACAGCCTGAGATCTCATTCTTAGAGTTCAAACAGGTGACGTCAGTCGTACCATTCGTCGTGAACAACACCTTCAGATGGGGACTGGTCAAATCGAAGGTACCGGTGCCTGCAATGGTGAAGGTCAAAGAGGTATTGGCACCGAACGCCACTGGGCCTGAATCACTGACGAAACAGCCGCCTGACGTGCTCCCGTTGATGCAACCATTGGCACCTAGAGCAGTGTCATAAACGGTCCAGCCAGTCGTCGAGAGGCCCGACACGTCGCCAATATTTTTGACTTCGAAAGCCGCCAATCCGTTTATCCCAGCCCAGTCGCCGCTTGGAGCAGTGGCGCCCGCGCTTATACCGAGTACTAGGTTGCCGCCTACCACGTTCAGGTCGAAGGTGACATCTTGAAATATCAGCTGATTGGCCCAGGAGGCTGGCGCCGCGGCAACTGTCATTGCCGCAATTGCCAGAGCTGTTAAGGCAGTCTTGAGTTTCATGGTGCGTTTCCTTTCATCCTAATGTTGACGATAAGAGTGTCCTTGCTTGTCCTCGCGATAATGCACATTGCCTGCCAAGCCGAATCAAAATCGTAAGCCATTAATAAGACTGAAGAAACTGTTTCATGGCTCATGAATCATTAACGAGTTTGCAAAATCTTTTTACAGTGCTGAGGCAGGACTCGCTGAGTTAAAGTCAAATGTTGTGTATGGGTAATCAGGCGGCGATTCTCTGACCCCCCACGTTGACCCCGTCTTTGAACTGCACACCGGTGATGATGTCAGCGAGCCGCTCAGCCCCGTTGAGCCGACGC
>Ga0163153_10000406_pt1 | contig 76709 bp, 62 predicted proteins | sample OliLakLV19MP6IB1_FD_148629 | JGI IMG/M metagenome (GOLD analysis project Ga0163153, IMG submission 148629) | Freshwater microbial mat bacterial communities from Lake Vanda, McMurdo Dry Valleys, Antarctica - Oligotrophic Lake LV.19.MP6.IB-1 | ecosystem: Environmental > Aquatic > Freshwater >... | reverse complement strand
CGGAAGTAGTAGTTGCGCCCGTGGGCCAGTTGCAGACAGTCGGACCCAACCCATTCAGCGACCTTACAAAGGTGCGTGTAACGACAACAACACCGTATGCCGACATTGCGCTCTACAGCATTGCCGGACAGCGTATTGCAACATTATGGCAAGGGGCTGTTGAAGGGTCTGTCGATCTTGACGTTAACGGACGATCTATCTCGAACGGCACGTATTACGTCATCATGCGATCGGGTGGTACGATAAGTCACTGTACCATCATCAAACGCAACTAACACTCACACACGTTCGACGAACCTCTACACAGTTCTGCGACTGAACTCTCCACGGTTTTTATGGCCCGTCAAGTAACCAAGCGACGCTCTAACTCTCCGGTGCATGCCGATCATACATTAGGCACAGACCAGGAGGCAGACCTTGCGCTGTTATTGCGTGAGGGCAAGTCGCATTTAGCGCGATTTAACGCGGATATGGTTACGCGAGCATTTCGGTTTTGTGTTGAAGCGCATAAGCAAGACGTGCGTGCCAGTGGTGAACCGTACTACACACATCCGTTGCAAGTCGCACTGATTGTTATTCGTGAAATTCCGCTCGATGATGTAAGTGTTGCGGCGGCGCTGCTGCACGATGTTGTAGAGGACACGACCTATTCGCTGAAGGATGTGCGAGAAGAATTCGGCGCCGAGGTAGCAGAGATCGTTGATGGTGCGACGAAAATCAGCGACGTGTTCGAGAGTCGTGAAATAACGCAGGCCGAGAACTATCGCAAGCTGTTATTGTCGCTCGTAAATGATGTGCGCGTAATTCTTGTGAAGTTCGCCGATCGACTTCACAACATGCGCACAATAGATGTGCTGCCACGTGAACGTCAGGAGCGCATGGCGCGTGAGACAATGGAAATTTATGCTCCATTCGCTCATAGGTTTGGTTTAGGAAATATTAAATGGGAGCTCGAGGATCTTTCATTCAAGGTCCTTAACCACTCAGCCTACGACGACATAAAAAGACAACTGAGCTCTACACGCGAAGAACGCGAAGATTTTATCGATCGGTTTGCAAAACCTATTGCAGACAGGCTTGTAGAGCATAGCCTGAAATATGAGATAAGTGGACGTCCGAAGCACTTGTACAGCATCTACAAAAAGATGGTTACGCAAGGCAAGACACTCGATGAGCTCTACGATTTACTTGCAGTGCGCATTATTCTTGAGACTGCAGACAACAACGATTGCTTCCTGGCATACGGCATTGTAAGCGAGATCTACACACCCGTGCCTGAGCGTTTCAAGAACTACATCAGCGTGCCCAAAAAGAACGGCTATCAATCGATACATACGACTGTTATTAGCAACGATGGCAAACGTGTCGAGGTGCAAATTCGAACGCGTGCAATGCACGAATTTGCCGAACGCGGTGTTGCAGCGCACTTCAGGTACAAAGTGCAATCGGGTGCAACTGCATCGTGGATAGACAGCAAGGATCTCGAAGAGTGGGCGTCGTGGGTGCGCGATGTTTTTGAAAACGTTGGCGAAGATGCTGCGTCGCAACTGCTCGAGTCGTTCAAGCTCAACCTCTATCAGGATGAGATTTACATCTTTACTCCTAAGGGTGATTTACGAATCCTTCCGAAGGGTGCAACACCCATCGACTTTGCATTTGACATTCACTCGCAGGTCGGAGCGCGGTGTATCGGTGCGAAGGTAAACGGACGTATTGTGCCATTAGACCACACGCTTAAAACGGGCGACCAGGTCGAAATTCTTACCTCCAAAAATCAGACTCCGAACCGCGACTGGGAACGCATAGCCATAACACACAAGGCCAAGACACACATCCGGCGCATCTTGAACGAAGATCGTCGTGCGCGTGTGGCAGAAGGCAAAGAGATTTGGGATAAGCGCGCAAAGAAGGTGAACATCCACCTGAACGAAGATGATCTTGAAAAAATTCTGTTGCAGATGAAGTACGACAGTAGACAGGAATTTTATTTTGCGCTGGGCACCGGAACGCTAACACCCGAAGCAGCTTCCGATCAGATCCTTGAGAGGGTGCAGCCGAAGGGTGCACCCGAAGCCCCGTTACCGCACACCGATTTTGGGTTTGAGCAATACTCTGGTCAGACACGCGAGAATGCTAATGGAATTTATATTGTTGGCGAAGGCATCTCATCTGCGAAGGTCATGTTCTCCTATGCACGTTGCTGCAACCCCGTGCCGGGCGACCCCATTGTTGGCATCGTCACCATCGGCAGTGGAATTAAAGTGCACCGCGTATCGTGTCAGAACATCGCCGATCTACAGGACAAGTTGCGCGCACGTCTCGTCGAGCTCGAATGGAGCAAAAAGCGCAAGGGCGAATTCCTTGCCGCCGTCAAAATCACCGGCGACGACCGTCCCGGAATGCTGAACGACATTACGAGTGCAGTCATCTCGATTAACAACACCAACATCCGCGGCGTGAACATCGATGCGTACGACTCGATGTTCGAGGGCATCCTTACAGTCTACGTTCAAGATTTAGCACATCTCGACAGGGTTTTCGACAAGATTCGTCGCATCAAGGGCGTCAGCACCGTCGAACGCTTCGAAGGATAAGGGTAAGGGGCTGATGGATTAGCACAAGGGGCTTATATTCGCCTTATTGCTCAAGTCGCTGGGGTCTCTGCATTGGCACTACAACCAATCCTGTTTCTGTTGTTCGCATTAGGTGCTGTGGTATCGGCTGTGTTAACTGTAACACGACGAAATCCGGTCAGTTCTGCGATGTCGCTTATTGGACACTTCTTTATGCTGTCTGGGCTCTATCTGACGCTTGAAGCGCAGTTTGTGGCCGCAGTACAAGTGCTGGTGTATGCTGGTGCCATTATGGTACTGGTAATTTTTGTGATCATGCTTTTGAACCTCGGCCGTGAAAAAGCGTTGAACGAAAAAGTCAACCTGCGCTCGGTGCTTGGCACAATCATCGGCGCTGTGTTTGCAATTCAGGTTGTTATCGTGCTAGTAGCACGACCGACTGAGCGCCTTCAGCTTGCTCCGAATGCCGTTGCCATCGGTACAACAGAGAGCATCGGCACCTCGCTTTTCACGACCTACCTTTTCCCATTCGAAGCAATCTCGTTGCTTCTGCTGGCAGCTCTCATAGGTTCGGTAATCCTCGCAAAACGTCACGTCGAGAACTAGACTATGCTCCCCACAACCATCCCCCTCGACTGGTACCTGATACTCTCGGCAGTCCTATTCGTAATCGGCGTCATTGGCGTCATAACGCGCCGGAATGCAATCATCATTTTTATGTCCATAGAGCTCATGTTAAATGCCGTGAACCTCACCATGGTGGCGTTTTCGTCCTATAATGGCAACATCGCTGGTCAGATGTTTGTGTTCTTCATCATGGCAGTAGCAGCGGCTGAAGCTGCAGTAGGTCTGGCTATTGTTCTGTCGCTGTTCCGAAATAAACAGACGGTGTATGTCGACGAAGTAAACGTTATGAAGTGGTAGAATACATTTATTATGTGGCATACCACTTTTTTACCTATTTTTCACAAAACGTAGAATACGACACAAAAGGCTCAGAATGAAAACGCTCGTCATCGTTGTCTTTACGCTACTCATCGTCCTCTCCGCATGTACAACAGAGCCTGTGGAGTTCTCGGCCCAACAACTAACAGTTCAGGAGCTGAACACGTCGCCCGGATACGCGTGGTTTCCGACAGAAGTGAACCTGTACGCACCAAATACATCGATGGTAGATTCCGTACGCACAACATTCGATGCTTCGACGCAGAAGGTCGCAATTTTTGTCAAGCCGGGATGTTCATGCAGAGGTACAATGCGCTTGTTCCCACAGATCATGAAGACGCTCATTGCTGCCGATGTAGATATGTCGAAGGTTGAAGTGTGGTCGATGCGCGGTATTACCGACAAACATCCCTACCAGCCAACAATCACCATAACCGACCTGCCATCTGTCTACGTCTTTCGTAACAACGTAATTGTTGCTGAAGTGCATGATGGCAACTACAGTGATACCAACGCTGACACACTCATTGCAACTGCTCTCGCTCGTTAAACACATTCGCTATCGCTCGTTAACACATTCCGGGGGGAATCATGATTTCGAAACTTGCTGCTGATGATGGAACCACAATCCGCTTTTTCCTCGGAGCCGCACCGTGTGGTATTGCTCCTGTCGTAGAAGAAGAAAGCACCGAGCTAAACTTTACGAGGTTTTGGGTACCCAATCCACGCGATGCGTATAGTGTAATAGCTACTGGCGACTCGATGGAAGAAGCAAGAATTTATGCTGGCGATATGCTAGTAATTGATGCGGGAATGGAAGTCCGTGATGGTTTGATAGTAGTAGCGTGGTTGAATGGCGACTTAACGGTAAAGCGCTTGGCGCATGATGCGAGCGGACATATGATGCTCGTTCCTGAGAACCGTAAATACGCTCCGATTGTAATCGGAGAACACGACGATATTCGAGTGCTTGGCGTTGTAACGAGCGTTCACCGCAAGCTCTAGTGCTTGTCGATGTAGCTGGCGTACACCTCAAGCTCTAATTCTTTTTTGGAGCATTGTGTATGAAAGCATTCTACGCAGTTGTTGCAGTAGGACTTATGTCCATTGCCATTTCGTTGGTTACAAGCCCTGATCTCACGGCACAAGACCTCACTGCCAAGGTGCAGATTGCACACAACGCTGCCGATCCAACTGCAGTGAAACTCGACGTCTATTTAAATGGCGAGTTATACCTCGATGATTTCGAATTCAGGACATCAACAGAATTCCGCGACTTCGTAGCTGGAACGGAAACGCACATTGGTTTGGCTCCTAACACAAGCACATCAGTGGCCGACACGATAATAAACATTGCATATACATTAGTTCCGAATTCGCGCAATGTTTTGGTTATCGAGGGTGTATTAACGCCAGCGAGTTTCAAAGCAAACAGCGACCCTAGTGCACGTCCGATTGGCATCACCGTTATGCGCATTACCGACGTACGAGAAACGGGCATAAATCCTGCGCAAGTAGACGCGTTGTTCTGGCACGGTGCGACGGACGTTGGTGCTTTAGACTTGTATGCAGGTCCTTCAACAGAACTCGCAAGCAACATCTCCTATGGCTCTGTGTCGCCGTATTTCAATGTTCTCGTGGGCTCTGTCCCATTTGGCGTCCACAATGCTGGCGGTGCACTGATCGAGACATACCGCGGAAATTTCGGTTATCGCGCGGGACAAGCCGTCATCCTTCTTACATCGGGATTTCTGACGCCTGCAGAAAATCAAAACGGTCCAAGGTTCGGTTTGTATCTCATCGATAACGAGGGCGGTCCGTTTGAGCGCCTAGAGCCTCAGTCAACTACTCCCCGTGCATTTGTTCAGTTTGTAAACAATTCTGCTGATGTCGACAACCCTGTCGTAGATATCTGGGTTGATAATGTGCTTGTTGCGGACAATCTTGAATTCAGAAAAGCCACCCCTTATTTACAGCTTAACTCGAACACCCAGGTAATTGTAGTGGTGGCACCTCCAACGAGCACTACACCTGCGGATAAATTTGCAGGAGCGCCTTCTGTATTTAGTACATCGTTTACATTCACACCAAAGCAGCACATGCTGGTTGTAAATGGACTTGTGTCGACTTCAGGGTATGACGTTAATCCAGACCCATTAGCAGACCCGCTAGGAATTGCAGTTCATCGTATAGAGGACATCAAAGCCGGTACAACACCTGACAATGCAGAGCTTTTCATAATGAATGGATCGACGAATGCACCTGCTCTTGACTTGCATGCAAGAAGCACGACCGATTCCATTTTCATAACGAACGGTCTGTCTTATGGCAAGACTAGTCAAAACGTTGTCATTCCGCTGGGCGCGCTTTCTATTGTCGCAAATCGTCCATTAGGACCATCGAATGCTGCAGTTTGGCAATACGATTTCAGTCCGTTCGCGGGCAAGATCATCGCCGGCATCACATCGGGCTTCATCTATCCGCAGCAAAAAGTTGGCGGTGCGCCATTCGCACTATTGTTAGTGTTTGACGACGGCAGTACAGCTGTCATCAATCAGAATACTCTTGACGTTATTGATGACATGACGTCTAGTAGCAACGGAAGAGTCTTTCCAAACCCAGCCTCTACCGATGTTACTCTGTCGTTTGAAAACACGACTGATGCAATCACCAGTATTTCAATCTTTAATCTCCTTGGTGCAAGGGTCTCTCAAGAGTATGTGGGGCTGCAACCTGCTGGCTTAGTGCGTGCACAATTAGAGTGCAGCATGCTTGCAACAGGTATGTACAATGTGTTGGTTGAAGCTGGAGCTACGCGCACCATGATCCCCCTATGGATCGTGCGCTAACTTGCGAGATAGGATCGTGCGCTCATCGTCTTGCGCGTCGTACAAGAGGCGGGAGTCGAACCCGCACGGGTTTGATCCCGCTGGATTTTGAGTCCAGTGCGTCTGCCAATTCCGCCACTCTTGCGGAGTATCTAATGTGGGCGCTGAGGGATTTGAACCCCCGACCCCCTGCTTGTAAGGCAGGTGCTCTGAACCAGCTGAGCTAAGCGCCCTCGATTTAAACGAGCCACAAAGTTACGCAGACGTATTAACCTGTCCAACTTATCTGTTTAATGTCATGAACTCGCGGACATAGCCTTACGCCACCCGTTCTACGCGTCGAATCTCTGGGACTGCAAGACGCAGAATGCGTTCGATGCCCGCGCGAAGTGTCATGGCACTCATAGCGCAACCATGACATGCCCCCACAAAGCGTACTTCTGCAACACCGTTTTGTTGTTCGAAACGAACAAATTCGACGTCGCCGCCATCGCGCTGTAAATGCGGACGTGCTTCTTGTAGTGCTTTAATAATACGTTCTTCGATGCTCATGCTATCGGTGTTTTCGTGCGAAGCAAGGTGTCCTGCGATTATAGTTCGATAGCAAGTGCTGTACCGCTCACGCGATGATTTTCTTGACGGACTTCGCGTACTACGCGGGCGGCTAGTGCACGGAATGCATCGCCAGCCGAGCCGGACTCTGGGTCGAGCACAAACGGGAACCCTTCGTCAGCCCCTTCCCGAATGCGTACGTCGATCGGGATTTCGCCAATGAGTGGCACAGAATATTCTGCGGCCACACGTTGTCCGCCACCCTTTCCAAAAATGTAATATTGTTTATCAGGCATATCTGGTGGAATGAAGTAGCTCATGTTTTCTATCACACCAAGCACAGGAACGTTCACTTTGCGAAACATCTGAATACTTCGGCGCACATCGGCAAGTGCAATTTCTTGTGGTGTTGTGACGACGATGGCGCCTGTAAGCGGAATGCGTTGTGTTAGTGTGAGCTGGATATCGCCGGTACCCGGCGGTAGGTCGAATAGCAGGATGTCCAGCTCGCCCCATTGAATCTGATCGACAAGCGTCGAGAAATACCCGGCAAGCATCGGACCGCGTAAAATCGCTGCCTGATCGCGTTGCATGACAAAACCGATCGAGGCCACCTTTACACCATAACGCTCATTGGGATACCCGCGCATCGCTCCCGCTTCGGTCTTCTCGGCGCGCATCGACTCGCCCGCCATGCCGTACATCGTGGGCTGCGACGGACCGTAGATGTCTGCATCCAGGAGGCCAACGCGCATACCGCGCTGGGCTAGTGCGGCTGCAAGGTTTGCCGAGACGGTAGATTTGCCAACTCCACCCTTACCAGATGCAATTGCAACAAGTGTCTTAACCTGCTGTATGCCTGCTGTACGCTTGGTTAGGGGGCTTTCTCGCTCACGAACCATTACTTCTACATCGGCATCGGGGTACAGAGCGTTGATAGCCGTTTTACAAGCTGCGTCGATGTCCCTTGCTACAAGCTGCAGCGGAGGCACCATCTCAAGGAACACTTTTATAACAGAACCTTCTACTTCGACCCTATGTATGGCCTGCAAGGCTCCAAGCGAGACCTCAAGATCGGCATCCATGATAGGTTCAAGACAGGCTCTAATCTCGTCGGCAGTGGGCATAAGCATGTGTAACTATTCGATTTGAGGATCCATCAACAACACAAAGCTAAGAAATCGTCCACCTGCGTATCTTAGCTACTTACGTTTTGGGCAACTTCGACCATTCAATCAACTCTAGGGAATACAATCCATGAAGCATCTGTTTCTCGCTGTCGTCTTGTTCGCAGCGATAACTGGTAGCAAGGCTCAACTGATCGTTTCGGGTGATACCCCGCTTCGTTTTGTGAATACTTCACCTAACTCAATCACGGCCGCTGATATCGCAGGTCGTAATTCAAAGCATGCAGACGGCTCGGTTCAAGCACTTAGCTGGAAAGCTTTGTTCAACACGTCGGCTCAGATGGGATTCCATTATTCACAATTCAATAATGCATCTACTGTTGTCGAATTTGATGCTGCAAGTGGTTCGCTAAGCATTGTGCGCACAGACGCAACATTCGTTGGCACTGCACTTAGCAGTAAGCTTGGCGTAATGCGTTCAAACGATCGTGGAGCTAATTGGACGTTCGATGTGGTGAAGGATCTTCCTACTGGCTTTATTGGCGCTCCCAACCTTGCTCAGATTAAGACAGGTACGAACCCCGCCACTTGGCCAGTGTTCATATACGGCAACACCTATGGTAGTACTGGTGCAAACCTGTTTCACAATACCGCCTATTATCGCATAGATGGCACTGTAAACGAACTGCCGTTTACGTCAAATCCTAGTGGTGGTGCGAATTACGAATGGAGTCAGGCAGACCTTGACGTTGATAAAGAAAACAACAGCTTCCTTGGCGTTAGCCAACTGGGTGTAGTTGCAAATTCAGGTACACAGTATGGTGCGTACGGGTTTTTCAATTTTAGTCCTGAAGCCGGCGACTTTGTTACCGAAGGGATTCCTTCAGCGTGGGGTCTTAGTAAATTCCGTCAGATCTCACCTCCGAACGTAAATAGTACGCTCGGAGTTGCCCCGCTTATCGATCATGATGCGGATGGACGTTTCTACGTTGCGTTCAATAACATGAAGGCTGACTCGACGATACGCACAGTACTCGTGTCGACGTCGGAAGATGGCGGAGCTACATGGAGCGCCGACTTTAACATGATGCCTCCATCGTTGTTAACAGATTTTGGTATAGCAAAAGACCAAGATGTTGTTATTCAAATTAGTGTGACGCCATACCAAGGCTCGGCATTTATCGTGACTGGCCCTAATGAGTATTCATACTTCTTCCGTGTAGCAACCGGTGATCTTGTTCCAACAGACCCAACCCAGTTCAACATTGCTCACCATTACATCCTCGAAGCACGGTATCGCGCTGGTGTATGGTCATTAGTTGATGTTGCTGACCTAAGCATCGGATTATCAATTGAGGGAGTGCGCCTTGAGTATCCGAGTTACGAGTTGAATGATGCACGTTCAGCTCTTGCTGGAAGGCCAGTACTCGTAGTTGACGCTGCACGTCGTAGTGTCGAAATTGAAGTTGGCAAAACAGTCGACGGGAACCATCTCATCGTGAAGTTCCTCGATCAGGATCCAACTAAGTTTGTTGAAGTAAATCCTCCGGTCCTTTTGATGACGATTACAGATCAGGGCGACACTGTTGAAGCTTCTGCGCCTCTAGACACACTTGCATGGACTGACATTTTCCTTGTTAACCGCGCAATTGGCGCAGCCACGTGGAGTACACCGACGAATGCAACAAATGACGCTGCGTTCAATAAGGATACATACATGGCACGTGATATCCCAAGTCTGACAGAAGTGCCACTTGTTCAAGGACGCGCTCTTGCTTCAATGGGAGTTATTGGTTCGCAAGTACCTGCCAGTGTGGTAGAGGCTATTTCCAATTTTGCAGGTAGTGTAGAGTTTGCAAATGCAAGCACCGTAACGGGAGTTGAAGACCTTGAGCGTGTTTACGCATTCCGCATTAGCAACATCGTTCCAAACCCAGCCTTGAACTTTTCTGATGTGACCTTTACGCTCGACAAGAGTGCAACGGTGTCTGTAGATCTGTTCGACGTAATGGGCAACAAAGTTCGCACCCTCGTTTCGCCAGTTGCCTTGCCAAGCGGACCTCATGGTGTAAGTGTTGACGTCAGCTCGCTAACTGCTGGCCAATACCACGTAGCTGTAACGGTTAATGGCAACCGCATTACCCGCTCCTTGGTTGTTGTGAAATAAGCATAACAACGGGCATCGTTTCGTATAATAGGGGCAACAGATTCTGTTGCCCCTTTTTTTTGGAGTCCAGTTATGCAATTGGTTCTTGTTATTTGTCTGATTGCATCTGTGTTGACGACTGGTAGCGCACAGCAATGGACAACGTCGATTGCGAATCGCGCCTGCTATTCCGTTTCTGTAAATCCGCTTAGTCGCAATGTTGTGTACGTGGGGAATGTCTCGCGTACCTTGTTTCGGTCGAATGACGGAGGTACGACGTTCGAGGAATTGTTGGTTGGCTCGGGTGGTGGACCCTCCCTTATCACGACGCTGGTCGTGCATCCTCGCGATACGGCGGTGGTGTTTGCAGGGGGTATTGCGTTTGCCGGACTCGATAGAAGTAGCGACGGTGGACAAACATGGACGAATGTGCTTATCGACCCGATCGGTGCACGGTTCGAAGTTGTCTCAAGCTCGGCAATAGCCATCAACCCCGCGTACCCAGATACGATGTATGTGATGCGAAACAATCCGGCCTACCTCTATCGCAGCATTAATGCTGGACTAACGTGGGACTCTGCCGGTGCTATCGCAGGCTTGCCAAGCCAGGGCCGAATCCGTGCTCTAACCATAGCGCCGGATAGAACAAACGTTCTACTTGCAGGCGGACGCTCTGCATACGTTCGCAGATCGACGGATATGGGCAAGACGTGGGCAGTAGTGATAAACGATAGCGGCACAAACGATGCCGAAATAGCTCGCTTCGTATGGAGTCCGTCAACACCCGGCAAGGTCTACGCCGTAGCCATCATACAAAACACCAGCAGCGGCGGCTTGCACGTAAGTACCGACTGGGGTCAGTCGTGGGAGACCATGCGATTTCGTGACACCAGCTTATATGCTCTCGAAGTGCAGGCAACACCAAGTGGCGACGAAATCTTTGTCGGCGGCAATCTCCTCGAATTGTATGATGGTTCGATAAAGGGCGACTCTATTATTTACCGCACCGTAAACGGCGGCACGAACTGGCAAAATCTAGGCAGCGTCCCCTGGGCCGAAAACGAAACAGGCAACATCGTTTCGAATGTTTGGGCATTCGCCGTTACATACGAAGGCCGCTACCCTGAAATGCTCATGGCCACAGAGTCAGGCTTGTATCGATCGACCTTTATCACCGAGGTAAGCGAACGCTCTGCAGTTCGCACAACGCAGCCCCCTACCCTTTATGCAATCGACAATCAGTTGGTACTCGACACCTGGCAAGGGGCACAAGGGGCTTTTCGCGTAGACGTAACGTCTCTTACGGGGTCTACTCTATACAGTATCGAGTGTGCATCTGGTCAGCAACGCGTTCCGTTGCCGCTTCTGTCTACAGGCTGCTATATCGTGCGTGCAATTGGTACAAACGAATCTGTTTCTTCGGTCGTAATGCTAGGTAACTAACCCAGTAAATTTTTCGGTCGTAATGCTAGGTAACTAACCGAGCAAATTCTTCGGATGTTTTCGCAGGTACGAGAAATGAACAAAACGCTAATGCTGATTTGCGTAATCGCTTGCACTGTTTCTGCACATGCGCAATACTCGTGGCGCAGGATTCTGCCGCAATCTGCCTTCACTATTCAGGTAAATGCTCTCGACCCACAGAAACTCTATGTGGGTGGTAACAGCGATCAGTTGTGGCGATCGAACGATGGCGGGTTGAATTGGGAGCGTATTCTGTTGAGTGAATTCCAAGGCGACAACGCACTCTCGTCTGTACTTGTTAGTAGTGTAGACACTGGTGTCGTTTTTATTGGTGGGTTTAGGATGAATGGAATTGTCCGGTCGAACGATGGCGGACGTACCACGACACCTGTACTGCGTCCGTCGACTGGTAGGATGTGGTTTATAAGCGAAGCCATCGTCGAAGATCCGTCCAATCCAAGTACGATGTACGCGGCGCGCGGATCTGATGGCCATACTATTTACAAAAGCACAGATGTTGGTGTGACGTGGGATTCAGTCGGGGCTATTGCACCAACGCTCGCTAGTCGTTTGTGTACGATTACAGTTCGTCCGGACAGTACAAACATCATCTTCGTCGGAGCACGATTCGGCACCATACATCGTAGCGACGATGCTGGCAAAACATTCAAACAAGTACCCGTACTTGGAGACAAGCTTTCAATAAAGAATGACAGTGAAATTCCGAAGATTGTGTTCTCTCCCTCGAACCCGTTGGTTGGGTATGCAGTTGTAGCCTTTGCCGATCCTACAGCAGTTGTAGGCAATGGCGGTTTACTAAAGACTACGAACGGTGGTGCCTCGTGGGACCGTGTTGCGTACCCTGACACAAGTTTGTGGGCGGTAGAGGTACGTCCGTCTTCTATCGGCACCGACGACGTCTTTATCGGTGGCTTCAAACTAAACGGTCAGCCAAGTGTAATTAAGGGCGACAGTCTTATCGGACGTAGTCTTGACGGGGGTATGACGTGGACCCAGCTAAGAAACATCAGTTGGTTAGCAAATAACGATGGCGATACCAATGCCAACGTTTGGGTGTTGCGTTATAACAAACCGAGCAACAAAATGTATATGGCCACGACATGTGGGCTTTATGTATTCGACGAACCAACAGGCGTCGAGCCCGACGTAATTGCTCCGTCGTCGTTGCTCGTTACACGCACACCCGACGGCTTGCACGTTGTAGACAATCAGCCATCCACGGTACGTACCACGTGGACCCTGTATGACATGCAAGGGGCTGCTGTTGCAACGGGTCTCGTTGGTGCATCGAATGAATTGACACTTGAGCTGTCGGCGTATGCATCTGGTGGGTACCTCATGACATGGGGCACCGATACAAATTTCCGGACGATAAACTTTTCTATTATTCGCTAGACGTTGTTCTGAACGAACACTCTATTGTTCGCTAGCGACTAGCGTGTTCGAGAGCGAGCCAAGTCCTTCGACTTCGCACACCACAACATCGCCGGGCTTTAGCCACCAGGCTGGGTCGTACACCTTGCTGCCATTGAGTTCAAGGAAGCATCCAGTGCCGCAGGTGCCAGAACCAATCACGTCGCCTGGGTAGAGCGTTACTCCGTAGCTCGCACGTTCGATGATCTGCGCGAATGTCCACGTCATGTCGTTGACGTTCCCTTTGGACACTTCTGTACCGTTTACCGTGGTACGCATGGCAAGGTTGTACTTGTCGCCATGTGGTGTTTCTATGCGACGCGATTCGAGTTCGTCGGCTGTGACGAGCCACGGACCTATAGAGGTTGCGAAGTCTTTGCCTTTCGCCGGTCCTAGGTTCAGCTTCATTTCCTGCATCTGCAGTCCGCGTGCACTCCAGTCATTCATCACCATGTAGCCCGCGATGTATGCATCAGCTTCTGCTGCAGGAATGTTCGTGCCCTTCTTACCGATTACGATTGCACACTCGAGTTCGAAGTCGAGTTGGTTGCAATGTAATGGCATAACGGGAACATCGCCGGGACCGAATACGGCCTGGTGATTCGTGAAATAGAAGATTGGAATCTCGTCGAATTCTGGAATCATCTCCAGGCCTCGATTGCGGCGAGCAGATTCGACGTGCTGCCGGAATGCGTAACCATCACGCATTGACGTTGGGTGTGGAACTGGTGCAAGTAGAATCGCATTTGAAGGGATCACCCATGGCATCGGCGTCTCCCTACCCGACATCTGCGACGTACACCACTCGTGCAATGCACGTAATTCGTTGATACCAGATTCTTCTAAACGTAAAATTTCGAGCACACTCGTTGGCAAATAACCAAGACCGCACAAGGTGTTATCGGCGCTTTTCATTGCATCGTACGCACACGCAACGTCAGCAACGAAATCTTCGATAAGCAGTCCGGCTCTTGAGCCGATGCCGTCGCTCCAGGTAACTAGCTTCATTTGTTCTTAGCGGCCGAATGCGTGACGTAGTGACAGCACTCCAACTGTTCCGAATCCCATGAGGAACATGAGCTGGAATGGAATTGCCGCGATTTCGAGATAGCTGATAGAAGTTGCAATGCCGAAGACGAAGTATAGTGCAAGTGCTATCTCAACAAACACAGGCCAGCTCAATCGCTTTTGCACATACTTCTTCTTACGCCACTGATCGTCCTGCGCTTCAATGTGGAATTTTGGTGTACGCTTGAATTCCGATTTCTTACCAATGATGGCTTCGAATACTGCCTTGCTGTTGTTCACTGCAAATCCCATCGAGCCCGCCATGAACACAGGGAAGAGCAACAAACGTCGGCGCCAGTCTAGGTGAATTGCACGTTGTGCATACATGTAGAATAGGAACGACGAGATGCTAGCAAGAACGAAGATCGACATCACACTAAAGAAGGCGTCGTAGCCCCCTACCTCGTTCTTGAGGATTACTAGAGGCACGTTCAACAGAGCAGTAAGCAGGATGAACGGAAAGACGATGTTACTTGTAAGGTGGACCGTGCATTCGAGTTTATGCTTGAACGACAGATTGCTTTTCCATACCGAAGGAAGGAGTTTCTTTGCGGTTTCAACGGCACCTTTTGTCCAACGGAACTGTTGCGTTTTTAAAGAGTTGATGTCAGCGGGGAGCTCCGCGGGTGACGTAACATCGTTAAGAAAAACAAAACGCCAGCCACGCAACTGAGAGCGATACGACAAGTCGAGATCTTCTGCAAGCGTGTCTGAATGCCAGTTGCCCGCATCTACGATGGTAGCCTTGCGCCACACACCAGCAGTGCCATTGAAGTTGATGAAGAAGCCTGCCTTGTGACGAATCTGTTGCTCAATTACAAAGTGTCCGTCCAGCGCAAGCGCTTGTGCACGCGTTAGGAATGAATATTCTTCGTTGAGGTGTTCCCAACGTGTCTGCACCATTCCAACTTCTGCATCGCAGAAGTATGGTACTGTTTTAAGTAAGAATTCTTTTTTAGGTACAAAGTCTGCATCGAAGATTGCGATGAATTCGCCACGTGCAACTTCGAGTCCTTCTTTCAACGCGCCAGCTTTGTATCCCGAGCGGTCTGTACGGTGAATGTGCTTGATGTCGAAGCCCAAAGCTGAGAACTCTGCAACAATCGTCCGCGAGATTTCGAACGTCTCGTCCGTTGAATCATCAAGTAACTGAATCTCAAGTTTTTCTTGAGGGTACTCCATCTCGCAAACGGCGCGCACAAGACGTTCTACGACATACATCTCGTTAAAGACGGGTAGCTGAACGGTGACAACAGGAAGTTCACCTTCCTGCAACTGAGGTTCATGGGCGATTTTTTGTGTCTTGTGATAATAGTAGATCATCACAAGTCCATGCAGACCAAACGCAAACAGCACACAGAGTGAACCGAAATACGTAATCAGCAGCGTTTTTTCCATGGGTTCCAGTTCTTAAACAAACGTCCTTTTTACCAATCGCTCACAACTGCGAGCAATACATCATCAGCAATTCTATTGATGGCCTGTCGCACTGCGCGCTGTCTGTCTTCGGTAGCGTTGGCAACATCGTACACATCAAAATTTTGAAACGACCTCTTCCACACTGTTCGATTCTTTACAGCATCGAAGTACTCAACCTCCATCGTCACCGATATTTTTCGTTGCGATTCGAGATCTGCACCCTGAACGTTCAGTATATCGTCTTGAATTCTGCTTATCGAACTTGTCAAACGTGCGTCACCGTTGTCTTCGACAACCTGTAAGGAGTTGTCTCCGCGAAATCGCTGCATGAGCGCTTCTGTAGCGACTTCCCGAAACGTTGGGTCACCATAACCACTGTTGTCAACCACCGAAGCAATTGCAATCGTCTTGAGGTGGGCGGGCACCGAGCCGCCTCGAAATGAATAACATGACGACAGCACAACTGTCATAACGATCAACGTGATAGGCAAAAATCCATGTGAATTCATGCGACCACAATGACGAGAGAATGAATTAATTCTCATTGGCGTTTTCTCCGACATATGGATTTGATACTCGCTCTTCTCCGACGGTAGTCGTAGGACCGTGTCCGGGCAAAACAACGTAGTCGTCGGACAGCACAAACAATCGCTCGTGAATACTTTTCAACAGTGTGTGCAAATCACCTCCAGGTAGATCTGTTCTGCCGATGCTCCCTGCAAACAGTGTATCACCAACAAATACGCGATGATGTTCATGATCGATAAAACACACGCCCCCTTCGGTGTGGCCAGGTGTGTGGATAACATGAAACGTAGCCCCTTGCAAAACAAGGTCTTGATTATCTGTCAACATGTGGTCTGGCACAACGGGTTCGATTTCGAAAGGCAACGGCCAGATGGTGTGCTGCATGGGGTCGACTAGGCGGTACACATCATCTGGGTGTACACTCACGGCAGCGCCTGTGGCTCGTACAATGGGTGCGGCATCGGCAGTGTGATCCCAGTGTGTGTGGGTTAGAAGCAGATGATGCAGCGTGCAATCGTGCTTTTTCAGGATTTCGAGTACCCAGCCGAGACTGTCCGCCGGGGCATCGATGCATACCGCCGACTTAATCTCAGGGTAGACCACCAGAAACACGTTCGTAGCAACGGGTCCGGCAGATAACGAGTACATGTGTGATTGCATCGTACAAAGCTATTCCAACCCAACGTTGAATGCATAAAGCAATGCTATGACGTGTGCTTTGACGTGGCCTTTGATGAGGCCTTTGGCGAGTGCTTTCATACCGGCGATATCCGCTCGGTAGTATTTAACCGTTGTGCCGTATTTTGCGGGGAATAAGGGACGTACAATGCTCGACACCTACATACCATTCATGGTGATGATACTCGTTGGAGTAATCTTTGGCGCAAGTAATATTGTGCTTGCAGAGATACTCGGACCCAAGAAGTCTACGCGTGCCAAGCTCAGCACGTACGAATCGGGCATGGAGCCTGTGAAAACTGCGCGCGAACGCTTCAGTGTAAAATTCTACCTGGTAGCGATGATGTTCATTCTATTTGACATCGAAATCGTGTTCATGTACCCTTGGGCAGTGCAATTCAAAACGTTGGGCATGTACGGCTTTGTGGCCATGATTCTGTTCATGGTTCTGCTGTTCAGTGGTTATCTGTACGTGATAAAAAAAGGGGCTCTACGATGGGACTAAACGAAACAGTTGCTCGCGATGGGTTTGTAACGACCACCGTCGAGTCTGTAATTACATGGGCTCAGAAAAATTCGCTGTGGCCTATGCCCATGGGTATTAGCTGCTGTGCAATCGAGATGATGGCCTTTGGTGGTCCACGTGCCGACTCATCACGTTTTGGCTCTGAGCGTTTCTCATTCTCGCCACGTCAAGCCGATCTGATGATCGTTGCCGGTACCGTTACGTACAAGATGTCGTGGGTAGTGCGCAAAATCTGGGATCAGATGCCCGACCCGAAGTGGTGCATTGCAATGGGTGTATGTACATCTACGGGTGGAATGTTTAGGTCATATCCCGTTGTGCAAGGCATAGACCAGTTCATGCCCGTAGACGCCTACGTTGCGGGATGTCCGCCACGTCCCGAAAACCTTATCAAAGCCCTGATGTACATTCAGGAAAAGGTTTCGAATTACAAACCCCAGCTTGTTAATCTGGGCAAGGATTCGGGCGACGTGAAGCGAAGCGACCTAATCGTTACGCCTTAACGTGGCAGCCCTAACATGCTAAAACGTGGTAGCCTGTACTTGTTAACCGTTACGTCTTAAGATGCTAATTGCGGGCCTGATGACAGGCACATCGCTTGACGGCATCGATGTTGCCGTGTGCGACGTAGACGCCGAAGGCGTAACACTGCAATCGTTTGCAACACATCCGTACACCGAACACACACTCGACCTTGTTTCGCGCGCATTGCGTGGCGAAGCATCGACAGTAGAACTATGTGATCTTCCGTTTGCTCTTTCTGCAGACTATGCTGCGGCAATTCCTAAAGACGTTGCACTCGATGCAATTGGAATACACGGACAAACCATTTGGCACAACCCCCCGCACAGCACGTGGCAGGCAGCCAGTGGCAGCGCACTTGCAACGCTCACAGGTGTGCCTGTCGTCTCTGACTTTCGTGCAGCCGATGTAGCCGTTGGCGGACAAGGTGCACCACTCGTTCCGATCTTCGATTGGTTAACACTGCACAGCACAGAAATCGACCGCGTTGCGTTGAACATTGGTGGCATGGCTAACATTACGCTGCTGCCACGCAATGCTCAGCTCGAAACACTTCGTGCGTTCGACACTGGTCCGGGCAATATCTTAATCGACTCGGCAGTGATGCAGACGTTTGGTAAACGCTACGACGAAGGCGGAAGCATTGCGTCGGCTGGACGTCCACTAGTTGCAATGCTTGAACATGTTAAGGGGCTGCCCTTCTTTGCTCTAGAACCTCCGAAAAGTACTGGACGCGAACTGTTTAACGATGCGTTTGTAACAGAGCTACACCGACGCTTCCTGCATCCATCTGGTCCGTCTGAAGACTTCGTAACCACGCTTACAGAACTAGTTGCGTGGTCGATTGCAGATCACATTCATAGAATGCAGGCCAATACCGAGGAACTTGTATGCTCGGGTGGTGGAGTACACAATGAGTATCTCATGCAGCGTATTGCGTTTCATTTACCTGACGTAAGGGTTGTGACGTCCGACACATTTGGAATTCCCGCCGATGCAAAAGAAGCCATGTGTTTCGCATACCTCGCATGGCTCACATTGCACGGCATACCAGGTAACGTACCTACTGTTACAGGCGCATCGCGTCGCGTAGTGTTAGGGTCAATCAGCGACCCAAGAATCAGCTCAGTGAATGCCCCAAAAGTCAGCTCAGTTAGCGCCTCTACGCTGAGACCACGTGCGTAACGCTCTATTTCTTGCGTTGTTCATACTTGCGGCTCTTGTGTGCAGAGCATACATCACTGGCAGCGCATGGTGGCTAGGAATTGATGATGCTAACATTTATTACGTTTACGTGCAGAACATTTTGCACGGACATGGCGTGGTATACACTCCGGGCGGCGAGCTTGTCGAAGGCTTTACTTCGGTTCTATGGCTGGCATTACTGGTCATTTTCTCGGTAGGCAACGTTCTCAGTGTAGAAGCGGCTGCGCTCTTGCTGAGCCTTGCGTGCACGTTTGCGACGTTGTGGCTTGTATCAGACGCAGTGCACAAACAAAGCGGTACGCTCGTAGCTTGGTGCGTTGTTGTCGTAGTTCTTGCAACACCAGGTGTTATCGACTGGATGCTCATAGCGCGTCTCGAAACACCGCTCTGGGTGCTTGCACTAACGGTTGCGGGACTGCGCATGGCGTACGGACCCTACGACAAATGGTTCTTTGTCGCACTAGGTTTGCTGCCGCTAATCCGTCCTGAGGGCTTTATACTCGGACCCCTCGTCGCCATTGCTGCATGTTATGTCTGTCACGGCGCAACGCGGAACATACTTCTTCCTGCATTGCGTTGCGCCTCTGTCCCCATCGTTGTCGCTGCTCTACTAACTATTGTTAGAATGTTCGTGTTTGGTGTTCCCCTCCCCAACACCTACTACGCCAAGGTCAGCTCCTCGCTCCTCGACAACATTTCTGCAGGCGTTGCCTATTTGGGAGAGTCGGCACTTTCTGCAATGTGGGTGCCCCTTCTCGCATTTCTGCTCGTTATTGCTGTCATCGTACGGAAGAAAAATATCGTCGTCGACGATCACAAGAAAATGATCGTTGACAACACCGCAGGTACGTCGGTTGGTGATGGAGCAATTCGTTCGCGTTATGCCTTGATTATTCTTGTACTGAGCATTTTGCTCTTGCCCTTGTTAACAGGTGGCGATCACTTTACGTACGCACGGTTTCAGATCCCTGCAGTCTTCTTTATCTGGATGATGGTTGGACGTGAGTTCACTTGGACGCAACGCCGTCTGATGTCCGTTGCCGTCGTACTGCTACTCATGAGCGTAAATGCTGTCTATCTCGTGCGGCATAAAGGCGGCGTGTTAACACTTGCGCCGAACGCGCTGCGACTCGAGTACACCATTGCACGCGACGGACGTATGGAGGCCGAAGCCATGGAACAGATTCATAAAGGGGGCCCGCTTCCGCGATGGGGCGTCACAGCCGCAGGTGGAATTGGCTACGCCTATGATGGTGAGTGTATAGATCTGCTCGGTCTAAATAATCCGCGGATGGCTCGAGCGAACAAGAGGAAGGTCGGGGTGCTACACGGACATTCCTCGTTTAACGCAGAGGTGTTCTTCGAGCAGCGTCCCGACGTCATCTGCGCGTTCACGGCTAAGAACGATTCACTTGCGCTCATTCGATATCAGTGGGACTGGGGCTGGCCAACATCTTCGAATTATTTTATGCACGACAACATCGTCGAGCACCCCCGATTCAAGCGCGAATACGCTCTGGCACGTCTAACGGCAAATGGAGTCTCGATCTACGGACTCGTCCGCAAAGACTGGCCGCGCAAAGCGCCCACTGTTTCTTTCGCATTTTTGCATTAAGAATCAGGCTTCAGTCCCCTTCATCATGAATCGGGCTTCGGCCCCATTCTTAGCCCCTTACCATCGTTCTTAGCCACACACTCCGATAGACCATGTTTTCTTTAGAGCTCTCCGAAACCCATCAGATGATTCGCGACACTGCGCGACAGTTTGCGCAGGACGAAATCGCACCCTCAACAATCGATCGCGATAAGAATGGAATTTTTCCAACCGAGATCGTTAAAAAACTCGGCGAGCTCGGATTCCTTGGAATGATGATTCCTCCGGAGTGGGGCGGGTCTGGAATGGATGCCTTGGCATACGTCATTGCAATGGAAGAAATATCAAAAGTCGATGCATCGGTTGGCGTTGTGATGTCCGTGAATAATTCGCTCGTGTGCTGGGGACTCGAAGCGTATGGCACCGACGCGCAAAAAGAGTTGTGGCTAAAGCCCCTTGCCTCTGGTGTCATTCATGGTGCATTCTGCCTGAGTGAACCCGAAGCTGGTTCGGATGCCACGCAGCAGCATACACTTGCAACGAAGGTTGAAGGGGGCTGGGCACTTAACGGAACGAAAAACTGGATTACGAACGGAACCACAGCAAAGACATACATTGTGTTTGCGCAAACCGACCGAGAGTTGCGACACAAAGGCATCACGTGCTTTATTATTCCTCGCGACGCAGAAGGCTTCGAGCCAGGATTGAAAGAAGATAAACTTGGCATACGATCGAGTGATACATGTTCGATCGGACTTACCAACGTTTTCGTTCCTGACGATCAGGTGTTAGGTAGTGTCGGACAAGGCTTTAAGATTGCAATGGAGTCGTTGAACGGCGGCCGTATCGGTATTGCTGCACAAGCATTAGGCATTGCAGCAGGTGCTGCAGATGCTGCTATTGCCTACTCGAAGCAACGCAAAGCATTTGGCAAACCCATTGCCGAATTGCAGGCAATTCAGATGAAGCTTGCCGATATGGCTACAAACGTAGAGGCTTCACGCCTACTGGTGTATCGTGCTGCGTATATGAAAGACCAGCACATGAACTACATCAAGGCTGCAGCTCAGGCCAAACTCATGGCGTCGCGCACAGCAGTTCAGGTTGCACTCGAAGCAATTCAGGTACACGGTGGCTACGGGTACGTTCGCGAATATCTTGTGGAACGATATCTGCGCGATGCAAAGATTACCGAGATCTATGAAGGCACGAGCGAGATTCAGCACATCGTCATCGCACGTGAGCTGATGAAAGAGCTTGCGTAGCAAGCAAACCACTACGCTTGGTTGTTACGGCAGGTGTGCGCCAAGCTTAACTTCCCACGCCCTATCGTTGCGTGTAACGTTTCCTGACTGATTGGTAATAGAGCGACCAAACTCGAATATAAAATACTTTAGTGCTTCTGCATCGCCGAATACCGTCAGTGGTATTGATACGGTAAAGGTGTTGTTACCGCCTACATCGCTTACGTTGCCGTTAAATTTGTACGAAACGTCTCCAAAAAGCTGTCCTGTTATCTGAATTCGATTACCACTGCCATCGGCGGCTTGTTCAAACGCAACGCTTCGAATCATTGCGCTGTTGCCAAGAATGTCGTTCAGTACCTGCGACACGGCCGAGTTGGTTGCAATGGATGTCGCATCTCCAATGGTATTCGATCCAATGCCGCCTTGGCCAGATGTTGACAGCTCTGCCTGCGTGCGACCAAACAAAATAAGTGTGATGGCATCGGCAGTAATCTTGGTCGAGTCACCCGTTTGCTCGCGTCCATTCATAAAGATTCGGAATGCGAGATGAGGCTGATTTTTTGTGCCTGTGATATCAATCACAACTTGAAATTCTTCAGAGTTTCCGCCGCTGCCTAACTGACGACTACCTGTGTACTTCGCAGTAAGATTCAGCGCGGGGTTTGCCATACCTCCACGGTCGAAGTCAAGCAGGCCACTGGCTTTAAATGTCTTTAAGAAGAAGTACTCCGACTCGCCTTCTAACACTTTCAGCTTGCCGGCAAGGTTTATTGAGTTGTCGATAAATCTGCCGGTAAATCGCAGCGGTTGACGTCGCGAGTCCATGCCTACATCTGCAACGAGCGTTTCAAACGAACCAATCTCCATAGTAACAAGCGTTAACCCATCAAACCAGATGTTTAACCGAAACAACATGTTGTCTGCCATGCCGCCAATGGTCTTCTTAACAAACGTTGTGATCGTGGTATCGACTTTAGTGGAATCGTCAGGCAATACGACTAACGAATTTGAAAGGCTATCGCGTGAGAGACTGTCTGCAAGTTCCTGTTTGCGTACTTCTATCTGCGGACGATACACGGCAATCGGACGCACCAATGTGAAGACACTGCGATATTTATCGCGTGTGGAATCGCGCCTCGTAACGTAGTCGAACGACGTCGCGCGTTTCTTCGTCGCTGAACGGTCCTCTGGCATCGTTAGATTGCCGTACAGCACATGGATGTCGCCTTCGAGCGTTGGAGCGTCGAGGGAGCCGTACAAGTGAATGGGGCTAGACGGACCTGTTGCGATAGCAAGGTCGCCATATACTGTGGGACTCTTTGCTGCAGACGCAGCATTCATGACCGTGAGCCCTGGTGTTCTTACGGTAAAATCCAATGTCTTCGGCGTGAGGCCATCGAACTGTAGTGAGCCCGAAGCATACGCAACACCTGCTACGCGTGAACGATAATCGCGAGGCACGTTTCGTATAACGACAGTATCGATAATCAGTTTTTCGCCTTGCAGACTTACTGCACCGTCTGCAACGTAGTAAACATTTGTTGCTTGTGTTCTAAAGCTTGTTTTGAAGAATCGTGCATTCCCGGTGAACTCCATCTTGTCGGCTGTTCCCATTAAAGAAACCTTCGCATCGGCTTTACCGCGCACACGTTCAACAGCCGGAAGAAATGGTTCTGCAGCAGCCAGTGAGAGCTTGTTCGCAACAAGTTGTATGTCCACTGGTTTACCAGAAACTAGGCGCTCCTTCACGTCAGTGAGCCCCATATCCAGAGGAAGCGAGTTAATCCTGACATCGAGTGTTCGCGTTGTGTCTTGTGCGAGCTCGTCGTTATCGATAGTCGCGAATCCGGTAACCATTCTATTGTGATGTTTGATCTCGGCTTTTAGATCACCAATCAGGGCTTCGTTGTATGCTATTTCTCTGGCTTCGACTTTGACATCAACATCGGGTTCTTTCCAAGTACCATTGATCTTTACGGCAGCCGATGTAATCGTACCGTTAAGGAAATACAACGGATTGTCATCTGCCACCTGCACAAACCGCGAGACATCGCTCAATTCAAAATTTTCGACGTCTACGTGCATGCTGTCGAATCGCGTTAACGACATACGTCCGTTAACGTTTATCGCTTCGCTCGAATCACGTACAATCTTCAATCCTTTTATCGTGTACACCCCTTTGTCGACTGCAATAACAGATGGTTCTTTTGTATGCCATGCAAGCCTGTTGTTCGTGTCGACAACAAACGCTGCAGAGTCGATTGCAATTGTTGCTCGCTCGGGCGCGAAACCAACCTTTGCACGCAAGTACGCAGCCATTTTATTGATGTCCGACTGCGCTACAATCGAACCCGTATCTAAACCCAGCGACATGGTAATGCTCGGTTTCATCAGATGCAGATCGTTAATAATTACCGCAGAGTCACCCTTTGCACTTAGGTCGATGGCCGTGACTTTCGGCGCAACGAGCATGTCGCGCAGGCGCACGTTCAGACGAAATTCGAGAGGGTCGGACTGAATTTTTAATGAGTCTGACTCAACAAGCAGATCCTGGATGCGCGCTGTATCGATATCCATATACATCGTATCGGTACCCGCGGCCAGGTGACCCACAATTTTTACTGAACCTGCCATTGTCATATCCTCGGGCAAGAACGCACTCATCGGCACCGGATCGCTAACAGTTGCAACAAACCGCACATCAACTGGGGTAAGGGGCTCCGACAAGGGGCTCACCTTATGTGAGGAATCTGCGAAGTACTGAAGTCGAGCCGAGACGATGTCTGTCATTGCAGTAACAGCGGCGCCCATCGATGTAAACAATGCCGAAGGCACAAAACGTCCACTTGCAGTAATCGAAGCAAACGACGAAGACAACTCCAGATACCTTCCAACATTGGAGTCCAGTCGCGAAACAAGTTTAAGATCGAACGGCAGCAATGCGCGATCCGCAAGTGCAAACTCCTTCACTCTGCCCTCAACGGTTCCAAGCAGACTGTCGAGCTCGAAGCCTTGTGCATCGATCGTTAAATCTGCTGTAATGCGGTGCGGCAATGTCGCTTCCCCCAAGATGCCTGCAAGGTCTAACGCCCGTGTTGAGATTTTCAGTTCGTACTTGGGGTGGTCGAGGTCTTGGGCATGCAGCGTTCCACTTGCAGCTAACGTTTGGGTTGCGCTTACATCAATCGTCGTATCAACGGAATCTCTATTCGTGGCTGGTAGCTCAAGATCGAGCGTGTCGATTTTGATGTTGCCTGCCCCGTCCGCAGAGGCGATCAATGCAGTCTTGCGAACGAGATAGCCCGAAACAGTAGACCTATCAAGAAGAAGGTTGACCGAGCTTTGCATGGTATTGAGTTCAAAGCCCCTTCCCTGAATGGTAAGTCTGCCATTGAGGTCGGTGTCGAGTTTTGAACTGTCAGGAAGGAAGACTTTAAGCTGTCCGTTTTTTACGGTTAGGTCTGCCTTGTAGCCGATCTCCTCGTTCTTTAGGTATAGTGACATTTCACCGTCGATGCGTCCGGGCTTATCGGCGACATGAAGGTCGAACCACAGACTGTCTTCGGGTGGACCTCGCATGTGCAGACGTTCGATGCGCGTTTGCGTTATGAAGGGCAGCTCGGGCATTGGAATGAACGGCAATCTCCGACGCATGTCGGCATACACGGCAGTTGAGTTCACGAGCGTGCCATCGAGAAACAACGGACGCGATCCATCGATGTACATGATCTTCAACTTGCCAAAGAGCTCCGTGCGATCTGCATGTACTTCCAAATCGTCTAGAACCAGATCACGTCCGTCGTACGTCGAATACGACTTCAGGTTGTAGCCGTCACGTATGTCTAGGTCGGGAATGAAGTATGTAATCTCTTGACCCCATATTCTATTGGCTTCGATGTAACCTTCGATCGGATGTTTCCGCAATGAGTCTAACGAGAAGTTTTTGAAAACATCTACGTTGGCCAATTCCGCGCGCACCCCGATGTCTGATTCGTTTGTTTTTAGGGAAAGCGTGGGCATACTTATTCCGCCATGCCACAATCGTATTGAAGTAACGAGATCTTTTACTGCAAATGGCGAATGCGCATTCGTATAACCAAATCGATTGATTGCAACAGTAAAGTCTTCGGCTTTTAGCTCGGCGCGAGCTGACGCTCGCAACTCAACATTGCCAATGCTTAAATGTGTTGGATCGAAGTATCTGCTGTCTCCCCATTCCTCATTCATGTCATTCACATACACGGTGCCACCAGTAATTTGCAGGAGTCTAACGATCACTTTGAAGTCTGGTAGCGCGGATGTCGTGGTATCGGTCGTCGGCTTTACTATACGCTCTACATTCCATACGCTGTCGCCCTTGGTGCGTTGGATGTAGATGTGTGGTTTTTTAAAGGTTATCTCATTGATGACAATGATGTTCTGCAGAAGCGGGGCAAGGTCGTATTTCAGGACAAGTTCTTCGGCATCGAGTACGGTTGTACCGTGAGCATACAAACGTGGGTGTGTTAACACGATGCCACGAAAAATGTCGATATGTATATCGTCGACGACTACTTGCCCAAGGAGTGCGTCGTTTAGAGCATTAAGTGCGATGTCGCGAACCCAGCCTCGAAAGAGATTCGTCTGCGCGAAGACGATAAGCAAAGCACATAGAATGATGATCGTGCCTACAATGCGGTAGGTCCACAACCACAGGAAAGCTAGCGCACGTCGCCACCATGGGCGCTGCGCGTTAGAGTCGTCGCTCATTCCCCCTGTGCTTTTGAGTACCGTGGCTGATCTCCGGCTGTGTGAAGAAGCTCGATATGCCCCCAATCAAAACCAGCGCCAGAAAGGTCGTTCAGCAACGAAGTGACGTCGGTACGTGTTATCGCAGCCTCAGCTACATACCTGCATCTGAATTCATCGACGAGCAGGATGTTCGGCTGTTCACCAGGCCAGATTTTTGTGCCACGATTAGAAATCGTGCGCAATTCGAACGGACCTACATGAACGGGTGGCGTCGGCATGCCTTCATGACGCATAAAGACGTCAGCGCCGTGTAATGTCCATACCTCTGAAACAGTCGCAGGTGCAACAATTGCTGGCACAAAGCCAACTGGAACATCGATATCATCTTCAACCACAGGTCCAAGGCGTTCGATGATTGCTTGTGTGAATTCATTGGTCGTTGCCTGTCCACCAAGATCTCGCGTCTTAATTCCCGCAGCGAGCGCAGCAACAAGTGCGGCTTGAATTACACTTGCGTGTGCAACGAGACCCATGTACTGTAACATCTGAACGGCAGAAACAAGAATTGCTGTCGGATTTGCAAGCCCCTTACCAGCGATGTCCGGAGCCGAACCGTGTACCGCTTCGAACACTGCGCACTCGCGACCAATGTTGCCACCAGGTGCGACGCCCAGACCGCCTACTATGCCTGCACACAAATCGCTAACGATGTCACCGTAGAGATTTGGGAGTACAAGAACATCGAATTGTTCTGGGCGTGTGACGAGTTGCATGCAACAGTTGTCGACAATGATGTCTGTTGCTTCAAGTTCAGTGTATTCTGCAGCAACCTGCCTGAACACTTCCAGAAACAATCCGTCGGTAATCTTGTGAATGTTCGCCTTATGCACACACGTCACGCGCTTACGTCCGAGTTTGCGCGCTTCTTCGAACGCATACCGTATAGCCGCCATCGAACCCGGTCTCGTAATGACTTTTAGACACTGTGCGACGTTTGGCGTCGAGAAGTACTCGATGCCCGAATACGTGTCTTCGATGTTCTCACGCACAACCAGAATATTTACGTTCTGAAACCGCGTTTGCACTGCGGGCATCGATCGTGCGAGTCTGACGTTGGCGTACAGTTCGAGCGATTTACGAATGGTAACGTTTACACTCTTGTGTCCACCCCCAACAGGCGTTGTCGTCGGTCCCTTCAGCGCGACCTTGTTCCTCTTTATCGAATCGAGTGTTTCTGGTGGTACCCCGATGCCGGTACGCTCAATGGCCGGAAGACCTGCGTCTACACGTTCCCATTCAATTGGTACGTGTGCAGCAGAAAATATTCGCACCACGGCTTCGCATATCTCAGGACCAATGCCGTCGCCTTCAATCAGTGTGACCTTACGCAAACTCATCAAAATCTTTCTGTATCGAGGTGTGGCCGAATTACATTTTTTCGATAATCACTGCACTTGCTTCGCCGCCACCAATGCAGAGCGTTGCAAGTCCGAATTTCTTTCCCTGCAGATGTAATGCGTGCACCAACGTTGTAAGAACGCGTGCCCCGCTTGCACCTATCGGATGTCCAATTGCTACTGCTCCACCATGCACGTTAATTCTGTCGTGCATCAGGTCGAGTTCTTTTTTTGCAGCAAGCGTGACGACTGCAAATGCTTCATTGATTTCAAATAGGTCGATCTGATCGATTGTCATCCCTGCCTTACTAACTACGCGACGAATTGCTTCGACAGGAGCTGTTGTAAACCACAGCGGATCTTGAGCAAACGATACTTGCGCAACAATGCGTGCCATTGGCTTCAGTCCGTACTGCTTCATCGCTGCTTCTGAACACACAACAATCGCGGCTGCCCCATCATTTATTGTCGAAGCATTTGCAGCGGTGACCGTACCATCTTTCTTAAAGACAGGTTTCAGCGTCGGGATTTTATCGAAGGACACCTTCGATGGTTCTTCGTCGGTATCGACCACGACATCGCCCTTGCGTCCCTTAATCGTTACCGGTACAATTTCATTCTTGAAATGTCCGGCCTTCTGCGCTTCCTGCGCCCTCGTATACGATGCAATGGTGTACTCGTCCTGCATTTCGCGCGAAATACCACACTCGGTTGCACACAATTCTGCCGCATCACCCATCGGTACCTGATTGTACACATCCCACAATCCATCCCACTGCATAAGGTCGACCATACGTGCGTTGCCAAACTTCACGCCTTTGCGCGAATCGAGCATTGCATGTGGTGCGTTGGTCATCGATTCCTGACCTCCCGCAATTACGATGTCGGAGTCTCCGCAACGAATTGCCTGATCGGCAAGCATCACTGCCTTTAAACCTGACCCGCAAACTTTGTTAATCGTCATTGCGGCAACCGATGTAGGAAGTCCGGCCAGAATCGTTGCCTGTCGCGCCGGAGCCTGTCCGACGCCACCGGTGAGCACGTTGCCCATGATGACTTCATTCACGTGCTCCCCGATGAGGCCAGCGGCCTCAAGGGCCCCTTTAATGGCAATGGCCCCTAATTGTGGTGCCGACAAGTCGCTCAGTGAACCCAGGAGTGAGCCGACGGGAGTGCGTACTGCTGAAATGATGTAGCTGGACATAGAAACCTTTGTGCGTATAAGCTGGCAAATTTACGAAAAGGGGCTCGGGCAAGGGTCTTTCATGTCGGGTTCGGTTGCAATCCCTATTTTTGCAATTCTATTTCGCATCACATCTGTCTGCACTCAGGTTCCCATATGAATAACGGTCGTATCGTACAAGTCATTGGTCCAGTCGTTGACGTCGAATTCGCGCCCGGAACGATTCCGCCTGTTCTCAATGCGCTGCACATCAAGCGCTTGTCTGCTGAAACAGGCAAGCAGGAGACGTTGGTTGTAGAAGTACAGCAGCACCTTGGTGAAGATCGTGTGCGCACAATTGCAATCGATACAACCGATGGTCTTGTGCGTGGCATGGAAGTCAGCGATACGGGTATTCCAATCTCTGTTCCCGTTGGTCCTTCTGTTCTTGGTAGACTCATCAATGTTATTGGTGAGCCTATCGATGAGAAGGGCATTATTAACGCGGAAAAGAAATGGTCGATTCATCGTCAGCCTCCTGCATTCAAAAACCTTTCTACACAAAAGGAAATGTTCGAGACTGGTATTAAGGTCATCGACCTTATGGAACCATTTACAAAGGGTGGTAAGACAGGTCTCTTCGGTGGTGCCGGTGTAGGTAAGACTGTTATCATTCAGGAGCTCATTCACAACATTGCAAAGCAACACGGTGGATACTCTGTGTTTGCAGGTGTTGGCGAACGAACACGCGAAGGCAATGACCTCTACCTTGAAATGACGGAGTCGGGAGTAATTGATAAAACAGCATTGGTGTTCGGACAAATGAACGAACCACCTGGTGCTCGTGCACGTGTTGCGCTTACTGCGCTTACGATGGCAGAATACTTCCGCGATGAAGAAGGACGCGACGTGCTTCTGTTTGTCGACAACATCTTCCGCTTCACGCAAGCTGGCTCGGAGGTATCCGCTCTTCTTGGACGTATGCCTTCTGCCGTAGGATATCAGCCAACCCTTGCAACAGAAATGGGTGCACTGCAAGAACGTATTGCTTCTACCGATCGCGGCTCGATTACATCGGTACAGGCTGTGTATGTACCTGCGGATGACCTCACCGACCCTGCACCAGCAAACACATTCAGTCACCTTGATGCCACAACCGTATTGAGTCGTCAGATCGCCGAACTCGGTATCTACCCTGCCGTCGATCCCCTCGATTCTTCATCACGCATTCTCGATCCTCTCATTATCGGCGCAGACCACTACGACACCGCAATGCGTGTGAAGAAGATTCTCCAATCGTATAAGGATTTGCAGGACATCATTTCGATTCTTGGTATGGACGAGTTGTCAGACGAAGACAAGCTAACCGTCTACCGTGCGCGTAAAATTCAACGCTTCTTCTCGCAACCATTCCACGTTGCCGAGCAGTTCACTGGATTCGCCGGACGCTACGTAAAGATCTCTGATACAATTGCCGGGTTCAAAGGCATTCTGAATGGCGACGTTGACGAAATCAACGAAGGTCTATTCAGCTACAAGGGCACACTCGACGAAGTTTGGGACGCACATAAGAAATCGCAGAATTAAGATGGCTTCAGACCGCACACTGCACGTTTCAATCGTTACTCCGCAAACCACTGCCTTCGATGGCAGTGCACATGCAGTTTCGGTACCAGGCTCACAGAGCCCCTTTCAAGTGCTGTACAATCATGCACCAATCATCTCTTCACTCGATGCCGGCATTATTAAGATTCAAGACCCTTCGAATGCCATAACGTATTTCGCATCTCGAGAAGGGTTCGTCGAGGTACTGAAAAACAACGTAAACATCGTCGTGAACGAACTGCTTGAAGCATCGACCATCGACCTAGCCAAAGCGGAAGCTGACCTAGCTACAGCTCGCGAGAGTGCAGACTCCCATTCCGACCGAAGTGCACGCGAGGTCGCCCGCAAGGAATTGCATTGGGCTGAAGCGCGCATTCGAGCAGCAAAACTCATACGCGAATAGGTTCACATGAATGAGCAGAAAATTTGGGGAGAAGGCATCACGTTCGACGATGTTCTTCTTGTGCCTCGCTATTCGCAAACGTTACCACGTGATGCCGACACTTCGGCACGGCTAACACGCTCCATAACTCTGCGCATCCCGTTGGTGTCGGCCGCTATGGACACGGTAACAGAGGCTGCCATGTCGGTTGCCCTTGCCCGCGAAGGCGGCATCGGCATCATCCACAAGAACCTTCCCATTGCACGACAGGCAGAAGAAGTCGACAAGGTCAAGCGCTCCGAAAGTGGAATGATTCGCAAACCTGTTACGCTTACACGCGACAAGACCATACGCGAAGCGCAAGAGTTGATGGCGAAATACAAAGTCTCTGGCTTCCCTGTTGTCGACGCTTCGAACAAACTCATCGGCATTGTTACGAATCGCGATATGCGCTTTGCAAGCAACGGACACGAACCGGTTGCGAACATCATGACGTCTGAGAAGCTCGTAACGGCACGCATAGGCACAACGCTCGAAGATGCCGAACGCATTCTGCAAGAACATCGTATCGAAAAACTTCCCATCGTCGATGAGAATGGGCTACTTGTTGGCCTGATGACGGTAAAAGACATACAGAAGAAAAAGAAATATCCGAATGCTGCAAAAGACGAACAGGGTAGACTGCGTGTAGGTGCTGCCGTTGGAATTTCGTCGGATACACTTGAGCGCGTTCAGGCTCTTGTTGATGCTGGTGTCGATGTTGTGATTGTCGATACGGCACACGGTCACACCAAAGGTGTGATTACAATGGTGAAAGCTGTAAAAGCACGCTTCCCTTCTCTTGAGGTCATCGCTGGCAACATCGGCACTGCAGAAGCAGCACGTGCTCTTATCGATGCGGGTGCAGATGCAGTGAAGGTTGGCATCGGACCCGGCTCAATCTGCACAACACGTATTGTAGCTGGTGTTGGCGTGCCCCAGATAACAGCAATCATGAATGTTGCATCGGTTACTAAACCGTTGGGCATTCCACTTATCGCAGATGGTGGCATCAAACAAACAGGTGATGTTGCGAAAGCAATTGCAGCTGGTGCCGACACGGTAATGATTGGCGGACTGCTAGCCGGACTCGAAGAGGCACCCGGTGAAATGGTGCTGCTTGAAGGTCGCGCATACAAAATCTATCGAGGCATGGGTTCGCTCGGCGCTATGAACCAAGGGTCTGCTGACAGATATTTTCAGGACGTAGAAGAGGAAATTGGAAAGCTCGTGCCCGAAGGTATCGAAGGACGTGTACCGTATAAAGGCACTGCGAGCGACACGATTTACCAGATGGTTGGCGGACTACGTGCTGCCATGGGTTATTGTGGATGTAACACCCTTGCAGAAATGCACGAACACGCTCAGTTTGTACGCATGACAGCGGCCGGCTTGCGCGAATCACACCCGCATGACATCATCATTACCAAAGAGTCGCCGAACTACTACACACGATAACGTCCTCGTAAAAATCTCCTAACTACTATACGCGGTAACTATGGGCTCGGCAAAACAACTACGCATGGCTAACGATAGGCTTGTTGCTATTCGCAAGGAAATGAAGTCGAATAGCGTCGATGCCTACATCATCGCTCACACGTCGTCACTTCGTTATCTGTTGAATTTTTCGGGCTCTACGGGCATCGCTATCGTCACGTCGAAGGCCATTCACTTCATAACAAACGATCTTTACACGGTGCAAGTCGAGAAGGAGCTGTTGAAACTCGACGGACTGCACGTTCATATCGACCGCGACCCTTCGTCGGTTGTAAAGGGTAAGGGGCTCGCCGCCAAATGGAAAACGGTTGGCTTCGACCCTTCACGTCACTCTGTTGCAGGCTTCGCTGCAATGAAGAAAGGATTCGCTCCTGCTAAACTAGTTGAGTTAACGGGAGTAGTCGAGCGCATCATGCGCGTCAAATCAGCCGATGAAATCAAGTCCCTCAGTGCTGCCGCACAATTGGCCAGCACTGCGTACGAGAAAATGCTTGGCATGGTACGTGCCGGCCTCACCGAGCGCGACGTTGCTACCTTCATAGCTACAACCACGCGCACTCTTGGCTCAGAGAAAGATGCATTCGACATCATTGTTGTTAGCGGTAAGCGAAGTGCTATGCCTCACGGACGTGCTTCGAGTGCTGTTCTTAAGAAGGGCGATGTTGTAACGGTGGACTTTGGCTGTTGCGTCGATGGCATGTATAGTGACATGACACGCACGTTTGCCATTGGCAATCCGAAGCGCCGTGTAATGGATGTCTTTGCTGTGCTGTACGACGCACACATGCATGCTCTCGATGCCGCTGTTACAGGAGTAAAAGCTTCCGATCTCGATGCAGCCGCTCGCGACATCATCATCAGCGCTGGATACGGCGAATACTTCAGGCACTCACTTGGACATGGCCTCGGATACGAGGTACATGAAGACCCTCGCGTAAGCGCTGCGAATTCAAAAGAAACACTTCCGGAAAACTGCGTTGTGACAATCGAACCAGGTATCTATCTGCCTGGTGAGTTCGGTATGCGCATCGAAGACGATGTTGTGATAAAGGCAAAGGGTCCTCTTGTCCTCACAACTGCCCCACGCGAACTTGTGATTGTATAAGCAGAATGGAACTGCTTAACGTTCTGGTGTTTGCGTACTACTATCCTCCAATGGGTTTGAGCGGCGTGCAGCGTGTTGCGAAGTTCACGAAGTACCTGCCGGACTTCGGATGGCGTCCACACGTCATTACAAGCGGTCCGACTGCATACTACGCACACGACGAATCCATGCTCAAAGAGCTGGCCGAACGCGACATCGTCATCTACCGCACGTCTGGTAAAGACCCCAATGCCTTACTTGCCCGCAAAGGCACTGTTAAGATGCCGCGCGAGTTCATACGCAAATTTCTTAGTCGAATCAGCAACACGTTTCTCCTACCGGACAACAAAAAGAGTTGGTCGAACCAGGCACTGGTGCTTGCGCGCGAACTAACAAAGACCATCCCCTTCGACGTCATCTTCGTAAGCGGTCCGCCCTTCTCCGCCATGATGTCTGCCGCCAAACTCAGCACCGAAACAGGCATCCCCCTTGTCGTCGACTACCGCGACTTATGGTACGGCAACCAGTTTCACTTCTACCCTACTCCGTGGCATGCGCACAAGCATCAGAAGTACGAGCAAGAAGTACTCAAGCACGCTTCTCGTGTTATCGTCACGAACAGACGCATCAAAGAAAAACTCATAGCAGCGTACTCGCACCTTTCATTCGAAGACGTTATCATTATTCCTCATGGCTTCGACCCCGAGGACATTCCACTAACGCTCGATTTCGGCGATCGCAGTGCATTCAAAATCACGTACAGTGGACTATTCTACGACTTCGTAACGCCATTGTACTTTTTTCGTGCTGTAAAAAAGTTTATTGATTCTGTTCCAGATGCACACATCGAATTACACTTCGCCGGTGTACTGCGCGACGAGTACAAAAAAATGGCACGGAAACAGGGCATAGACAACCTCCTCATAGACCACGGTTATCTACCCCACAAAGAAGCCGTCGACCTGCTTATGCATTCCGATGCGCTGTGGATGATGGTCGGCGAAGGACGTAACACCGACACCGTCTCAAGTGGTAAACTCTACGAATACTTCGGAACGCAAAAGCCTCTTCTCGTAAGTGTTCAGCAAGGGGCGCTCCGGCGCGACGCCGAGCGCTACGGGGCTGCCTGGATTACCGACCCGTACGACGTCGACGCAATCGCCCAATGCCTCGCTGAAATGTACGAGCGCTGGAAGTCAGACACGCTGCCCGCACCCGAGCCGACTGTCGTAGCTCAATTCGACCGACGTGCGTTAACCGACGTGCTGGCAAGACAGTTGGCAATGTCGACGAGGATTCCTAGCTGAACGTTAGGTCTCAATTCCCAAAAGGAAAACTATGAACAAAACCCGTTTCGATACCCAGCATACGGTACCTACCTGCCAACATATACCAGTCGCAATGTGCCATCAACCACGATTGCATAGATGCCATCTGCGTCTGCAGGGATACGAAGGGTTCCAGTTATAGCCTGTCCATCGAAGATACACCTACCCATTATGTCATGTACCCTTATGTGTCGTTGCAATGGTGAGCTGTTCTCTACAAGGATGCCACCTTGCGTTACAGTCCATACCAGTGCATTGACGAATGTCGTGCCGCGCATGCCGATGCCGCAGCCTTCCAACTCCAGTGTTCCATCTGTGAGGGTAAGCAGTAGGCACGGGTTCGAATTAGTCGGTACATTCAAATGGAGACGCGTTGTCGTGTCGGATGTAAGGTATACCGTTCCTCGAAGAGAGATGGTCGCTGTTCCATTCACAGCTCGCAAACCTGGTGGAGTTGCCCTGAGTGTTAGGAAGGAACTGTCCCCGACGATCCTTCTGTCAAGAATGTCTGCTCCCACGACATCGTCAACAACAAAGAGGTGTCGCAGGAAGCTGATCGTGACATCCGGTACGTATACCAACCCTGTGCCTGCATCCGTGCGGGTGGCCAGTATGGGTACTGAGGTGCGGACGCCCGGTGCCGAGCGTACACTTGGAGCCGTGAGATCGATGACGGCACGGGTTGCAGCAGGTAGGTCTATCACCAGCGTGTCCATGCAGGACCGCGATGCCGAATACCCAATCAGCATAAGGCCGTCTATCGGTAGCACATTAAGTTCAGAAGTTTCTGCCAGCAGTGTACCATCCTGTATCCACTGGTAGGCGTCTGCACCGGAGGCTTGGATATGTACGAGCCCCGAGGTACAGTCCATCGCCGATACCACCACGGCAAGCTCAGGTCTGGCGGAGACCACGGTGCGGATGGTGCGTTGCGCCGTGCACCCATAGGAATTTGTCGTCGTGACCGTCAGCGTTGTCGGCATGACGGTATCAAGCACAAGCCTGGGTGACGCCGATGTGGGATTGTCGAAGAACGCTACCGGCTCCCACAACACGGGGTCGCTAGCTGCAACATAGAGCTGTATCACATCGCCCTGACATCCTACAATGAGCGTGTCATCGACGGTTAAGGATGGCACGGGTCGTACAGTAAGGAGCATGAAGGTATCACTGCGACAGCCGGCGGCGGTCAGAATGCTAACAGCCAGCGTGTCGGTGCGTTGCAACAAGGTTGTATTGCGCGCCTGAATGGTAATTGAGGTTCCCGAATCGCTACTGCCATCAGGAAGCGTCCACGTAACACGCGACGTGGTATGCTGGGCCACGGCATGAATCTCAACATCCGTGCCGCTGCATACCGATGTGTCCGCGCTGACGTCGATCGTATCTGCGACATGTGTCATGACGTACACGGAATCCGTGGTCACGCAGCCTGCATCGGTCGAGCGTACCAGAACATAGAGGCCTGGTTTGTCGACAGTCAACAGGCGGGATGTGTCTCCGGTGGTCCATTGCCACCGGGCGGCAGGGCCGCCGTCAAGGACGATACCACTGCCACTGCAGAGTGCCACACTGTCTGTTTCCAGGTGCGGCAGGCGTGGATGAACAACGGCTTCCGTGATAAGGGTGTCGACAAGGGCAGAATTATTCCGGCGGTAGGTAACGCGAACAGGATAGGTGCCGGTTGGCAGCATGCCAACCGTAATCAAAGTGTCTTTTGCTGGTTTGAAGATGTGGGTTGCTGACGGCGTGGAGATAGTCACGGTATCCACATCAAGATTCTGTAGTACACGTACGCGTACCATGTTGCCTTCACAGATCGTGTCGGTTTCTACATGCAGGCGCGCACGGAAGGCCGACGTCATGGGAAATATCGGGAAACCGCTTCTACAAGAAGATCTATCAGCAAGCCGAATCATCTCCGGGTCGTAAATACAGAGCGCTGCACGTTCATCCGGATTGAGGATGCCCGCCACAGAAGTATCATTGATTTTTGAGATGCAAAGCCTGTTATGGATGTCGAGTTGCATGCCATCCAGGACTATGCTATTTGGAATACTGGGACTAGCCCTAGGCGTTCGCAGAACTATCTGTCTGGAAAATTGCGTCGCCATGGTGCTGGTTTCGTCGATGGTGTATTGCGTGAGTTCAGACTCATGTTGGATGAGCTCCTGTTGAATGGCACGCAAAACATACAGGCGTTTGGAGTTGGGGGAGAAACATAAGGTATGCGTGCCTTCAATGGGGCCAAGTTTGCAGAACGGCGTGCATCGCAACGTGTTGATATCCAAAGAATAGACCTCCACACGTTTCTCGAAGAAATGGTGTAGGGCGACCCATTTTCGGTCTGGGGAAACACCTATACAAACCAAGGATTGTCCAGGATCGAGAGGGGACTGCGATGGATTCCCTGTTCCGGCAAACGCGTCGGATTCGATACGATCTGTGTATCCATAATCTTTACCTATCGGAATACACACAAGCTTGCCACCAAGAAAATTATGAAGAATCAGGACATGGTGCGTTGCATCTGCGCTAATTGTAACAGCACAATTTTCGCCATAGGTTTCCGGGATTCTCTCATTGAGTTTCACCACACGAACAAGACTCTGTGTTGCAAAATCCACTTCCAGTAATGTCAGGTAGTATTCATTACCGAGGCGCGGTGGCACTGTAGCACGGAGGTTGCCCCGAACGGACGTGATGCAGGTGATATAGTTGGGATGGGCCGGATCACGTACTACCATGATCGGGCCTTCGTTAAAGGATTTCAGGCCCGTCATAAGTACTTGGTGACGTCCGTTATATAGTGACGTGCCATCCTGATAAAAGGCCAGGTTGCCCTGCGCATCATCAATACCGCTGCCAAAAAAAGGCTGGGCGGGAATACGGAATACCTGTTCTTCCCCGGGTCGGCTGCCGAATTTCACGTGGGCATTGTAACCGAAGACCCAGTTGGTCTGTGCCATCACGAGTGGCCCTGACAGGAGGAGAGCTGACAGTACGCACGCATAAAATAGATTCACGGGACACCTGCTACAACAGTAGAATTAAATATACACTTTTCAACAAATAGAAAGGTCGGCTGGCATAGCCAGCCGACCTTTCTGGAAAATCTGCCGGTAGGAGTTGCAGTCCTATTGCATCATCAGGGCAGAATGGACGGTTCTGCACGATTGCTGTACAACCTCAACGAAGACAACTCCGATTATTCCTGGTAAGGGTATGTACTGCTCACTAGTATGTGGAGAGATAGATCCACTCTGAATCAACCTCCCGTCCACGCTAAAGACGCTGTACGACGCCGGTTCTGCCGGTTGGTGCCTGCGAAGTGTGATTGAGCTGGCACCGGTAACGATGGCATAGTCGTAGTCTGTGCATGACGGATCCGCGACGACAGGATTATGGGCTGCTAGCTTGTACGAAGGTGCTGATGTGGAGTACAGATCCGCCTCATTCAGTGCATTGGTAGAAAGGAAGCGCCATGGTCCGAAGGGTTGTATGCCACCTTCTATACAGCGATACCGTAGACGGATACGAAACTTGTGCTTGGTTTCCGCGGTGCCTGTATTGAGGCCGGAAATGATCTGCGATAACGAAGTGCCAGCCGTTCCCGAATTGGTCCACAAACTTGTAAGTGCTGTACTGGAGGCATTGAAGGCGTTGGCCTGTTCCTTCACTTCGTATTCTGCTTTTACCTTCAACCTTCCGATAAAGCCCCTTCCCTTCACACCGAAACCAGCCTGTGATGTCGAATTACAACGCATCGGCGGAACGATAGGAGTGGTAAGATCTGTGCGGAACTGACGGGGCAAGGACGGCACACCAATGGAAGCATTACCATAGAAGAGCATCGCCCTTCCGGAGTTGTCCGTGAGGTACGCGGAAACGTCAAAGATCGGTGCACCTACGATTACATCGCTGTAACCATCCGCGTTCACATCGCACTTGCCAGCAACACTGGTGCCGGATTTGGCGCCTGCAACATCGGATTGAGACAACCATGTAGTATTCGCATTGGTGCCATCCACATCGGCATTCACGCCAGTAGATGATCCAACCCAAAGGAACGCTGCGCCTTCGTTCACTTGTCCGTCGTCGTACAGGGGAGCTCCCACGATGACATCGGAGTAGCCGTCGCCATTCACATCTCCAGCTCCTGCCACGCTGGTGCCCAGTTCAGCACTGTTCTGCGTACCACCACACTTCCATGCGGCCCCTGCAGGAGTACCAGTAGCAGTGATTCCCGAAGCCGTCCCATGATAGACAAAGGCACATCCCTCGTCCGTATTGCCATCATCATAACCGGGAGCGCCAATGATGATGTCGCTGTACGCATTACCGTTCACATCGCCCGCGCAGGCTACAGAGTAACCAAACCTAGCATAGCTCTGGTCGCCACGGATCGTCTTGTGGCAACCTACAACCGTAGTCGGACTGAGACCACCGGAACCACCGAGGAAGATGGCAACAAGCCCTTCATCGGAATACACACCGTCGTATCCTGGTGCGCCGATCATGACGTCATCGTACCCATCTCCATTAACATCGCCAGCACATGCCACACTCGTGCCGAATTCGGCCCACGATTGCGGGTAGGCTGCAGACCACATGACATAATTGCCAACTCCGCCATTAAGACCTTCATACTGGTAGACACGACCATTGTCGTAGTATGTGGTTCCTTCATTCGGCACCCCATCATAACCGGGGGCGCCCACCAGGACCCCAGCGTGACCGGTGAGCATATTCTCGCCGGCTGAGGAGACGGACCATCCGTAGTGTTCGTCCAACTGGTCCGTACCTGCGAGGACCAATTGTCCAGACGTACTCGGCAGGCCCGTGCTCGAGCCCAGAAAGATGTACACCCTACCCTCGTCTCCGCCCGTCGTCACGTCAAAATAGGGTATGCCCACTGCGATGTCTCCATAGCCGTCGGCGTTCAGGTCGCCGAGACTGGTAACGCAGAAGCCGAAACGATCCATTTTCGTACTGTCTATACTTCTCGACCATGACGCCGTCGTCGGGATGCCAGTAGAAGAACCATAAAAGGCATAGACCTTACCCTTGTTCGTAGACGCTCCTTCATCGTACATGGGTGCTCCTATGACAACATCGTCATAGCCGTCGCCGTTCACATCACCCGCACTTGAGACACTGAAACCCATCATGAGATCCGCCTGGTCCACGCCATATGTCCAACCAGCCGTTGTCTGCGGGCCATAGGCGCCGCCATGGAACACCACGGCCCTTCCGTTGCTGGTCTTAGATGTATTGCTGCTGTTTGGCGTGCCCACAACAACATCGGAGTATCCATCTCCATTCACGTCGCCTGCCATTGCAACAGACTTTCCCGCATTTGCATTCGCCTCGTCGGATTGATATGACCAGTCAGCATTAGTAATGGTACCTGATGTACCAAGGCCGGCATCATTAGAAGCGGAAACTGGTCCTCCTAACCATACAACTGCGATGCCCTCCGCGGTATGTCCGCTCGCATAAAATGGACAGCCTGCCAGGAGATCTGCATAGCCGTCTCCATTCACGTCGCCGTTACTTGAAATGGAGTAGCCCAATGCAGCACTGGTCAAATTGGACGTTGCCTTGAAGTCCATGTTGGACCCTGTGCCCGTTGAGCCCAAGCCAGAGCCACTGCCGCACCATACGAACACGCCTCCTTCATCCGTCTGGCCGTCATCATACTGAGGTGCTCCTACGGCCAGGTCACTATAGCCATCGCCGTTGAAATCTCCCAAGCCAGCCGCGGTCTCACCCAGATTGGTATTGGTAGCGTTGGGTTCCGCATACCAGTCCGCGTTCGCCTGTGAACCACTTGCGCCAAGGCCCGTAGAGCTGCCATGCCACACGGCAATTCTACCTTCATTCGTATGCCCCCCATCATAACTTGGCGCACCCACACAGATGTCACTATAGCCATCGCCGTTCACGTCACCCGCGCATCCAACTGTGGTGCCTGAATAAGGATTGGTCTGGCCGTCAGTCATGTATCCGGTCCACTCGGCATTGGCCCATGTTCCCGTGCTGCCCAGCCCGGAAGAGCTGCCGTGCCAGACAGCAAAGCTGCCGGTACCGACTGGCTGGCCGCCGACGCTCTGGTCGTACGGGGCACCCACAATGATATCGGAGTATCCATCCCCATTCACGTCACCTGCACTTGCCACGCAAGCGCCGAATGTAGCGGCAGGGGCTCCGACCCTAGCAAGGGAAGCTGACCATGAAGCAACTTTTGGCGATGCCGTTGTAAGCCCACTTGACGAACCGTGGTAAACAAAGACTGACCCCTTCGCGCCATCGTATCCGGGGTCTCCTACTAACAGGTCGGAGTATCCGTCGCCATTCACATCGGCAGATGCGATCGACGAGCCAAAACTCCCGTGCAGACTAACGTTCGTGCCATTGTGGCTCCAGGTAGCGGTGGAAGGAAGGCCAGTGGATGATCCATGATACACGTAAACCTTGCCCACTTGCGTGCCGCTTACTTTGAAGCCTGGTGCTCCAATCGCAACGTCGCTGTAGCCATCACCATTGAGGTCACCGGCGGACGCTACACAAGTCCCGAAGACGTCGTTACTGGTCTCACCATTAAAGGTAATCGTTGGTGAGGTAACCAGTGGGTCGATGGTAACGGGATATACAGCATTTGCATCGTCGACAGCAATAGAAGCGCTCCCATTTTCCACCACAAAGGAAGACGCCAGTTCGCGACCGATAGCATCATAGACGTACAATTTGCCATAGTTGATTGGTAAACTGTTTCCCTTCGGGCTGGGAACCAGTCATGGTTAATGTGTGACTATCGGCCGCCCGCATGGAGTTACAGTTAAGGATCTCTAGCGGTAGGACAAGAGCCTGGGCATCATCCGGTTTTGCATGGACGATGAAATTCTGACGAATGCCATCCTCGGTGTTGATGTATTCTGTTGTAAGATCGTCCGTGCGGATGCTCAGCAAACTGTCGCGATACTGAGCGTAGGGTGTACCGGAGGTCCTTACAGAAATGCGGATACCAGTTGGGTCTGCATTGCCGTTCTGGACTTTTACCATCATGCCGGATTGATCGAATTCGGCATACAGCCTGTGGGCTTCGTTAGGCGCACAATACACATCCGCATCAGTTTTTCGCTTTATGCGATACTGATCATTCCGGATTTCCTGACGGGCCAACTGCAACCATTGCAAGCTGTCCGGGCGCTTGTGTTCCGGGGCACGGAGGGTGGACGAACTCGGTGTACTGGGAGCTCTACTTATGGTAGATATCACTACTCCTGCACATACAACACCGGCGAGCGCCATCCATAGGATGCGCCGGTTCGTTGAGGTAATCTGGCTCATAAACAAATCCCTAAATAAGTAAGGTAAGTCTGGGACGACATTGTGTCGTCCACATCAGTCAACCTAACGGGGAACAGAGCCAAAAACAGTACCACTGTTTGTAAAATTGAGACAACACTAATTCGGGTCGAAATGTTGATAATGATCGAAAATCTGACCCATCCACTCTCACCCATGATCTCGCGAAGCCAGTTCTAATGCGCTATTCAGCCTACCTGCAGACAGGTGTCACCGTACCTTCAAAAAGTGCATAAGGTCAAAGAAGTGTGAAATTGAGACAAATTAATTTTTCAAATACCCTTGCGCATTTCGCTCTTTTTATGCTGGCTACCCTCTCGACATTTCTTAGCCGTAACATCGGCCTTAAGTTCACCCGATGCTTCCCTCCATCGCGACTATTCAGATCTCCCTTTGATCGCATAACGCCTACAATCGCTCGTGTAGTGACCGTGCCCTTGTACATCGAGCTTGTAGGACTGCATGATGTCATCCAGTGCTTGAGGGGCTGGCAAGATTCCCACCTGCACCTCTTCACCATTCATGGCAAAGAGTATGTCGATCATCGCACGTTCGATCTTCCTGAGGCGGAAGATGAACTTCTAATGACGCTTGCCGAGGCGTGAACCCACCCTACAATTCGATCGGGTCAAAGCACAGTCGCGTTTGGATGCCCTGATCATAAGTGAAAAAGGATATCCTTGGGAAGATGAGGAATGAGCATTGTTCCATTCTAACTGGAGAGCGGTAAAATTATCTTAGCGGAAACCTTGGCTGTGTAACCTTACCGTAATATGGAAAGCGTCTCAAAATTCGGCCTAACGATAACTTGAGTCGTATGGGCGTCTACATTCTGGTCTCGCATCGCCGTAGCGTATCACTAGCTCACCACATGTTCGCGCAGTATCTCTGCGATGTCCTTGACCTTTACCGAGTCGATCTTATCGGCGGCTTTTACGCCGTCAGTAATCATTGTTGTGCAGAACGGACAGTTTACTGCGATGGTCTCTGCACCCGTGGCGAGGAGTTCGTTGGTGCGATTGATGTTCACACGTTCGCCTACCGTTTCTTCCATGAACATTCTGCCGCCACCTGCGCCGCAGCAGAAACCCTTATCACCAGAGCGTGCGACTTCGATGACTTGCAATCCGGGAATATCTGAAAGTGTTGCGCGAGGCGCTTCGTACTCGTCGTTGTAGCGTCCGAGGTAACACGAGTCGTGATACGTGATTGTCTCGTTGTTTATCTTCTCGCGGTCGATCTTGAGACGTCCATCTGCGATAAGATCACGGATGAATTGCGTGTGATGAACGACTTCGAAGTTGCCTCCGAACTGCGGGTAGTCGTTTTTTAGGGTGTTGAAGCAGTGCGGACACGTTGCAACAATTTTCCGCACCTGATAGCGCTGTAATGTCTCGATGTTTGTCATGGTGAGTGATTCGGCGAGATACTCATTGCCAGTGCGTCGAGCGACATCGCCATTGCAGTTTTCCTCTGTACCAAGAATGCGAAAGTCAACGCCGGCAATCTGCATGAGTTCTGAAAACGCACGTGAGATTTTCTTCGCACGCTCATCATACGAACCGGCGCAGCCAACCCAGAAGAGCACTTCCATTGTTGCGTCTTCCGCTGCGGTCCTGATGCCGAGGCCTTCAGCCCAGTCTGCACGATCGGAATGTGCAAAGCCACCCCACGGAACGGCGTTTGTTTCCATGTTGCTGTAGACATCGGGTAGGAGGGCAGACTCTTCGTTAAAAGCCCCTTCCATCATTACCATTGACCGACGCATGCCGACGATGGCTGGAACGTGCTCGATGTTAACCGGACATTCCTGCATACAAGCACCACAGGTGGTGCACTGCCAAAGCGCTTCGGGCAGTACATAGTCGCCGATGAGTTTTTTGTCCCACACGACTTGCTCTTCTGGCGTAAACTCGAGCCCCTTACCCTGCTTTAGAAGCAGTGGAGCACGGTCCATCGTTCGAGCATGAATATTCACGATGATGGCACGTGGGTCGAGGATTTTGCCCGTCTGATTCGCCGGACACACACTCGTGCAGCGTCCGCAATGCGTGCACGTGTACCCGTCGAGCAAGGTCTTCCAGCTAAAATCTTCGATATCAACAACACCGAATTTTTCTACGCCCTCGGCTTCGAACTCAATTTTTTCGAGGACGTTGCTTGGCCCTAACGGACCCAGAAAAACATTCGGGATTGAGGTGAGCACATGCAAGTGCTTCGAGAACGGCAGATAGTTCAAGAATGCGAGAATCGTGATGCCGTGAACCCACCATGCCGAATGAAATAGTACATATAAAGCCCCACCAGAAACCGGAGTACCAGAAGCACCCGACTCGGTCCCGCCCGCGAACAACGAGGCGATTGCATTTCCTAGCGGCCAGGCAATTGGACGAAATGCCCATGTGTAGTCGGAACCCATGACGTGCTGACGAAGCGAGTTCTGAATGAGAAGTGCAACAACGATCGTAAATATTGCAAGTAAAATCAGTCCGGCTTCGACCTTTTCATGTTCAACCTGCAGTCTTTTGACTTTCGTGATGTACCGACGCCAAAGGGCAGACACCGTCCCCAAAATGATTAGCAGGCAGAAGACATCTGTAAGCGCCGTAACAACAGAATAAATAGGTCCCAAGAAATTCAGCGACCATGCGGGCTGAAGTCCTTCGAGCACCATTTCTGTTGCCGCAAACAGAAGGACGAGGAAGCCCCAGAAGATGGCAGCGTGAATCGGACCCGCCGTTTTGTCGCGAAGAATCTTGCTTTGCCCGAAGCCAACAACTAGCGTGGTTACAAGTCGTTCGGGGATACGGTCCCAGCGAACTTCCGGACGTGCAACACGCAGCCATGAGATGAGTCGGAAGGCACTAATGCCGAAGACCGTCAACGAAGTCAACAAGACTCCGAGAAAAACTAGATTCTCTAGCTGCATAGACACTCCCAAGTGAGGGTGCAAAACTACGGACACTCGTATACTTGTCCGAATTCAGGTAACCCCAATCACATCTTTACTCCTCCGAATTCTATTTTCCTATGCGCAGCTTTCCGATAATCTTTTTCTGCTGTGTGCTCGCCCTCGAGGGTGTTGCGCAGCCAACTACACCGAGCGTACTAAGTCCGACCATCCTTGTCGATGCTTTTGCATTTAAAGGACCTGTTGGCGACACACGCGCTCGCGTCGATGTCTACCTAAGTGTGCCCTATCAGTCATTGCAGTTCGAGGCATATCAGAAATCTTTAGCTGCTCAGTACAACGTGCACATTTTGATGCGCGATTCTGCCAGCAGCAAGGTGTTGGATACGGCCTACACACAATCAGTTGTGGAAGATGAGTATGGCATTGCTCGAGGGTCCACAGGTAAGGCCGACAACAGTACTCGCACATTTGCACTGCAGCCTGGTACGTACCGCATCGAGGTCACTGTCAGCGATCAATTCTCGCGCCGCGAATACGAGCAGACCCGATCACTTGTCGTGCCCGATCTCGTGAACGACATCCCAAACCTCAGCAGCAGCATGTACCTCAAGGAAATCGAACAGCGCGGAGATCGATATCGCATTACACCGTCGGTGGGCGACGTAATCTGGATTGCCGAATCGCCCCTTTTTGCATTTGTTGAGGTGTATACCGACAGCACTCCCCGTACTTGTGGTCTCTCGTGGCAGATTGCGGCAACGGATGGCAAGGTGCTAGCAAAGGGGCTAGGGCCGGTATTTACGTGCTCTCTACGAACACAGCAGACGTTCGTACCAATAACAGTGCCCGTTCGGTCCGCCGCAGGCTCGTACACGTTCACATTGCGGCTGCACCCTGCACCGTCTGGTACCATCGACTCGTCACGCACCTTGGCAACACGTGAGCGTCTGTACGTCGTCCCGCGATCACTAACCACGTCCATTCTCAACGACCTCCACAAAGCCATCAAGCAGTTGATTTATGTTGCAGATCAGTCAGATCTCGACATCATACGAGCTGCTCAGAACGACGCCGATCGTCAGCTACGGTTCGAGGAGTTCTGGAAACGGCTCGACCCTACACCAGCAACCACGCGTAACGAAGCATTCGAAGATTACTACAGTCGCATAGAGGCCGCAAACAAACGGTTCAAGTCATACTCAGAGGGGTGGCTTACAGACATGGGACGAGTCTTCATTGTCTATGGTGAGCCCGTGAACATCGAGCGTTATTCATCACAGTCAGGCACAGCCTTGCTGATTCGGTGGACCTACGCCAACAACCTGATTCTAACCTTTGAAGACTCAACAGGATTCGGCGATTACCGACTACGGACTCCTATCCCACCGGGCATTCGATATAAGTACAAGCGCTAACCTTCCGACGAACGCTAACCTTCCGACGAACGATGTCATTTGTTACAAACCAATTCCGAAGACAAAAAAAAGCCGACCCCTAGTGGGGCCGGCTTTTTTTGTAATGCTGAGATGATCAGTGCTACGACATGTTATCGAACAACTACAATCGAAAGGATAGCGCGTTCGCTACCGTTCGACGCAACGACGTTGTACATACCAGCTGGAAGTGTTGATGTCTGCAGTGATACACGTTGTGTGCCAGATGCAGCACCATCGAATATCGTAGACACTGTACGTCCGGTTTGGTCGATGATCGTAACGGTAGTGTTCGTAAGCGAGCGAAGTTCAACATCCGTTGCGTCAGATACAGGGTTCGCACCAATGAGGCGAAGTCCGATTGCACCTGTTTCACTCGCAACATCTGTTTCAACGCTGCTCGTAACACCTGTGCCACGGAGTTGGGCTGTTGGACTTGCCGCCGAATTCGAACTGAATTCGATTGACGCTATGTACGAAGCCTTAACTGTGGTCGGCGTGAAGCGGACGGGCACAAACTTTGATGCACCTGGAGCGATAGTAACATCACCCGTACTAATGACCTCGAAAGCCGCAAAGTCGGTGCCTGCGACCACCATGTCTGTAATTACAAGTGGTCCATTGCCCGTGTTACGAATCGTAAGATCCATGTCCTTCGATCCACCAATTTGAACTTGGCCAAACTGGAGTGTTGTGTTTGCAAGCGACAAGATAGCTGCAGGAGCTGCTGCCTTATTCAAAATCCAGTCAAGAACTTCTTGCGTGACATTGTTACGATTCGTAGCATTCATCACAGATTGTAAATCTAGTGAGGAGTATACAATCCGTGATCCATTCGTCGTTACAACACGAATCCCACCAATTGCTGCTGTACTGTCACTGTAGTACAACCACGATTTTGCTTTCGACGTGGGTGTTAGCTTGATGATGTCACTGAAGGTGACGAAATTTTGCCACTGCCCTTGGACAATCTGGTTCGCAGTGAATGGTGTGATTCCTTTACCGATGGAATCTCCCGCAACACCCTTGACTGAGAATGAGGCCACCTGGATACCACCACTAACCTGCTGCGCACGAGCTCTGAATCCATTGTAATCTATTCCGAGAGTGTTCTTGTACCAATCGCGGACAGGCTGGAACGATGTGTTTGTACCATTACGCGTTGGCTCGAAGGTCATATACATGTTTGCTTGTCCGGAAATCCAAAGACCCTTACCAGAGGCTTCCATACCTTGAATGGTGTTAAAGACCGATCCCTGGATGGCAATCCACGCAGCATCGAATGCAAATACGGCAGCATCGAAGTCGGTTGCTGGGTATGCGTTTTGGAATGCATCCGAATAAGGCATGTAAACAACATCAGGGCTGTACGATGAGTTTAATGCAGCCTGGGCCGTTAGTGTCCACGCTGCATTATTCATACCGTAGTACGTAACAACTCTTCCACCTTCAACAAGATAGTAGACCAATCCACCACCGGCAGCCAAACCGTCTGAAGCACTCATACCAAGTTCTACAGCTGTAAAATTTGAACGGTTTGCCGAACCAGTAACCTTGAGCTTTACTGTCTTGCTTTCGCCTGGTGCTACAGTTACAGATGCAGGAGAGAATTCTGCACTCATATCTAGCTGCGTTAACGCAACAGTGTTATTAATGGTCCCATCAGCCGTTGCCGCAGCCGTTCCATTATTCGTTACTGTAACGTCGACTTCAGATGTCGCACCACGACCCACGCGCTGATAAGGACTAGGAACTGTGCTAGTAAGTTTTGAACGTGTAAAGAATGTGAAAGTGTGCGGCATTACCGTCATGTCTGCACTTACACCACCTTGAAGAATTTCCTTTGTCGTATTCGACTGGACAAATGCAATTGCATACTGTTGTCCAGGTGGAAACACAACATCATTGTTTATGACAGATGCTGGAAATTCAAATGTCTGGTCCCCTGCTGCTGGAATATTCAGAGCCGTTCCAGCTGCAGTTGGATACATCTTGTGAAACATGTCATGAAATTCCTTCTCGCCATTGCTAGGACTTCCAGCCAATATTGTAGCGATGTTAGGCACGTTGGCATAACGCGACACCAATGCTACTTGAAGCTTGTGATTGGTAAGTGCGATATCGCTCTTCACGCGAACCTTAATCTTACCACCGTTTTGAGTAACCGTAATTTGAATCGGACTTGTACGGGCTGCGTTCTTCAGATTTGCATTAAACGTCGATGCTTGGGTAGCGGGTCTTGGATCTACAAGAGGTCCTCCGTTTGCCGTCGCCTTTGGAATGCTCATGCTGCCACTACCATCATAATACAGATAGCGCTCTTGCGGTTCGCTTGGGTTGTATAGATTCCACGGATCGTTAGGCGCGGGGAAATTCATGTGGTAACGAATAGAAACAACACCACTATCAAGAATGGTTGCTGCATCTATGACTGGTGTTGCTTGTACACATGGACCACATGTAGCAGAAGACCATTCTTCGACGACACGAATGCGGGGGTACGGACCCTGTGCCGTTACGGCAACTGTGCCGATAATTGCGAACAACGCACATGCGAACATGCTGCGAGTTAGTATACGAGTGAGCATATAGCCCCTTTCCAAATTAGATTAAATCAAGAGTGTTCAATAGTTAGACATCGACCCAGTGGTCGGTAAGCCCAAAAGAGTTCAAACCGATTGTTAAAGTTACAACTACTTCCGTTTCCCCAAGCGTGGTTGTTTGCCATTTCCGCCACCTTTTTTTGGAGTCGGGGGAGGGGTTTTTCTGGGTTGTGCTCCGTTGCCTGTGGCTCGTTGATCGGCAACCGATTGAGCCTCTGCCATTTTCTTCTGTAGCCAGGACTCTTTCTTGGGCATTTTCCTCAGATCGTCGAGCGTTAGTCGGTTCCGACTGAACTTGGTCATGTATATCTGCTGCCCAATGCCAAGGATGTTGAACACTAGATAATAAAGGTTCAATCCCGAGGGAAGCGTCGAGAACATCAGTGTTAGCATCACAGGCATGAGGTAGACCATGGCCTTTTGGCGGGGGTCCTGAATTGTCTGCTTTTGCTGAATGAAGAGTGTAGCGCCCATGACCAGGGCAAGGCCAGAGAACTTGTCGATGTTGAACAGAGGAATCTTGAATGGCAAACTCAGGATAACGTCAGGTACGCTCAAGTCGGTAATCCAGAACGGCAGGAATGCAGCCTGACGTAATTCGACGTTGAGGTTCAACACAGCGTACAACGCGTACAGGAACGGCATCTGTAACAGCAGAGGCAAACAGCCCCCTGCCGGATTTATTCCGTATTCGGAATAGATCTTCATGGTCTCCTGCTGCTGCGACTTCATGTCGTCTTTGTACTTCTCGCGCATGTTGGCTACGATTGGTGCTACGAGCTGCATCTTTTGCGCGGACTTCATCTGCTGTATAGACAGCGGGTAGAGAAGAACCTTCATAAGAATTGCAAATAGGATGATTGCAATTCCATAGTTCGGAATTCCTGCATGGATAATGCGCAGCGTCGGCAACATGAAGTATTCACCAATGGGCTTCACGATCCATTTGAACCCAAAATTCATCACGCCTGTAAGGCCGTATGATGAGAGCGTATCGTACTGCATCGGTCCCGCATAGAGCGTCATGTCGTATGTCTGGCGTCCACCCCTATAAGGCAGTTTATACGTCAGGCCGAAGTACTCTATGTTGCCATCGTTAGGTGCTCCGTACTTGATACCCGATGTGTAAACAGACCCTTCGTAATCCTTTGGAGGAATCAGAGCAACTACAAAGTACTTGCTGCGGGTTGCTGCGTAATCGATACGTCCGGTAATTGCCTCTTCCTTTTTAGAGTTAAACCCATCGACATCCATCTCGTGTACGTCGCCATTTGTTGACACGATTGCAACAGCGTTGTTCGATTCATCGACTGTTGATTTCTCTTGATACCGAATTCCGTCTTTCCATTCAAGCTGGATGTACCGATTTGTCTGTGGTATTACCGACTCCATTTTATCGAGTGTCAGACTGGTCTTTGCGTCGTACTTGCTGCCCGAAAAGGTGAATGCACGTTCAATCGAGCCACCGTCGGCTGTGCGGGCAATCGCACGTACAATCGCAGTGTCGGAGCCAGTCAGACGAATAGTGTCCGAAACCGAATCCCATACAAAGTCAATCGACTTCCCTTCAACTCGGGCTCCTGTAGAGGAACGAAACCAGAACGAATATTCCTGGGCGTAAGGCTGCACAAGATCGACAAGTGCACTCGAATCTGTTTCCGCATACCACGGTCTAAACTTTTTTAATGTCCACGACTTTATCGTCCCACCCTTCGAACTCAGCCGCACTTTTAATAGATCGGTCTCTATCGTAAGAATTCTCTCGCGTACGTTCGAGTCTGCCATAGCGATCGCTGGGGAAGGGGCAGAAGGGGCTGCGCTTCGCGCAGAATCGGGTACCGACGCAGCAGCCTTAGCAGAGTCGAGGCGCTCGAGCTGAGCTGCCGTCTTCTCTGGTGTGACGTCGCGTTGGGTTACCGAACCCTGATAAAAAACCCACGCGCCAATGATGACTGCTATGAGAACGATGCCGATAAGTGATCTGCGATCCATGTCTAATGATGTTTTGTAGCGGGGGGCACGTTATCGATACCACCGGCGTGAAAGGGATGACACTTTGAAATACGACGAATGCCCAGCCACGAGCCGCGTAGCAAACCATGCACACGGATAGCTTCGAGCGTATAGGCAGAACACGACGGAGAGAATCGGCACGACGATGGAAGTAGCGGTGATACCACTAGCTGATAGATTCGGATGAGGCCAATCGCAAGCCAGGCAAAGGGATTCATGATGGTAAAACATCGTGAGGATTTTGAGACGTATTGGCTTTGATTGCTGGACGTGCGTCGAGCGCACGCTTTAACGTAGCGTCGACTACAGGAAAGACGTCGCGAAGACTTATCCGCGAGGCACTCGTCGGAACCGATCGCCAGATAGCAACAATGACGTTCACACCGTGTAAACGGGAGCGAACGTCATGTTGTTGAACTGTCTGTTGAATGGCCACACGTAAGAGCCGCTTAATCCGATTGCGAATAACTGCCGAATTGACGTTACGACGGGGCACAGAAACACCCACATGTATCGTGTCGGTTTGCACCGAGCCGATTCCGAGAGTTAATGACAGTGGTCCGTTCGTCGTGCGGCGTCCGGTCTTAAGAATCCGTTCAAAGGATCCATGACCCTTCAACGGCTTCAAGAGCATAATGAATGCTGTATTAACGTTCAGAAGAGACCGAGAGGCGGGCGCGGCCCTTGGCCCGTCGACGAGCAAGTACCTTGCGTCCGTTCTTCGTGGCCATGCGAGCACGGAAGCCGTGCACATTCACGCGTTTGCGCTTGCTCGGCTGGTAGGTGCGTTTCATGGGTTGATCCTAGGAATTTACGTTCTGGAGTAGAACAGCAAAGATACGAAAGGGCCAGTTAATGTCTGCCAACCCTTACGAACACCTGCTTAGTTAATGTCTGCCAACCCTTGCGGACACTTGTTTAGTTAATGTTGGCCAGCCCTTGTGGAAACGGAGGCTGCTGGTGGTCGATAGATACTTCGCCGTACTGTGCTTCGTACTTGCCAATGTTATCGGCGAGTGCGTTTAACAGCAGCTTGGCGTGTTGTGGAGTCATCACGATGCGTGCATGAACGCGAGCTTTTGGAACGCCCGGTAGAATGCGTGTAAAATCGATAACAAATTCTGCCGGCGAATGCGAGATGATTGCGAGGTTCGAATAGATGCCTTCGGCTTCTTTCTCACCCAACTCAATCGTCATCTGCTGCTGAGGTTGCTGATCGTTCTGATTGTTTGCCATTGCTGTTCCTTACTTAAGAGATTCGCCCTTTGCGAGGGCTTCTTGCATTTTATCGAGCATCTTACTTCGACCGTAGAGTCCCGCCATAATCCTGTAGTATTCTTTACTCGTCCGGTACTGATCTTCTAGCGCCTCAAGTTCCTGCATAATCGACTTGAGTTTCGTGGCGTCTTGTCGTACTTCGTACACATTCGCAAGCTGCTCCATGACGACAAGGTCGTCGCGGTATTTGACGGTTTTGCGTAAACGCTCGAAATACTGTGCGGACATCGAAAGATCGTCGAGGTAGGATTGATCGATTTTGTACTTCTTGTTCTGATCTTTTTTGTCTAGCTCGGCTAATTGCTTGACGCTGGCTGCATTCTTGTATTCGGCGCCAAGGTTATACAGTGCTGTTTCGTTTGTCGCATTGAGTTCGAGCACTGCTTTGAATTGCTCGATTGCCTCGCGTTGTTTGTCGGTGCGAGCAAGTAGCAATGCATATGGCAGTCGGTATGCTACGTTGCCTGGTGACTTATCAACGAGACCACGCATGTCTGCAAGAGCCTCTTCTCCCTTGCCCAACTCCTGAAGGAGTTGAATCCGAAAGATCATGAAGTCTGGGTCGTTGGGTTTAAGCGTCGTGATGATCGTAGACCAGTCGAACGACTCTGCAATGTTGCCCCGCTTGTAGGTTACGAATGCAAGTTCTTTCAACCCGAGCATTGAGACGATATGTGTGCGCCACCGTTCGTCTTCGATGAGCGTTTGTGCCGGATTGTACGTCCAACCTTCGACTGCTGCGTCGTCCGGACCCTCCTGAACGCTAAAGACATATACATCGCGCCCACCTACGTCGAATTTGTCCTTGTAAAACGTCGTACGTCCGTCCACCGACGAATCGATGCGCGTCTGCATCGGAGTGCCAAGCACACGCATTGCACCACCGCGAGTCTGACCGATGTAGAGCGACTTCTGACTTAAGATTTCATACCCTGGTCGTTCACGTTCCCACCAGTTGCGAAATGCATCCAACGCAGAGGTGGTATCACCTTGATTGATATGCACCTGTCCAAGAAGTACGAATGCTTCAGAAAACTCGGGCTTAATTGTTGTCGCTTCTTTAAAGTATGTGGCAGCTGCATTCAAATCGGTGACACTTCGCGTTGCAACATAGTCGTTGTATTTGCTGATGCCTGCATTGTATTGGCTTACCCACGCTACGTAGAGCTGACGTGATAAATAGTTTTGCTGGTCTTTTGTAAGCGCTGGACACTTCATAGCAACCTGATACGCTTCGACCATCGACCGCGTATCGTTCAGTCCCGCATTCACGTCCCCCATCAGAATCAGCGCTTCACAATTGTTGGGCTCGGTCGCCAGAACTTTCTCAACAGATGCCTTGGCTTTCGCGTACTCTTTCTGGTTGTATGCCTTCTTTGCGATACTTAATTCGGGCGAAGCGCACTGAAAGCCCTGCGTTAACAGTGCAGTGAGCGTCAACAATGCTACGATGTGTAATGGCCTGATCAAATCGTTTCTCTCCGATGTCCGGGCCACGAAGATACGGGATGTCAGTTCTTAGCGATATCCGATAGTCTGCGTGCGCGTTGGTAGTTCACGCTGCGCTCGGTTGGACGGATGATGAGGTCTTCGTTTACTTCACGCTCACGTAAGGCTGTCGTGAAAGGGTCGAGCTCGCCCACCAGCGTGAGCTCGCTCAAGGTGCGAATTCTGATGTTCTGTTCGTCATCGATTACCAAAACGGTCGAATCGTTGTCTGTGTAAAACGCCCTGATCTCATTTGGTGTGAGCGCACACAACGTAACAGGGGTAACACTTACGCCTAATTCGCGGGCTGCTGCGTACGAAAGGTCGATAACACGGCGGCGGATGAACGGACCCCTGTCTGTTATCTCTACCAAGATCGTTTTACCTGTTGAGCTGTTCTCGACTAACACCAAGGAGCCAAACGGTAGCGACTTATGTGCTGCCGTCATGTCGTGCATGTTGTACACACGGCCACTTGCTGTCCGACGTCCGTGAAATGCTTTACCATACCACGAGGCAAGTCCCGCCGGAACATCCGACATCTCAAAGCTGGCCTGATCATTGTTGGTAATTGTGATCGTGTCAACCGTAACACCATGAATAGGTGTTGTCGAAGTTGAGAGTGTTGTTGGAATTCCTCGAGCGTCTACCATTAGGGCGATAGACATTACGCCAACGAACACTGCAACAAAGAGCAGAACGCGTAAAAGGTTTTTAGTCGAAAAGGTTATTGTCATAGGCTTGTCCTCGGTATGTGAATGGGTCCTTGTGAACCTTCCGCTCGTCCGAGAAAGGCTAAACTACTACGGGAATCGACCGTGGGAATGAATTCTTTATGAATAGTCGTTCATCAAGGTTGCGCACCCTTGGTCTAGTTGTAGCCCTTATCACCCTTCATACAGTCAGTCAGGCCAGAGCTGTTAACTGTCTTTCGCCAAACGCAGATAGCACGTCCGAATTGGTGCGTCCGTGGCGCCTTGCCGCCGTAGGCGGCAGCACCTTAACAGCCTTTGTTGTCGGACACGGCTTTTTGAATGATTTGTGGTGGAAGGGCGAAAAAGTGCCCTTTCATTTCAATTGGCAGCAGGATGGGGAGTATGCGATAGGTGCCGATAAACTCGGACATCAGTACATGGCGTTTGCAACAACACGTGTGTATGATGCTGCGTTTCGGTGGTGCGGACTCGATTCAACTACTGCGGTTTTTGCAGGTGCCGGCGTGTCGGTTGCATACCAGACATACATAGAAGTGCGCGACGGGTTCTCTCGCGACTACGGATTCTCGTGGGGCGACTTCATCGCAAACACTACTGGTGCAGCACTCCCCGTAGTGCAACGTTTCGTTCCCGCATTGCGGCCTCTCGATCTTCAGATTAGTTTTTCGCCGAGTGACGCGTTCAATCGAGGAGAGTTTGGCGCAATCATCGACGATTACACAAGCACTACGCATTGGGTGAGTGTTGGTGTGTTTGAATACTTGCCGTCGACGTGGCAGGAGTGGTATCCGCCTTGGCTGAACTTGGCTGTTGGACACAGTGTTACAAACCTCGATGGCCAAGGTGGCGGCACACACGTGTTGTACGTATCACTCGATTGGAATCTTGCAGCAATAAAAGGGCTGCCTACGTGGCTGCGCGAAGGGTTGCAGCTGCTGCATCTCTATCATCTGCCTGCACCAGCAGTACGCATTACACCAACCGTTGCGTTCTTCGGTCTGAAGTTCTAACAAGTTCGTATTCGGTCTGAAGTTCTAACAAGTTCGTATTCGGACTGAAGTGCTAACAAGTTCGTTTTTTGAACGGACAATTGACTCTTAGCCAGTCGGACAGTCTTTAAGAACTGCTACTTCGATGCGGCGGTTCTGACGGCGTAGGCTTTCCTGCTCCTCACGAGACATACGCTTCATGTCACGCGCCGAGGGTTCTTTTACACGTGGCATGCTCGATCCGTATCCAACGGTACCGCGAATCTTGCTGGGCGATACGCCCTGCTGCAGCAACCATTCCTTCACCTTGCGAGCGCGCATATCCGAGAGCTCTTTGTTGCGCTGTGGCGGTCCGTCCGACGATGCATGTCCCTCGAGCATCACCTGCAAATCGTCGCACGAGTTCTGCATATATGTAAGCAGCTCTTGCAGATTTTTCTGCGTCTCAGGCTGCGTCATATCAAATTCGTCGGTGTTCAGTATGAAGCGGATGTCTTTCGAAAATGACATACGCTTTTTAGGAATCGCTGGTGGTTCGGGTGCGGGTTCTGGTTTCGGTTCGGGAGCTGGTGCTGGAGCCGGCGGTGCAGGTGGTGGTGCAGGTGGTGCAGGTGGAGGCGGAGGTGCTTGTTGAGGGGTCTGGTAAGGGGCAATGTTGCCTCCTCCTCCACAACCTTCGCATTTCAACGCTGGATCTGGGTCCATCGAATCGATGATACCATCACCATCGGTGTCAGGCTTTAACGGATTTGTCTGGTAGCGACAGCTCAGCTCGTCTGGATCATCCACGCCATCAAAATCGGTGTCACGATTTAGCGGATTGGTTTTGTGACGCAGCACTTCTTCGCCATCAAAGAGACGATCGTTGTCTGTGTCGACATTTCTCGGATCGGTACGATGGTTCATTACTTCAACACCATCCGGCAGACCATCACCGTCGGTGTCGGGAATGAGCGGGTTCGTGCCGTGGTCCATCACCTCTTCGCCATCTGACAATCCATCGACATCTGTGTCTTGTCGCAGAGGATCTGTTTTATACTGAATGAGTTCGTCGCCATCGCGTAGACCGTCCTGGTCTGTATCTGCCATACGAGGGTTGGTGCCAAACGCCTTCTCACGTTCTATGTCGAGACCATCATTATCTGGATCGCGATCGCCAGTGAAGTGATAGGTTAGTCCAGCCGATAACGTCGCAAGGTGATCATTCCCTTCTGCCGCTGTGCTGATGTCATCGATGTACGGTGTTAGTGTTATACGATACGATGCCTTTGCAGTAAACGCCAAATCTTCAGTCATATATATATGAAAGCCGGCGAACATCGGAAACTGCACATCGAAGCGACCATATACCTCGCCCGAATTATTCGGTAGAGCTGTGTGTTCTTCGTAGTTCGTTGGAGACCAAGTCATCACACCAACACCTGCACCTACAAACGGCACAATCCGTTCGTCCGGTAAGAGATTGGCAGCGACTGTAAAATCGTAGAGTGAAATGCGTGACTGACTTCGATCCTCTATCGCAGCAAGTGTACCTGGGTAGAGTCCACCTAACCGAGCGTTTGCACCAAAGTAATCGGGGTATTTCGCAATCGTTGCCGGCGTCACCTTCCATATAACCTGTCCAACCGTCGTGCTCAGTCCAAGCGTCAGATGCCTAACCGGACTAAACGTAATCCCGAATTCTCCCATTGCACCGAACACATCATCGGTGTATTCCCCATAATACTTAGCAACTCCACCGGATAACCCGAGGCCAAGCTCCATAGAACGTACTTGCGCCGAAAGCGCCATTCCGTTCATAAATAAGAGAGTTGCGACGATTAGCGTACAGCGTCTATCAAGTACCATCATACGGTTTTCCACAGTGGTGGATAGTGGGTGCAATTCTCAGTGGACAACTGCATTTAGCAAACGGTATGCCGTCTACTGAGTATTCGAAGGGGCGACAATTTGGTCAGTGAGCTTCCGCTTTGGCAGGTCTACGAAGCAATTGCCCGTAGAATTCGCTCGTTGACTTCGTTCACCGAGCCGATGCCATCTACAGAGACAAGGCGTTCAGAGTCGGCGTAATAATCTAGGAGAGGGGCGGTTTCCTGACGGTAGACTTCGAGGCGGTGACGGACAATCGACTCGTCGTCGTCTACCCGTCCGCGTTGCAGGAGGCGCGCAATAATGTTCTCGGCGTCAACGGTGATATTCACAACCCGGGCAATTTTTTGTCGGTGTGCATCGAGCATTTGCTGTAGGGCATCGGCCTGTGCTCGAGTGCGCGGGAATCCATCGAGAATACATCCATTTTTGAATGAGTCCGATTCCATTGCTTCTTCGACAATGCGTGCCACAACATCGTCGGGCACAAGCTTACCCGCCTCGACAGAAGCCTTAGCAAGTTTTCCAACAGCCGTGCCGTTCTTAATAGCACTGCGGAAGGCGTCTCCAGTAGAGAGATGAGCAATACCCAACTTCTCTGCCAGAATGGTTGCTTGTGTGCCCTTGCCCACTCCCGGGGCTCCGAAAAGAATGATAATCATGTGGGCGAAGATAAGTGCTTTAGAAGTCGAAATCGAATGCACTTGCATAAGGGGCAGCATATTTACGAAGCACCTGAAGCGTTGCAGCGAAGTCCTTTGGGTACTCTGCGGTGTATAACACCGGCGCTAGCGTGCCAGGGTGTACGAAACCGAGTTGGGCAGCATGGAGGGTTAGACGTGACATAATCGGACGTTCCTCGGTGTCCTTTGCAAGATGAAACTTGCGTTTTATGGCCGAGAGTTTGAAGTCCGCATTCTTCCCGTAGTCAGGGTCTACCAGCAGTGGAAAACCGATTGCAGCGCAGTGGACGCGGATTTGATGCTGACGTCCAGTAATCAGCCGACACTCAACAAGTGTAGCAACGCGAAAACGCTCTAGAGTGCGAAGCACAGTGTGTGCTTCCTTGCCCCTTGCCGAAGGCTTCATAAGCCCCTTACGTTTAACGTCCTGCGTAATCGGAATATCAATTGGCACTTCATCTTTGTCAACAACACCGCCAACAATGGCATGATACAGTTTGTTAACGCGATGATTCTGAAACTGATCGTTGAGGTGCTTGTGTGCTTCTGCCGTTCGCGCAACAACCATGAGGCCGGTTGTATCGCGATCGAGCCGATGCACTATAAAGGCAGCTTCGTAGCGTTCCATCACAAGAGATCGTACACTTGGCAACGTGGCGTCAAACCGATCGGGTATTGCAAGAAGTCCAGCCGACTTGTTCACCACAACAATGAACTCGTCCTCGTGCACGACATCAAGTAACGGGTTTTTCTTCATTCGTGAGCGCCTTGCTCAGTCGATGCTGATGATGCAGCTGATGATGCAGCTGATGATGCAGATGATGATGCAGCTGATGATGCAGCTGATGATGCAGCTGATGATGCAGCCTGTCGTGCGATGAAGATCTCTGCTGCTGCGATGGTGTTTTTGAGGAGCATGGCGCGCGTCATCGGACCCACTCCTCCGGGTACAGGAGTAATGGCACTAACTTTATTTATTACACTATCGAAGTCGACGTCGCCAGTCAGTTTCGATGTGCCGTCTGCCGCAACGGTGCGATTGATGCCAACATCGATAACAACAGTACCATCACTAATGTGATCGGCCGTGATAGCATTCGGTACACCAATGGCAGCAATGAGGATCTCTGCACGTCGCGTATGCTCATGAAGATTGCGTGTCTGCGTGTGGCACACCGTAACGGTTGCATTCCCTTGTGGACGCTTTTGGGCTAGGAGCGAAGCAAGGGGCTTTCCTACAATGTTGCTTCTTCCGACGATTACTGCGTGTTTCCCTGCGGTCTCGATGTTCGAGCGTTTCAAGAGCTCGAGGACACCTGCGGGTGTGCACGGAAGAAAACCTGGCAAGCCAATGAGAAGGCGTCCGGCATTCATCGGATGGAATCCATCTACATCCTTCTCTGGAGCAACATTCTGCAACACCGTCTGCTCATCGATATGCTTGGGCAGTGGTAGTTGCACGAGAATGCCATGCACAGCATCGTCTGAATTCCATCCGCGGATTATTCTAAGAACCTCTGCCTGAGTGGCATCTGCTGTTAATCGAATAATCGTCGATGCAATGCCAACCTTTTCGCAATCCTTCGACTTATATCGCACGTAGACTTCCGACGCCGGGTCGTTGCCAACAAGCAATAGATTTAATCCTGGCGTTACGCCATGCGCCTGCTTCATCAGCAGCACCTGCTCGGCAACCTCATTGCGGATGTCCAGTGCTATTGCATTTCCATCGATAATCTTAGACACCAAGTCGCTCCTGTACACTGATTTTATTCACCAAGAAACTTCGGTACTTTTTTATTCTCTAGAAATCGATCACGCCATGCCCTACGTACGATAAAGACCTCGTGTACTTGCTCTATTCCTAGTGCCTGTCGCGCGAGGCCGAGGGTCGATAACACAATCACGACGTCGAACCAGAAAATGGCGGAGATAAGGCTGCTGCCAGATGTCCCAACAACGATGACCAGTACCATCCGGAATGGTATCAATGGTAATAGTCGCTCAAGATCGCTGTCTTCTCGAAGACGGAGTCTCGTCCATTGCCGCTCGGCATGCTGCGAACGTGCATAGAGCAGGAATAGAAAGAAAACGACGATTGAGAACCCGACAACACCCATCTCACCAAGGATGCTTCCATATAAAGTTGAAGGGTATTTCGTGAAGTATCGCTTCGCTAATTCGGACTTACCAAAATTGCCATTTCCAACGCCAAGAATTGGTGCCGACTCGAAGACCTTGCCTGAGACCCAGTAGTCGCTGGTGCGCATTGTTACCGATTCGCCAATGATGTCAGAGCCTTGACTCGTCGCTTTTCCCGAAACCAGATTTTCAACCCTTGTACTAAACAATGTTAATACGCTGATATTAAAATATTTCTCTATGGCGTAATCAGATGCCACAAGCGTCATGATGGTCACACTTAGAAATATCGCCAACCGCTTGGGCGCGGTTCGTGGATAGAGAATGACACTCAAGACGAGCGTAGCACCAACCAGAACCAAACCTGACATAGAGAACGATAAAAAAAGAGCTATCGTAGTGCAGCCTATCGAAAGAAAGAGAAATGCCTTCGATTTAATAATCGTATGTGAACGCCTGAAAAGCGGAACAAGCATCATCATGAGGCTCATGGCCGAGTATCCAGCCAGCGCCGATGGTTCAGAGAACACCGATGTAGCACGATAGAAATCGGCAAACCGTAGCGCCAGTTGACCCATCTCTGCAGCTTCCTTGTCGAGTTTTCTAAACGACTGGTTTGTTACTTCAATCCAACCCAGCGGCCACTCGAAGGTGCGAGCTGGTAACTGATAGATTGCAAACGCGACGATGATGAACGACACGACGAAATGTACTCGCAATGCAGTCATCCATTGGCGCGAAGTAATGGGCAACGCAATCAGTACCCAAGCTGTCAGCCATATGTACAGTAGATGTAGGAGTGTCTTGAGACCTTGTGAGACCATTGGGCTATTGCCGGACAGCAGAGGCGTAATCGATGACGCTGCACACACGAGAAGAACAGCAGCCATTGCGATTGTTTCGAGACGTCTCGGGACACGAAAAGGGCGTCCTAGCCAGACAGTATGATGGAGTGCGTAACCAAAGACTAGAAGAAAGGCAAACTCAATAGGTGGGAGTCCGAAGTCGCCAATACTAAAGACCTGAAACAGCCCAAGAACTGATGTAATGATAATTGAACACAAGATGAAGGTCATGCTGAAGTCCCCTCTACAGCACGGCATATGTCTGCATCCCGCTCAAGCGGAGCCGAGCATGTTACTCCACGACACACAATCATAGTGTCTTCGGAATGTGCTTGCGAATACACGAAGACTGCAGTTGGCAGGTAGGCTAAGAAAACGTTCCTTTGCAGTGAGCCGAGTAGCGAAACACGCTCCTTCGTTCTTCCATGCATATCTGATGCATTCACAGAAATTGTACTTGGCACAGATATCTGCATATGCCACGCGCACAATAGCATACAGAATGCAACCGATGCCCGATTGATTTGTTGTCCGTACGAGCGCACGCACATAAGTGCAGCTTCTTCGTAGACCGACGCATGTAGAATAGCACCAAGCTGCGTGAAAAGAAGTGCAGCCATGCTATTGCCACATGGATAAGCAGAATCGTAAGCATCACGCTGCCGGACTGGAATATCACTCGTAGAACGACGTACGATCGACGGTCCCCTACTAGCGTCCATGAACTCCAAAATGATCGTATCGGCATGCATCCGCGCTTCGTCGAGATACGTCACGATACCTGTGCTCTGATACAATTCCGCCGCAGACCATCCTAACATCGCATGGTCATCAAGCATAGCTGCCACTGCGCGACTGCCATTGCGATAGCGATGCCACCACGTCGACGCCCCGTCAACACGGGCCTCAGGTACTGCGTCCGAATCCCCGTCGCCTACTGATTTGTTCGATTCATTATGTGTTGCTTCGCCAAAACATGTACGAACGATCGATGCATACGCATTTTCGGCCATCGAAAGCAGTATCTCGTCACCGCCTAGCGCGCGCGAAGCACGTGCAAGTGCGCCAATCATCAGACCGTTCCAGTCCATGAGCACCTTGTCGTCAACCAATGGTCTAACACGCATCGAACGTCTGGCTAGAAGCTGAGGCCGAAGCCCCTTCCACCCCTTATCATTCATCACTGCGCGTAATTGCGAAGGCTTCACATGTAGGATGTTCATGCCCGTGCGCTCGCCCGATGCTTCGTCGAAGAAATTGCCTTCTGGGCGGATATTTAAAGTTGTTATGATATCCAGCGACGTTGGGTTCTGTTGCTCTAATGAAGACGATGAGTTCTGTTGCTCTACTGAAGACGATGAGTTCTGTTGCTCTACTGAAGACGATAGGTTCTGTTGCTCTACTGAAGACGATAGGTTCTGTTGCTCTACTGAAGACGATAGGTTCTGTTGCTCTACTGAAGACGATAGGTTCTGTTGCTCTACTGAAGACGATTGGTTCTGTTGCTCTACTGAAGACGATAGGTTCTGTTGCTCTACTGAAGACGATAGCGCTCGTAAGTCGGCAAGGGGCTCGAGTTCCTCGAAGGACCACACGTAAAACTTGCCCTCTTCTCCTTCGCTGTCTGCATCGTGCGCACTTACAAAGGCACCGTCGGAAGACGTCATGTCGCGACGCAAAAACTCCGCAATTTCGAGTACCACCTGTTTGTATGTCTCGTCGCGCGTAATCTGATATGCCTCTGCATACGCCAGCATCATCATCGCCTGGTCATACAACATCTTTTCGAAGTGAGGCACAAGCCACTCGCTGTCGGTGCTATACCGATGGAATCCAAAACCAACATGGTCATATATACCGCCCGCTCGCATCGCGTCGAGCGTTTTTGTAACCATTGTTAGTATGTCGTCATGAGAGGATTCACCTTGAACCGTCTCACCTTGAACCGGCTCACCTTGAACCGTCTCACCTTGAAGGTGCTTTATCCTGCGATCGTTAGCGATGCGCATGAGGAGGAGCAGGTGGTGCGGACTTGGGAACTTCGGACGTGTACTAAAGCCACCATTGACCGTGTCGAACATACGTTCATGATGATCGAGTGCCACGTCGAACACGCTTGCATCAATCTCGTCGGAGAAGTCTATGGTTGCACTTTCCTGCAGCGACTTCATGATTTCTGTCGAAGCTGTCGTTGCGCGATCGCGGTCAGTTGTCCATACATCGTGGATGCGACGCAGCAAGTCTAGGAAGCCGAGTCGTCCTTGCGTGGTCTCGCGTGGGAAGTAGGTACCGGCCATGAACGGACGTCGCTCGGCATCCATGAAAATCGTCAGTGGCCATCCGCCGTGCCCAGTCATCGTCTGACAGACGTCCATGCACAGAGCGTCGACATCTGGACGTTCCTCGCGGTCGACCTTTATGCTAACAAAGTTTATGTTGAGGAATTTTGCGACTTCAGCATTTTCGAACGACTCGCGCTCCATAACGTGACACCAGTGGCATGCCGCATAACCAATGCTTACAAATACAGGTTTGTCCTCTGCTGCTGCGCGGGCGAATGCAACGTCTGACCAAGGCTCCCATGCGACGGGATTGTACGCGTGCTGTAGTAGGTACGGCGATTGTTCATGGATAAGCAGATTTGGTGCATGCTCAACCAGCATAGACACCAGCGATGTTCGGAATCAAGTATTCGTCGAACGCGCGGTTGATGTCGTATTCGGCCTTCCATCCCCAGTCCTTACGAGCTGCATTGTCGTTCACGTCAGCGCACCACGAGTCAACAATGGCCTGACGTTTTGTGTTCGGCTCGTATGAAATGTCAGCACCAGGGAACGCAGCCTGCACACGCACAGCAACGTCTTCGGCCGATGGTGCAAACGCACCAATGTTGTACACGCGCTGGGTTAGTACTGTCTCTGGAGCAGCAGCAAGCATAAGTAGTGCATGTACAGCGTCGGGCATTGCCATAAACGGAATGCGGGTGTCCGGACGTACAAAGCACTCATACGGCTTGCCTTGGGCAGCCGCATGTATCATCTCTGGTACGTAGTCGCTTGTGCCGCCAGTTGGGACTGTGAACGCGCTTATTAATCCTGGGAAACGCAGTGCACGGAAGTCAACCCAACGGTCCGGACCTTCTTCTGTGATTTGTCCGTAACGCGTTGCGAAGTATTCACCAAGGCGCTCACAGTAAAGTTTGTTAATACCGTACATCGTATGTGGCGTCAGGAATTCGTCCTCGCGTAACATCCCCGCACGGTTCTTTTTTTCGATCGAAGGAAGTCCGTACACCGCAATCGTACTCGGAAACATAAATGTAACAGTGCGTCCACGACGTTCCCCTATCGCACGTGCCATCGAAAGAAGTCCTAGTGTGCCATTCACATTTACATGATGAGCTTTTTCAGGAAATTTCTCTGCACTAGTCGAAAGCAATGCAGCAAGATGATACACCTCGTCTATGTCTTCCTTTTGTAGACGAGCAACGATCTCCGGGTCGGATATATCGCCCTGCACAACAATGGCAGCATGCGGTTGCAGCTCGTCGTGTAATGGTGCGAGGTCGAGCGCAAGTACGCGCACATCATCCTGCGTTGAAAAAGTTTCTAATAGGGTGTGGCCAATTTCACCGTTGGCTCCGGTTACAAGTACGGTACGCGACACGTGGACTCCTTGGTGCATGCAAGCCGCAAAGATACGGGCCACACACCGGACACTCTACTCATCGACCACCGCCAGTCCTCAACCACCGCTACTCCTCGACAAGCCGCTACTCCTCGACAAGCCGCAGGAAGCGAAGTGTGTGCTCGAGTCCGTACGAGTGGATGATATCTGCACATACCGTTGTACGCGTGCCGTGGTGACGCAGATACTCAAGCATGGCCTGCTGTTGCCAGACGTACAGCTGCGCTAGGTCCGGAAATCGCCTACGAAGATGTCCATACGGATGCACAGACCGCGCCGACCAATACCAGTGCAGCAACGGGATACGCTGATCGTCACGAGCCAGTGCACAACAGACGGGCAACACAGCATTCACAAAGAGCTCCCTGCGCATCGCAGCCCCTTCCCGAGCGATGCTTCGATGTTCCGCGGCATTGATTGCGCCAAGTACGTCGTCGGCATGGCACATCGAAAAGTCCTCTGCTAGTAGTCCGATGGGCGACGTTGCAACTCCATCGCGCAAGCCCACAAGCACCTCTGCATGCATCGGACGGTGACGTTTTCTGCTCAACCGGTCTAACCATGCTGTCGCCATTGCTATTGTCGCGCCGCGTACACCAATGCGCCTCATGTGCTGCTGCGCTTCGGCAGTGTTGCGCAAAAGCCGCAGCAACGCATGGTGCTGTAATTCTGGCAAGGGGCTTTCAGAGGGGTCTGTTGAAGCAGAGACATTTTTTGCCAGAGCGGGCTTCGAAGGCACTGGTATACATAACGTCCATCTGGCATCGTCTACGGGTGGAGCGTCGTTCGTGAACACAATATGCAGCAAGAGCGAAGCATAGCGCATGTCGATTGCATGGTCGTGTGCGCCGTAGTCAGACGCACGCACATGAAATTCTCCATTGCCGACGTGAATGATGCCTTTGTGCAGCACACACATGTCGCGGAAATCGGGTCCGTCGTGGACGTTTATCAGCCCCGCAGCAACGATCTGAATGACGTCGCCATTGGTGCATGTCCACGTCGTTGCTGGGTCCGACAGCATTGCATGCACCCGCCGCTGATACGCTCGCTCATTAAGAATTTCTTGCATGGTGGGCCTCCACAATACACATGCTAAGAGGTCGAACGTTTGTGACGGAGGAGCCGATTATTTCCTAAGACCCGCGGCGACAAAAACATCCATTCCAACATCCATTCCGGGAGATAATGATTCCCGGAATGAGCGTCGTAAGTCGTTTGGAATATGGCCTACGCCAGTTTCGCCGCGAGGCGCTCGGCCTCTGCTCGAACGTGCTGCTCGAAGTCGTCGGCGTCGGTGAGGTAGAGCAGTGCGCGCGAGACGTTGAAGACGGCCGGACCTCCAGCGTTTGCCTGGACCATGGCGTCTTCGCCAGCCCCTTGCGAGCCGAGACCGGGGATAAGAAAGGCCGCATCGGAATAGTTCGAACGGATGTCAGCAAGCTCACGCGGATGTGTGCCCCCTACAACAAAACCGATGTCACCTGCTCGGTCCCATGAAAGTGCTTTGTCGATGACGTGCTCGTACAACGGACGTCCCTCAACCACAAGCCTCTGAAAGTCGGCCGAGCCCGGGTTCGATGTCAGCGCAAGCACATACACCATGCGGTCGGCATACGCCAGAAAAGGCTCGACCGAATCACGTCCCATGTACGGCGACACCGTTATCGCATCGGCCTTCAGGTCATCGAAGATGGCCGAAGCGTATGCGGACGAAGTGTTGCCAATGTCGCCACGTTTTGCATCCGCAACAACGTAAGAGTCACCTATCAGCTCACGCGTAGCATACAGTGCGTCGATGCCTTCACGTCCGTATTTCTCGTAGAAAGCAAGATTGATTTTGTAACAACTCGCTACATGCTGCGTTGCGCGCACAATTGCTGCGTTAAAACCGACAATTGTGTCGCATATAGACGACGTCTGATGAGTTGTGGGCAAGCTGTGTACAAATGCAAGAGCATTGTCCGGAAGAGTCCGATCTCTACCCTGAAACGCATGGGGACCACCACGAAAAGCACGCGGCAACCGTTCAAGGTCGACATCAAGTCCAACGCAAAGTCCGTTTTTAGGTCGCACATCTCAAAGATACCTCTTGTGATTCGTCTCTACCTAGCGTTGGCCTGCACGACAAAAGATTGCTCTATTTATTCTTGACACGATTCCCGATTATTGAGGCTATGACAAAACGAACATTCCTTATGCCTGCTACAGAACGAACCCTCCACCTGTGTGCAACGACTCGAACCCTTCTCCTGTGCGCAACAAATCGAACCATCCTCCTGTGTGCAAGTGTTGTACTTGTCATGGGGCTTGTAGGGGGCTGTGCCAGCCTAAACTCTTCGCAACAAGGGGCCTCATCGGCTCCGCAATCCGATGCGTCGCCGAAAAAAATCAAGGCGTATGAGAAGGTAATTACGAAGGAGGCGGTAACCGACTCTGGACTTTTTATCGTGCACCGCCTCGAAGAAAAAGTCTTCTTCGAGATCCCTGTCAAGACCCTTAACACAGATTTTCTACTTGTGTCGCGCATAGCCAAAACACCGCAGATGGGATATGGCGGCGAAGAAAACAACACGTACGTTGTGCGGTGGGAACGCAAGTTCGACAAGGTGCTTCTGCGCACGGTGTCGTTCGAAAACGTTGCATCCGACACGCTTCCTATTTCACGTGCTGTGAAGGCGTCGAACTTCGAAGAAATTATTCGCGCGTTTAGTATTCAGGCGTTTAACCAAGATTCGTCGACGATTGTAATAGATATTACAGACATCTTTGTAACCGATGTTAGCATCTTTACACCCGGACGTGATGCGAGGCAGCAATACAAGATGGGCGGACTCGATAAAGACCGTTCCTATATCGAATTCGTAAAGAGCTTTCCGACAAACGTCGAAATCGAAAACGTCATCACGTACTCTGCCGACAACGCTCCGCAGAATCCGTCAGCACGTACGATGAGCTTTACGATGCACCACTCTATGGTGCGTCTGCCCGAAAAGCCAATGATGCCGCGCCTTGCAGACCCTCGAGTAGGATTCTTCTCGCTCTATCAGACCGACTACGGACGTACAGAACCCGAAGCTGTCGGACGTCAGTACATCCTCCGCTGGCGCCTCGAACCAACCGACACTGCTGCATTCATGCGTGGTGAACTTGTCGACCCTATCAAGCCCATCACGTGGTACATCGACCCCGCAACACCTGTGCAGTACAGAAAATGGCTGAAGCAAGGCGTCGAGTACTGGAACGTTGCTTTCGAAGCAGCGGGCTTTAAGAATGCCATTCGTTGCATCGATCCACCTACACCTCAAGAAGACCCAGACTGGTCTCCAGAGGATGCGCGATATAGTGTAATTCGTTACTATCCGTCGCCGGTAGAAAACGCGTACGGACCCAACATCCACGACCCACGCACTGGTGAAATCCTTGAGAGTGACATCGGTTGGTTTCACAACATTATAAAAACGCTTACTGGTTGGTACTTCTCGCAAGCAGTTGCCGATCCTCGTTCGCACAAACTTCCGATTCCCGAAGACCTGCTCGGAGAATTTGTGGCGTATGTCGCTGCGCATGAAGTCGGACACACACTTGGCTTTCCACACAACATGAAAGCATCGAGCAGTGTCCCCGTCGATTCGCTACGTTCGCCGACATTTACGTCGAAGTTTGGCACAACACCTTCCATCATGGATTATGCCCGCGCTAACTACGTGGCGCAACCAGGCGATGGTGTAACCCACTTCCTTCCTCGTATTGGTCCGTACGACTTGCACGCAACACGTTGGGGCTACCGTCCAATCATCGGCGCAAAAACACCCGACGAAGAACGCGACACGCTGCACGCATGGGCAAGAGCGTCCGAGCGCGACCCTATGCTGCGCTTCGGCTCGCAACAGTGGCAAACAATCGACCCCACATCTCAGATGGAAGACCTGGGCGACGACGCAATTAAATCCTCGGCGCTTGGCATTGCGAATCTTCGTCGTGCAATGGGTTACGCCTACGACGCTGTTGCAAAAGATGGAGAGCAGTACTGGCGCCTTGCCGACGTGTACGACGACATCATTGGTCAGTACCAGCGCGAGATGCATCACGTAGCGAATATCCCAGGCGGTGTTGTCATAGAACGTAAGGTGTTTGGAGTAGCCGGACCCCAATACGTACCAGTTTCGAAAGAACGTCAGAAACTTGCTGTCGATTTCCTCTCGCAGAACGTCTTCACAACACCAACGTGGCTTCTCGACGAGCGTTTAGTTTCTGTGCTGTCCGTCAGTGGTTCGGTACAACGAGTCGCCGACGCACAAACAAGCGTCATGCGTAACGTGATGAGCAACGACAAACTCTTGCGCCTCATCGATCAGCAAACGCGCTTTACAGCGACTTCGTACACTGCACCAGAACTTCTTACTGATGTCGAAAAGAGCATCTTCTCTGAAGTCACAGCTAAGTCACCTGTCGACTTCTACCGTCGCAACCTTCAGCGCGCATTTGTTCAGAACCTCATCGATAAAACCACGCCGCCGTCTGCCTCTTCATCAGACAATCCATTTGCAATGATGATGCGAGGTCCGTCAGTCTACTCCTCCGACGTCCGTGCCATCTCCCGCGCCCAGTTATCGTCGCTCCTAAAGCGCCTTAAAGGGGCCATCACGGCTGACGCCGTGACCAGGGCGCATTATGAAGACCTAGCGTTGCAAATCTCTCGCGCCCTCGATCCGTCGAACGGATGAAAATCCACACGCGCATTGTCTGGCTGGCGTACGCTTCAATTGTTCTGTCGGCAGTTTGGGGATTGCCCGGACTGCTCAGCGGACTCTACGTGTTACGCCTCGCAAAACACATCGACCTCTCCGTAGCTGCTCCGAACGTCCGACGTGATGTACGCGGTGGACGCATGATTGCGTACGTAGGCATTGCGCTCAGCTCGATTGTAATCTTTTTGATTATATGGTCATGGATTACAACCTGATAATTTACATGTGCTCACTTGCGCACATTGGGCGACTAATGAAAAGGCCGGATTGCTCCGGCCTTTATAAACGCAGTTGAATTTCGCAGCTGACAATCGCAGTGGACTATCGTAGATGAGTATTGCGATATCGTGTTGGTGCACTTTAAGACTGCACTAGCGAATTCGGTTGTTGTACCGACGGTCCTATATACTTGTCGTTACCAAATGCAAGAATCGGTACGCCAATGAAGGCAAGTAGCCACAAGAGAAGTACGCCGAATACTTCGTCCTTGCCGAAGCTTCGCGCCATGTCGATGGCAAGGAAGATCTGAATGACGGCGTTTACGCCTGGTATGAATAGCAGTACCGTCCACCACGTCGGACGTCCGACAATTACAATCCAGACGTACCAGTTGTAAAAGGGTACAAAACCCTCCCAGAGCTCACGTCCAGCTTTCTTAAAAACTCGTCCGGTGCAATAGCCATAAAACAGACCAAACACGATCGACGGAATAATAATTAAACCAAATACGATGGCGAGTTCGGTTCCTCCAAATTCAGGCATACTGCTTCCTCAATAATTCGGAAAAAAAACGCTCCCAGAGGGAGCGTTGCAACAAAAATTCTACAACGTCTTATGACGAGAACATTTGATCGCTTGCTGGTTGTGCGCCCTGATACTGTGCGTCGCCAAACGCAAGAACTGGAATCATGACGAACCAAAACAGACCAGTCAACACACCGAATACAGTGTCTTTGCCAAATACCTTAGCGAGTTCGATGCCAAGGAAAACCATCATGGCCCATGGAATGAAAATCCCAATAATCGGAATCATCGGTCCAACTATAAAAGCTGCCAGAACAACTGCAACCCACCACATTGGCTTGCCGATGATCTCAATCAATACCACCCAATTGTAAATGGGAATGAAGCCTGCCCACAACGGTTTGCCAGCTTTCTGGAAGATCCTGCCAATACAGTACCCGTAGAAGAGGTACGCCAGTAATCCGAAGAAAAGGAAGATTGCACCAAACCCTATTATCATCGCCAGTAATCCCGCACTCGCAGCCCCATCCGTAGTAGAATAATCCATGGTCGACTCCTTTGATGAAGAATCAAAATTTGTGACCCCCGAAGATAGCCCCTTTCCTAGCCCCCGTCAATACCATCGTTACAATATTCTTCAGACGTAACTTGCAGGTCGCATGAATACACCCCTTCAATGGTTGACGCTACTGCTGAGAGTTTTTCTCGGCGGCTACTTTTTGTTTGCTGCCGTGCCGAAGATTGCCGAGCCGTATGCCTTTTCGGTTTCTATTGTCCATTACCAGATGATGCCCGACTGGAGCATTAATGCATTCGCCCTTGTGATGCCATGGCTCGAGGCCTTGGTAGGGGTCTGCCTTGTGCTTGGCCTACGCGTTCGCTCTTCTGCAGTTGTGAGTGGCGTGTTGCTTGTAATGTTTATCGCAGCAATTGGATGGGCAATGGCAAACGGACTGAATATCGATTGCGGCTGTTTTGGCGAAGGCAATAAGGAAGAGGTTGGCTGGGGTAAGATTTTCAAGAACCTTGGCATGCTTGCCATGTGTGTGTACATGGTGTGGCAACCGCGGTCGCCATTGGCATTAGAGTCATTGCTTGTAGAAGAGCATCTACCATCGGCGAAGGATGAGCGCCAGACTGCGCGGGAGTCGAGATGACGAAGTCAGCGCCGACGCTAACTCCTGGTGGTGTGCTGTTCACTGAGCGCATTGGAAAAGAAATCATCATTGCCGACGGCTCGATGTCTATCGAGCTGGGAAAACGTGGCTTCAGTGAACGTCCCGCCGACAGGTACAATCTTTCCTCACCCGCTATTGTCGAGCGCATCTACAACGATTTTGTTGATGCTGGTGCAACACTGCTGCAAAGCAACACGATAAACGCAAACCGATATGCACTCGAGTCGTCGATGCTCGCTGCACGTGTGCAGGAGATTAATCGCAAGGGTGTGTGGATTGCTCGGGCTGCGGCGAATGGTACGATACCGGTGGCGGCTGTGGCCGGGCCGACGGGACGCAGACTGCGTCCGCTCGGACCGCTCGTTGCCGACGACATGCGCGCTGCGTTTGCAGAGCAGATTGGGGCGCTCTTGGCGGCCGGACCCGATGTGATTATACTAAAATCGTTTATCGATCTCGACGAGCTCGAAATTGCAATCGACATCGTTCGAGAACTAAGCGCAGACATTCCTCTCGTTGCACTAAAGTCATTCCCCGAAGACGGTAGCGTACTGGCGAGTCCGTACCCGACCAACGTTGCTCACAGACTCACGCGTCACGGACTCCAAGCGCTGGGCTCGAATGGCACGGTCGGACCTCAACGGATGCTTGGCATTATTCAGTCGCTGCGTGTTAGCCCGGTGCCCCTTGCTGCCTTGCCTGACGTGGGTATACCGACAATTGTAGACGGACTCTCCGTGTACAATGCAGAGCCGTCGTACGTGGCGCAAGCCGCAGTCCGTCTTGTGCAACATGGCGCTGCAATTATTGGTGCCGATGGTGGTGCAACGGTCGAGCATTTACGTGCAATTGCAGATGCAGTGCGCGGACTCACCATTGGCTCGTCCCCTATTGTTATCAGCGATCATTCGCACGTTGCCGTTAACCACGCGCCGCGCCAAGAGCCCACTTCGTTTCATGCAAAACTGAACGCCGGCTTTGTGTCGACCGTCGAGCTCGACGTGCCGCGCGGACTCGACATGTCGAGTGTCTTGGAGGGGGCTGCCTTCTTAAAAACTCATGGCGTCGATGCAGTTAACATCAGCGATGGTGCTCGTGCACGCTTACGGATGAGTCCGATTGCCATCTCGCAGCTCATCCAAACCCAGATGGGTACAGAATGCATTACACACCTTGCATGCAGAGACCGCAACATGGTTGGTTTGCAGAGCGAAATACTTGGTGCACATGCAATGGGTGTGAGAAATATTCTGGCGGTAACAGGCGACCCTACACACATCGGTGACTTCCCTGGCGCTACGAGTGTGTACGATGTAGACTCGGTCGGACTTGTGCGTGCATTAGGACGCATGAATCAGGGTCAAGATCTCATGGGTAACCCGTTGGGCGACCCAACGTCATTCTGCATTGCATGTGCAGTAAACCCTGCCGCCGACGACATCGAACGCGAGATAGACAGGCTCGCTGCAAAAGCATCAGAAGGTGCACATGTTGCGTTTTCTCAGCCCGTGTTCGATGCAGATGTGTTTCAGGTTTTCCTAGAGAAAATCAAACACATCGATATAGCTGTCATGCTTGGCGTTATACCTCTTCGCAGTATTCGTCACGCCGAGTTTCTTCATTACGAAGTACCCGGCATGACCATCCCCGATTGGGTGCGCAGTCGCATGCGCGAAGCGGGGTCCGATGCAAAGCAAGCCTCGAACATCGGCATCGACATCGCAGTACACTTATTGCGTCAGGTCACAGATCGCATTAGCGGCGTGTACCTCATGCCGCCTTTCAAAAAGTACGACGTAGCAGTTACGATTCTCGAACAAATTCAACCCAATGGAGCGAAGCGTGCAACAGGATAATCTTCCGTACAATCCTTATGGTTCAGTTCAAATTCCTCCTGAGCAACTCCGTGTTGGCTTTGGAATGCGATTTCTGGCGTGGATTGTCGACGTCGTACTTCTTCTAATCATATCAGGCGTCGCTACCGTTTTTCTCGTTAAGAGTGGTATAACGGTTCCAATGGTGAATCCCGAGTCGTCGTCTGACGTCGAAAACATGTACCGTCTCATGGGTATTCCGGCAGACGATGCCTCGATGTATGCTTCTATCATTGCAGTGTACACCTATGCCCTTGTGTTGATTACGTTTGGCTACTCGCTTATCAGTGCCATGTTCGGTGCATCTCCCGGAAAAATGATGTTGGGCCTTATTGTTGCACATGCAGACGGAAGTCGTGGTTCGATAAGCCTCTGGGTTCGCAGATGGGCTGTTCGCGATGCATCTGCTTACCTGCAAGTACTTGCACTTTTGCCTGCTCTTGCCTTCCTCGACCTCATCGGAACGTTTATCGGTCTAATCATTTTTGTCGGATGTTTCATGGCCGCAAGTCAGTCACGTCTCGCTCTACACGACCGCATTGCCCAGACTGCGGTATTTCGTCGCTCAGACGTTTATTAAACACGAACGTTCACCTCATGAGCGTTCAATGAACGCTACTAAACTTTGCAACTATGCTCTACTACGCCGACTATCTCGCCCTCGATGCTGTACTTGGTGCTCAACACCCCGAGAGCGACAAACATGGTGCACCTGCACACGACGAGATGCTGTTTATCATCACCCACCAGACGTTCGAGCTGTGGTTTAAGCAGGTGTTGTTCGAAGTAGGGTCGATTATTGCAAAACTCAATAGCGAGTATGTGCACGAAAGTGAAATTGCATTGTGTCTGTCGCGCCTTCAACGCGTGAATCGCATCATGGAGCATCTCGCCGCGCAGTTCACCATCATCGAAACAATGTCGCCCGGCGAGTTCATGGACTTCCGTCATTTTCTGAACCCTGCCAGCGGCTTTCAGTCGTTGCAATGGCGAACACTCGAACGCACGCTCGGTCTTAAAGACCAGCGACGCGTAATGAAGTCGTACACCGAAAGCTTAACAGACACCCACAAGCGCGACCTCGAAACTGCCACGTCGGGTCCGACCCTCTTCGACGTCGTCGAACGTTGGCTCGAAAACCTACCCTTCATGCAACACGGCGACTTCACCTTCTGGGAAGCCTATCAGGTTGCTGTAAAAAACATGTTCCAGCGCGACCGCACCGACATCCGCGCACTTGCCGAAGTAGAACATCGCGACCCCGCAGAAGCACTCGCACAAATCGATGCAAGTGAAAGGGGCTTTCTTGCCTTGTTCGACGAAACCACCTACAGCGACCTAATCGAAAAAGGGGCACGTCGGCTGTCACAACGCGCCACACTCGCAACACTCTTCATTGCGACGTACAGAAGCGAGCCCCTTCTGCAGACCCCTTACCGATTTCTCGATGCCATCATCGAGCTCGACAAGTTCGTCTCGCTATGGCGCTTCCGTCACGTCATGATGGTTAGCCGCATGATCGGCATGCGCGTTGGCACAGGCGGCTCGAGCGGACACGACTACCTGACGGCCACCATCAAGCAACGTGTGTTCGACGACCTGACGTCACTCAGCTCGTTCCTGCTCCCACGCATACATGCGCCGCAACTGCCGAAGGAAATTGTTGATCGATTGCAATTCGTAAACGAAGCTCGGTAACACAATGGTTTCGCACCTATGCACATCGGTGGTGCATGGCGTACGTACGTTATGCGCTGCATTCGACGACGTGGTGTTCCCGCGTCACTGCCTCATTACGGGCGAGTACATCGGCGCAGCGCCGACGCGCTTACCGGGCGTTAGCGATGCAATCACCGACGCCTTACCACCGGGTCCGCGTGAAGTTGAAGTCCTTGCCCTCCTCCAACGCAACTTCGGCGCCGACGATTTGCTCATCACCAATGCCTTCGCCCGTTACGCCGTACAAGTGGACAGTCACGCCGACCGCCTCATCTACGCCATCAAATACAATCAGCGCACAAAACTCGCATCAGCGTTCGGATACGAAGTCGGTGCGACGCTTCGCGACCGTTTGGAATCGGACACTCATTCATCAGGCATTACTAATCTTAGTTACGATATGGTTGTGCCCGTTCCCATTCATGCAGCACGACTACGCGAACGTGGCTACAATCAGGCTGCTCTCATCGCACGTGGAGTTGCACGTGCTCTCGACGTACTTTACACCGAACCGCTTATGCGCACGCATTACACCGGTACGCAGACCACACTCGATGCACAGCACAGACTAGCTAACGTAGCCAATGCCTTCAAAATTGACAACAACTGGCAAGGGGCTCCGAAAGGGGCCCGAAGCGGGTCTTCGCTCGGGGCCCGAAGCGGGGTATCGCTTGGGGCTATGAACGATGTGCGAGGAGCTCGTGTGTTGATTGTCGACGACGTCTTAACAACCGGTGCAACGATGAATGCCTGTGCTCTTGCATTGCTCGATGCAGGTGCGCGGCGTGTGGACGCGGCAGCGATTGCTGTTGCGCTTTAAAGTCCAGGTTATACCATTCTAACCTGGAAACGTATTCCCAAGTTTTACGATAGCATGCAGGAAACGGTCAAAAAAAAGGGACCGTACTAATGTCGTACGGTCCCAATTAGACACTCGACATGACTAGTTACGGACTGACGGTCACCGGCAATGCAACGGACATGCCGTCCATATTGCATCGTACGAAGTAGAGCCCAGCACTGTACGATGCCAGTGACTCTGTTAGAACGTTCATCCCGCGTGTGAAGGTTGTTGCGAATCGTTTAACCACGGCACCGTCGGATGAGACGATTTCGATCGTTGCCGGACCTGATTTCTTAGAATCAAAGGAGAGTCGGCACTCATCACGAGCAGGATTCGGCACCACTGAAATAAAAGCGAGCGAACCTTCGGTAGTCGCCATGTTTATCAACTCGAACGAGCCATGGTTTGATGTTTAACGTCACAGTCCGTTCGAACTTCGAGTTCTTGAGCTCGGTCACGTTTGGTGCAGTCTGCATATTGGTCATA
>Ga0163153_10000405_pt1 | contig 76825 bp, 71 predicted proteins | sample OliLakLV19MP6IB1_FD_148629 | JGI IMG/M metagenome (GOLD analysis project Ga0163153, IMG submission 148629) | Freshwater microbial mat bacterial communities from Lake Vanda, McMurdo Dry Valleys, Antarctica - Oligotrophic Lake LV.19.MP6.IB-1 | ecosystem: Environmental > Aquatic > Freshwater >... | reverse complement strand
ACCGGCACGATCGTGTTCGCGACCGATGGCGCGACCGTCGTCGGCGATGGCGGTCGGCGCGACCCGCGGGCACGGGTCGACGACGAGGCCGTCGGCACCGGATCCGCGTCGTCGAGTCGCCGCTCTGCGCTCGACCTGCCGCCGACCCGTCGTCCGCGCGACGACGGCGGCGAGCTCGTCAACTAGGCCGCGGCCGGTCGGCGACGGGCGGCCCGTGCGCTTCATCGACGCCGTCGCGCGCCTGGAGCCGCTGCCCGACGTGCTGCCGGCTGCCTCCACGGCGCTGACCACCATCGTCCGGACCGATGCCGACTGGGTCCGGCCGGACCTTCCGCCGTCGACCGCTCGGGCGACCCGGCCGGCGGCCGTGCTGGTGCTCGTCTTCCCGGACGACGCTGGCGACGCGCGCCTCGTGCTCATCGAGCGCACGACCCACGACGGCCATCACTCCGGCGAGGTCAGCTTTCCGGGCGGCAAGGCCGAGCCGGGCGACGCCGACGAGGCAGCCACGGCGCTGCGTGAGGCGGCCGAGGAGGTCGCCCTTGACCCGGCGGCGGCCGGCGTCCGCGTGGTCGGGACGCTGGAGCCGTTCTGGATCCCGGTCAGCGACTTCCGGGTCACACCGATCGTGGCCATCGCCGACCGCGCGCCCGTCCTGACGCCGGACCCACGCGAGGTCGCGAGCATCCTGGTCCCGCCGCTGCGCGTCTTCCTGCCCGACGCGCCCGTCGAGATCGTTGGAGCGCACCATCCGCGACTGGCCGCTGCGCTTCGGCGCGTATCCCGTGGATGGCCATGCCGTCTGGGGCGCGACCGCGCGCGTCCTCTCGCAGCTGGGGCACGTGCTCGCCCGCTGAGGCACATCCCCTCACGACGGGAACCGTCCGCGACCTGGTGGCGTCACGGCCCCGGCCCGACGGCGCACTGGTGGCGACCGCTCCGGGACCTGTGGGACCGCTCAGCCGTTCCCACCCATGTCGCCGGGCGCACGCCTGCGTGGCGTCCCGGCTGGGAGGCCACGCCATGCGCCAGCGACTCCTGTCCCTCCTCACCATCGCCGTCCTCGCGGGAGCGTGCGCCGGCGGTGCCACCGGCACGACCGGCCCGAACAGCGGTGGCAACGGACCGCCGCAGCACCACGGGGCGACCCAGCCCCCGCGCTACGAGCCCGATCCGACCTATCCACCGGAGGTTCCCCGGGAGCCGGCGACCGACCCCGATGACGACGAGATCTCGACCTTCGGCCTGGACATCGATACCGCCTCGTACACGATGGCCCGCCAGGCCGTGGAGTACGGCATGTGGCCCGACGCCGCCAGCGTCCGCGTCGAGGAGTGGGTCAACGCCTTCGAGCAGGGCTACGAGCCCCCGACCGACGGGACCTTCGCCATCGCCGTCGACGGCGGCCCGACCCCGTTCCTGCGCCAGGACGAGGTCCTGCTGCGCATCGGCATCGCCGCCCGCGACGTCCGTGACCGGGCGCGCGACGAGGCCTCGCTGACCTTCGTCATCGATACCTCCGGGTCGATGGAACAGCAGGGCCGCCTGGAGCTCGTCAAGGACGCGCTGCGGACCCTAGTCCGCGAGCTGCACGGCGACGACACGGTGGCCATCGTGACCTTCGGCGACGACAGTCGGGTCGTCCTCGGGCCGACGCCGGCCGACCGGTCGAACGAGATCCTCGGCGCCATCGACCGGCTCCATCCGGGCGGCTCGACGAACCTCGAGGCGGGCATCCGCCTCGGCTACGAGCTGGCTCGCGAGACGCTCACGGAGAACGGCATCGACCGGGTGATCCTGGCCTCCGATGGCGTGGCCAACGTGGGCCTGACCGACGCCGACGGGATCCTGCGGCGCATCCGCGATGACGCCGAGGCCGGCATCGAGCTGGTGTCCATCGGGGTCGGCATGGGCGACTACAACGACGCCCTGTTGGAGCAGCTATCGAACGAGGGTGACGGCTTCTACGCCTACATCAACGACCGCTCCGAGGCCGAGCGGCTGTTCGTGGACGACCTGACCGGCAGCCTCCAGGCGGTCGCGCTCGATGCTCGCGCGCAGGTCGAGTTCGATGGCGATTCCGTGGCCTCGTACCGACTCCTGGGCTACGAGAACCGGGCCATCGACGACGACGACTTCACCGACGACACCGTCGATGCTGGGGCCATCGGGGCCGGCCACGAGGTCACCGCGCTGTATGCCCTGGAGCTCCGCCGCGACGTGGCCGACGACGCCCGCCTGGCGATCGTCCGGCTGCGCTGGATGGATCCGGAGCGTGGCGAGCCGGCCGAGGTGGCCAGCCCGGTCCGCCTGCGCGAGCTGAGCACCTCGTTCCGCCAGACGTCCGCGCACCTGCGCTTCGACGCTGTCGTGGCGGCGACGGCCGAGGTCCTGCGAGGATCGTCCGGGGCGCCGGACATGGACCTGTGGCAGATCGCCGACCTGGCGACCGAGCTGGAGGAGGGGCTGCCGGCCACGGACGAGGTCCACGACTTCCTGGTCCTGCTCGATGATCTCGCCCGGATGGAGCGCTGAGGAGGAGCGGCGATCGTGTGCGGCGGGCTCGCCCGCGTCCGCAACGCCGGGCGCGGGCGAGCGGCTGATCGAGCGATTCAGGCGGGTTCGCCCGCGTCCTCCGGGGGCGGCGCGACCGGGGCGGAAGTCGACCGCCGCCCCGACGGATCGGCGAGGAGTTCGATGGCACGGCCGGCCAGGTCGCTATCATCCGCGCCGCTGTACTCGACCATGAACGCGCGCATCTCCGAGTGCTCCGTCCAGGCGGCATGGGGGATGTCGGGCGGGAACAGGACGGCTTCACCGGCCGCCACCCGCGTCCGCTCCTCGCCGACACCGACCCAGCCGCCACCCTCGATGACGACGAGCCAGGTCGTGTTCGGATTGGCGTGCGGCTCGATGCGGCCGCCGCGCCGGAAGGCGAGCTCGGTCACCGTGCCGCGGGCGTCGGCGTGGATGATCTGCCCGCTCACGCCGCTCGTTCCGGGGGGGCCGTCCGGGCGGCGGTGGCCGACCCCGAAGCGGCGGATCTCGATGGGCATCGTCAGCGCCTCGGTCGATGCGGGCGAGCGTCGGGCCGTCGGCGCCTAGCGGCGACGACGGCGCTGACGCCGGCCGCCGCCACGCTTGCGGATCGTCGCGTCGGGATCGGCGAACTTCTGCTTCGAGTAATAGCGCTCGCGGGCGAGCCGATGCTCATAGGCGCGCAGGATCGGCGGGAAGCGCACGAAGCGCACCCACACCAGCGTCCCCAGGCCGATGAACATGGTCAGCAGGACGAGGATGAAGTCGAAGACGAACAGCGCCTCGATGACGAGCATGCTGAACGTGATCAGGCCGGTCCACCACAGCCATTCCCACAGGTCGACGTATGGCTGGTGCCGGTGGAGCGCCCGGGTCCGGACGTTGTACAGGACAGCCAGGACCACGAGCAGGACCAGGGACGCGATCCAGGTCGCATGGAAGAGGTCCGGGAAGTTGTGGCTGTTGAACGACTGGAACAGGTATTCCCACGGGAGCAGGTTCACGCAGCAGCCTCGTACAGGATGATCGGGTCGAGCCCGGGCTCGGGAACGTGCCCGGAGTATGCCATGCCGACCGCTATACTCGGCGACGGTGGCGAGGCGCCGCCGAAGCATCGACCGGGACGCACATCCGAGCCCGGCGTCGCTCCTGCCGACCCTCGGCGGGATGGGAGGAAACGTCCGTCGTGCGAGCCCTGCTGTCCGTCGCCGATCGAGACGGTATCGCGTCCTTCGCCCGCCGCCTGCAGGCGCTCGGGGTGGAGATCGTGGCCACCGACGGCACTCGCGAGGCCCTCGCGGCCGATGGCGTGGAGGTCGGCAGCGTCAGCGACCTGACCCAGGTCCCGCCGCTCGTCGGTGGGCAGGTCAAGACCTTCCATCCGGCGGTGTACGCCGGCATCCTGGCCCGCCGCGACGTGCCCGAGCAGCTTGCCGAACTCGAAGCGCAGGGCATCGGCACGATCGACATCGTGGCCGTCAACGTGAAGCCGTTCGCGCCGGCGGTCGGCGCTCGCCTGGTGGCCATCGACGAGGCCATCGAGATGATCGACGTCGGCGGCGCAGCCCTGCTGGGTGCCGCCGCCCGCAATGCCGCTGGCGTGACGGCCGTCTCGTCGCCGGACCAGTACGACCTGGTGACCGACGAGATCCGCGAGCGCGGGATGGTCAGCGCGGAGACCCGGGCCCGGCTGGCGGCCGAGGCGTTCAGCACGGTCGCCGCCTACCACGCCGAGATCGCGGCCTACCTCAATCAGATCACCGGCAACCAGTTCCCCCGGCGCCTGGCCCTGGTGCTGGAGAAGGTCGACGACCTGCGCTACGGCGAGAACCCGCACCAGCACGCGGCCTTCTACCGCGAGACGACGCACCGTAGCGGGACGCTCGCCGACGCGGCCCAGCTGCAGGGTGGCCGGCCGTCGTTCAACAACCTGCTCGACCTGGACGCCGCATACCGCATCGCGCGCGACTACACGTCGCCGACAGTCGCCATCGTCAAGCACACGGATCCGGTCGGTCTGGCCTCGCACGACGAGCTCGTCGAGGCCTACCGTCACGCCCTGGAGACCGATCCAGTGGCCTCGTTCGGTGGCATCGTCGCGGTCAACCGCGAGCTCGACGGCGCGACGGCCCGGGAGATCGCGGCCAACTCGTACGAGGCCGTCGTGGCCCCGTCGTTCAGCCCCGCGGCCATCGGCATGCTCCGGGCCAAGACCGGCCTGGAGATCCTGGCCGTGCCGCCCGACCCGACCGAGGGCATGCGCGACTACGGCATCGCCAACCTGGACTTCAAGCGCATCGCCGGCGGGCTACTGGTGGAGAGCCTGGATGACCTGGGGCTGGACCGCGGTCATCTTCAGGTCGTGACCCAACGTCGACCCACATTGGAAGAGCTGACCGACCTGCTGTTCGCGTGGCGCGCCGTCCGGCACGTGCGCTCCAATGCCATCGTCCTCGCGCGCAACGGGGCGACCGTGGGCATCGGCGCTGGCCAGGCGTCTCGCCAGGTGTCGGTGGAGATCGCCCTGCGCCGTGCCGGGGATCGTGCCCGAACGGCGGTCATGGCCTCGGACGCGTACTTCCCATTCCCGGACGGCATCGCCGCTGCCGCCAACGCCGGCATCACCGCGATCATCCAGCCCGGTGGCTCCATCCGCGACGAGATGGCCATCGAGGTCGCCGACCGCCACCACATGGCCATGGTGTTCACGGGGCGGCGCCACTTCCGGCACTAGGCGGCGGCCTCCGTCGGGGCAGCCCTGACGAATGGATACAATCCCATCATCGATGCATACAACGTTCGTTGGAGGTCCCGGTGGAACAACTCTTGGCGCTCGAGATGGTCCGGGTGACCGAGGCCGCGGCCATCGCCTCGGCCCGCTTCATGGGCCGCGGCGCCAGGGACGAGGCGGATGAGGCGGCCACCGAGGCGATGCGCCGGACGATGGATGAGATCGACTTCGCGGGTCGGATCGTCATCGGCGAGGGCGAGCGCGACGAGGCCCCGATGCTGTACATCGGCGAGCGCGTCGGCCGCACCGGCGCCGAGCGTGCGGACGTGCCGGCCGTCGACATCGCGGTCGATCCGCTGGAGGGCACCAACCTTGTCGCCCACGGCCAGCCAGGAGCCATCACGGTCCTCGCAGCGTCGGAGGCCGGCGGTCTGACGCATGCCCCGGACACGTACCTGGAGAAGCTGTGCGTCGGCCCGGGCGCGGCGGGCAAGGTGGATATCCGCGAGAGCCCGACGGAGAACCTCGGGCGCATCGCCGAGGCGCTCGGTCGCAAGGTGTCGGACATCACCGTGGTCATCCTGGAGCGGCCCCGTCACGACGACCTCATCGCCGAGGTCCGGGCGGCCGGAGCGCGCATCCAGCTCATCGGCGACGGCGACCTGTCGGCAGCCATCTCGTGCGCGGTGTCGGGCACCGGCGTCCACGCCGTGATGGGCATCGGCGGCGCCCCCGAGGGCGTGATCACGGCCGCCGCCCTGCGCTGCCTGGGCGGCGAGATCCAGGCGCGCTTCCGCTATCGAAGCGCGGAGGAGCGCGAACGCGGGGCGCGGATGGGCCACGGCGACGAGGACCGCGTGTACCGGACCGAGGACCTGGCGCCTGGCGAGGAGCTCGTGTTCGCGGCGACCGGCGTGACCGCGGGCGACCTGCTCGAGGGCGTGCGCTTCTTCGGCGGTGGCGCCCGAACCCACTCGCTGGTGATGGCCTACCAGACCAAGCAGGTGCGCTTCGTGGACACGGTCCACATGTTCGACCGGGATTCCCCGCCGCGCGTCCGCCTGTGATCGACGGGCCCCGGGCGCCCGACGCGACGGTCGACGCCTCCGAGGCCCGTGCCCTTGCGCTCGATGCCCACGACGAGCTCGCGTCCTTCCGGGAGCGCTTCCGGCTGCCGATCGATGCGACCGGACGGCCGCTGGCGTACCTCGCGGGCAACTCGCTGGGTGCCCAGCCGCTGGCCGCCCGTGACGCGGTCGTGGCCGTCCTGGAGCGTTGGGGCGATCGCGCCGTCGAGGGTTGGTTCGATGTCGACGGTGGCTGGCTGGACCTGGAACGCGGTTACGCCGAGGCCACGGCACGGATCGTCGGCGCGCGCCCGAGCGAGGTCACCACGGCCAACACGCTGAGCGTCAACCTGCACCTGTTGCTGGCCGCCCTCTATCGTCCGGCCGGGCGACGTCGGGCCATCCTCATCGAAGCGCCGACGTTCCCGTCCGATCGCTACGTCGTCGAGTCACAGATGCGCCACCACGGGCTGGATCCGGCCACGGACCTCATCGTGGTGCGGCCGCGCGAGGGTGAGGCGACGCTGCGCGCGTCCGATCTGGCAGGCGCCATCCATGACCAGCGGGATCGGCTGGCCGTGGCCCTCCTCGCCGGGGTGAACTACGCCACAGGCCAGGCCCTTGACGTCGCGGCCATCACGGGTGCGGTCCACGAGGCCGGCGGGATCGGGATCTGGGATCTCGCCCATGCGGCCGGCAACGTGGAGCTGGCCCTCCACGACGCCGACGTCGATGCCGCGGCGTGGTGCACATACAAGTATCTCAACGCCGGGCCAGGCGCCGTCGCCCAGCTGTTCGTCCACGAGCGCCACCTCGGCGCCGCCGGCGCGGGGGCCCTGCACGGTTGGTGGGGGCACGATCCGGCGACGCGGTTCCGGATGGCCGAGACGTTCGCCGCCGGACCGGGCGCGGACGGCTTCCGGATCTCCACCCCGCCGCTCCTGTCGCTGGTGCCCATCGGCGTGTCGCTGGCGATATTCGACGAGGTCGGGATGCCGGCTCTGCGTGCGCGATCCGTGGCGTTGACCGGGTACCTCGAGGGGCTGCTCGACGCGCTCGTCCCGGATGCCGAGCTGCTCACGCCGCGTGATCCGTCGGCCCGCGGTGCGCAGCTGTCCGTGCGGGTCGGCGCGGCCGCCGCCCGGCACGAGGCCCTGGCGCCGTTCGGCGTGGTCGGCGATGTGCGCGAGCCGGACATCATCCGCTTCGCGCCGGCGCCGCTCTCTACCTCGTACCACGATGTGTGGCGAGCGGCCACGGCCATGGCGGCCACCGTCGGCTGACCGCGTCGGCCGCTCACCAGGGTCGCGTGGTTGTATGCAATATCATGGATGATGGAGACAACCATTCCCCGGTAGCACGGTGTGTCCATGAAGCTCGAAGGGGCGATCGAGATCGCCGCATCGCCCGAGGCTGTCTGGCGTGTCCTTATCGATCCGATCGACCTGGCGGCCTGCGTCCCAGGCGTCGACGAGGTGCGCCAGCTCGATCCGCAGACGTTCGAGGGCGTCGTGCGCGCCTCCGTCGGGCCGATCGACGGGCGTTTCGAGTTCCGTGCCGTCCGAACGTCCGAGCGCTTCCCGGACGACCTCGTGGTCGACGTGGAGGGGACGGACTCGATGACGAGGAGTCGCGTCCTGACCCATGTCGAGGCCGCAGTCGTCGAGCACGAGCCAGGCCGCACGACGCTCACCTATCGGGCGACGGTCACGACGAAGGGCCGGCTGGCCATCATCGGTGACATGGTCCTCCGCGCGACGGCAGGCGTGATGATCGGGCAGGTGACCCGCTGCCTCCGCGGTCGACTGGAGGCCGCGGCGCCTGCGGGGCCGAAAGACCGGTGAGCGCCTACGACCTGATCGTCGTCGGCGGGGGCACCGCCGGCTGCGTGGTCGCGGCGAGGGCCAGTCAGGATCCGGCCTGTCGCGTGCTGCTGATCGAAGCGGGGCCTGATCCACAGCCGCTGCCCGGCGTGGTTGCCGACCCGAAGCGCCAACAGGAGTTGGTCCTCGAATCACCGTATGTTCGGATGTACGACGTGGACCGGGAGGACGGCTCGTCGTTCCCGCTCCTGTCGGGCCGGATCATGGGCGGTGGCTCATCGATCAACAACCTGGCTGTCGTGCGACCGATGGCCTGCGACTTCACCGCCTGGTCGGCCTTCGGTGGGGACGCGTGGTCGTACGATGCGCTGCTGCCGACCATGCGTGCGATCGAGGACGACCCAGACTTCGGCGATGACCCGATCCACGGTCGCGGTGGCCCGCTGCACCTGGAGCGCAGCTACCGGCTCGACGACGCGATGGACCCACCGGTCCGTGCACTGGTCGCAGCAGCGGCTGAGCTCGGCCTACCGCGCTGCGACGATCTCAACGTCCCGGAGCCGCTGGGGGTGTGCGCCTCGCCATACAACGTGCGCGAAGGCGTCCGCCAGTCGACGGCCGTCGCCTACCTCGGGCCGGCTCGCGATCGACCGAATCTGACGATCCTCGCCGACACGACTGTGACCCGGGTGCGGCTCGACGGCGGCCGGGCGACGGGCGTCGAGATCATCGACGACGCGGGCGGCGCCCGCAGCGTGCAGGCATCGCGGATCGTTCTGACCGCGGGGGTATTCCACTCGCCGCAGGTGCTCCTGCTGTCCGGCATCGGCCCGCGCGAGGAACTGGAGCGCCACGGCATCGACACCGTGGTGGAGCTCGACGGGGTCGGGCGTGACTACCAGGATCATGCCGTCGTCTACATCACGTTCCAGGGGACGACCGACCTGCGCGAGGACTACGTCATCCCCAAGGTGCGGCTCATCGCGCGGAGCTCCCCGGAAGCCCCGGACCCGGACCTCCATATCTTCATGCAGCCATCGATCCGGATGGAGGGCATGCCGCCACTGCTCCCGGTGTCGATCCGCCTGCTGGAGCATCGGTCGCGCGGTCGCGTGCGACTCGCGACGAGCGACCCGGCGGACCTGCCGATCGTCGAGCCCGGCCTGCTCGACCATCCCGGCGATCGGGCCGCGATGCTCGGCGGGTTCCGGCTCGTCGAGCAACTCGTGGCGCGACCCAGCCTGGCTGAGTTCTACGGCCCGCTGCTGTCGCCCGGCCCCGATGAAGACCCGATGGAGCACATCCGCTCCAGCTACATCAGCTACTACCACGGCGTGGGCACCTGTCGGATGGGCCCCGCCGCCGATCCAGGCGCCGTGGTCGGGCCGGACCTGCGGGTCCACGGGGTCGATGGCCTGTGGGTCGCGGACGCCTCCGTCCTGCCCACGGTCCCCCACGCCAACACGAACCTGGCCGCGATCCTCGTCGGCGAGATCGCGGCGCGGCAGCTCGCGGGCGCCTGACCATGGGCGCACTCGGGGGGATGCGCATCGGCATCGGTCTCCCGACGCGAGCGGATGCCATGACCCCCGATGGCCTGCTCGACTGGGCCGCGCGCGCCGATGCCGGGCCGTTCGCCAGCCTCGCCGTCCTCGACCGGGTGGTGTTCCCGGCCCACGAACCGCTGACCACGCTGGCCAGCGTCATCGGCGTGACGTCGCGGATCCGCCTGCTCGCGAGCATCGTGCTGGCCCCGACCCGGGAGACGACCCTGCTGACCCGTCAGGCGGCCTCCATCGACGCCCTCTCTGGCGGGCGACTCAGCGTCGGAGTCGGAGTGGGGATCCGACCCGATGACTATGCGGTCACCGGCACGACCTTCTCGGATCGCGGACGGCGCCTCGACGAGCAGCTCCCGATCCTCCGCCAGCTGTGGGCCGGCGACGCCCTCGACGCCGAGGCCGGCATCGGCCCGATCGGGGTGTCGCCAGCGCGGGGCGGCGGTCCGGAACTGCTGATCGGTGGGTACGTGCCGGCCGTCGCGCGGCGGATCGCGGCACTCGGAGATGGCTTCATGGCGCCCGGCGGCGGCGACCCGGCCCGGATGACCGAGCTGTGGGCCGCCATCGAAGCCGCATGGTCGGCGGGCGGTCGTGATGGGAAACCACGCTGGCTCGGGTCGAGCTACGTCGCCCTCGGCCCTTCGGCCGACGAGCAGGCGGCCGACTACATCCGCTCGGCCTATGCCTTCGACCCGGCGCTCGCGGAGCGACGGCTTCGCGGCATCCCGACAACGCCCGAAGGCCTCCGCGCGGTCTTCGAGCGACAGGCCGAGATGGGGGTCGACGAGTTCGTCCCCCGGCCGTGTGCGCCGGACCCGACGCTCATCGACCGCCTCGCGGACCTCGTCGCAGGCTTGGACTGATGCGCCGACCGACCTCCGGCACGCGATGGTTCCTTGGCTTGCTGGTCGTGGCCACGCTCCTCCAGGCGGCGACGGCCGTGGCCCGCCCGATGGCGTCGTATCGCGCACTCGAGATCGGCATGGCGCCGAGCTCGCTCGGGTTCGTGGCGGCAGCCTTCGCCGTGGCGCCGGTCATCCTCGCGCTGTCGATCGGCCGGCAGATCGACCGCTTTGGCGAGTTTCCGTTCCTGCTCGCTTCGACCATCGGCCTCGGCATCGCGTCGATGGCGATCGCCGTGATCGGCACGCCGGTCGCGCTCCTCCTGTGCATCGGGTTGCTCGGGCTCAGTCAGCTCATCTTCGTCGTCGCCGACCAGACCCTCGTCGGCAGCCGCAGCCCGGTGGCTGCGTACGATCACCGCTTCGGCAACCTGTCGTTCGTCGCATCACTCGGGCAGCTGATCGGACCAGCCGCGGCGGGCCTCATCGCCGGCGCAGGTTCGCCGGAGGGCACCCGCCAGGCGCTCTTCTTCGGTGGGTTCCTGGCGATCCTGGCCGTCCCGCTGATCGTCAGCCAGTGGCGGCATGACCCGGGCCCGGCGGTCGCCCCGCCGTCGATCGCTCCGGAGCGGCCGGCCGTCATGTCCATCCTCCGGATGCCCGGGATGGCGCCGGCCATGCTCGCCAGCATGACCGTGCTCGCGACGATGGACGTGCTCGTGGTCTACCTGCCGGCACTTGGCCAGGAACGCGGCCTGACGGTGGCCACTGTGGGCGCCCTGCTCGCGGTCCGGGCGGGCGCGTCGATGGTGTCGCGGCTGTTCCTGGGACAGCTCGTCACGATGCTCGGACGCGACCGGATGATGCTGGGCAGCCTCGTGATCGCCGCGGCCTCGGTGGTCGCGCTCGCCGTGGTGCCGTTGCCCGTGATGTTCCCGGTCATGGCCGTGGCCGGGATCACCCTCGGCGTCTGCCAGCCGCTCACGATGTCCTGGGTCGCCGCGCGCGCGACAGCCGGATCTCGCGGGACCGCGATGTCGCTGCGCCTGCTGGGCAATCGGGTCGGCCAGGTCGTCATCCCGATCGCCGCAGGCTCAGTGGCGGTGGCGACGGGGACGGCAGGGGTGCTTGCCGCGGCCGGCGTGGCGATCGCGATCAGCGCCGCAGTCGTGGCCAGCCAGCGGGGCCGCGCCTGAGGCTCAGCCCAGGCGCAGGTTCGGGATGACCTCCTTGCCGAAGACCTCGATGAACTCGGCTTGGTCGCGCCCCACGTTGTGCAGGTGGATCTCGTCAAAGCCCATGTCCACGTAGTGCTGGATGTGCTTCGTGTGGGCCTCGAGGTCGCTGGTCATAAGGACCCGGTTCTTGAAATGCTCCGGCCGGACCAGCTTTGCCATCGCCGCGAAGTCCTCGGGATTCTTGATGTCCTGCTTGGGGAATGCCATCCCGCCGTTGGGCCACTCGACCATGGCATTCTCGATGGCCTCCTCGTCGGTGCGCGCCCATGACACGTGGATCTGGAGCATCTTGGGTGACGAGGTGACGTCCTTGCCGGCCTCCCGGGCGCCTTCCTCGTACTTGTCCCAGAGCATCGCGATCTTCTCGTCGGCGGCGCCCACGGTGATGATCCCGTCGGCGAACTTGCCGGTCTTCTTCGCGTTGATCGGACCCGCCGTCGCCACGTAGACCGGCACGCGCTTGTCCTCCGGCGGGATGGTGTAGAGGCGAGCGCTCTCGAGCGTGAAATGCTCGCCCTTGTGCTTGACGGTCTTGCCCGTGAACAGCTTGTTGATGATCTCGATCGACTCGAACATCATGGCGCTTCGGATGCCGATCTCTGGCCACTCGCCGCCCACGACGTGCTCGTTGAGCGCCTCACCCGCACCGAGCCCGAGGTAAAAGCGCCCCGGGTACATCGCCCCGAGGGTCGCCGCGGCATGTGCGATGACGGCCGGGTGGTAGCGGAAGCCCGGGCAGGTCACCGCCGTCCCGAAGTTCAGCGACGTGCGCTGCCCGAGCGCTCCCATGAACGACCAGGCGAAGGCGCTCTGGCCCTGCTGCGGGGTCCACGGATGGAAGTGCTCGCTGACCATGAAGCCGGCCTCGAAGCCGGCCTCCTCGGCCTGGGCGCACCAATCGAGTAGCTCGGTCGGGTGGAACTGCTCGAGCATCGCTGCGTAGCCGATCGTGGTCATCGTCGTCCTCCGTGGTCGCTGGTCGAGCCGACGATGGCGGTCGTTCGGTCCGAGTGATTGTAGCCAATCATGCTTCGCTTGTATCCATGTCATCCATGTCCGGCCCGGGATCAGGAGGCCTCGAGCGCCGACGTGCGGTCCGGTCGAGCCGCTCGACGTCGCGCCGTCGGAGCAGATACCCGGCGTGGCCGCGCGTGGCCCGCAGGCGACCGGTCCTGATCGCCCGTCGAAGCCAGCCGGCCTCGCGTCGGACGAGGGTGGCCGCTTCAGCGACCGACAGCGGATCCCCCTGCTGGTAGAAGTCACTATGGTGGCCCAGATCGCTGTGGTAGACCGGTCCGGTGTCCACGGCGAACGTCGCGCGCCCCCCAGTCCCGGGCGCGGCGAAGCGGCCGTAGGTCAGCCGCTCGTCGTACGCGGTCCGACGCTTCGGGTCACTCAGGACCTCGTACGCCCGCGCGATCTTCTTGAACCGTCGTTCGAGACGAGGATCGCCGGCGTTGCCGTCGGGATGGGTCGCGCGGGCCAGCCGACGGTAGGCGGCCCGGATCTCGCGCTGGGTCGCGTCCGACTCGAGCTCGAGCGCGGCGTAGTGGCCGCTGCGGGTCGTCATCGCCCCCGTCAGGCGGACGGCAGGTCCGCGACGCTCGCGGCGATGTCGCGGTTGCGATGCGCGCCGAGCGGGTAGCCGGCGGGTCGATCCTGGTCGCACAGATCCATGGCGATCCGAGCATAGGCGATGGACGCGTCCTGGAGGTCCTTGACCTTGAACGACTTGCGTGCCGCATGGCTGGCGGACCGCGGTGCGTAGCTGATGGCCGGGATGCCCAGCTCGTTGAACGCGTTGGTATCGCGCCACATGCTGGTGACCGGGTCGCCGACGATCGCCGGGGGCGTGTCGAACACCTGGTCGTGGCAGCGACGGACGGTCTCGATGAGGCGCTCAGCCCCGGTCGCCTCGAAGCCGGGGCGATAGAGGAACAGCTCGACTGTCCCGACGACGCCGACCTCGGCGAGGACACCGCGGAGCTGGTCGCGAAGATCCATCGGATTGGCGCCGGGCAGGATCCGGGTGTCCACGTAGAAGGAGCACAGCTGTGGGGCGCTGGTCAGGCTGAACGGATAGCCGGAACGGATCGCGTTGATGCTGGCCTTGGGCACGATGGTCCCGTTCTCACCGCGGAACGTGTTGGCCTGCTGATATGCGTACGCCCAACGCTCGAATGCCTCGATCACCGCGGCGGTCCGAACGATCGCGTTCGGTGCGTCGGCCATCCCGGTGGGGCGCGGCAGGTACGGCGTGTAGTAGCGCGGCGTGTCGGTCTGGACGGTGACCTTGAAGTGGGCCTTGCCGGGCTCGATCCCGGCGATACCGAAGCCGGTTCCCTCGGCGATGAGCGCGTAGTCGGCGACCACACCGTGGGTGACCATGAACCTGGCGCCGAGATCCTTGCTCAGGTAGGCGGGACCCTGCCACTCCTCGATCGGCTCGCGCGAGATCTCGCCCGCGACCGCGCTGACCACGAGGTCGCCCTTGAGTGGGTAGCCGGCCTCGAGGATGGCCTTGGCGGCCACGAGGAACGCCGCCATCGGACCCTTGTCGTTGACCACGCCGTCGCCGAAGATCTCGTCGCCCTCCACCCACGCCGAGTGATAGAGCGGGTCCAGCGGGTCGAGCGCCGACCAGACCGCGTCGGGGCGGAGGGTCGTGTCCAGGTGGGCGTTGTAGATGAGGCTGTAGCCGCCACCCGTGCCGTCGAGCCGCGCAGCCACGTTGAAGCGGTCCTCGGTCAGGGCGTACTTCTGCGGGCGGAACCCGTTCGTGGTCAGCCAGTCGTAGACGAACTGTCCGGCGGCGCCCTCGGATCCGGTCGGGCTGTCGATGTTGCCGAGCGCCAAGGCGAGTTCGACGACCTCGTCGCGATCGATCCGGGCTACGACGTCGTTGGGAGTCATCTGGACACCTCGCTCACTGGGCTGGACTGGGACGTGCCGTCTCGACGACACGCGGATCAGGGACGCCGAACCGCGCCGCCAGGGACGCGGTGAACAGGATGGCCGCGGCGACGACGATGGCCGTCTGGGCGTTGGCGACATCCATGATGATGGCCAGCAGGACCGGCCCGATGAGCGCACCGAGGTCGGCTGAGAAGCGGTACGTGGACAGCACCTTCGTACGGTCGGCGGCGGGTACCACCTCGGACAGCAGGGCCGTCTGCGAGCTCGTGAAGAAGTCGCCGAAGCCGATCAGGGCGGCCGCGGCGAGGAAGGTCAATAGATCGCCGGTCAGCAGGAAGACGAGATCGCCGACCGCGATCGCCGCCAGACCGGCCGTGATCACCCGACGCCGCCCGAGTCGGTCCCCAAGCATGCCGCCGGGCGTCGCCACCAGCAGGCCGGTCACCGACATCAGGGCGATCGCCGTGGCGATCGAGACGCCGCCGAGACCCAGCGACGTGGCGGCGTAGAGCGGAAGGATCGTGTTCCGGAAGCCGTGCCGATGGATCATGTTCGCCACGACCCCGAAGTTCGTGATCGCCACGGCCTGACGGCGGTCGCGACCGTACAGGATCCGCGAGGCGTCGGCGGTGCCACGGCCGCTGCCGGTCGCGCTGCCGAGGTGCAGACGCAGCAGCAACGGCAGCAGGATCGCGGCGGCGATCACGGCCAGGACGGCCGTGACGGCGAAGGTCGCTCGCCAGCCGAAGGCGAGCCCGACCAGGCCGCCGACCAACGGATACAGGGCGATCCCGGTGTTGTTGGCCACGTGGAACAAGCTCATCACCTTGCCGCGATTCGCCGGTGTCGCGGTGGCACTCAGCGCCGAGAGGATGACGGTGGCCAGGATGCCGACCGACAGCCCGCCACCGATGCGCGCAGCGATGAGGACCTCGACCGATCCCGCGAACAGGCCGACCACTGAGGCCGCCAGCAGCACGATGAAGGCGATCAAGCTGAGCCGCCGGGGGCCGACCCGATCGGCCAGGAAGCCTGCGGGGAGGTCCACAGCGAGTCGCGCCAGCCCGTACGAACCGACGATGACGCCGGCGGTGGAGATGCTCACCCCGAAGTCGTCGCGGATGGCGGGCAGCAGCGGCGTGAGGATATTGGTCGCCGCGATGACCAGGAAGATCGAGCCGGCGAGGAGCAGCGACTCCCGGGGGATGCCGGGTGCTGCGTCGGTCGACGACCCGATCGACGGCGCCGCCGCCTCGGGTGTGCTCACGCGGGCGCGTCCTCGAGCGTCGTCGAGCGCAGGACCGCGAGCACGCGCGCGGGCGTGACCCCGGAAGGGTCGAGCGCGAGGCTGCGCTCGGACGAGATCGTCCGCAGCACGAGCTTGCGTACCTGGCGGGCATCCATCGCAACATCGACGCAGGCGGTGGCCAGGGCGTCGAGGTCGGCATCGGCGCTCGGGTCCGACCCGGTCACCTCGCGCAGGGTGTCCGCGAGGATCGTCCGGATCGCCTCGGCACCAGGCAGCCCGACCTCCTCGATGAGGTCCGCCCGCGACAGGAACGCCGCGTCCACCCCCGGCCGGTAGTTCGTCGTGGCCACGAACGTGACGTTGGGCCACGCCCGCGCCACGCGGTCGACGCCGGCGAGGACTGCGTCGGTCGCCCGATGGACGTCCACCGGATTGGTCTCCAGCGACGCACGCGAACGACTCACGGCCAGCGCCTCGACCTCGTCGAGCAGCACGACCGTCGGGTGCCCGCGCCGCGCGAGATCGGGGAGTGTCCGCTCGAACAGCCGCGCGACCGCGCGCTGGCTCTCCCCGAGCAGCTGACTCGGGAACACGTGTGGGTCGATGTCGACGAAGATCAGCGGCTGGCCCAGGGTCCGTGCCGCCTGATCGGCCAGGCCACCGGCCAGCGTCGTCTTGCCGGTCCCCGGCGGGCCGGACAGCACGACCAGCCCGTGGATGGGCAAGCCCACCGTGCTCAGGCCGGCGCGGTGCCGGAGCGAGAACAGCAGGTAGTTGAGCAGCCGGTCCTTGAGCGAGGCCGGCACGATGATCCGGTCCCAGCGGTCCTGCCAGCCCTCGTCCGGCAACTCGGTGATGCCGGCGATGCCCTCGACGCCGGGTGGGACGGTGATGATAGGCACCGGCTATCCCTCCGGCCTGCCTTCGAGGTGGTCCGGCCAGACGACTCCGGAAAGGTCGGGCGCGTCGAGCGTCGGCAGCTCCTCGAACAGGTTCATCGGGTCCAGCAGGATCCGCATCATGTCGTACAGCGCGTCGAAGTTGTGGACGCGCACGAGCCGGGCGGTGCGCTCGCTGCTGTCGTTGAAGTGCTGATGCCACTGCCAGTGATCGACGACGATCAGGTCGCCCGCCTCCCACGCATGGCTGACCCCGTCGATCTCGCTGTGGCCATTGCCCGAGATGACGTACAGCCAGGCCTCGCCGCCGTGACGGTGGCGCGACTGGTAGAGCCCAGGGGCCAGCTCGTGCATCACGGCCGAGAGACCAGCCGTGTGGTAGCCGATCGACTTGTCGACCATGAACAGGCTCCGGGCGCCGCGCTTGGTGATCAGGCCGCGGACGTCCTCGAAGCGGGTGATCAGGCGCGCGCTCGACGAACCTTCCGACTGGCGCGCCAGCCGCTGGGTCCGGCGCGCGTACGGATCGTCGCCGGTCAGCGCGGCGACCTGTTCCGGGCGGGGAGGAAGTTCGGCCACCGGCGTGTCGCCGCCGTCCTCGAGCAGGGCCACGCCGAACTGCTCGAGCATCGGCTGGACGCTCCAGGTGTGGAAGACCGCCGGCTTGTCGCCGGTGTTGCCGTGACGATGCCACGCCCAGCTCGGGAGGTGGATGGTGTCCCACGGCTTCCACTCGACGCGCTGGCCGTCGATCTCCGACCAGCCGGATCCCGACTCGACGAACATGATCGCGTCCCAGGAGTGGCGGTGGATAGTCGTCGTCACACCCGGATCGATCTCGTGCAGCGTCGCATCCAGGTTCTTGGTCGGGCGATCGCCGTCCCAGCCCGCGTAGACGCCGCGCCGCGTTCGCCGAGCCGGCGACTCCACGAGCGTGACGTCACGGCGCTTGATGATCTTCTTGTGGTAGCCACGCCACTCTTCCAGGAGTGACTCACGCCGCTTCTTCTGGATCTCGTAGTGGGTGACCTGCGTGGAGGTCGTCGTCTTCACCGGTCAGCTCCTGTGATCGAACGGTTGCGTCGGCGTCGCGGGTGGGGGGACCCGCGACGCCGACATGACGGTATGCGGCGTCAGACGGCCACGGGGGTCGGCTCGCTCACGCGAGGCAGGACGTCGCGAGCCAGGATCTCGATCTGCTCAAGCCAGTCCGGGAAGCGCATCCGGAAGTCGAAGATGAGCAGGTCGGCGCCGATCTCCTGGTAGCGCTGGATGCCGCGAACGATGTCGTCCGGCGAGCCGGCGAGGATCGACCCGTCCAACTCCTCGATCGTGCTGAACTCGCCGCTTTCCGGCTTGAGCCAGAACTTCTGGGCATTGGCGTTCTTGATCAGACCAGGAACGTTCATTCGCCCTGTCGCTGCCTCGAACGAGGTGTCGATGCTGGTCACCGGCACAGCACCGGTCATGATCATGGGCTTGCCCTGCTCGGCGGTCATCTCGCGGATCTTGGCCACGCGCGCCTCATAGGTCGGGAAGGTGATGCGGCCGGGCAGCCAGCCCTCGCAGAAGTCGACGGCGAGGCGCGCGGACGCCGGCGTCGCGCCGCCCCACCAGACCGGGACCGGGTGCAGGGGCTGAGGCTTGAGATCGACATCGTCGAAGTCATACAGCTCGCTATGCCATTCGACGGACTCGCCCGTCCACAGCTTGCGGGCGATGAGCGTCTGCTCCTTCATCAGCTCCGGACGCTTGAGGTCACCTTGGTTGATGACATCGAACTCGTGCTGGAAGTTGCCGGCGCCGATGCCGAGGTCGAACCGCCGGCGCGTGATCCACGACATGGACGCGACGCTGTAGGCCATGTTGATGGGATGTCGGAACGGGATGATGGTCGCTGCGCCAAGGCCGATCCGCTCGGTCACGCCGGCGAGATAGGTCAGAGCCACGAAGGGCTCGATGAAGGTCCGGTCCGTGCCCTCCATCCCGTGCGGGTGAAAGACGAGGTGGTCGCGGACCCACAGGGAGTCGAAGCCGAGCCGGTCGGCCAGCCTGGCGCCCTCGATCAACAGATCCTGGTCCGCCTCGACACCGAAGTGGGGCACGAGCAGGCCGAAACGGGTCATGGAACACTCCTCTTGGTGGTCGTCATGCAGGGCGAGCCTGGCGGCCCCAACCGGGCGCGCCCACGACGGCGCCATCTCGATACACCTCGCGGCCCCGGACGAGGGTCGAGGTGACCGCCCCCCGGACTCGCTGCGCCGCGTACGGGGTGTGGCCGATCTTGCTCAGGACATCCTCGTCCCGGATCTCGAATTCCCGCGCCAGGTCGACGATCGCTATATCCGCGTGCGCGCCGACCTCCAGACGTCCCTTGTCGGCGAGGCCGAAGGTTCGCGCCGGTGCCGCCGCGATGAGCTCCACGACCCGCTCCAGGCTGATCAGCCCGCGCGCGGCGGCATCCAGGAAGAGCGGCACGTAGAACTGGGCGGATGGCGTGCCCGTCTGGGCCTTCCAGCCGTCCGTCCAGCCGGGCTCCTTTTCTTCGCGGGTGTGGGGAGCGTGATCCGTCGAGATGAGGTCGATGGTCCCGTCGCGAAGCGCCGCCCAGAGGGGCCCGACGTTCTTCTCCGGCACCCAGTAGGAGAGGGCGTAGGAGCCCAGCCGCTCGATGTTGGCCCAATCGTTGCCCAGGAACAGGGCCCACGGATTGAGTTCGGCGGAGACGGCCTGCCCGGCGGCCTTGGCCGCCCGGAGCTGGTCCACCACTCCCTCGGTCTGGGTGTGGAGCAGGTGCAGGCGGGTACCGGTCGCCTTCTGAAGCCGGAGCAGGAGCGCCACGGCCGTATCCCAGATGATCCCGTCGTAAGCGGCATAGGCCTTGGCGTAGGCTTGGGCGTCGCGCTCACCGCGCTCCCAGAATCCTTCCTCGATGTGAGCCATGAGGGCTTGATCATGGGGATGGACCATGAGCGGCAGCCCGGTCTCGGCCACCGTCTCGAAGATCTCCAGGAGCTTGCCATGGTCGTGCACGCCGATCCCCGGCATGTGCGGGTATGAGCGCCCGGTGTCAACGACCATGAACACCTTGAATGCCGCGATACCGCGCGTCGCAAGGCCCGCGATCTCGTCCGGCACCGTGCCCGCGGCGTTGATGTTCCAGTCGATGATGGCTTTCTGCTCGTACAGGGCGAGCATCGCGTCCAGGTTTTCCAGCGTGTTGGGCGGCGGCGAGACGTTGGGCATCGCGAACGACGTCGTGACCCCGCCGGCGGCGCTCGCCGACGTCGCGCTGATGATGTCTTCCTTGTGGGTGTAGCCGGGTTCGCGGTGATGCGAATGGACGTCGACGGCGCCCGGGATCACGTGCTGGCCCGTCGCGTCGATGACGCGCGCGCCATCTGAGCCCGTGCCCGGCTCGACGATGGCCGAGATGCGTTCGCCGTCGATGACGAGGTCCGCCGGGCGCGTGCCCTCGGGTGTCACGACGGTCCCGCCTCGGATGACGACGTCGCTCACGAGCGACCCAGGTAGGTGACCGTGGCGTCGGCAGCGGCCTCGTGGACATGGACGTCACCGGCCACCAGGTGGGTGCTGAACCACTCGGCGATCAGTGGCGCAACGATGTCCCGGTACTGGGCGTACGCCCCGTAATGGGTCGTCCCCGTTTGGACAACGAGGCGCTTGGGCCCGCCGGCCGCCTCGTACAGGTCGTAGGTGTGGTCCTCGGGCGTCGTCGCGTCGTGCTCGACGCAGATGAACATCGCCGCGCGCGGCGCGATGTTCGCCACGACCTCGATGGGTCGGTACTCGAAGATCGCCTCGGCGCTGGCGAGCGCCACCTGCGAGGGGACCCGCTGGTCGACGTCGGCCTTGATGGTCGTCGTCTTGCGCTCCGGTGTCGGGACCATGATCCCGTCGCGCGGCGCGACGAGTTCGCCGACGCCCGTCCGCACGCGCTTGAGGCGATCGAGGCGGAGGCGCTCCAGGAACTCCAGCCATTCGTGCTCGCGGCGCATCCGGTGCAGCCAGTCGCGGCCATCGGCGATCGGCACCTGGCTGACCACGACCTTGAAACGTTCGTCGAGGCCGGCGGCCATGATCGCGTTGCCGCCACCCGTGCCGCCAGAGCCGAATGCGCCAAGGCGCCTCGGATCGATGTCATCGCGCGTCTCGAGGTAGGTCGCCGCGCTGCGGTAGTCCTCGACCTGGGTCCGCGGATCGAGATACGTCGCGTCGCCCTCGGAATCGCCGAAGCCGCGGTAGTCGAAGACCAGCACGGCGATGCCGGCAGCCAGCAAGGCGTCGTGGTACGGCTGGTACAGCTTTGCGTCCCGCAGGCCGAGCCAGCCGGGTCCCTGGACGACGGCTGCCACCGGGGCGTCGGCGCTGGCGCCGTCGGGCAGGGCAAGCGTGCCGGCCAGAGCCGCACCGTGGCTGTAGAACCGAACCTGCTCGATGCCCATCAATCCTCGCTCATGCGACGGTGGCGTCTGGCGGGCGGCGTCGCCGCAGCGCCCAGGACGAACACGAGATTGGAGACAATGTAGCCAATACAGTTGAGTTTGTCCACATCTTGGTACGGCATCACCCCGCCGCTCCATAGATGAACCGGGCGGGATCGCGCGCGTACTCGGCGTAGTCGCCGGGGACCGTGACACCGGGGATGTCGGGCACCCAGTCGTCGCGCAGGATCTGGTCTGGATCGCCGTACTGTGCGGCCAGGTCGCGGACGTCAGGGTCGTCATACGCAGACAGACGGCCACCCTCGATGATCGGGATGTCTCCGGTCGCGCTCTGGACGACGAGCGTCGCCGACATCAGGTGGACGTGGAGGTGGCCGTAGAGCAGGCCTCGTTGCCCTGCCCAGACCTCCTCGGAGGAGCGCCAGCGCGTCCCCAGGCCGCAGTGGATGATGCCGGCCCGACGCCGCTCCCACTCGAAGCCGCCCGACGACAGCGAGCGGATGTCGGAAGGCCGGACGATCTTGGGATTCGTCCCGATGGCGATCTCCCAGATCCAGAAGAGGCCGGGCTCCGGGAAGCATGGGTACTGTGTGTCCTTCGACTCGGCCTCGAGGTCGCGCCATGCCGCTCCGTAGGCGCCGCCGCCGCGGATACCCGTCATGCGACCACGCTCGACATCGACCTCGATGCGCGGGAAGGGCCGGCTGAAGTGGTTCAGGGTGCCGGCGATGACCCCCTTGGTGTCGTCGTCCGGCCCGATCGGCGTCGGCGGGTGGGCCATCAGGTGGCCCCACTTCGGACTGAGGCCGTAGTCGTGTCGGGTCGTGTCCCGGAACGGCGCGTCGAGGATCGTCAGCGACAGGTCCGTGCCCTCGGGGTCCGTGAGAAGCAACCGGGCACCGGTGTTGTCGGTGATGCGCGACCAGGTGCGCTCGTTGATCCGACGATGCAGGTCGCGCGGGAAGAGGTTGGGTCCCGCCGCGAAGTGATCCTTGACCACCCACGGGAAGCCCTCGTAGCGATGCTCGACCTTGGGGATGGCACCGCCCTTGCCGTGGATCAGCAGGTCGTAGCCACGGGTCCGGGCGAGGTCCTCGATCCACGGGGTGCCTTCCCAACGGCGGGGCTCTTCCACCCATGGACGCCGACGCATCGCGACGCGGATCTCGTCCAGGTCGTCGAACTCCCGGTCGTCCTCGACCTGGGCGACCACGATGTCGACACGGGCACCCATCTCGCGCAGCGCACGTGCGATGGCGTGGGTCAAGTCCGGGTCCGTCTGGCTGTCGACGCCGATGAGGACGCGCTCGCCCGGTTTCGTGGCACCGTAGCCGATGAAACCAGCCGCCGTGCGACGGACCTCGTCCTGGGTGACGATCCGCCGTGCTACCGACAACAGATCGGTGAGTTCGACGACTCGACCGACACCGCCGGCCGGGCCTGGTTCGCCACGGACGTTCTCGTCCGCCGTCGCTGTCCCACACACGTCGTCGGCCCTCGCTTCTTGCTACGCGCCATGGTCCGCACGACGGTCCGTGGCGGGAACACGACCGCCCCCGGAGCCAGGCTCCGAGGGCGGTTCGTGAGGAGGAGTGGATTACTCGGTGGGGATGCCGTTGGCCTCGTAGAAGCCGGAGGCGATGAGGCCCTCGAGGACGCTCCGATCGAACGCCTCGGTGACCGGGACCTCGAGCATGTCGGGGTTCACGGACGCAAGGACCTGCTTCGGGTTCTCGAAGGCGTCATCCGACCAGGTCATCGGACGGTTGCCGATCCCCTGGAACTCGAGGATCAGGGCCTTCGCGTCGGCGACCTCGCCCTGGATGAACTCCGCGTAGTACTCGGCCGCCTTGTCGGCGTCCGTCCACATCATGTTCTGCGCCTCGAGGACCGAGGCGGCGACGACCGTCGCGGTGTTCGGATTGGCCGCGAGCCACTCTTCGGTAACGCCCATGCCGGAGCGGCCCCAGGGCAGCTTGGCTTCCTTCAGGTTGACGAGGAAGTTGAAGCCGAGTCCGGCCATCTCCTCGTGACGCGCGGCATCGACCGGCGCCGCGGCACAGGCACCACCCTGGAGGGCCGCGATGCGGGCGCTCTGCCCGCCGACCTCCGTGATGACGACGTCCTCAGGCGTCAGCTCGAGCGCCTTGAGCGACAGGATGACCGCTCCGTGGGACGTGCCGCCATAGGTGGACACGGCGACGCACTTGCCTTTCAGCCCCGCGGCATCGGTGACGTCGGCGGTCGACACGAGCTCGTCGGTCAGGATCACGGCGTTGACCGCGAGGGCCACGACCGGGACGTCGGTGAGCTGGGAGGTGATGAAGGCTGAGGTCCCGCCGAAGCCCACGTCGAGCTGGCCGGCCTGGAGCGCCTGCATGACCTTGCCGTCGCCCTCGAACACGGTGATCTGGACAGTCAGTCCGTTCTTCTCATAGATGCCCGCCATGTAGGCGAGCTGCGCGGCGAACTGGCTGGTCTCGGTGACGCTCATACCGATCTTGATGTCGGTCTTCTCCGGCGTGGGCAGCGCGCCCGGCGCCATCGACTCGACCGGCGCGGTGCTTTCCCCCGGCGTCGACGGATCGGGAGCCGTCGTGGCCCCGCCTCCGGAACAGGCAGCGGCCAGGACCGCAGCCGATGCGAGCAGTGCGAGAATCCGCGTGCGCTTCGCCATAGTCGTGTCATCCTCCTCGATCCAGCGCCGGCAACGGGTCGCCCCGAAGCGCGCTGAGTCGGGAATGTAGTCGAAACGTTTGACATTGTCTACATTCCGACGACAAACTGCGCCATCGCCGGTCGCCAACCGGTCCCCTACCCCACTCGCCGGGGCCGTCCACCAGCAGCGAGGTCCGACTTGAGCGTCGCGATCCAGAGCCAGCCCCTGCGACCCCAGAAGTCGCGCTTCGGGCGCCTGCTCGATAACGAGCGCCTGCTCTACGGGGCGGCCGGCGTGATCGTCTTCCTCGCGCTCTGGGAATTCGGCAGCCGGAGTGAATTCATCGATCGATCGTTCTTCGGTCGGCCCACCGGGATCATCGAGGCGGGCATCGCCGAGGTCCAGACCGAACGGTTCTGGGGCGACCTGTTCGCGAGCTTCTCCGAGTTCGCCATCGGCTACCTGTTGGCGATCGTCCTGGGGATCCCCATCGGCCTCGCGGCTGGACGCTTCCGCCGCCTCCAATTCGCCCTGGACCCTTGGCTGAACTTCTTCAACTCGCTGCCACGCATCGCGCTGCTGCCCGTGCTGGTCATCATGTTCGGCGTCTTCGGGCCGGGATCCAAGATCGCGGTCGTCTTCCTGGGCGCCTTCTTTTCGATCGTCATCCCGACGATGCAGGGCGTGCGAACGACGGACCGCCGGTACCTCGATGTCGCCCGCAGTTTCAACGCGTCAGAGTGGCTCCTCTTCCGATCGGTGGTCATCCCGTCGACCGTGCCGTTCATCATCACGGGTCTGCGACTGGGCATCGCGCGTGCCCTCATCGGCGTCGTCACCGCGGAGCTCTACACCCAGACCGAGGGCATCGGCGTCCTCATCCGTCGTGCCACTGAATTGCGCCAGGGCGACCGGGCGCTGTTCGGGGTGCTCCTGTTCACCATCTCCGGGATCATCGGAGTCGAAGCAATCCGTCGTGTCGAAGCGCGCTTTCAGAAGTGGCGCCCGCAGACGTCCCTGGAGCGGAGGTAATCGCGATGCAGCAAGGCTTGGCACTCCAGGCACGGGATGTCCGGATGGAGTACGTCGATCAGCAGTCCGGTGACCGCCTGCTGGCGGTCGATCGGGTGGACCTGGATATCGAAGAAGGACAGTTCGTCAGCATCGTCGGTCCATCGGGCTGTGGGAAGTCGACCTTCCTTAAGATCGTGAACGGCTTGTTCCCGGCGACGGAGGGCACGATCGAGATCGCGACGCCCGCCGAGGGCTCCGCGCACGCGATGGTCTTCCAGGACTCGTCGCTCTTCCCGTGGTACACCATCATCGACAACGTCGCCTATGGCCTGGTCTGCCAGGGCGTGCCCAAGAAGGAGGCCCAGGCCCGAGCCCAGCCGCTGATCGACCTGGTGAGCCTGAGTGGCTTCGAGCGCAAGTTCCCGTACCAGCTCTCGGGCGGCATGCAGCAGCGAGCCAACCTCGCTCGCGCCCTGACGGTGGATCCCGAGATCCTGCTGATGGATGAGCCGTTCGCCGCACTCGATGCGCAGACCCGTGAGCTGATGCAGGCCGAGCTGCTGCGCATCTGGAACGAGGCCCACAAGACGGTCCTGTTCATCACCCATCAGATCGACGAGGCCATCTACCTGTCCGACCGGGTCCTCGTCATGAGCGCTCGGCCCGGAAGGATCCTCGCGGACATCGCGATCGACCTGCCCCGGCCGCGACAACTCGAGATCAAGCGCACGCCGGCGTTCATCACCTATGCGGACCAGATCTGGGGGATGATCTCGTCCGAGCTCAAGCCCCACATCCACGATGTGGCGAAGACGACCGGGACGGTCGCGTGACGGCATCCTCCCCCGGTATCGCCCGCTCGCGACGGCAGCATCCGGACGGGTCGCGCCGGCTGCGTTTCCCATCGATCCCGGAACGGGTCAGGTACGGTCTGATCGGCTTCGTGGTCGTCCTGCCTTTGTGGGAGGCCGTGGTCCAGTTCCGCTTGGTCAAGCGCGTCACGCTGAGTTCGCCTTCGCTGATCCTCGAGGCGGCGTGGGAAGACCTCCTGGTCAACGGCACGCTCTGGCCGCATCTCTTCCAGTCCTCGCAGCAGTTCGTCCTGGGCCTTGGCCTGGCGCTCATCACCGGCGTCCCGCTCGGCCTCGCGCTGGGCCTGTTCCGCCGCCTCAACTACTTCCTGGACCCATGGCTGTCCGCGATCTACGCCACACCGACGATCGCCCTCGTGCCGCTCATCGTGCTGGTGCTTGGCCTCGGCCTGGAATCGAAGATCTTCATCGTCTGGCTGGAGGCGATCTTCGTCATCGTGGTGACGACGATGGTCGGCGTCCGCGCCGCCGAGGCACGCTATCTAGACCTGGCCATGAGCTTCCGGGCATCGCGCTGGCTGACATTCACCTCGGTCATCTTGCCGAGCAGCTTCCCGTACATCCTGACCGCCCTGCGCCTCGGAACGACCCGCGCGCTCGTGGGGGTCGTCGTCGCGGAGTTCTTCGCCGCGAACAAGGGCCTGGGCTTCTTCATCAACTTTAGCGGCACGACGCTGCGGACCGATCGGGTCATGCTCGGCGTGATCATCCTCGGACTGCTGGGCGTGGTGATGGGCGAGGGCATCCGACGGATCGAGCGACGCTTCGAGAAGTGGCGCCCCGACTTCAACTGAACGGGGCGACGCCAAGCACCTGACGCGGGATTCGAGCCGCGCGAGCGAGCTCAGCCCGGCCGGCGGTGATCGGCGCGCTCGCGCTCAGCCTGGGCGGCGGCGATCGGCGCGCTCGCGCGCTTCAGCCTCCTTGATGTAGCGCCGGATGAGCAGCGCCACGCGGCGATAGTGGCCACTCAGGTGCGCCACGGCGCGGTCAGCGTCGCCGACCCGGACGGCCTCGAAGAAGTGTTCATGGATGGAGCTCGAGTGCTGGATCGTCGCCCAGCGCAGGACGCGCGCGACCTCCTGTCGCAGGCGCAGGATCAGGCCGACGAGCCGGGGCCGGCCCGTGACCGAGTACAGGCGGATGTAGAAGCGCTCCCGTGAGGCCAGCTGCTCATCGGACGTGGCCGCGCTCTGCATCACCTGGAACAATTGCTCGAGATCCTCGAGATCCTCGTCGGTCAGGAGCGGCAGCGCCAGTCGGACCGCCTCGCTCTCGAGCAGGATCCGCAGGTCGTAGACCTCTTCGACGTCGTCGGCGTCGAGCGCGGTGACGGTGAAACCCCGGTGCGGCTCCGAGGTGACCAGGCCCTCGTACTCAAGCGCGCGAAGCGCCTCCCGGACGGGGATCCGGCTGGTGCCGAAGACATCCGCGAGTTCTTCCTGGCGCAGGCGGGCGCCCGGACCCAGGACACCCGACAGGATCGCCCTGCGGACCGCGGCCAGGACGAGCTCCTGCGCCGTGACGTTCTCCTCGCCGGCGGCCGCGATGATCTCGGCCAGTTTCTCGTTCTGCTCGACGCGCGCGAGTCGTTCGACCTCCACCTGCCTCACCCTTCCCATCCAGCTGGTGCGTGGACCACGCTGCCGTCCACCATGGTCGCATGGACGGTCACGCCTGCGAGGTCCCGTTCCGCACCGAAGGGATCGCCGTCGAGGACGATCAGGTCGGCTCGCGCTCCGATCGCGATGCGCCCGAGGCGATCGTCGCCCGCCACGTCGGCCGGCGTCGTCGTGTAGGCGCGCCAGGCTTCGGCGATCGAGAGGACCTGCGGGTCGCCGGAGGGCGAGCCGTCACGACTCCGCTCGACGGCCAGACGGATGCCGCCGAGGGGATCGAACGGCGCGCACGGGAAGTCGCTGTTGAACTGGATGGGCAGGCCGATCGCGGCAGCGGTCCGCAGCGGCATCATCGATCCGACTCGCTCGGGTTCGAAGGCATCCGCCCACTCACGTCGATAGGCATCGAGGAAGGCGGGCTGGACGGACCAGACCAGGCCGAGGTCCCGCATCCGGGCGAGACGCGGGGCATCCATGTCGAGGTACGCGTGCTCGACCCGGTGGGGCCCGGCGATCGCCGGACCGGCCCGCTCGAACGCATCGAGCGCGAGGTCGACGGCTCGTGGTCCCACCGCATGGACCGCGACCTGGAGCCCCTGCGTGTTCGCCCTCGCGACGAGATCGTCGAGCGAGGCAGACTCGATGCGCAGCAGGCCACGATTGTCCGGATCGCCCTTGTACGGCGTCTCCACCGCCGCGTTGCGGAAGATGCAGAAGCCATCGACGCTGACCTTCACGCCGAGCACCTTGAACCAGTCGTCCCCAAGACCGCGGCGGATGCCAAGGCGCTCGAGCCAGTCCAGCGAGAGCGGCGACTCGTGCACACGGTAGAACAGCCGAACACGCACACCGAGGTCACCAGCCGCGCGGAGGACGGCGTGGTCATCCGCCTCCTCCGGGAGGCGGATGATCTCGTGGATGGTGGCGATGCCGACCGCATGGAGGTCCCGGTAGGCCGCGCGCAGTGCGGCCTGCCGATCGGCGGCCGATGGCGCGGGTACGACCGTCTCGCGGTGGGATTGATCGAGGCGGAGCTTGGCGGTCTCGTGCAGGACGCCGGTCGGTTCGCCGGCCTCGTCGCGCTCGATGCGCCCACCGGCAGGGTCGGGTGTGTCCCGGTCGATGCCGGCCGCCGCGAGGGCGCGGGTGTTGGCCGCGACGACATGCTTGCCGATCCCGCGCAGCACCACGGGATGGGCGGGCGAGGCCCTGTCGAGTTCGTGTCGATCCGGCAGGCGACCGTCCGCAAGACGGCTCGCCGACAGCGAATCGCCCTGGATCCAGTCCCCATCCGCGCTCGTCGACGCGCGAGCGGCCACGTGCCCGAGCAGGTCATCGATCCCGGCGGGCGCCAGGCTCTCGAAGTCGAGGAACGAGTAGCGCAGGACAGCGCCACGGTGGAAGTGCGTGTGGCTATCGATGAACGCCGGGGTGACGGTGCGGCCCTGCACATCGAGGACCCTCGTCGTCGCGCCGACGCCGGCCCGCAGTTCCGCCCATGGACCCAGCGCCACGATGGCGCCGTCCCGGATCCCGACGGCGTCGCCAGGCAGGGCCGCAGCGGGGTCGCTGTGGATGCGCGCTCCGCGCACGACAGTCTCGAATCGGTCGCCGTCTGCTGCAGGTGGCACCGCTAGAATGTATGCATGATGGCCCAGATTGTCCAGCACTCCGGCGGTCGATGAATCCAGCGCAGGCTCCCCACAGCCGGCTCGGCCCGTTCCGCCATCGGCCGTTCGCCGTGTACTGGGCGGGAGGGTTCTTCTCCAATATCGGCTCCTGGTTGCAGACCGTCGCCGGGTCGATCTTCGTCTACCAGCTGACTGGTTCTGCACTCGCCGTCGGCCTGCTGAACTTCGCGGGATTCCTGCCGATCTTCCTGTTCTCGATCGTCGGCGGCATCGTCTCGGACCGCTACGACCGCCGACAGGTGATCATCGTCAGTCATGTCCTCTCGGGGGCGATCGCGTCGGCGCTTGCGGTCGTGACGTTCGCCGGTCTGGCGGCGGAGATCCACCTCATCGTCGCGTTCTTCGCCCTGAACACGGCCTACGCCATCGCCAAGCCGTCGATCATCGCGCTGCTGCCCGGGCTCGTGCCGCGCGACGAGGTGACCGATGCAGTCGGCCTGAATACCCTCCAGTTCATCCTCGGGCAGATCAGTGGACCGCTGATCGCGGCCCTGGTCATGGCCACAGCCGGGGCGGGATGGGCGTTCACGATCAATGCCCTGACCTACCTCGGGCCGATCGTCAGCATGGTCTACCTGCAGCGCCGCGGCCTAGGTGCCCGCGCCGACGCGCCACCGGCCCGGCCCGGCGCACCCGTCATCTCCGCGAGCGGCGGGTCCTATGTGCGTGAGCACTCGTGGGTCATCGCCCTGCTCCTCGGGGTCGTGTCGGTGAGCGCGCCACTCGAGTTCATCCGGACGCTGTCGCCGGCGATCGCGGTCGAAGGGCTCGGCCAGCCGGAGAGTGCCGCAGGCCTCGTCGTCGCGGCGCAGAGCGTCGGGTCGGCACTCGCACTCATCGCCTTCGTGCCGATGCGCCGGCGGGGATGGTCCCGGCACATGGTCCAGCTCGGCCTGCTGTTCCAGGCGGCTGGATTGGTAGGCACGGCGTTTGCCCCGTCGCTGGCGATCGCCCTGGTCACCGTCGCGTTCGTCGGGTTCGGGTTCTCGTTGTGCTTCCCAGTGCTGACCGGCACGCTCCAGATCGAAGTACCTGACATCGTGCGGGGCCGGGTCATGGCGTTCCACCAGACGGCGCATCTCGGCAACAGGCCGCTGACTGCGCTCATCGCAGGCGGTCTGGCCGCCATCGTCGGGGCGCAGCATGCAGCCGTCGCCGGGGCCGTGCTCGCACCGATCGGGATCCTCGCCACTCGCCGCGCATGGCAGATGATGGCGGAGCGTCGGGTCGACCCCGAGGATCTTGATGGGCCGGGCGATCTGGCCGTCGCGGAGGCCGCCGCGCCTGTCGCCGAGGGCTAGCCGGCGGCCTCGCCTGGTGCGTCGCCGGCGGCGCCATCAAGGGCGAGCATGTCGCGCAGCGCCGCCGCCACGTCATACGCCGGCTCGTAGTGGAGGTCCGCTCGCGCGAGCGAGGTGTCGAACAGGACGTTGCGCCCAGGCGGGAACCGTTCACCCATGGTGATCCGGCAGCCCGGGATCGCGGCCTCGATGGACGCGGCGAACTCGGACATCCGCGTCAGCCGTCCAGCACCGATGTGGTAGACGGGCGCCGTCAACGGACCGTCCGCCAGGCAGGCACCGACGATCGCGGCAGCAACGTCGGCGTAGTAGACCAGGTCGAACGCCTGGTCGGGATGCACGTCGACCGCCAGGTGGCCGCCCTCTCGTGCGGCCGCGACGAGGTCCGAATGGAAGCTCAAGCCAGCATGCGTGGCACCGCTCTTGCCCGGACCCCACGTCGTCGTGAACCGGAGTGCGGCAGCAGACAGCCCGCGGTCGCGCGCGGCGACGACGAGCCGCTCGACCGCGAGTTTGCTGACCTCGTAGATCTGGCGCGGACTCGGGGCGTGATCTGGCGGAACCGGGTCGTAGACGGGATGCAGGAAGCGCACCGGGAGCGGCCCGAGCACCCCCTTGGTGCTGTTCGCGGTCAGGCGCCGCACGCCCACCGCCTCGGCCGCGGCGATCAGCCGCGCGGTGGCGATGACGTTGACCTCGAACGCCCTGACCGGATCGGTCTCGCACGGCTCGCCGACGATCGCCGCAAGATGGATGACCCGTTCGATGGCGTGTTCCCGCAGGACCGATCGGATCAGGTCGTCGTCCCGGACATCGCCGACGACGATGACATCGGGCTCGGCGCCCGGCAGGCGGAAGCGTGGTGCTGCCGACAGGTCGACGACGACGCTGCGGACATTTCGCCGGCGCAGTTCGCGGGTCACCCATGGGCCCATCGTGCCGTGGCCTCCGGTGACCAGGACCGCCCCCGGGGCCGTCATGTCCCCATCGGCCGGACGGCGGCCTTGACGAAGCCGGGCAAGCCGGCCGAGCGAGCATTGATCGCCGCTGCGGCCTCCTCGAGCGGGAAGACGTGGGTGATCAGGCGCTCGAGGTGCGCGCGCATGCCCGCGTCCCCGACGACGAGCTCGCGAGCCGCGATGAGCGCCTGCTCGTCCTTGGACAGCACCGCCTGAATGCGGATCTCGCGATACACAAGATCGTCCGTCCGGAACGGTACCTCGACGCCGCGGCCGACGACGCTGGCCAGAACGAGCGTTCCCTGCGGTCGAAGGTGCTGCGCGGCGGTCGCGACGGCACCCGGATCGCCGGTCACGTCCAGCACGACATCGAAGCCGCCGTCGATCGAGGCCATCCGCGCAGCCGCATCGTCCCTTCGGTCGACCACCACGGTCCGCGCCCCGACCGAGGTGGCGAAGGCCAGGCGCGCCTCGTCGCTGGCCAGCCCCGTCACCGTGACGTCAGTGGCGCCAAGACGACCTGCGACGAGCGCAGCGCACAGCCCCTGCGGGCCGCATCCCTGGATCAACACCCGCTGTCCCGGAAGCAGGCCGCCCTTCCGCACCAGCCACTGATAGCCGTTGCCGAGCAATTCGAGCCCGATGGCCACCGCCGGCGACACGGCTTCCGGGACCCGGTGGACGATCGATCCCGGGGCGATCTCGACGAGTTCGGCCAGCCCGCCCCAGAGACCCGAGCCGGTGGCGAGCCCGGAGCGGGTGCCGTAGCCGCCCTTGGTCGGGCACATCCGGTACGCGCCCGACCGGCAGGCCGTACACGACCAGCACGGGATGCTGCTCTCGACGATGACCCGATCGCCGACCTCGATCCCATGCCGGTCCGCGGCGACATCGCCGATCGCCTCGATCCGGCCGACGATCTCGTGGCCGAGGATCATCGGGATGGGCGCCACGAGCCGGCCGGCGGCATACTTCACGTCCGTCCCGCAGGTCCCGCACAGCTCGACGCGAACGATCGCGTTGTCCGCACGCAGCTCCGGCGCGGGCAGGTCGCGCAGCTCGAACGTGTCAGGTGCGATGAGGACGGAGGCTCGGACCACGCCTCAGATCTCCGGCCGGCCCAGCAGATGATCTGGCCAGACCACGCCCTCGAGATCGGGCGCGTCCAGGACGGGCGGCTCCTCGATGAGCTCGAGCGGGTCGAGGAGCACGCGCATCATGTTGTACAGGGCGTCGACGTTGTGGACACGGATGAGCCGGGCGGTCGTGGTCGGGTCGGAGTTCACGTGTTGATGCCAGACCCAGTGGTCGACGACGATCAGGTCGCCCGTGTGCCATTCGTGGGGCACGTCGTCCACGGTCGTGTGGCCGTTGCCTTTGACGACGTACAGGTAGGCATCGCCGCCGTGGCGATGGCGCGACTGGTGGCGGCCGGGCGCGAGCTCGTGCATCACGATCGACAGGCCCTGGGTCCGGTAGCCGAGCGTCGAATCGACCAGGAACAGGCTCCGCGCGCCGCGTTTGGAGACGATCCCGCGGACATCCTCGAAGCGGGTCAGGAGTCGCGTATCCGCCGAGCCGATAGGCTGATGGCGGAGGCGCTGGAGGCGGCGGGCGTACGGGTGGTCGCCGATGACCTCGGGGGCGGCCTGCGGGGCTGGCGGTAGTTCGGTCACGGGCGTGTCGCCGGCGTCCTCGATCTGGGCGGCGCCCAGGAACTCGAGCATGGGCTCGACGCTCCAGGTCAGGAACGTCGCTGGGACATCACCGTCGTTGCCGTGGCGGTGCCACGACCAGGCTGGCAGGTAGAAGCTGTCCCACGGTCGCCATTCGATGCGCTGGCCGTCGATCTCCGTCCAGCCGGTCCCTGCCTCCACGAAGCCGACCGCATCCCAGGAGTGGCGGTGGATCGTCGTCGTCGTGCCGGGCGCGATCTCATGGATGGTGGCATCCAGGTTCATCGACGGCCGATCGCCGTCGCGCCCGACATAGACGCCCCGTCGCGCCCGACGGATCGGGTCGTCGACCAGCGCGACGTCGGCCCGGCCGATGATCGTCTTGTGATAGCGGCGCCACTCCTCGAGGAGGTCCTTGCGGCGCTGCTTCTGGATATCGTAATGGCTGGTGAGCGTGGTGGTGGTGGTCTTCATGCTGCCTCCTCGCTACGTGCCGCTCGGGCCGCCATCGCGGCGGATCCGCACATTGACGGCGCGGATCCGCGTGAACGACAGGATCTCATCGAGACCGTGTTCGACGCCGACCCCGGAGTCGCCCCAGCCGCCGAACGGAACCGCCGGAAAGCGCGTCTCGACATCGTTCACCCAGAGGTAGCCGGCGTCCAGCGCGTCGACGACGCGGAACGCACGATCGATGTCCTGTGTCCAGACGGCCGCGGTCAGGCCATACGGGCCGTCGTTGGCCATGGCCAGCGCCTCGTCCTCGGTCCGGAACGTCATGGCCGCGAGCACCGGTCCGAAGACCTCTTCGCGGGCCAGCTCCGTGCCCGGAGCCACGTCGGCGACGACGGTCGGCATGAGGTACGCACCGCCCACGAGGGCCGGGTCGGACGGGATGCTGCCGCCGGCAACCAGTCGCGCACCCGCGCCCATGGCGCGCTCGACGACGGCCAGGCATCGATCGCGCGCGGCGACGCTGATGAGCGAGCCCATCTCCGTGGCAGGGTCCGTCGGCAGGCCGATGCGGATCTGACCGACCAGCGCCGCGACGCGCCCGAGGATCGGCTCGGCGATCCGCTCGTGGACGACCAGCCGGCTTGTCGACCCACAGCTCTGGCCCTGGACGCGGGTGAAGTTCATCCCGCGCACGATGGCCGCAGCCGTCTCGTCGATGTCGACGTCGTCGAAGACGACGATGGGGTTCTTGCCGCCGAGCTCGAACGACAGGGTCTTGACCCGGCCGCTGTCCGCCGCGGCGGCCTGGATCCGGAGGGCCGTGGCGGTACTGCCCGTGAACGACAGACGCAGCACGCCTGGGTGACGGACCAGGGCGGAACCGGTGGCCGGCCCGCCGGCCACGACGTTGACCACGCCGTCCGGCAGCAGGCCCGCGCTCAGCTCGGCGATCGCGAGCGGCGCCAGCGGTGCCAGCTCGGACGGCTTGAGCACGACCGTATTGCCGGCGACCAGCGCCGAGCCCAGGCGCGCGCAGGCGAACATCGCGGGGTGGTTGAAGGTGATCATCCGCCCGACGACACCCCACGGCTCGCGCTGCGTGTAGTGCAGACCGGGCAGCGGGAAGACTTCGCCGGTCATCCGAAGGGCCAGCCCTGCCGCGTCCGACAGGCTGCGCACGCCCTTGGTCACGTCGGCGCGCATCGCGGTCACCGGGTTGCCCGTATCACGTGCATCGAGCAGCGCCAGCCGGTCGGCGTGGTCGGCGATGCGCTCCGCCAGTCGCACGATCAGCGTCGCTCGGTCACGTGCCGGCATCGCCCGCCAGGCCGGGGAGGCCGCCTCAGCAGCCGCGACCGCACGATCGACGCCCGCACTGCCGGCGTCGGTGGTCCGAGCCAGGAGCGTCCCGGTCGCCGGCTCGAGGACGTCCGACTGAGTCGCGCCGGTTCCGGTCCCATCGTCGAACGCACCACCGATCCACGACACGACGGACGGCGGCGCCTTCGGATCGGCCTCGAGCACGCGGTCGATGAGCAGCATCGGGGACCCTCGCGGCGATGTGATGACCGGCGGCGGCGTCCGCATCCAGTTGGATTGTATCCTCTGTGGCCTACAGTGGGTACAATCTATCGGTCAGCGGAGAGGCACGGAGGAGGGCGCATGGCGGTCGAGGTCTCGGTCGACCCAGAGCTGTGCATCGGTTCGGGCGACTGCACGCGAATCGCACCGGCCGTCTTCCACCTCGACGAGGACCAGGGTGTCAGCGTGGCCCGGCCCGCGGGCGTCGCTGCGACCGATGTGCAGGTCCTGCTCCAGGCCGCTCGTGGCTGTCCGACTCAGGCCATCCGGGTCGTTCGCGACGGTACCGTCATCCACGGCTCGAACTAGACAGGGACCACGTCCTGGAGGTCGCTCGATGACCGCGCTGCTCACCGAATTCACCACCACGATCGAGCTTGATCGCTACGAGGATATCCGCGCGGCGCTGTTCGACCCGAACCTGTCGCGAACGTTCGATCGACGCTCGTATGCCGAGGGCAACATCCGTGACGGCATCGTGTCGATCACGCACGGGACCGTGCATCGCGCCCGCCGGCGCATCGAGAACACCCAGTTCCGACCCGACGTCCTTCGCCTGTATGAGCGTGACCTGTTCCCGCGCGTGCTGAACGACCTGCTCGACGTCCTCATCGATCAGCCGGCCGCCGACCTGTTCGCGGTCGCTGAGGTGCTCTCGGTCGTCCTGGCCGCGCTGCGCGCGGGCATCGATGTCGACGCGCACGATCTGGACCAGTTGCGCGAGCTTGTCCGCTACGTGGACGCGTTCTCGCAGGGCAGCGCGATCCTCGACAGCAAGGACCCCGACGCCGTGCGCCAGCTGGTCGCCGATGCCTACGAGGCGTTCGAGCGCGACTGGGTCCGGCCGTCCTGGGACCGTCGGGCTGCCCTGATCGAGGCGCACCAGGACGGGTCGCTCGCCGCCGACGCGCTACCCCACGACATCCTGTCCGTCCTGCTCCAGCACCGCAACGACCCGAAGCTCGAACTGGCCGATACCGGCCGCGTGGTCCGCGAGGTCGCCACCTATCTGCAGGGTGGCACGCACACCAGCGCGCAGACGATGGCCAACGCGTTCGACCTGCTGTTCGAGGCGGAGGCCACCTCCCCTGGCTTGATCGAGCGCTGCGCCGCCGACCTGGACTACTCGCAACGCGTCGTCCACGAGACGCTGCGCCTGCGCCCGACGACCCCGAAGATGCGCCGACGTGCCGAGGCTGACACGGTCATCGCCGGGCACGCCGTCCCGAAGGACAGCCTGGTGATCCTGGACGCCGCGTCCGGCAATCGCGATCCCGGGCTGTTCGGCGCGGACCCGGAACGCTTCGATCCCGACCGGAGCATCGACCCGAGTGTGCCGAGGTGGGGCCTGTCGTTCGGCGCAGGCGCCCACCAGTGCCCTGGGCGCTCGGTCGCGGGGGGATTCCCCGTGCCTGCCCATGGGCAGGCCGATGACGACCAGCACATCTTCGGGCTCGTGGCGCTGGAGGTCCGGGAGGTCTGCCGGCGAGGAATCCAGCCGGACCCCACGCGCAGGCCGGAGCGCGACACGCGGACGGAGCGGTTCACCCGCTGGGCCTCCTACCCGGTCCGGTTCGAGCGCTGGTCGACGTTCCGCTGAGCCCGCGGCCCACCGCGGCGACGGGCGCCGAAGAACAGCACGAGGTAGACGGCGAGGAAGCCGAACGGCACGAGCCGGAACATCGTGTCGAGGCCGAGCGCCGTTGCCACGATGCCGCCGATCAGCGGCCCGACCATCTTGCCGACGTCCAGACCGGAGGTCATCACGGCGGCCGCCGTCCCGGCCAGGTGCCCGGGCGTCTCCTCCATCGCCGATGCGCTGGTGGTCACCCGAAGCAGCCCGCGGCTGATCCCATTCAGCGCGAACAGCGGCAGGTGCATGACGTAGCTGCCCATCGACGGCAGCAGGGCCAGCGTCGCGGCTGACAGGGTCAACAGCGGCAGGTGGAGCCGATGCGGTGGAATCCTCGCGAACAGCCAGCCGGCACCGAATCGAGCGACGGCGGAGATGCCGGAGCGGACGCTGGACAACGTCCCGATCTGCGCGATCGACAGCCCCAGCGCCAGACCAAGCAGCGGGAAGAAGGTCTGGAGCAGGCCGTTCATGACGTTGAGATAGACCGCGACCAGCGCCGCCGCCCAGACCGCGATCGGCAGACCACCGACGTGTCGCAGGACCACGCGCACACCCTCGACGAGGCGCCTTTGTCCGGGAATCGACCGACCACCGGTCGTATCCGAGTCCGTCTCAGCGCCGGCAGCCGCGGCTGCCGCGCCGGTCGAGACGTCCTGGACCGGGGGCGTCGTGTCGCGGACTACCGGCGGCAGGCGCCATGAGATCAGGGACGCCGCGAGGACCGGCACCGTGGCCAGGATGAGCATCGCGACCTGGATCCCGACCACCTGGGCGAGGACCCCGCCGACGGTCGTGGCGATGGCGAACGCGATGCCCTGGAACCCGATGTACCAGCCCATCGCGACGCCCGGGGAGATCGATTGCGGGGTGCACAGCATGACCATGGCCAGCAGGCAGGTCGTCGCGATCCCCCAGCCGAATCCGTCGATGGCCATCAGCACGGTGAACGCCGCGACATCCGTGACGAACGGCGTGATGAGGTAGGCGATCGTGCTGGCGAGCCCGGCCCCGATGATGAGGCGGCGAGCCCGATCCGGCCGGAACAGGCCGGCCGTCATGCCGCGGCCGACGAGGCTCGTCGCAGAGAACGCGAAGATGACGAACCCGATGGAGGCCGGCCCCAGGCCGCGCGCGTTCAGGTTGAGCGGGACGAGGAATCGGAGGGCACCCTCCGCCAGTTCGAAGAGCATCGTCGCGAGGTAGATCCCGGCCAGGGGATTGCGCGGGTCGAGCGGGTTCGAGATGGCCCGCCCGGTCGACGCGGTCACGCTCAGCGGCGCTGTGGGATCAGGTCGCCGCCCTGGACCGCGGTCGCGCCCCGGATACCTGCAGCCCGCAGCGCCGCCAGCGCCGAAGGGACATCCGTCAGCGCCGGCGCGCCAGCGTCCAGCGCGCCGCGGACCGCTTGGAGACGGCGCTCGCTCGCGTCCAGGAGGGCCCGCGGTCGCCCCGCTTCGAGACGCCGGTTCGCTCGAACGAATGCGTCGAGACCGGCGGCGCTCAGGTCCGCCTCGCCATCCGGCCCGTCAGACGTCGCCGACTCGAGCGCGAGGATCGCTGCCGCCATGTCGCGATATGCGCCTCGCCCATCGGGGAACGACAGGTTCGCCGCGAGCGCTGGGCTCGTGGCGACCTCGCGGACGAGCGCCGACATATCACCGGCGATCGCGTTGCGTCGCTCGGCATCGGTGAGTGGCGTCCCGTCGTTCAGGCGTGCGAACAGCTCGTCGATGTCGGCCTCCGTGGCGTCACGGATGAGCACGACGGACAGGTAGGTCTGGAGGAGGCGCTGCTGCCACGCCGGATCGAGCTGCGCGAAGCGCAGCGGACCGGCCGGCATGACCGCATCGGGCGTGATCTCGCCTCCCGGGGCCGCGCTGATCCGGAAGTCGTCGGCCAGCGGGAATCCGCCGTCCAGGTACGCCCAGATCGCCGTCAGCCGCTGCTTGCCGTCCACGACGGCATAGACCTTCGTGGGGTGCTGACCTCGCAGGTCATGGAGGTAGATCTTCGGGACATCGAACCCGTTCAGGAGCGAATCGATGAAGCGCTGCCGCTGCGCGAGAGTCCAGGCATCGGCCGCCCGCTGGTAGCTCGGGTCGTCATCGATCGAAGCGCGCCATGCCCGAGCCTTGGCGACCGTGAAGTGGTGGGCCGGAAGACAGCGCATTCAGCGCGTCGCCCTCGCGGCGGCCTGCACCCGCGCCACGAGCCTAAGGTCGCGCGATCGAGGTTTCGCGATGCTCGATCTTGAAGTACCCGGGCCACAACTGCTCGTAGAAGTAGCGGATCCCGTACTCGATGCGCAGCGTCCGGGTTCGCCCGTCGGACGGGTTGAAGTGCTCGTGCTTCGTCATCTTGGGCGGGATCTGGACGGCATCTCCGGCTTCCCAGTCGTAGTGCTCTCCATCGATCTCTGAAAAACCGATGCCCTCGAGCACGTACAGGACGGCCTCCGTGTGCGTGTGGCAGTGGCTGGAGGTGTGGGGCACCTCCTCGAAGATCTGGGTCATCGCTGCGGTGAGCGCCGTGAACCCGTTGCGATGCTCGCTCTTGCTCTCGCCACCGCCCATCAGGTTGTAGATGGCGCCATGGCGGTGCGGATGGTCGCTCTTGATCAGGCGCTCGGGCGGCTTCTGGGTCGTGGTCGCAGCGCTGGCCTGGCCAGGTGTCGCGTGATCGTGGCCCGCGTGATCGTGGCCGGTGTGATCGGCGTGATCGGCGTGGGACCGGTGCCCACCGTCGGGATCCTGGCTCGAGCGCTTGCGATCGGCCTCGTTGGGCGCGTCCTCGATGTGCAGGGCGATGCGACGGCCCTGGGCGTCGAACTGGCCATCCTCGGGCGGGAACGCCGCTTCGACACCCTCGGGGTTGGCGCCCTTCTCCTCGAGCTGCTCCAGCCGGCCCAGGCGGATGAACAGGTCGAGGTCCATCGTCGACGCGGAAACGTAGTCGACCTCGACGTCGCCGGTATTGAAGACCTGGTGGTCCTCCATGAACGGGACGTGGATCGTCGTCCCGTCGTGGAAGTCGTAGCGGCGCCCGCCGACGAGGAGGAAGCCGCTCCCCCGGACGACGTGGATCGCCTCCTCGCCATGGCGGTGACGGCCCGTGTGCTGGCCGGCGGGGACGACGACCTTGCAGAGGTTCGTGCCGTTGGTCGGGAACCCGACCTGCTCACCGATGAGCATCGCCATGCGGTGCTCGTTGGGCGTCTCGATCCAGACCAGGTCACGCCCTCTGGCGACGATCGGCGAGCGCTCGACGACCGAGGCATTCCGTTCGCTCGCGGCGAGCCAATCGGCGTAGAAGTCCGCCCGTTCAAGCCGATTCACGGAACGCCAGCGCTGGGTCATCGTGGACCCTCCGTCTTCGGTCGGACTCGGGCTACTCCTCGCCAGCCGGGCTATCCGGGTGACGCTCGATCTGGTGCAGCCCCATCGCCTTGATGGTGAACGTGTCCTGGATGGCCAGGTAACGGGCGGTGTCGGTATCGGAATCGTTGAAGTGCTGATGCCACGCCCAGAGCGGGATGCCGATGAGGTCGCCCTCGCCCCAATCGACCCGCTGCTCCTCCTCACCGTCGAAGTGCATGGTCGTGTGGCCGGTGCCCTTCACGATATAGAGCACGGCTTCCGTCGTGTGGCGATGCTTCACGGACGCGTGGGACGGCGGCAGCTCGGACAGGTGCGGCTGGAGTCGGATCGCGCCCGACAGGCGGTAGAAGCGCGCCTTGGTGCCACGATACTCCCGAGCGACGAGCTCGGTCGTGCGCAGGTCCTTGACGATCGTGGCCTCGACCGGGGGGTGCTTCTTGTTCCACTGCTCCCGTTGGGTCATCTCGGTGATCGCCGTGCCGCTGAGGGGCTGTTCCTCGTTCGCGATGAGCTTGTTGGCGTCGGACACGGGGATCCTCCTGCTGGGATGAGTCGCACACAGACTGGTTCGTAGGGGAGACAATATCAGAAGCATTGTAACCATAACCTCGGCGCAACCCGCTATCATCGGTGCCGTCCAGGGGACATCCCGCTCGATCGAGGTCGCCAGTGCTCCCGCGATTCCAGTTCCTCCGTCCCAGGAGTCTGCCGGACGCCTTTGCGGCGTTCGCCGCCACCGCGGGTGATGCCGCCTGGATCGCCGGTGGCACCGAGCTCCTGCAAGTGATGAAGATGGGTCTCGCCCAGATCGGCACGCTCATCGACGTCAAAGGCATCGCGGAGCTGCACGGCCTGCGAGCCGACGAGGACGGAGCCTTGACCATCGGTGCGGGCACGACCCATCGAGTCATCGAGCGGTCGCCGATCGTTCGCGAGCATCTGCCTGCCCTGGCCGCCCTTGAATCGGAGGTCGCCAACATCCGCGTGCGCAACACCGGGACGATCGGGGGCAACCTGGCATTCGCGGAGCCGCATTCGGACCCGGCCACCTTCCTGCTCGCCTGCAACACCAGCGTCCACCTCGTCGGTCCGCGCGGTGGCCGTGATCTGGGCATCGGCGAGTTCATCCTGGGGCCCTTGTGGACCGCCCGCGAGGAGGACGAGCTGCTGCTCTCCATCCGGATCCCGGCGGCCGCCCCCGGCGTCGGCCGTGGATACGCGAAGTTCGCCTTCTTCGAGCGACCGGCGGCCTCGGTCGCGGTCTGCCTGGCCGTCGAGGACGGGATCGTCACGCAGGCCACGGTCGCTGTCGGATCGTTGACCGACGTCCCGACGGTGGTGCTCCGCGCGGGTGACCTGTTGACTGGCCGCGAGACACGGTCCGGAACGCTTGGGCCCAGCCTGGGGCGGACCGTCGACGTGTTCGACGACCTTGATATCGTCGCCGACCACAACGGCTCGGCCGACTACAAGCGCCATCTGGCTGGCGTCCTGCTGGGCCAGGCGGCTGACCTCGCCTTGACGGAGGCCCTCGCCCGTGCCTGAGACCGTGGACCTGACACTGACGATCAACCATCGACGACACCCGCTGCGCATCGAACCGCGCGAGACCCTTGGTGACGTCCTGCGCGACCGCCTTGGCCTGACCGGGACGAAGATCTCGTGCGATGCCCAGGTGTGCGGCGCGTGCACGGTGCTGGTCGACGATCTGGCAGTCAGCGCCTGCACCTACCTGGCCATCGACGCCGACGAGCGGTCCGTCCGGACCGTCGAGGGACTCGCGACCGACGGTGCACTCAGTCCACTGCAGCAGGCGTTCATCGATCATGCCGGGTTCCAGTGCGGCTTCTGCACGCCGGGGATGCTGATGGCGGCCACCGCACTGCTCGAGGAGGATCCCGATCCCACCCGGGAGGCCGTGATCCACGCGCTCGAAGGGAACCTGTGTCGGTGCACGGGCTACGCCCAGATCATCGACGCGGTCCTGGCCGCGGCCGGCGGCGCACGGGCGGACGCTCGATGAGGCGGGTCAGCACCCGGCCGGTCGCCCCCTCACCGATCGGGGAATCCGTCCCCCGCCGCGACGGGGTCGCCAAGGTCACCGGCAGCGGCCGGTTCACGGTCGACCTGGGCATGCCCGGGATGGCCCATGCGAAGGTCCTGCGCAGCCCCTACCCACACGCCAGGATCCGCTCGATCGATACCGAGGAGGCCCGTCGACATCCGGGGGTGATCGCGGTCGTCACGGCCGACGACCTCTCCGACGTCCATCTCGTCTACGGACACGCCGTGGCCGACCACCCGCTGATCGCGACCGGCAAGGTCCGCTTCGCCGGCGAGCCGGTCGTCGGCGTCGTGGCCGAGGACGCGGTGACCGCCGATGAGGCCCTGCGCCTCATCAACGTCGACTACGAGCCGCTCCCCTTCGTCACCTCGCCGATCGAGGCGCTCGGAGAGGGCGCGCCGATCATCCACGAGAAGCCCGGCGAGCAGCGTGCCCACCGGGGCTTCGAGGAGGACATCGAGCGGACGCATCCCAACGTGTGCTCGTACTCTCGCCAGGCCTGGGGCGACATCGACGATGCCTTCGCTCGGGCCGACCTCGTCGTGGAGGGCGAGTACCGCTATCCGCGCTCGTACGCCTTCGCCATGGAGCCGTACACCGCGGTCGCCCGCTGGGGCGAGGGCGAGCTGACGGTCTGGACCTCGGGCCAGCATCCGTACATGGTCCGCGAGGACCTCGCCCACTGCTTCGACCTCCCGCTCGCCGCGGTACGGGTCATCGTCCCGTACGTCGGCGGCGGCTACGGCAGCAAGTCCTACACCAAGATCGAACCGTTGACGGCGGCCCTGGCCCTGCGCGCCGGCCGCCCGGTCCGACTGGCCCTGAGCATCGAGGAATCGATTCTCACGACGCGCGGCGACGCGGCGATCGTCCGGCTGCGCAGTGCCTTCGATCGGGGCGGGCTGCTGCTGGGCCGCCAGGCCACGATCCTCCTCGACACCGGCGGCTACGCCGAGAACTCACCGCTCGTCGGGCGCAAGGCCGCCAACCGGCTGGGCGGCCCGTACCGGATTCCCGCCCTGGAGGTGACCTGTTCGACGGTCTACACGAACACGGCCCCCGCCAGCTCGTTCCGTGGCTTCGGCGCGCCGCAGGTGACCCTGGCAGGCGAATCGCAGATGGATGAGGCGGCCGAACGGTTGGGCATCGATCCGCTCGAGATGCGGCGCCGGAACGTCCTGCTCCCTGGCCAGCGGCCATGGCCCACGGTCCGCGGGATCGATGCCGACCTGCCTGCCGACCTGGACCTCGCGGCGGAGGAGCTCGGATGGGACACGCCGCTGCCAGCTGGGCGCGGACGGGCCATCTGCATCTCGGCCTCCGACGCCGGATCCGAGCCGATGACGACCTCGCTCGTCCGCATCCACGCCGACGGATCGATGACCGTGACCTGCGGCAGCACGGAGATGGGCCAGGGCTCCTCGACCGTCCTCGCCCAGATGGCGGCCGGCGAGATGGGCGTCGAGCTCGAACGGGTCCATCTGCTCCAGTCGGATACCGCGGCGGTCAGCTACGACCGATCGACCGGTGCCAGCCGCACGACGACGCTCATGGGTCTCGCCATCGGCGAAGCCGCCCGGGACGCCCGGGCGCAGCTGGTCGGGTGGGCTCAGGAGAGCCTCGCCCCGGACGGCCCGACGGTCATCCAGGAGCAGCGCGGCGTCCGGGTCGGCGACGCGTTCCACGATTGGGGCGCGGTCGTGCGCTCCTGGTTCGGTGGGCAGGCCGGAGAGTGCATCGGGCGCGGCTACATCCGCCGGTCCGGCACGACCCAGGAGATGCCGCCGTTCTGGGAGATCGGCTGCGTCGGCGTGGAGGTCTCGGTCGACGAGTCGACCGGCGTGATCAAGGTCGAGAAGCTGGTCACCGTCGGCGATGTCGGATGCGCCATCAACCCGCAGCTGGTCGAGGGCCAGGACATCGGAGCGGCGATGATGGGCCTCGGCATGGCGACTCGCGAGGAGCTCATCTACGAGGACGGGAACCTCATGAACGGGAACCTGTTCGACTACCGCGTGCCGCGCACGACGGACCTTCCCGAGCTCCACTCGGTCATCGCGGAGCGCGGCGACGGGGTCGGCCTGTACGGGGCCAAGGGTGGTGGCGAGGGGTCGCTCAACCCCGTCGCCGCAGCGATCGCCAACGCCGTCTACCGGGCGGCCGGGATCCGGCTCCGCGAGGCGCCGTTCACGCCCGAGCGCGTGTGGAACGCCATCCAGGAGCGCGACGGAGCCAGGCGCTGACCCTGTGACCGACGACGCGACGCCGGAGGCACGCCTCGCCGCGCTGGGTCTGCAGCTGCCGACGCTCAGCGAGCCACGCGGGGCCTATGTCCGCGCTCGCCGTGAGGGATCGCTGCTGTTCGTCGCGGGGCATGGTCCGGCACCCGACGAGGACGGTCGGCGACCCACCGGCAAGGTCGGTGCCGAGCTGACGGCCCAGGAGGGCTACGACGCGGCGCGGCGCGCCGGGCTCGGCATCCTGGCCACCCTCGCCGGCGAACTCGGCCAGCTGTCACGTGTCCGCGCCGTCATACGCGTCCTCGGATTCGTCAACGTGGCACCGGGCTTCACCGCCACGCCGTCGGTCATCGACGGGTGCTCGGAACTGCTGGTGGCAGTCTTCGGCGAGGCGGTCGGTCGCCACGCCCGCTCGGCTGTGGGGGTGGCCATGCTTCCCTACGACCTGCCGGTCGAGTGTGAGGCCGTCGTCGCCGTCAGCGACTGACCGACGACCGCCGGGTTGCTCGCAGCTCCCCTACCAACCCGCGTAGCGTTCGAGCTTCGCGTCGTCGAAGCGTCCCGCTTCGATATCGGACAGGGCCTCGTCGAGGATCGCGAGCGCGTCATCGACGTCTCGCTCATCGATGGTCAGTGGTGGCGTCATCTCGATCACGTTCCCGGATGCGCCGCAGTAGATCACGAGCAGGCCGAGCTCGAAGCAGCGATAGACGAGCCGCGCGGCGTCCTTCGTCGCCGGCTCTCGGGTCTCCCTGGACGTGACCAGCTCGATCCCCACCATGAGCCCGCGACCGCGCACGTCGCCGATGATGGGATGCGCCGCTGCCAGCGCGCGGAGCCCATCCTGCAGCCGGGCCCCCATCAGCGCGGCGCGCTCGACCAGGCCCTCGTCGTCGATCACCTCGAGCGTCGCGAGCGCAGCCGCGGCCGGGACCGGCGACCCGCCGAGCGTCGAGAGCGCGAACGCGTCGGCATCGCCGAGTTCCCTGCGTCCGACGACGGCCGACAACGGCAGCCCGCCACCGAGCGGCTTCCCGAGTGAAACGGCATCCGCGACCACGCCGGCGTGTTCGAAGCCGAAGAACCGACCGGTCCGACCGAGGCCCGTCTTCACCTCGTCGAAGATCAGCCACAGTCCGTAGCGGTCGCACAACTCGCGCAGCGCGGGGATCACGTTGTCGGGGGGGACGACGTCGCCGCCATCGGACTGGATCGGCTCCATGATGATCGCCGCTGTCTGCTCGGCTGGCGAGACGGCGCCGAGCGCGTAGTCCTCGATGAACCGGACGCACTTCAGGGAGCACTCGACCGGCGAGCAGGGACCGAACGCACAGCGGTAGGGATACGGGTACGGGACCTTCGTCACGGTTCCCGGCCCGACGATCCGCGCCATCGTCTGATGTCCGCTGATCGCGGCCGATCCGCTCGTCTGTCCGTGGTAGGCGCCGACGAAGGAGATGAGCCTGGGTCGCCCGGTCGCGAGCGGCACGAGCTTCGCGATCGCGTCGTTCGCATCCGATCCGGTCGCGCCGAAGATCGCCTTCTTCTCGAAGGTCCCGGGCAGACGGGCGCACAACTGCTCCGCAAGCTCGGTCGTGCGCTCGTTCGGATAGCAGCAATGCATATCCGTCCACGTGCGGTCGAGCTCGTCGACGATCGCGGCGCGAACGCGCGGGTGGTGGTAGCCGGTCTGCGCGACCCCGCCCGACGCGATCATGTCGACGTAGTCGTTCCCGTCCGCGTCCCGTAGCCGGTTGCCATCAGCCCCGGCAGGCACGAACGGATAGAAGCGGATCTTCATCGCGTTGCCGACCGCGCGGTCCTCGCGCGCGACGACGGCCTCTGAGCGCTCGAGCGGCCTGTCCATCCCAGAGATGGTGGCACATCGCACCCCATCCCGCGGCCCTGCCGGGGAGGGCTACCATCGACCTGACATGGACCTCGAGAGCATCGTCACCCCGGGCCTCGGCAACTCGACGTACCTGATCGCGAGCGGCCGAGACGCGGTGGTCGTCGATCCGCCGCGCGATGCCTGGCGGGTGGAGGCCGTCGCGGCAGCCCGTGGCTGGCGGATCACCCACGTCCTCGAGACCCACGTGCACAACGACTACCTGTCCGGAGCGCTCGAGCTACACGCGTCCGCCGGTACGGAGATCGTGGCACCGGCGGGCGGTCGCTTCGCGTTCGAGCATCGCGGCGTCGACGACGGCGACGCCCTCGAGGTTGGCGGCCTGCGCCTCGTCGCGATGAGCACCCCCGGGCACACCCGGGAACACCTCGCGTGGGAGATCCACGACCTCGAGGTGGGAGCGCTGCGCGGCGTCGCCACCGGCGGCAGCCTGATGGTCGGCAGCGCCGGTCGCACGGATCTCCTCGGCGCCGATGCCGTCGACGAACTGAGCGCGGCCCAGTTCCATTCGCTGCGTCGACTCGCGGCCCTGCCGGACGCGACCGCGGTCCTGCCCACCCATGGTCCCGGCAGCTTCTGCGGTGCGGCCCCGGTCGACCGCGGGCGGACCTCCACGATCGGGCAGGAGCGGGCGTTCAATCCATTGTTGGCGATCGACGACGAGGCCCGCTTCCGCGCCACCGTCCTGGCGTCGTACACGCCGTACCCGACCTATTACGGGTCCATGGCGCCGCTGAATCGCGCCGGGCCTGTCGTGCTCGGTGGCCCGCCGCACGCCCGACTGCTGGATCCTGCGGCCGTGCGCCAGGCGATGGCTGACGGCGCTCGATTGATCGACGCGCGCGAGCGGGAAGCGGTGGCCCGCGGCCACATCCCCGGTGCGCTCGCGGTCGAGCTGTCGGACAGCTTCGCGTCGTATGTCGGCTGGCTGCTGCCGGTCGGGACACCACTCGTCCTCGTGTTGCCAGAGCCCGAGGCCGCCGCGGCCGAGGACGCGATCGCGCAACTGGTGCGGATCGGGTTCGATGCCGTGGTCGGGGTCCTCGAAGGCGGGGTGGAGGCCTGGGCGTCTGGCGGCGGGCGCATCAACGCGTACCCCACGATCTCCGGCACGGAGCTCGCCGCGGCGGGCGGGCCTGCACCGCACTACCTCGACGTCCGAGACCCGTACGAGTGGGCGGAGAGCGGGACGGCACCGGGCGCCATGACCATCCCGTTCTGGGACCTCCCGGCACGGATCGGGGAACTGCCACGCGACGCGCCGATCACCGTGATGTGCAAGGCCGGTGGACGCGCCTCGGTCGCCGCAAGCCTGCTGGAGGCGGCCGGTCTCGACGTCCGCGTCGTCACCAGCGGCGGAGCGTACGACCTGGCCGGCCTCAGCCGAGGCTGACCCAGCTTCCGTCCACCCAGCGGGCGATGGGCCGCACCGCGCCATCGGGTTCCGTGGCGGCGACCGCCCGCCGACGGGTCTCGATCGTCTCGTGCCAGCCCGGTGGCACGAGCCCCGGGGCGAGGTCGGCCAGCGGGGCCAACACGAACAGTCGCTGCGCGAGATCGCGATGCGGGACTTCCAGCAGGCGGGCGGCCTTGGCTGGATCCACGTCGGCGTCGATGGACTGCGCACCCGGTGGTCGCTCCAGCGCGATCCGCGACCGACCGTGGATGAGCAGATCCACGTCCAGCAGCCGTGGCCCCCAGCGCCGACCGGCGACTCGACCGGCATCGGCTTCGATGCGCTTGAGCGCGGAGAGCAGCTCGAGCGGAGTCAGGGCCGTGTCGATAGCGACCACCGAGTTGCGGAATTCCGGCTGATCCAGCACGCCCCATGGCGCCGTCGCATACAGGCGCGCCACCGCTCGCACGCTGATGCCGGGCGTTGCGTCGAGGGCCGTGATCGACCGAGCCAGGGTCGAAGCGGCGTCGCCGACATTTGCCCCAAGGCCAAGATAGGCTCGGCTCCGAACCGCCACAGTCCTCCCCGCTACAATCGAGAGCGTGCCCGGCCCCCGCGTGATCGCCATCATCCTCCATCCGGACACACCGGCTCACGCGGATCCCCTGGTGGCCGCGGTCGGCGCAGCCCGCGCCACCCTCGCGGAGCGCCACCGACGGTCCTTCCTGGCTGCCGGCGCCGACGAGGCCCGCATCGTGGCCGGCCCGCCGGACACCTTCACCTTCGGAGCCCGCCTGCGCGCGGTCGCCGACACCCTGCCGGACGGCGCCGGCGTGGTCGTCCTGGGCTCGGGCGCCGTGCCATTGGCCACCCCGGCGGACCTCGGGGGATTCGTGCGTGCGGCGCGATCGTCGCGGGCGCTCGCGAACAACCGCTTCTCAGCCGACATCGTGGCCATCCCGCGGGCGCGCGAGATCCTCGCCAGTGTTCCCGACATGCCCAGCGACAACGCCCTGCCGCGCTGGCTGACCGAGGTCGCCGGGTTACCCGTCGACGACCTGGCCGGGCGCTGGCGCCTGGCCATGGACATCGACACCGCGTTGGACCTCGTCCTCCTCGGCGGACGCTGGGCTGCGAGCCTGGACCGTGGTGATCGGCCGCGCGTCGAGGACCGGATCGCTCGTGTCCGCGAGGTGACCGCCGATCCGCACGCCGAGCTCGTGGTCGCCGGCCGGACCAGCCCGGCGACGCTCACCTGGCTCACCGGCGTGACCGCCTCGCGCACGCGCGCGCTCATCGAGGAGCGCGGCCTGCGCACGAGCGTGTCCGGCCAGCGCCCGCCGGTGAGTGTGCTGGGCATCCTCCTGGATCGCGACGGACCAGGCTCGCTCGGCGACCACCTGGCACGGCTCGGGGAGGCCGCCATCGTCGACACCCGGGTCCTCCTCGCCCATCGGCTCGGGCCCGACCAGACTAGCTGGCCGTCGGATGCGGATCGCTTCGCCTCGGACCTGCTGCTTCACGAGCGGATCGAGGACGCCTGGCTGCGAGAGCTCACTCGTGCCGCCGCCGAGGCGTCGATCCCGGTGCTCCTGGGCGCCCATTCCCTCGTCGGACCGGGACTCCGCCTGGCGCTGCGCGCCGCTCGACCGCGATGACCGAGCCGGCATCGCGCCACGAGCGCTTCGCCACGCTGCCCGGGGGCCTGGCGCCGCTCGGCTACCGCAACTACGCGCTGTACATCTTCGGGTTCTTCCTCTCCAACATGGGCCGCTGGATCGAGCTGACCGGGACGGTCTGGCTCGCCTATGAGCTGACCGGATCACCGCTGATGCTGGGCGTGCTGGGCATCGCACGCGCCGTGCCCGTGATCGTGCTGTCACCCATGGCCGGCGTCGTGGCCGATCGCGTCGATCAGCGCCGGCTCCTCCAGGCGACGCAGGCCAGTGCGCTCGTGAGCTCCCTGGTGATGGGCCTGCTGGTCGCCAGCGGCGTCGCCGAGATCTGGCACCTGTATCTGCAGGTCGCGGTGCAGGCGACGATCAGCTCATTCGATGCCGCCGTCCGCCAGGCACTCTTCCCGCGACTGGTGCCGCGGCCGCTGCTCACGGACGCCGTGACCCTGCATGCCACGGCTGGTCGCTCGGCGAAGCTCATCGGACCGGTCGTCGGTGGCATCGCTATCGCGACCTTCGGCGTCGCCTCGCCCTTCTTCCTGAACGCCGCGTCCTTCGTCGCCCTGCTGCTGGCCGCTCAGGCGATCAGCGGCGTCATCCCGCGCTCCGTCCTGGAGGGCTCGTCGTTCCGGGGCGAGCTGTCCGAGGGGTTCCGATACATCGTCCAGGCGCCGGTTCTCCGCGGCCTGCTCCAGCTGGAGCTGGTCAACGCTCTGTTCAGCATGAGCCCGGTGATGATCGCGATCATCGGGCGCGAGGTCCTGCAAGTCGGCCCGCAGGGTCTCGGCGGTCTTCTGGCGGCGCCGGCGCTGGGGGCCATCGTGGGCATCGTCCTGATCCTCGGCATCGGCCAAAGCCATCGTCAGGGCCGGTTCGTCGTCCTCGCCAGCATCGCCAACGCGGCGCTCTTCGTCGCGTTCGCACTGGCGTCCGAGTACGTGCTCGCGTTCATCACCCTGGTGGCGATCGGCACGACGGAGGCCCTCATCGGCGTCACTCGCCAGAACATGGCGCACCTCGCGGCGCCGGGCCGCATGCGCGGGCGGGTGATGGCCAACATGGGCACCGTGACCCGTGGCGTCAGTCCGCTGGCCGAGGCGCAGGCGGGCGTCCTGTCGAGCCTGTTCAGCGGTCCGGTGGCCGTCCTGATCGCCGCCGCGGCGCTGGCGTCGACGGCAGCCTGGACCGGACGCACCAACCCAGCCCTGTGGCGGTTCGTTCGCGAGGAGCGGGTGCGGACCCGGCCCGGCGATGACCCGCCTCCGCCAGCCGTTTCGTCCGATGCGACGTCCACTGCTTCTGACACGTGATGGACGACGACCGCAGCGCCCGCCTGGGCCTTCGCCGCCACGACCTGCCCGACCCGACGGACGCCGGCGAGGACGCCGCCCTGGTCGCGCGCATCCGTGCCGAGATCGCCGAGCACGGGCCGATGCCCTTCGCCCGCTTCATGGACCTCGCCCTGTACGACCCGGACGGTGGTTACTACCGGGCGGCCGACGCCCGACCCGGCCGCGGCGGCGACTTCGTGACCGCGCCCGAGCTCCATCCGATCTTCGGCCAGACCATCGCCCAGGCGGTCTTCGAGACCTGGGACGTCCTTGGCCGGCCGGACACGTTCGTGGTCCTGGAGCATGGTGCCGGGGAGGGCGCCCTGGCCGTGCCCCTCCTCCATGAGCTCGCCGCGACGCCGCTCGCGAGCGCCCTCCGCTACCAGCCGATCGACATCGATGCGCGCCGGACCGCGGTCCTGGCCGAGCGCCTGGCGACGGCCGGCATGGCCCACCTGCTCGTGCCCTCGGGATCCGACCCGCCCGCGGTCATCGAGGGCATGATCCTCGGCAACGAGATCCTCGACGCGCTGCCGGTGCATCGCGTCCGCCAGCGGGGTGACGGCCTCGTCGAGCTGGCAGTCACCACGGACGCCGCGGGCGCGCTGATCGAGACCGAGATCGAACCGACGACCGAGGCGCTGGCCGAGCGCCTCGCCACCGAGGGGATCACCCTCGTCGACGGCCAGACCGCGGAGATCTGCCTCGCCCTGGACGACTGGCTCGCGGCGGCCGTGGCGCCCCTCCGGCGCGGACTCGTGCTCCTCATCGACTACGGCTGGCCCGCGGCCGAGCTGTACGACCCGATCCGGCGACGCGACGGGATGTTTCGCGCGTACGTCCGCCAGACCGTCCATGGCGATCCATATCGGCATGTCGGGCGCCAGGACCTGACCGCCCACGTCGACGTCAGCGCCGTGGAGCGGGCGGCCCACGCCGCTGGCCTGACGACGGTCGGCATCACGACCCAGGCGGAGGCGCTGATGGGCCTGGGCATCGAACTCCGGCTGCAGGCCATCCAGGCCGATCCGACGACGACCATGGAAGCCTATCGCGAGGTCCGGGGCGCCCTCATGCGCCTCCTGGACCCGGCGGCGATGGGCCGCTTCCGGGTCATGGCCTTCGGGCGCGACTGGCCGCCGGCACCCGACGGCCCGCCGCTCGGCCTGTTCGCCTTCCGCTTGCCGACCCGCCCTGACCGCCGCTCCTGACGACACCCACCCGCACCGGACCGCACTAGGGAACGTGCCCTATTGCCCCGGGTCCACTCGGGTCGTCAGGCTTCGCGGTGGTCGTCGCACGACCGGACCGCCGGGGGGCGGGGCGTGAACCTGCACGCGCGCTCGGCGCGCCCTGCCCCCCGACATCCGTGCCGCTCCGGTCGGCACCGCCGGAGCGCCACCCGCTCCCCGCCCGACCCACCTGCGGCCGCTGCTAGAATGCCCTTGCTGCGGCACGCCCGATCCGGGTGCGCCCACGCGCTGACCCCAGGGTTTCCTCGGTCCCGCGACGTCCACCCGGGCGCGTCGCTCGAAGGGAGTTCGGTTGACCGGCATCTGGTACATCGTCGGCTTCGCCTTCGCGGGCGTGTCGTTCGTGTTCCTGACCATCGGCGCCGCCTGGCTCGTCTCCCATCGCAATCGCGGTGACGAGCACAAGGGGCTGCCGTACGAGTCGGGCATCGACACCTACGGCGACACCCACGGCCGCTTCGGGCTGTCCTTCTACATCTACGCCCTGCTGTTCGTGGCCTTCGACATCGAGGTGATCTTCATCTTCCTGTGGGCGTACGTGTTCCAGACGTCGGAACAGCTGCTCAGCGCGTTCATCACGATGCTCATCTTCGTGGCCATCCTGCTCCTCGGGTTGGCCTACGCCTGGCGGAAGGGGGCGCTCACGTGGCGCTGACACCAGACGATCCGACCGCCGACCTGGGCACCGGCCCGGACGACGCAACGGCCATCGCCTCCGATGCGGCGACGCGCGACAGCCTGCCGGCGACGCGACCGATCGATGCCCTGACCGTGCCCCTCATCGTGCCCAACCAGCTCTGGCAGGCCGCCGACCCCAACGCCTACGACGGCGGCAAGGCGTCCGACATCACCCACCTGCGCGAGTTCGAGGCATCCGGCGCCGGCCGTCGCGACGACGCGCGCTGGGGCGGGATGCTCGAGGTCATCCCGACCAAGGCGGACTACGTGCTGGACCTCATCCGCATGAACAGCCTGTGGCCGCTCCTGTCCGGCCTTGCCTGCTGCGCCATCGAGATGATGTCGGCCGCAACGTCGAAGAACGATATGGACCGCTGGGGCATGTTCCCGTTCCGGGCCAGCCCCCGCCAGGCCGACGTGCTCATCGTGGCCGGCACGCTGACGACGAAGATGGCTGGCCCACTGGTCCGCCTGTGGGAGCAGATGCCGGAGCCCAAGTGGTGCGTCGCGATGGGCGACTGCACCTGCTCCGGCGGCCGCTACAAGCGCAGTTACTCGACCGTGGAAGGCATCGATCGGGTCATGCCCGTCGACGTCTACATCCCCGGCTGCCCGCCCCGGCCGGAGGGCCTCATCTACGGGATGATGAAGCTCCAGCAGCTGGTCAAGGATCGCCGCGGCCACTGGCCGGACCGGGCCATCGGGCCGACCGTGCCGGCGGAGGTCTAGCCCGTGGACCGAGCGTTCAAGGGCCGCCTCGAAGCGCGCTTCGGCGAGCGCCTGCTCGGCCCCGTCCGGCAGCGCCACGACGAGACCGAGATGCGCATCGCGCCCGGTGACGTCACCCAGGTCCTGACCGCCCTCCACGACGGGCCAGAGCTGCGCTTCGAGTTCCTGGCCGACCTGTGCGGGGTGGACACGGGCAACGACATGCAGGTCGTGTACCACTTGTGGAGCGAGACCACCAGCGACTGGCTGCGGGTCATCGCCGAGGGCCTGACCCGCGACGATCCGCGCGCGCCGTCGGCCACGTTCCTGTGGAAGGGTGCGGAGTGGATGGAGCGCGAGGCCTACGACATGTTCGGCATCATCTTCGAGGGCAACCGCGACCTGCGCCGTATCTACATGCCACCCGACTACCAGAGCTTCCCGCTGCGCAAGGACTTCTACCTCGCCGACGACGCGGCCCGCTCGCCGGGCGGCGGGGTGCGGCCCATGGAGCGCACCCACGCCCCCGTCGATGCATCGGTGGCCGCCCTGGTCCGCCGGTCCCCGGGCAGCTGAGCCGAGCACGACGATGACCACGACGACCGACCGACCCTCCCTCGACGATCCGCGCGTCCAGCTGGACCGCGACCTCGGCGTGTTCGAGCCCATCCCGCCGTACCCCACCCGGACCGAGCGCGAGGCCGAGTTCTACACCCTTCGCGACGGCGAGATGCTCATCAACATGGGGCCGCAGCACCCCTCGACCCACGGCGTGCTGCGGGTCGTGCTCAAGCTCGACGGCGAGAAGGTCGTGGACCTCGATCCGGTCCTCGGCTACCTGCATCGCGGCGTCGAGAAACTGTGCGAGAACGCCGACTACCACCAGGCCATCTGCTACCTGGACCCGCTGGAGTACGTCAGCTCGCTGTTCTGCGAGTGGCCGGGGGTCATGGCCTTCGAGAAGCTCATGGATGTCCAGGTGCCCCGCCGGGCCGAGTACATCCGGGTCCTCTCGGGTGAGCTCAATCGGATCGCCAGCCACTCCCTGTTCCTGGGCTGGATGGCCCTGGACCTGGGTGGCCTGACGCCGATCCTGTGGTCATTCATCGAGCGCGACGAGATCGTGGACATGCTGTCCGCCCTGACCGGCCAGCGGATGCTCTTCAACTACTTCCGCATCGGCGGCGTCAACGGCGACCTCAACCATGAGTTCCTGAGCCGCCTGGGCGACTGGATGAGCCACGCCACGGAGCAGATCGAGTCCGGCCAGGCGCTCCTCAACGAGAACGAGATCTTCGTCCGTCGGATGCGCGGCCTGGGCACCATGGACTCGGCCACGGCGCTGCGCATGGTCATGACCGGCCCGAACCTGCGGGCGACGGGCGTGCCTTTCGACGTCCGCCGAGCGCACCCCTACAGCGTCTATCCCGAGCTCGACTTCGACATCCCGACCCGCTCCGAGGGCGACTGCCTGGCGCGCTACCTGCTGCGCATGGACGAGGTCAAGCAGAGCCTGCGGATCATCGACCAGTGCCTCCACGAGATGCCCGACGGGCCGGTCATGGCCAAGCTGCCCCGGCTGCTCCGGCCGCGACCCGGCCGCGCCTACGCCGGCGTCGAGGGGCCGCGCGGCCAGTACGCCGCGTACGTCGTCAGCGATGGCACCGACCAGCCCTTCCGGATGCGCATCCACGACCCCTCGTTCATCCACCTCCAGTCGGTCGGCGTGATGGTCCCGGACCACTTGATCGCGGACGCGATGGCCGTCATGGCCTCCCTCGACCCGATCATGGGCGGAGTCGATAAGTGACCGTGATCGCGCGCGGGTGGGAGCGGCTGACCCTGCCCGGGAAGCTCGTGTTCACGCTCGTCCCGGTGCTCCTGGCCCTGACCATCGGGCTGGTCGCGGTCATCGTCCTGTTCGGCCAGCCGATCCTCGACGTCCTGGCCGGGAACCTGGAGATCGTGCGCTTCGTGGTCGCGGTCACGATCGTCCTGCTGATGACCATCCCGACCGCGTTCCTGATCATCTACATGGAGATGAAGATCATCGCCCAGATGAACCTGCGTATCGGCCCCGACAGGGTCGGTCCCGCAGGCTCGTTGCTGTCGGTGGTCCATGGGCTCAAGGTCCTCATGAAGGAGGACTTCACCCCGACCGGTGCGGATCCGCTCGTGTTCACGTGGGCGCCCGTCGTGGTCTACCTGGCCAGCGTCATGACCCTGCTGGTCATCCCCTTCGCGCCGGGGCTGTACGGCCAGCAGTTCAACCTGGGACTGCTCTACTTCTTCGCCCTCGCCGGCCTGTCCGTGGTCGGCCTGCTCATGGCCGGCTGGGCGAGCTACAACAAGTACTCGCTCCTTGGCGGCCTGCGCGCGGCGGCCCAGGTCGTCAGCTACGAGATCCCGTTGACCCTGTCGGTCGTCGGCCTCATCCTGCTGGCCGGGACCATGAACCTGTACACGATCGTGGAGAACCAGGCGGGCTGGTTCACCGACTGGTACGTCTTCCAGCAACCGCTGGGCGTGCTCATCTTCTTCATCGCCGCCACGGCCGAGGCCAACCGCACCCCGTTCGACCTGACCGAGGCGGACTCGGAGATCGTGGCCGGCTTCGCGACCGAGTACTCGGGCATGCGCTTCGGGTTCTTCTTCTTCGCCGAGTACGTGAACGTGTTCATCATCTCGGCCCTGACCGTGACCCTCTTCTTCGGCGGCTGGAACGCGCCGTTCCCGTGGCCGGAGGCGTGGCGCCTGAGCCTGGACGTCGACCCGGGCTCGCTGGGACTCGGCCTGCTGTTCATGATCGGCCTCGTGCCGCTGGTCCTGACCATCGTGTTCTCCCTGCCCTTCTACCTGGCCAGCTCACGGATCAAGGCCTGGCAGGCACTCATCGCCGGCTTCGTCCTGGCCAACCTGTTCCTCGGCACGGTCATCTTCGCGTGGGGCTACATCGGCCTCGACTGGGTCGCCGGCGTGCTCTGGTTCATGGGCAAGACCTACGTCTTCGTGTTCACCTTCGTGTGGATGCGCGGCACCCTCCCGCGCGTGCGCATCGACCAGCTCATGGACTTCGCCTGGAAGTGGCTGCTGCCGGCCTCGCTGCTGAACCTGTTCGTCACCGCCGCGGCCATCATCGTGGTCAAGAGTTGAGAAGGTCGACCCGATGAGCCTCATCCCCGGACTCGGTATCGCCAAGGGCATGGCCCTGACCCTGCGCCGATTCTTCGAGCCCAAGGTCACGGTCATGTATCCGGAGGTGCGGGTCGACGTCCCGCACAAGTTCCGCGGCCGCCTGCAGCTCCTCTACGACGAGTGGGGCACGCTCAAGTGCGAGACCTGCTTCCAGTGCGCCCAGGCCTGCCCGGTCGAGTGCATCGATATGGGCGGCATGGACACGCGCGGCCGCTACCACGTCCACTGGGGCGCCAGCGAGACCTACGGCGAGCGCCGTGAGGAGAGCGCCCTGCGCCGCTCCGGCCGGCCGGTGCCCGATCCCGCCTACCGACCGTACGAGCCGGTGGACCTCGCTGTGGTGGACACGGTCCTCGAGGACTTCGACCACGATCCGGCCCGGATGCTCGACATCCTGGAGGCCACCCAGGACGCCTACGGCTATCTGCCCGTGGCCGCGCTCAAGCGGATCAGTCATGCGACCGGCGCCTGGTACGCGATGATCTACGGAACGGCCAGCTTCTACGCGCACCTGCGCTTCGAGCCGCCGACGGCGACGACGCAGGCGGCCGCGGTGGCCGCCCATCGACCGGCCGAGACGACGTACCTCGCGGCGCTCGACGCCGCGCTCGGCGGCGCGGTCGGCGGCCGGGCCGCGGGCCGGACCCAGGCATGACCGACCTGCTCAAGACGCCCCGGGAGTGGCCGTCGATCCTGCTCGGGCGGGCCGGCGCCAAGGACCCGCTTGACCTGGATGCGGCCGTGGCGGCTGGTGCCTTCGAGGGCCTGCGCGCCGCTGTCCGCGACCTCGGCGCGACCGCGACCATCGCGACCATCGGTGCGTCCGGCCTGCGCGGCCGAGGCGGCGCCGGCTTCCCGGCCGTGACCAAATGGCGCACGGCGGTTGATACCGAGGCGCCGCGGCGCTATGTCGTGGCCAACGGCTACGGCGCGGATCCCGCCTCCCACACCGACCGCACGCTGATGATGCTCGATCCCTACGCGGTCGTCGAGGGCACGGCCATCACGGCCTTCGCGGTCGGCGCGACCGAGGCCTTCATCGCCGTCCGCCAGGAGGACAGCGCGCTCATCGCCGTCCTGGCAGCGGCCATCGGGGCGGCCACCGACGCCGGGTTCCTGGGCTTCGATATCCACGGCTCCGGCCACGACGTGTCGATCACCGTGCGCCCGGTCCAGGGCGCCTACATGCTCGGCGAGGAGACCGTCCTGCTCAAGGCCCTGGAGGGCAAGCGCGGCCAGCCCGAGCAGCGCCCACCGCATCCCGCTGCTCGCGGCCTGCACGGCATGCCGACCGTCGTCCACAACGTCCAGACCCTGGCCAGCGTCGCCTGGATCCTGGCCCACGGCTCCGATGCGTTCCGGTCCACCGGCACCCACGACGCCCCGGGCACCATCCTCGTCCAGGTCCGCACGCCCGCCGGTCAGGGCATCGCCGAGGTGCCGCTGGGTACGCCGCTGGGCGACATCCTCAAGCTCGGCGCGGCGCTGCCCGTCGGGCGCACCCTCAAGGCCCTGCTGGTCGGCGGTCCGTCGGGCGGCCTGCTCCCGCCGGACCTGCTCGACACGCCCTACTCGTTCGAGACGCTGCGCATCGCCGGCGCCCACCTGGGCTCGGGATCCGTCGTCGCCGTGGACGACACGACCGACCTCGTGGAGCTCATCGGCGTGCTCACCCGCTTCTGCTCGGCGGAAGCCTGCGGCAAATCCATCCCGTGCCGCATCGGGACCAAGCGCCTGGCGGAGATCGTGGAGCGCCGCGAGCGTGGCCTGGCTCGCCCCAGCGACGACACCCTGGCCAGCGACCTCGCCCACGACATCGTGGCCTCGGCCCTGTGCGACCACGAGCGCCTCGCGACCCTCCCGTTGACCAGCGGGATGCGATACTTCGAGTCTGACCTGAACGACCCACGCCGTCCCGCGCCGGCCCCCATCGAGGCCTCCCGATGACCGACCTCCTGGCACGCCCCGAGGGCAGCACCACACCCGAGACGACCCCACAGGCGTCGCCGGTCGCGGGTTCGACGTCCCTGGCCGACGCGCTCATCGAGACCCAGTCGCCGCAGCGGCCGCAGTCCACGTCGCGCATCCGCATCGAGGTCGACGGCCGCGTCGTCGAGGGCTTCGAGGGCCAGACCATCCTGGAGGTCTGCCGCGCCAACGGCATCGAGATCCCGACCCTGTGCTACGAGCCCAAGCTGCCCGGCTTCGGCGCCTGTCGCATGTGTGTGGTCGAGGTCGAGGGCGAGGAGCACCCGCCGATCAGCTGCTCGCGCGTGTGCGAGCCCGAGATGAAGGTCCAGACCCAGACCGAGGAGGTCCGCCGCCTGCGCCGGACGAACCTGGAGCTCATCTTCAGCGACCACAACGCCTACTGTCTGCCGCCCTGCCAGAACAAGTGCCCCAGCTCCATCGACATCCCGGGCTTCCTCAAGGCGAACGCGGAGGCCGACTGGCGCGAGAGCGCACGCATCTTCAAGCGCACGATCCCGTTCCCGAGCGTCCTTGGCCGGGTCTGCCCGGCGCCGTGCGAGGACCACTGCCGACGTGACGAGGTTGACGAGGCGATCGCCATCCGCGACAGCCACCGCTACGCCGGCGACCAGGTCCTCAAGGCCATGCTCGACGAGGGCATCGATCCGCCCATCCCGTTCGAGCTGCAGGTCAAGAGCGGGCGGCGCGCGGCCGTCATCGGCTCCGGTCCGGCCGGCATGAGCGCCGCCTATTACCTGCTCCTGGCCGGACATGACGTGACCGTCTTCGAGCGCGACCCGGCGCCCGGCGGCATGCTCCGCTACGGCATCCCGCAGTACCGGCTGCCCAAGGTGGAGGTGCTGGAGGCCGAGTACGAGTCGATCACGCGTCTCGGCGGCACGGTGGTCTGCAACGCCGGCCTCGGTCGCGACTTCAGCCTCGACGACCTGACCAACCAGGGCTTCGATTCAGTCGTGGTCGCCATCGGCTGCTACGACACGAACAAGCTGGGCATCCCCAACGAGGACGCCGATGGTGTCATCGACGGCCTGGAGTACCTGCGCACGGCGACCCTCGGCCTGCCCTACCCGGAGCACGAGGGCAAGCGCGTCGTGGTCATCGGCGGCGGCTTCACCTCCATGGACTCCTCGCGAACGTCGGTCCGACAGGGCGCCAGCGAGGTCACCCTCGTCTACCGACGCGACATGAAGGACATGCCGGCGGCGAACGAGGTCCACGAGGCGATCGAGGAAGGCGTCACGGCGATCTTCCAGGCCGGCCCGACACGGGTGGTCGTGGACGAGGCCACCGGCAAGGTCAAGGGCGTCGAGTTCATCCGGATGCAGCTGGGGGCACCGGATGCCTCCGGTCGGCGACGGCCGGAGCCTGCCGCCGGGACGGAGTTCACGATCCCGTGCGATCGGGTGCTGCTGGCCATCGGCCAAGGTCCGGAGCTCGACTGGCTGACCCAGCCCGGCAACGAGGGACCCGAGACGACAAAGCAGAAGCGCCTCAAGGCCGACGCGGTCACCTTCGAGACCGGGCGCCCGGGCGTGTTCGGGACCGGCGACGTGCGCATCGGGGCCGCGACCGTCGTGCAGGCCTGCGCCGAGGGCCGCCGCGCGGCGTATGCGGTCGATGCCTACATGAAGGGCCTGGACCTGGCGGCCATCCGGACCCGCCAGACGCTGGCCGAGCCGCAGCCCGAGTTCCTGTCCATCGTGCCGTTCACCAGCGAGGCCAAGGAGCCGCGCTACCGGATGACCGCGCTGGAGGCCGAGGAGCGCAACCACAGCTACATCGAATACGAGCTGCCCTACACGCGCGAGGAGGCGGTCGCCGAGTCGACCCGCTGCCTGCAGTGCACGTGCGAGGCGATCGGCTTTTGCGACCTGCGCCGTCTGGGCATCGAGTACGGCACGACGCTCAAGACCCTGGAGCCGCAGCACCACCAGGGCGCCGGCTACCGGAGCGTGACGGAGAACCGCTTCACCGGCGTCAACCACGACTACATCCGTGACGACTCGCACGCCTTCATCCTGCGCGAGCCGTCACGTTGCATCGACTGCGGCCGCTGCGCGACCGTGTGCGCCGAGGTCGTCGGGGCGGCCTGCTACGACTTCATGCGCATCGGCTTCGACACGCTGGTCACGACGCCGCTGGACATGAGCCTCAACGACACGCCGTGCGTATCCTGCGGCCGCTGCGCGGAGACCTGCCCGACCGGCGCGCTGATGCCCAAGCCGCGCGTGCTCCAGAAGTTCGAGGTCGACGAGAGCCGCTGCATCCTGTGCGGCATCTGCGTCGATGCCTGCCCGTACGACGCACTGCGCCATGGTGCGGACATCGAGCTCGCCCACACCGGTCGCCAGGACCCGATGATCGACCTGATGGCGATCGCGGCGATCGACCGCGAGACGGAAGTCACGTACATCCGGCGCGAGCGCGACTGGGCGTCCACAGCGGCCGCGGAAGGACGCATCATCGACACGACACGGATGCTGCCCATGCTCCCGCCGACGATCGGGGGCGTCCCCGCCGGCGGCTCGGACGATCACCGCGGCCACGCCCATGGCCACGCGAACGGGAACGGCCACGGTGCCGTCGCCGCGCTGGGGCCTGGCGGGCACGAGTAGCGCAGCGCCGTGCTGCGACGGATCCTGCCCGCGCTGTTCGGCCTCGCCGTCATGGGCGCCGTACTGGGCATCGCCGCGCTCATGCTCGTGGTCCTGGGCCAGGACTGGGAGGACGCGCTGGTCTGGATCTTCGCCGCGATCATGATCGGCTCGGGCCTGCTGGTGGTGACCATGAAGGACATCATCCGCTGCGGCCTGGCCATGATCGTGTGCTTCGGGGCCCTGGCCGGGATCTACGTCATCCTCGGCTCGCCACTCATCGCCGCGGCCCAGGTGATCATCTACATCGGCGCCATCAGCGTGCTGATCCTGTTCGCGATCATGCTCACCCAGACCAAGGACGCCCCGGCACGTCTTGTCTTCCAGACCCAGGCCGGGGCGGCGGCGGTGGCCTCGGTGGTCATCGCCGTGGTCATGGCGCTGGCTATCTCGGCGACCGACTGGGGCGAGATCGGTCAGCGTGTTCGCCTCGCGACCGACGAGCTCGCGATGGTCCTGTTCTCCGACTTCATCCTGGCCTTCGAGGTGGTCAGCGTGCTGCTGTTGGCCGCCGTCGTAGGCGCTGTGTTCCTGGCCAAGCGCGAGCCCGGGGGCCCGTCGTGAGCAACAGCCTCGACACCTACCTGATCCTGTCGGGGATGCTGTTCGCCATCGGCTCGTTCGGGTTCCTGGCCCGGCGTAACGCGATCAGCATGCTCATGTCCATCGAGCTCATGCTCAACGCGGTCAACCTGAGCATCGTCGCGTTCGCTGCCTTCGGGGCGTTCGGGACGACCCAGCAAGGCGTCGGCGTGGGCTCGGTCATCGCCCTGATGGTCATGGCCGTCGCGGCCGCCGAGGCCACCGTCGGCCTGGCCATCGTCATCGCCATCTACCGCAACAAGCGCACCCCGCTCGTCGACGAATACGACGCGATGCGGCAGTGAGCGGGATCGAGGCGCTGGCGCCCCTGCTGCTGATCCTGCCGCTGGCGGGCTTTGCCATCACCGCGCTCATCGGCCGCCGGCTGCACAAGCAGGCGCATTGGATCCCGGTGCTGGCCATCGGCGCGGTCTGGCTCATCGCCATGGGCCTCGTCATCCAGGTCCTGACCGAGGCCGCGCCGATCATCAGCGGCGAGGGCGAGTACGCGGTCCACGGCTTCGAGATGCACCTCTTCACCTGGATCCCGGCGGGCGAGTTCGTGGTGGATGTCGGCCTGGTCATCGACCCACTGACGGCCTGCCTGCTCATCGTCGTGACCACCATCGGCCTGCTGGTCCACGTGTATTCGATCGGCTATATGAGCCATGACCCCGGGTACTGGCGCTTCTTCGCGTACCTGAACTTGTTCATGTTCAGCATGCTGCTGCTGGTCCTCGCCGACAACTGGCTGGTCGTGTTCGTGGCCTGGGAGCTGGTCGGCCTGTCCAGCTACCTGCTGATCGGCTTCTGGTACCGCAAACGCAGCGCGATGCTGGCGGCCAAGAAGGCGTTCATCGTCAACCGCGTCGGGGACGTCGGCTTCGCCCTCGGGATCATGGCCATCTTCATCAACACGGGGGCCGCCTCGGAAGGCGCGACGCTCAACATCCGTGACTCCATCCACGCCATGCTGGAGCTCGGCGACGCCAACCCCATCCCGCTGTTCGCGGTGGCCCTGCTGCTGTTCGCGGGGGCGATGGGCAAGAGCGCCCAGTTCCCCCTGCACGTCTGGCTGCCGGACGCGATGGAGGGCCCGACCCCGGTGTCGGCGCTCATCCACGCCGCGACCATGGTCAACGCCGGCGTGTACCTCGTGGCCCGGGCCAATCCGCTGTTCGCCACGTCCACGGACGCGATGGTCATCGTCGCGGCCATCGGCATCTTCACGGCCATCCTGGCGGCGAGCATCGCGATGACCCAGACGGATATCAAGCGCGTGCTCGCGTACTCGACCCTCAGCCAGCTCGGGTACATGTTCGCGGCCCTGGGGGTCGGCGCGTTCACCGCGGCCATCTTCCATCTCATGACCCACGGCTTCTTCAAGGGCCTGCTGTTCCTTGGCTCAGGCTCGGTCATCCACGCCGTCCACGAAGAGCAGGACATGCGCAAGATGGGCGGCCTGGGCAGGAAGATCCCGATCACCTACGCGACGATGCTCATCGGCTCGATCGCCATCGCCGGCATCCCGCCGCTGGCCGGCTTCTTCTCCAAGGATGAGATCCTGGGCGAGGCCTTCAAGTTCGGCTTCTACTGGGTCTGGGGCATCGGCCTGTTCGTGGCCCTGCTGACCGCCTTCTACATGTTCCGGCTCATGGGCCTGACCTTCTGGGGCGAGTTCCGGGGCCCCAAGGAGATCTGGGACAAGATCCACGAGTCGCCGCGGGTCATGACCGTGCCGCTCATCCTGCTGGCCATCCCGTCCGTGCTGCTGGGCCTGGCCGTCGGCCTGCCGCTCGGCGACAGCACGCTCCTCCACTGGCTGGAGCCCGTCTTCCACGAGGCCGAGGAGATCCTGCAACTGCCCCACAAGCCATACGCCCTGTTCGGCATCGACGGGGTGCTCATCCTGGCCAGCGTCGCGGTCGCCGCCATCGGCGTGGCCCTGGCCTGGCGCTTCTTCGGGGTCGGCATCGGGCCGATCCGGATGCCCAGCCGGCCGGAGGCCGTCCGCGAGTGGGCTGCCCGGGTGCCCTTCCTGTATCGCGCCTCGCTCAACAAGTGGTGGTTCGATGAGCTCAACGACCTGCTCTTCATCCGGGTCGGCGGTCGCCTCGCCCACGCCATGTGGTGGTTCGATCGTGAGGTCGTCGACGGCACGGTGAACGCCGTGGGGCGGCGGACGGTGGCTACCGGCGGCGGGCTGCGGCGCGTCCAGACCGGGCGCGTCCAGAACTACGCCCTGGGCATCGCCCTCGGGCTCATCGTGATGGTCGTCTCGTACCTGCTGCTGGCCTCGGGGATCTAGACGATGATCGACCTCGGTACCTTCCCGATCCTGACCGTCGTCACCTTCCTGCCGCTCCTGGGCGCGCTCGTGGTGGCCATCCTGCCGTCGACCATGACGCGCACCGTCGCACTCGCCTTCGCCCTGCTGACGTGGGTCGTGAGCCTGGTCCTGCTGGTCGGCTACCTGCCCGGCCATGGCGGCGACGACGAATTCCAGTACGTCGTCGCGATCGACTGGATCCCCGCGTTCGGCATCCAGTACAAGCTCGGTGTGGATGGCCTCTCGGCGGCCCTCGTCGTCCTGACTACGACCCTGACCTGGATCTGCATCCTGGCCAGCTTCAAGCCGATCACGACCCGGATCAAGGAGTACATGATCTCCTTCCTGATCCTCGAGGTCGGGATGATCGGGGTCTTCCTCGCGCTCGACACGTTCCTGTTCTACATCTTCTGGGAGATCGTGCTCGTCCCGATGTACCTGATCATCGGGATCTGGGGCGGCGCCAACCGCATCTACGCGACGATCAAGTTCGTGCTCTACACGCTGGTCGGCTCGCTGCTCATGCTGGTGGCGATCCTGGCCACGGCCTTCGCCTACCAGTCGGCGCACGACGGCTCGTGGACCGGCGCCTTCGACTTCATCGCGCTGCGCGAGTACGCCGCGACCGCTGGCTTCGCGGCGGCGCTCCAGATCGGCGCCTTCCTGGCCTTCTTCCTGGCCTTCGCCATCAAGGTCCCGATGTTCCCGTTCCACACCTGGCTGCCCGACGCCCATACCGAGGCGCCGACGGCGGGCTCGGTGATCCTGGCCGGCGTCATGCTCAAGCTCGGCGCCTACGGATTCATCCGCTTCGCCCTGCCGCTGTACCCGGACGCGGCGGCGACCTTCGCGGGCGTGATCATCGTCCTGTCGCTCATCGCGATCATCTACGGCGCGGTGGTGGCCATGGTCCAGCCGGACCTCAAGCGCCTCGTGGCCTACTCATCGGTCAGCCACATGGGCTTCGTCACGCTGGGCATCTTCGTGTTCACCGAGCAGGGCGTGCAGGGCGCGATCCTGCAGATGATCAACCACGGCCTCATCACCGGCGGCCTGTTCCTCCTCGTCGGCGTCATCTACGAGCGGACCCACGACCGGACCATCGCCAAGATGTCCGGCCTCGCCGGGCGTACGCCCGTGTTCGTGGCGACCTTCGGCTTCTTCGTCTTCGCCTCGGCCGGATTGCCCGGCCTGAGCGGCTTCGTCGGCGAGTTCCTGACCCTCGTCGGCACCTTCGCGGTCAGCCCCGCCGCGGCCGTCGTGGCCACGTTCGTGATGATCCTGGCCGCGGGCTACCTGCTGTTCATGTACGGACGGCTCGTCTTCGGCGAGGTGTCGGAGTTCCTGGCGAACCTCGGCCAGCACCTGACCGACATGGAGCCCATAGAGATCCTGACCCTTGTCCCGCTGGCCACGCTCATCGTCATCTTCGGCGTCCAGCCCGGCCTCCTGCTCGACCTCGTGGCGGGCACCGTCGAGGCGACGGTCGAGGCGGGCGCCGGCGGGACCGCCATCGTCATCGACCCCAACGTCGCCCTGCTCATCGGCGGGCTGGCCGCGATGGGCATCATCGGCCGGACCGGCTGGGCGCTGCTGGGCCGCGGCCGCACGACCCCTGATGGCGCCGGCGGCGTCGCGACCTCGGAAGGCGGGGCCGCCCATTGACCTTCGCTGACCTGACCGTGATCGCGCCGCTCGTGGCCGCGATCCTGACCGCGGCCGCCGTCCTCATCGTCGACCTCATCTGGCCGGGCCGCTCGGCGATCGCGACCGGCACGGCCCTCGTGGGCCTGGCCATCACGGCCGGGCTGACGGTCGTCGTCGGCGGCACCGCGGCGACCGCGTTCGGCGGTGTCTACACGGTCGATGCGCTGACGACCTTCCTGGACGTCCTGTTCGTGGCCATCGTGGCCCTGTCCATCATGTTCGCCCCGGACTACCTGCTGCCGCGCTCGTTGCCCATCGCCGAGTTCGCTGTGGTCATCATCTTCGCGATGTGCGGGGCCATGATCCTGGCCGCCAGCACGGACCTGCTCCTGCTGTTCCTGGGCCTGGAGCTGATGGTCCTGCCGGGCTACATGCTGGCCGGCTACCACAAGACCGACGGCTACTCGACCGAGGGCGCGATCAAGTACTTCCTGCTGGGCTCGTTCAGCTCGGCTATCTTCCTGTTCGGCCTGGCCTTCGTGTGGGGCCTGACCGGGACGACCAGCGTGTCCGGCGTCGCCGACGCGCTCTCGGCCATCGTGGCCGGTGACGCGCCGCTGTCCGCCGGCCTGGCCATGGGTCTTGCCTTCCTGACCACCGGCGTCGCGTTCAAGATCGCCGCGGTCCCGTTCCACTACTGGACGCCGGACGCGTACCAGGGCTCGCCCACGCCGATCACCGGCTACCTGTCGGTCGGGCCCAAGGTCGGGGCCTTCGCGCTCATGCTGCGCCTGTTCGTGGAGGCCCTCGGGCCGCTGGCCGATGTGTGGCTGCCGGTCATGGTCGTGCTCGCCGCGTTGACCATGACCCTGGGCAACCTCGTCGCGCTGACCCAGGACAACGTCAAGCGCATGCTCGCGTACTCCTCGATCGCGCACACCGGCTACATGCTCGTTGGCCTGGCCGCCTACGCGGCCGGTGAGCTCCAGGGCCTGGAGGGCCTGCTCTACTACGCCGCGGCCTACGCGTTCATGAACCTCGGCGCATTCGCGGTCATCGCCGCGCTCCAGAAGCGGACCGGCGTGACCTCGTCGCTGGCGACGTTCGCCGGCCTCGGGCGCAGGGAGCCGATCCTGGCCATCCTCATGCTCCTGTTCCTGCTGTCCCTGACCGGGATCCCGCCGCTGGCCGGCTTCTGGGCCAAGGTCTACATCATCGTCGCGGCCGTGCAGGCCGGCGGGATCATGACGGCCCTGGCCATCCTGGTCGTGCTCAACGCCGCGGTCGCCGCGTTCTACTACCTGCGTGTCGGCGTGTACATGTTCATGCGCGAGCCCTCGACCGACGCGCCGCCGCTCCTGCACGGCCGCCTGCTGTGGACGGGCCTGGCCGCCGCGACCGTCCTGACCGTGGCCCTGGGCCTCTTCCCGGGCCTGCTCCTGGACATCGTCGGCGACGCCGCCCTGGCCATCTCCGGGAACGCCGCCGCGCTTCGCTAGCGGCTAGCGGTAGCGCCCGCTGCGTCGTGCGGATGCAGCCGCGAGCGCGGCGCCCAGCGCGCCCAGGAACCGCCCCACGTCACGAGCCGACGCGACGGCCAGATCGGCATGAGCCAGCAGCTCGGCCGGTGCCGGCGCATCCGCAGCGTGGACCGCGACCGTGACCCCGACGACCCCACCGGGGCGCGCCGCGGCGACCGCCTCGAAGGCGTCCACGTCGCTGAGCTCGTCGCCGAGGACGACGACCGCGCCGGGCCGGTGGCTGGCCAGCAGCCGCTCGACGGCCTCGCGCTTGCCGCCGGCCGACTCCGGCCGCAGGTCGACGACGGACCGTCCGCGGTAGTGCGCGAGACCGTGATCGACGAGGCCCTCGCGGGCCTCCACCGTGGCGATCGCCGCGAGCACGGCCGCGCGCGCCGCCGGCACGTCCTGCGCCTGGCGGACATGGAAGGCGACCGATGGGCCCTTGCGCTCGACGAACAGCCAGGCCGGCGCGCCAAGTGCCTCGGCCACGCCCGTGGCCAGCCGCTCAGCGGGGTCGCGGTGGCCATCGAAGGTGGCGTCGGTCGTGACCTGCAGGGCGCGCACCCGGCCGCCGCGCGGCATGCGCCCGCCCTGCAGGCCGTGGTCGCCGAGGTAGGTCAGGCCGCCGACCCGCACCCGGGCGGCGACGTCGGCCACGGTTCGCCCGGTCAGGACCACCGGCACGACCCTCCCGGGCTGCTCGACGGCCAGCGCGGCCAGGCGGCGCAGCGCTCGCTGGGCGACCGGATCGATGGCCGCCGCGGCCGGATCGCGCGAGCCAGCGGCGAGGGTGCCGTCGAAGTCGGCGACGACGAGGAGTGGCGCCGGCGCCGCGACGAGGGACCCGATGGCGGCCGCGATGGCCACTCGCGACGAGGCCGCTCCGGGCGACCCGACAGGGGCGCCGGTCACGGTTCGACGGTGACGTCCACCCCGGGCAGGATGGCCTGCAGGCCGCGGGCCATGATGTCCGGCCCGAGGCCGCCAAGGGCGCCGTCGCGGACGATGCCCTCGGCGTCGATCCAGAAGTGCATCGGCAACGCGGCCGCGGCTTTCCAGCGGTCCGCCGCGGAACCATCAAGGTCCAGGCCCAGCGGGAACGTGGCACCCAGGCTCTCGGCGAAGGCGGCGACGACCCCCTCCTCCTCGCGCACGTCGATGGCCAGGACGACCAGGCCGGCGTCCGCGTAGCGCGCCGCGAACCTGTTCATGAGCGGGAACTCGTCGACGCACGGCGGGCACCACGTGGCCATGAAGTTGACCCACACCGGCTGGCCGCGCAGGTTGGCCAGGTCGATCGTGCCGCCGCCGACCTGGGGCACGACGAGGATGGGCGCCGGCGCACCGACCCCGAACAGTCCAACACTGACCGATCCCGACGGGGCGACCGACGCGGACGCGGACGCGGTCGCCGCCGTGCTGGACACCGGCGTGGGCTCGGGCGTTGGCGTGGCGATGGCCACCGAGGGGATGGGCGTCGGCTCGGTCGCGGGCTCGGGCGCGAAGGCAAGGATGCCGCCCAGCAGGGCGGTCGCCGCGACGACGCCCGCAAGCAGGCCGGTGAGGATCGTGACCCGGGGTGACATGACGCGCGGAGGGTACCAGTACGGACGGGCGACAGCGTCACACGGGGGTCGGCGCTAGGATGACCCTCCGATGTCCGATCCCGTCGACGCCGTCCGCACCCGGATCCTGCCCGCGCTGCTCACCGCGCTCGGCGTGACCCTGCTCGCCGCCGGCCTGCTGTCGTACACGACGCCGGTCGAGGCCGGGCCGGCCGCGACGCCGGCGCCCTCGGTCGCAGTGGTCCCGACGACCGTTCCTAGCCCATCGCCGCTGATCACCCTGCCGCCCATCGCGTCCGCCCCGCCGGCGACGCCCTCGGCCAGCACGACGCCCGAGGGTGTGGCCACACGCGTGCGCGTCGCCGCCCTGGACATCGACATGCCGGTCATCCAGGGACCGCCCGGTTATCCGCCGTGCGACGTCGCCATGTACCTCAAGGAACTCAGTCAGCCCGGCCAGGGTCGCGCCTCGTACATCTACGCGCACGCCCGGACGGGCATGTTCCTGCCGCTGCTGGAGACGAAGGGCGGCGATCAGAAGGGCCTCGTGGTCGAAGTCTGGACGAGCGACGACATGCGCTACCTGTACGAGATCGTCGAAGTCCGGCGGAATCAGACGACCCTCGATGGCCCCCTGGCGGCCGACAGCGAGGAGCTCTGGCTACAGACTTCGGAAGGCCCTCGCGGGACCGTCGGCAAGACCCAGGTCATCGCGACGCCGATCTCGGTCGACCGAGCCACGCCTGAGGAGTCGACGCCCGAGGCGAACCCGGTCGTCTGCGGCTGACTCTCGGCGTCCGCGGCTGACTCTCGGCGTCTGCGGCTGAGCCGCGTGGGCTAGATCCAGTCGATGCGGCGCAAGACGACCGCCGCGGCGACCGAGATCGCCACGATCCCGGCGGTCACCAGCCAGAAGCTGCCGAGCTCCACGTGCGCCTCGCTCATCCCGAAGATGCCCGCCAGCGCGCCGACACCGGCGACCAGCACGGTGACCCCGGTCAGGCGCTTCATGATCCGCGACAGGTCGTTGTTCACCTGGGTCAGGTAGACGTCGAGCGTGGCCGCGGCGAGCTCCCGGAAGTTGTCGAGCTCGTCGGTCAGCCGGATGACGTGGTCGTACACGTCGCGCAGGTAGACGACCTCGTCGGCGTCGATGAGGGTCATCTCGCGGTTGGTCAGCTGATTGAAGACCTCGCGCGTCGGGCTGGCGGCCCGGCGGATCAGGATGAGCTGCCGCTTGAGGCCGAACAGGCGCTCCAGCGTGTCCGGTGTGGCCTTCTGGATGACCTCATCCTGGACGGTGTCGATGGCCTCGCCGATCTCGTCGAGGAACGGGAAGTAGCCGTCGACGATGTCATCGCTGATGGCCCACAGGAGGTGGTCCGGACCGCTCCCAAGGATCGGTCCGACACCCCCGCGCAGGTGATGCGAGGCGAACGGGTCCCACGACCGATCATGGACCGTGAGCAGGAAGCCGAGACCCAGGACGATATCCAGCTCCGCGGTCTGGAACGACGCCACGCCGCTGACCGCGGTCCGCTCGAGCGCGAACAGGACGATGTGGACGACGCCGTCGGTGGACTCGATCTTGGCCCGCTGATTCCCCTCCAGGACGTCCTCGATGATGAGCGCATGGAGACCCAACGCCGCGCCGATCGCTTCAACCTGCGCCGGCGACGGCTCGCTCATGTCCACCCACACGGCCACGGCCGGATCGGCCAGCAGGCCTGGCAGGTGGCCGGCGACGGCATCGCCCTCGAATGTGGTCAGCTCGCCACCCTCGGCGAGGGCGTGGAGGCGAACGCGGCCGGGCGCACCTTTCGAGGTCGGCCCGATCGGTCGGGTCATCGGTTCACCGGTCCGCGCGCTCGCGCGCGACGGGTCAGATCGCGAGGCGGGGATCGGGGCGGTCATCGCCACGGAGCATACGCGCCTCGTCCGCGTCGGAGGCGGGCTCGCCGGATGCCTCTTCGCTGGCGTGTGCGGGCCGCGACCGGGCGCCGCCCAGCGCCAGTGCTGCGGGTACGGCGGCGAGGGTGACCAGGGCGGCGACCACGAACAGCCCGACCATGATCTGGGCGGCCTCGCGCGACGCCCACGCCTCGAGGGCCTCGACGACGAGCGGATCCTGGAACGGCCGGTCGCGCAGGTTTGCAGGGATGAGCAACAGGTAGGAGTCGCTGTTCGGATCGATCTGCGCGGACAGGCGGGTGATGGTCGTGGAGCCGTAGGCGGTGAGGATGGCCAGGCCCACGGCCATCCCGATCATCCGGGCGACTGTCACGACCGAGCTCGCGACGCCGAACGCGGCACGCCCGGCGGCCTCCACCGCGGCAGCGGAGCGCGGCGTCACCGACAGCCCGAAGCCGAAGCCGAACACGGCCAGGCCGATCGCGGCCAGGCCGACCGTGGTGGCGGGCGTCCACTGGGCCATCGCCAGCAGGCCGGCCACGGACAGCGCGATGCCGATGAGGGTGACGACCCGGTAGCTGGCGAGCCGGACCAGCACGCCGGCGGCCAGGGCCCCGACGGCCGTCGCCGCGGCCAGCGCCCCGAGCGCGACACGCTGCTGGTCCGGGCCGCCGTACAGGACCCGATCGACGAACACGGCCGCGCCGATGATGGCCGTGGCGAAGGCATAGCCGGTGAGCAGGGACACGAGCGCGGCGGCGCTGAACGGCACACTCCGGAACAGGCGGACATCCAGGAACGGGTCGGCCGTGCGCAGGGCGCGCACGATGGCCAGGACCGTGGCGAGGAGGGCCATAGCCGACAGGACCACGGTGACCAGCCCCGGATCCAGGTCCGAGCCCGCGATCTCCTCCGTCCCAAGCAGGGTCAGGGCCAGCAGCCCGCCGGCCAGGGCAAGGCCGAACAGCGCCGCGCCGGGCAGGTCCACCCGCCCTTCCCGATGGGGCGTCTCCCAGCCATCGGACGCGGCCCAGGCGAGAGCCATCGCGACCAGCGCCACCGGCACGTTGACGTAGAAGATCCAGCGCCAGGCTGGGCTGAGCACGGCCGCCGCCCATGCGTCGGCCAGGCCCGCCCCCACCAGCGCCTCCTCGGGATGGAACGCGGCCAGGATCGCCGCGCCCAGGAACGGGCCGGCGGCCATGCCCAGGAAGGTCAACGCGCCGATGACGCCCAGGGCACGGGCGCGCGCGTGGCCGGCGTACAGGTGCGCGGCCGCGGCCGTCCCGACCGGCACCAGCACGCCCCCGCCGACGGCCTGCACGACGCGCGCCGCGATAAGCTGGTCCAGGTCCTGGGCCGCGCCAGCCAGCACGGACCCCACGGTGAACACGACGAGGGCGCCCATGAACAGCCGGCGCGCGCCCCACAGGTCGGCCAGCCGGCCCGCCAGCGGCATCACCAGGATGTACACGAGCAGGTAGCCGTTGATGATCCACGACGCCTTGCGCAACTCCAGCCACGCCGTCGTACCGTCGGCGTCGACGAGATCGGCCAGGATGGACGGCAGCGCGACGGCCGTGATCATCAGCTCCAGCCCGGCCAGGAACACGCCGGTACCAAAGACGGCGAGCAGCACCAGGGCCGAGCGGCGATCCATGGCGGTCAGTGTATGAGCGATGGCCGACTCCGCCAGATGTCGACGCAGGGAACGTTGGGCGGACTCGGCGATCGCCGGTCGGCACCGCACACGTCGTTCGGCGATCGCCCGTGCACGGAATCCCGCCGAACGAGGTTCCGCGGTCGCCCTCGCCGCCTCAGCGACCGCTCGACCTCGCCTAACGTCGCTGTACACGATCATCTGGCGGTGTCGGTCCACACGATTCCGGTAACCCTGCTTGACACTGGCTGCACTCGTCCGTAGCATCAACGCCCGTTGATATCAACGGTCGTTGATACGACCGTCCGGAGATACCCCGACCCGTGCCGACCCCCGCCAGGTTCCGCTCGACCTTCGCGTCGATCGTCCTCCAGCCCGAGGAGTTGCGCGAGTTGCGCGCCTTCCACAAGGCCCTGGCCGACGTGAATCGCCTGCGTATCGTGCGCCGCCTGGCGCAGAGCGAGGCGAGCATGGCCGAGCTCATCGCCCACGTCGGCCTGTCCCAGCCGCTGGTCAGCCACCACCTCAAGCGCCTGCGCGTGGCCGGACTCGTGGAGACCCGGCGCGTCGGCCGCGAGACCGTGGCGACCCTGCGGCCGGAAGCCTTCGGCGAGGTCGCCGCCCGCGAGCGCGCCATCCTGGGGATCGCCAGTTGACCATCTCCAACGAGTCGAGAGCGCGCGTCAAGGGCATCTTCGAGCCGATCGCGCTGGCCATGGGCCGGGCCGGCCTGACACCCGATGCCTTGACCCTCATCGGCTTCGGCATCACGGTCATCGGCGCGATCCTGCTCAGTCAGCAACTGTGGCTCGCCGGCGGCATCGTCGTGTTCGTCGGCGGCGTGTTCGACATGTTCGACGGCACCCTGGCCCGGGCGACCGGCAAGGTCAGCCCCCTGGGCGCCTTCATGGACAGCGTGTTCGATCGCTGGGGCGAGGCCGCCGTCTACATCGGGCTCATCGCCGGCCTCGGGGCCAGCGGTTCGGCCATGGCCCCGGTCCTCGCCGCGGCGGCCATGGGCGGCGCGTTCATGGTCAGCTACGCCCGGGCCAAGGCAGAGGGCCTGGGCTTCAGCCCGGGTACCGGCATGGCCGCGGTCGGGGTCATGCCGCGCGAGGTGCGCCTCGTCATCCTGACCCTGGGCCTGGTCGGCGGGGGCATCGCCGGGACGACCACGACCGTCGCCGCGGAGGGCATCCTTGGCCTCGGCGGACCGACCATCCTCCTCGGCATCCTGGTCATCAGCGTGTCCCTCGCCGTCGTCACCATCGGCGCCACCATCACCGTCATCCAGCGGATCGTCCACGTCCGCCGCCAAGCGAAGCACCAGTCCACCTCGGACGCCACGCCGCCGATCGGCGGATAAGGAGCAACGGAGACCACCGTGAGCAAGAACGGCAGCAACGGCAGCAGCAAGAACGGCGCGACGCCGTCGAATACGTGGGCCGGCTCCGGCCGGCGCGGCGACGGCAAGGTCCGGGTCGCGATCGTCGGCGTGGGCAACTGCGCCAGCAGCCTCGTCCAGGGCCGCTACTACTACGAGGACGCCAAGGACGACGACTTCGTCCCCGGGCTGATGCACGTCAACCTCGGTGGCTACCACGTCCGCGACATCGACTTCGTGGCGGCCTTCGACATCGACAAGAACAAGGTCGGCAAGGACGTATCCGAGGCGATCTACACCAAGCCCAACAACACGATCACCTTCCACAAGGTCCAGCCCATGGGCGTGACTGTGGAGCGCGGCATGACCCACGACGGCCTGGGGAAGTACCTGAGCCAGATCATCGAAAAGGCGCCGGGGCCCACGGCCGACATCGTGGGCATCCTCAAGGAGCGCGAGGTCGACGTCATGGTCTCGTACCTGCCGGTCGGCAGCGAGGAGGCCACCAAGTGGTACGCCGAGCAGGCCCTGGCCGCCGGCGTCGCGTTCGTCAACGCGATCCCCGTCTTCATCGGCCGCGAGCCGTACTGGCAGCGCCGCTTCGCGGATGCCGGCCTGCCGGTCATCGGTGACGACATCAAGAGCCAGGTCGGCGCGACGATCACCCACCGGGTGCTGACCCGGCTGTTCATGGATCGCGGCGTCCGCCTGGACCGCACCTACCAGCTGAACTTCGGCGGCAACACGGACTTCCTGAACATGCTCGAGCGCGAGCGCCTGGAGTCCAAGAAGATCAGCAAGACCAATGCGGTCACCTCCATGCTCGACTACGAGCTGGACTCCGACGACATCCACGTCGGCCCCTCCGATCACGTGCCGTGGCTGCTCGATCGCAAGTGGTGCTACATCCGGATGGAGGGCACGACCTTCGGCGACGTGCCCCTCAACGCCGAGCTCAAGCTCGAGGTCTGGGATAGCCCCAACAGCGCGGGCGTCATCACGGACGCCATCCGCTGCCTGAAGCTCGGCCTGGACCGCGGCCTCAAGGGCACGCTCGTGGCGCCGTCCAGCTACTTCATGAAGAGCCCGCCCCAGCAGATCCACGACGATATCGCGTTCAACCGCGTCGAGGCGTTCATCCGCGGCGACGACAAAGAGACGCTGGTCGGCACGGAGAAGCCGGTCGCGCGCAAGCTGCGCAAGATGGCGGGCGCCAAGGCCAAGGTCGCCACCGCCACGTCGTGACCGGAGGCGATCGCCGTCTCGAAGCGCCGCATCGACGCAGGGGCCGTGGCCCCCGCGTCATCGAGCGCCTGGGCCTCGTCGGCTACAAGGCCACGGCGTGGGTCCTGGGCGTGCTGCCGCCGGGACCGGCGGCGGCGGTCATCGGCCGCTTCTTGCAGCTCTCCTACCTGCTCTGGCCGACCAAGCGGCGCTGGTCCGACCGGAACTTCGGGCACGTCCTGGGGCTGCCGCCCGACGACCGACGAGTGCGCGCCCTCGCCCTCCGTGCGTACCGGCTGTACGGCCGCTACCTCGTCGAGCTCATGCGCCTGCCGGGCCGGCCTCCCGAGGAGATCGCGCGCCTCGCGGCGAGTCTGGACGCCGATGAGGTGCGCCGCATCTGGCGCGCCAACCCGACGGGTGGCGGCCTGATCTTCGCGGTCGGCCACGTCGGCAACAACGACGCGGTCGCTGCCTCCATCGCCGGTCACGGGATGCCCATCAGCGTCGTGGCCGACGACTCATCCTTCCCCGAATTGTTCGCCCTGCTTCGCCGCCAGCGCGAATCGTGGGGCGTCCAGGTCATCGCCTGGCGCAACCTGCGCGAGATCTTCAGCGTGCTCCGGCGCAAGGAGATGCTGGCCCTGCTCATCGACTGGGGATATCGCGCCGACGGCATCCCCGTCCAGCTGTTCGGGGCCTGGACGGCATTGCCGGCTGGGCCCGCGACGCTGGCCGGCAAGACCGGGGCGCGCATCCTGCCGATCACCATCCATCGCCAGCCCGACGACACCTTCCGGGTCTCGTGGCCGGACCCGATCGACCTTGCGTCGTCCGATCCGGCCGAGCTCCAGCGGGCCACCCAGGCGATGGCCGATGCCCTGGCCGCGACCATCGGCGCCGCCCCCGAGCAGTGGTACAGCTTCAAGCCCATCTGGCCGTCCGACCCGGACGAGATCGCCGACCTGGAGCGCCGCGCGCGCCTGATGCAGAGGGGCGTCGCCGATCCGGGCCCCGCCCGTCCGCCCGCCGCCGACGGTGCGTCGGATGCGACCATGGGGCCGGCCGCGTGAGCGTCGCCGGGCGGCTGCGCGGTCGAGCCCTGATGGGCGCCTCGTGGCTCGCCTGCCATCTGCCCGAGCGGCCGCTGACGGCCCTGGCCGAAGCAGCCGGGGAGCTGTGGTACCGCGCCGCGCCCGGTCGGGCGGCCCAGGCCCGCCGCAATCTCGGCCGCGTGGCCAGCGCCCTGGCCGCTGACGGCCGCGGCAGTCCCGCGGTGCGTGCCGCCGCCACCGACCCGGCGGCCCTCGAGCGGCTCGTCCGGCGCGCCTTCGGGCACAGCGCCCGCTACTACCTGGAGGTCGCCCGGACGCCGGCCATCACCCCGGCAGACCTGGACGCACGTATCGTGATCGAGACGCCCGACACCGTCGCAGCCGCCTTCCAGCCCGACCGCGGGGTCCTGTTCGTGGGCCTCCACTTCGGCTCGCTGGAGCTGCCCGGCCTGTACCTCGCCAGCCGCGTCGGCGGCGCGGTCGCGCCGATGGAGACCATCGACGACCCGGACCTGCAGGCCTGGTTCGTGCGCACGCGCGGCGCCATGGGCGTGCGCATCGTGGGCCTGCGCGAGGCGCGTCGCGAACTGCTGGCCGCCCTGCGCACGGGCACGAGCGTGGGTCTCGTCGGGGATCGCGACCTCACCGGTGGGGGGACGCTGACGACGCTCTTCGG
>Ga0163153_10000393_pt1 | contig 77810 bp, 51 predicted proteins | sample OliLakLV19MP6IB1_FD_148629 | JGI IMG/M metagenome (GOLD analysis project Ga0163153, IMG submission 148629) | Freshwater microbial mat bacterial communities from Lake Vanda, McMurdo Dry Valleys, Antarctica - Oligotrophic Lake LV.19.MP6.IB-1 | ecosystem: Environmental > Aquatic > Freshwater >... | reverse complement strand
CGAGCGAGGGGAGCGTCGGCGCGCGCGTCGCCGACAACTACCTCCAGGTACTCGGCGGCCTCGCGCCGGGGGAGTCCGTGGTCGTATCGGGCCAGTTCCTCCTCGACTCCGAAAGTCGCTTGCGCGAGGCCGCCCTGAAGTTCATGCCCGGCGGCAGGGTCGACACGGCGCAGCCAATGCGTCCGCGCGCTGGTGACGCTTCGCTGCCGTCCGCAACGGAAGGCGACAGCGGCGACGTGGGCACGTTGCACTACGTCTGCCCGATGCCCGAGCACGTCGACGTGCTGTTCGACGAACCCGGCACCTGTCCGCTGTGCGGCATGGCTCTGGTCCCGGCGCGGCAACACCTCGGGCACCTCGAACCGCCCGTCGTTACCCATTGGACCTGCCCGATGCCGGAGCACGCGAGCGTGCGCGCGCCCGCAGCGGGGACGTGTCCATTGTGCGGCATGGCGCTCGTACCGGTGACGCGCACGGCGGGTGCGGCAAAGGATGACCATGGCCAACAGCACTGAGTCCTCGTCGTCGCATACCTCGGTGATCGCGCGCCTGATCGATGCCTCGCTGAGGAATCATTTCGTCGTCTTCCTGGGAGCGGCCGCGCTCGTGCTCACCGGCTACTATGCGCTGCTGCGCACGCCGCTCGACGCGATCCCGGACCTCTCCGACGTCCAGGTGATCATCTACTCCGAGTATCCGGGCCAGGCGCCCCGCATCGTCGAGGACCAGGTCACCTACCCGATCACGACGCGCATGCTGTCGGTGCCGTACTCGAAGACCGTCCGCGGCTACAGTTTCTTCAACTTTTCGTTCGTCTACGTGATTTTCGAAGACGGGACCGATCTGTACTGGGCTCGCAGTCGAGTCCTCGAATCGCTCAGCCAACTACAGGGAGAGCTGCCGCGCGGCGTGGCGCCGCAGCTCGGACCCGATGCGACGGGTGTCGGCTGGGCGTTTCAATACGTCCTGACGAGCCCGAGTCGCGACTTGCAGCAGCTGCGTAGCTTGCAGGACTGGTATCTCAAATACGAACTCACCGCGGTCGACGGCGTCGCCGAGGTCGCGAGCATCGGCGGCTTCGTCAAGCAGTACCAGGTCACCGTCGATCCGGAGAAGCTGCGTGCCTATGACATCCCGCTCGGCCGCGTGCGACGTGCGATCCAGCGCTCCAACGACGAGGTCGGGGGCAGCGTCATGGAGATGTCCGAGACGGAGTACATGGTGCGGGTCGAGGGCTACGTCAGCGACCCGAGCGATCTCGAGCAGACCGCGGTGGGCGCGCGTTCGGACGGAACGCCGATTCGGATCGCCGATATCGGCGATGTCCGCATCGGCCCGGCGATGCGCCGTGGCGTGGTCGACTGGAACGGCGAAGGGGAGGTGGTGGCCGGCATTGTCGTGGTCCGCTCGGGGGCGAATGCGCGCGACGTGATCGATCGCGTCAAGCAGCGGCTCGCGGAACTCGAGGCGACGCTGCCGGACGACGTCGAGGTGCACGTGGCGTACGATCGTTCGGGTTTGATCGAGCGCTCGATCGACACGCTGCGGCACACGCTGATCGAGGAGTCGATCGCCGTCGCGATCGTGTGCGTCCTCTTTCTCGTCCACCTCCGCAGTGCGTTGGTGGTGATCCTGACGCTGCCGCTCGCGGTGCTGGCATCGTTCACGATCATGTACGGGCAGGGAATCGGTGCGAACATCATGAGTCTCGGCGGCATCGCCATCGCGATCGGCGCGATGGTCGACGCGTCGATCGTGATGATCGAGAACGCGCACAAGCACATCGAGCACGATGGCGGGCGCAAGCCGCACTGGACCCTGATCCGCGACGCTTCGATCGAGGTGGGGCCGACGCTATTCTACTCGCTGTTGCTGATCACCGTCAGCTTCATGCCGGTGTTCACGCTCGAAGCGCAGGAAGGCCGGCTGTTTCGCCCGCTCGCGTTCACGAAGACTTACGCGATGGCGGCAGCCGCGCTGCTCGCGGTCACGCTGACGCCCGTATTGATGGGCTACCTCATCCGCGGTCGGATCGTGTCGCAAGACCGCAATCCGCTCAATCGGCTGATGATTGGCGTCTACGGTCCGGTGATGGACGCGATTCTGCGCACGCGCGCTCGTTGCGTCACGGTAGTTTTTGTTGCCGCCGGGCTCGTCGTTGCGACGTTGTGGCCGTACAGCCAGCTCGGCTCCGAGTTCATGCCGCCGCTCGACGAGGGTGACATCCTCTACATGCCGACGACGTTGCCGGGCATCTCGGTGAGCAAGACGCGCGAACTGCTGCAGCAGACCGATCGCATCATCGCAGCATTTCCGGAGGTGGACACGGTTTTCGGCAAGATCGGTCGTGCGGAAACCGCGACCGACCCGGCGCCGATGATGATGATCGAAACCACGATCCGGCTACGGCCCCCGTCCGAGTGGCCGCTCGTCGAGATTCGCGATCCAAGCGGCGATCTCGTCGAGCGCCGCGTCCGTACCTCCGATGAACTCGTCGAGGCGATGAACGCGGCGATCCGTTTTCCCGGACTGACCAACGCCTGGACGATGCCGATCCGCACCCGCATCGACATGTTGTCTACCGGCATCAAGACGCCCGTCGGCATCAAGGTCTCCGGCCCGGACATCGCGACGCTGCAGGACATCGGCACCCAGCTGGAGGCGGTGGTGCGCGGCGTCGCGGGGACGCGCAGCGTCTACGCCGAGCGCGTCGACGACGGCAACTACATCAATTTCAAGATCGACCGCGCCGCGATTGCCCGCTTCGGCTTGAATGTCGCCGACGTGCAGGACGTCATCGCCAGCGCGGTCGGGGGGATGAACGTCTCGACGACGGTCGAGGGTCTCGAGCGCTATCCGATCAACCTGCGTTACCCGCGCGAGCTGCGCGACAACCTCGATTTGCTCGAGGCGATTCTGGTGCCGACGGCGGACGGGCAGCACCTGCCGCTGCGTCACTTTGCGCGGCTCGAGCTGAGCAAGGGGCCGCCCGAGATCAAGAGTGAAAACAGCCGGCCGAACGCCTGGGTTTATGTCGACATCCACGATATCGATATCGGCACCTACGTCGAGCACGCGCGTGCCGCGGTGGCGGCGGCGATCGCCGACGGCAGCGTCGTCGTGCCGCCGGGCTACAATCTCGTCTGGTCGGGCCAGTACGAGTACATGATGCGCGCCCGCGAGCACCTCGCCTTCATCGTGCCGCTGACGTTGCTGCTGATCGTCGTCATTCTCTACTTCAATACCGGCAGCGTGGTCGAAACCGGTATCGTCGTACTCGCGGTGCCGTTCAGCCTCGTCGGCGCGATCTGGCTGCTGTGGTGGCTCGACTACAACATGAGCGTCGCGGTATGGGTCGGGTTGATCGCCCTGGCCGGACTCGACGCCGAGACCGGCGTGGTGATGCTGTTGTACCTCAACGTCTCCTACCGGGAGCGGATCGAGGCGGGGCAGCTCGTCTCGCTCGCCGACCTGCGGGCTGCCGTGCACCATGGTGCGGTCCAGCGCATCCGGCCGAAGGCGATGACTGTCGCGACGACGTTCGCAGGCCTGCTGCCGATCCTCTGGAGCACCGGGACCGGGGCGGACGTGATGAAGCGGCTGGCGGTGCCGATGATTGGCGGCCTGGGTACGTCGTTCGTGCTCGAACTGCTGGTTTATCCGGCGATTTTCTTCCTCTGGAAGGGGCGCGGGCTGGAACCGAAGTGAGGCGCTGAGGAGCACCCCCGTGCGGGGCCTTTGCCGTCGGGCGCGGATCGTGATTGCATCGGGGATGGCGTCGGCGACGCGCCGACGAATGAGAAGGGATCAAACATGAACAAGAGGCTGCTCGAGGGCTTTCGCAAGGACCTGCTCGATCGCCGGGCCGTGCTCCTGAAAGAGGTGGCTGGGGCGGAGGCGGATTTGCTCGCGATCGCGGAAGAGCGCGAGAGTGAATATGTAGAGCGCGCTCAGGAGGAGGGCGTCGCCCGCTTGCTCGCGCGCCTCGACGAGCGCGGACAGCACGAGATCGACGAGATCGACGCCGCCTTGAGTCGCCTCGACGATGGCGACTACGGGATGTGCGCCGATTGCGACCGCGACATTCCCATCCAACGCCTGCGCGCCTTGCCCTTTGCGCGACTCTGCATCGAGTGTGCCGATGAGCGCGAGAAGGGCGGCGGCGCCGCCGATGTGGAGGAGAACGAAGCGCCGCGGCACGGTGAGGTGTCGGCGGACCTCGCTTTGCTCCGGGACCAGGAAGTCGAGGATGCGGTACGCGAACGGGTGCGTAGCGACGACCGCATCGACGATAGGGAACTGCGCATCGTCTGCCGCCACGGCGTTGCCCACATCGACGGGGTTCTCGCGAGTGCGTCCGAACACCAGATTCTCCGGCGGATCATTCAGGACGATCTCGGCATGCAGGAGATCGTCGACCGGGTTCAAATCAAGGAAATCCGCGACCGAGCGCCCGTCGAGATCGGCGACGAGATGGGCGAGGAACTTCGTAGCCTCGCTAACGACGATGTGGACGATGTGGACGACGGGGTGCGCCGCGGCGAAGACGACACCGAATACAATCCCCCCGATCGGCCGACGCCCGAGGAGGAATAGACAAAGGGAGTTCCCAAATGGCGCAGACTGCACAGCTCCGGACCATCGACGCGACCGAGAACGAAGCGCAGCGTGTTTTCAGTAAGCAGCGCGAGGCTTATCGGCGGGACCCGTACCCGAGCCTCGAGGAGCGGCGCCGCAATCTCGACACACTGCAGCGCATCCTGATCGACAATACCGAAGCGATCGCAGCGGCGATCCAGAATGACTTCGGTCATCGTGCGCCGCTCGAGACGAAGCTGCTCGAGATCTACGGTTGTGTCGACGGCATCCGCTACACCCGGCGCAAGCTGCGCAAGTGGATGAAGCCGCAGCATCGCCACGTCGCGCTGACCTTTTTCACCGGGCGTAATCGCGTCATTCCCCAGCCGAAGGGGATCGTCGGCATCGTCTCGCCGTGGAACTACCCGCTCTTCCTCACCGTCAGCCCGCTCACCAGCGTGCTTGCCGCCGGCAACCGGGCGATGATCAAGATGGCGAGCAATAGCCAGAACCTCGCTCGCCTGCTGGCTGCGAAGTTCGCCGAGCACTTCGACGAGGACACCGTCGCCATCCTGCCCGGGGTGGCCGGCGCCGAGTTCTCCAGTCTGCCGTACGATCACATCATCTTCACCGGCTCGGCCGATGCCGGCCGCACGGTGATGCGCGCGGCGGCCGAGAATCTGACCCCGGTCACGCTCGAACTCGGTGGCAAGTCGCCGACGATCATCTGCGAAGACTACGACGTCGACGCTGCTGCCTCGCATATTCTCTATGGCAAGCTCATCAATGCCGGGCAGACCTGTCTCGCGCCCGATTTCCTCTTCGTGCCCAAGGCCAAGCGCGACCAGTTCGTCGCCGCGGCGAAGCGCATCGTTGCCGAGCGCTACCCGGATACCAATGACACCAGCTACACATCGGTGATCGACGACAAGTCCTACCGACGCTTGCAGCATACGATGGACGACGCGCGCGCGAAGGGCGCACAACTCGTGCCGCTCGTACCGAACGCGACGCCGAACGATCTTCTCCGTAAACTGCCGCCGCATCTGGTGCTCGACCCGGGCGACGACACGATCATCATGCAGGAAGAGATCTTCGGACCGCTCCTGCCGGTGCGCACGTACGAGTCGATCGACGAGGTGATCGCCTACATCAACGAACGCGATCGCCCGCTCGGCTTCTATTTCTTCACCAACGACAAAGCCGTCGAAGAAAAGCTCCTGTATCGTACGATCTCCGGCGGCGTCACCATCAACAATTGCATCTTGCACGTTGCCCAGCACGACATGCCCTTCGGCGGGATCGGTGCCAGCGGAATGGGCCAGTACCACGGCTACGAGGGGTTCCTCGAGTTCACCAAGTTGCGGCCCGTCTTCACCGCACCACGCCTGCCCGGACTCGACAAGCTATATCCGCCCTACGGCAAGCGCCACGACACCATCTTCCGCTGGTTGCTCAAGTTGGGAAGCTGACGCTGGAATCATGACGATGCCGTACGAGCACATTCTCTACGCGATCGACGGCCCGGTGCTGACGATCACCTTGAACCGACCCGACAAACTCAACGCTTTCACGCCGCGCATGCAGCACGAGCTGATCGACGCTTTCGATCGTGCCGATGCGGACGACAGCGTGCGCGCGATCATCGTCACCGGCGCCGGCAGGGCGTTCTGCGCCGGTGCCGACCTCGCCAGCGGCAGCGGCACGTTCGACGACTCGCAGGGCGACCGGGCGCACTCCCTCGAGGAACACCGCGACGGCGGCGGCCAGGTGACGCTGCGCATCTACGATTGCAAGAAGCCGGTGATCGCGGCCATCAACGGGCCGGCGGTCGGCGTCGGCATCACGATGACGCTGCCGATGGATATCCGCATCGCCTCGTGGAAGGCGCGCATGGGGTTCGTCTTCGCGCGGCGCGGCATCGTGCCCGAGGCGTGCAGCAGCTGGTTCCTGCCGCGAATCGTCGGCGTCGAACAGGCAGCCGAGTGGTTCTATACCGGGCGGATCTTCTCCGCCGAGGAAGCGCGGGAAGGCCGGCTGGTCAGCCGCCTCGTCGCGCCCGAGAACCTGTTGTCGGATGCGCGTAAGCTGGCGCTCGAAATTGCCGAGAACACGTCGGCGCTGTCGGTTGCGCTGTCCCGCCAACTGTTGTGGAAGATGCTCGGCGCCGACCACCCGATGGAGGCGCACAAGATCGATTCGAAGTGCATCTACTGGATGGGGCGCTCGCCCGATGCGCACGAGGGGGTCAGCTCGTTTCTCGAGAAGCGCGAACCGCAGTTCAAACTGCGTCCCAGCGAGGACATGCCTTCGTTCTATCCATGGTGGTCGCCGCGCAAGTTCAGCTGAGTCGCGCCGCGGGTTGGCAGCGCATTCGCCATGGTGGGAAATCGAGCGAAGCGGCCCGTCGACGAATGCGCGTGCGCCCTTCGACGGGCTCGGGGCGAGCGGGAGATTGGTTGAAGATCAGGGAGAACAGCCGATCGTGCTGAGCTTGTCGAAGCACGTGCAGGGTCTGTTCGACAGCCTCCGGAGGATGTGGATGTCCATACCCGCAAGCGCGATTCTCACCTTGTCACTGTTCGCCCTACTGGCGCTGCCGGCGCGCGCGGCTTTCACTTGCCCTGGCGACTGTGACGGTAGCGACGACGTTACGGTCGACGAAATCGTTCTCAACGTGAACACTGCCTTGGGTACGGCAGACGCCAGTGCGTGTCCCGCCGGTGATGTCGACGCCGACGGCGCCGTCACCATCGACGAGATCGTGCTGGCGATCCGCGCGGGGTTGTTGGGTTGCCTGGCAGTTCAGCCCACGGTCACGCTGGGCGAGCACGTGTCGCTGCGCTTCGACGCGGGCGACTTCGATCTCGCCTTGCTGCGCGACGATGTGCGGCTGCTGCGCCTCATGGCGGGTGACGTGCAACTCGGTGCCGTCGATGCGATTGCGGACGCCACCAACTACGATCCCTATCCTTTGGTCGCTGGACTGTCGTTGGTACGGCAGCCGACCAACCTGCGCTGGCTGTCGGTGCATACGGCCCGTCTCGTCACGGTCGAGCCCGAGAGGATCGTCGTCGACCTCACCTTCGAAGAGGGCAAGCGGGCGACCTTCACGCTGGAAGCCGCGCGCAGCGGCAGCTTCCGCGCCCGCCTGATGCCCCTTGGCGAGAGCCCGCCGGTGGCTTACTTTCGGCTGCGCCTGCGCGCCAGCGTCGACGAGGGGTTTTACGGACTCGGTGAGTACTTCGACGCGGTCAACCACCGCGGCCGGATCCGCGCGATGCATCTCTATGGGGACGCGTCGATCGAAAGCACCAACAACGAGGCCCACGTGCCCGTCCCGTTCCTCATCGGCACCACCGGCTGGGGCGTGTTCGTCGAATCTCCGTACCCGGGCGCGTTCGACGTCGCCAGCCGGCGCAACCACCGCATCGTTGAAATCACGTTCGGCACCGGCGCGGCTTCGCCCGACGGCCTCGACTTCCACTTTTTCGCCGCCGACCATCCGCTCGACGTCACGCGCCACTACTACGAGGTCACGGGATATCCCAAGCTCCCCGCGCGCTGGGCCTATGGCCCGTGGATCTGGCGCGACGAGAACGACGACCAAGCGCAGGTCGAAAACGACATTGCGACGATCCGCGACCTGGATCTGGCTACGAGTGCGTATTGGATCGACCGGCCGTACGCGACCGGCGTCAACGCGTTCGACTTCAACCCGCCACAGTTCCCCGAACCGCAGGCGATGATCGACCGCATGCACGACCTGGGCTTCCGGGTGGCGCTCTGGCACACGCCCTATGTCGACGAGGACGATCCGGACACCGCAGCGCTGTTCAACGAAGCGCGTGATTCTGGTTATTTCCCCGTGCGGTCGAGCCTACTGCTCAATCAATGGTCTCGGCCGATCGATTTCACCAACCCGGCGGCGTACGCATGGTGGCAGGACAACCTGCGGACTTACCTCGACATGGGCATCGAGGGCTTCAAGCTAGACTACGGCGAGGACATCATCCCGGGCATCGCCGGACTGCGAAACGTGTGGCAGTTCAGCGACGGCAGCGACGAGCGTACGATGCACAGCCGCTACCAATTGTTCTACCACCGGGCCTACGCAGAGTTGCTGCCGGAAGACGGCGGCTTCCTCCTTTGCCGCGGCGGAACCTACGGAACGCAGCAGTTCCCTTGCGTCATCTGGCCCGGTGACCTCGATGCCAATCTGGCGAAGCATCGCGACGAGGTCAGCGACGGAGACGGCACGTACGTCGCGGTCGGCGGCCTGCCGGCGGCGCTGATCGCCGGACTCAGCCTCGCGCCCTCGGGCTTCCCGTTTTACGGCTCGGATACCGGTGGCTACCGTCATTCGCCGCCCGACAAGGAGACGTTCACGCGTTGGTTCCAGCAGACCGCGCTGTCGACCGTCATGCAGATCGGTACGAGCACCAACGACGTCGCCTGGGAGCCGACCCCGGCAAACGGCTTCGACGCAGAGATGCTCGACTGGTACCGCATCTACACCCGCCTGCATCTGCGCCTATTCCCGTACGCGTGGAGCTATGCCGAACGCTTGGCCGAAGATGGCCGACCGATCATGCGCGCACTGGGACTTGCCCATCCGGAGTTGGGGGTGCACCCGGACGACATCTACCTTTTCGGCGACGACTTGTTGGTGGCGCCGGTGGTGATGCGCGAGCAACGCGAGCGCGAGGTTGTCTTTCCGCCGGGCGATTGGATCGACTGGTGGACGGGCGAGCAACTCGTCGGCGGCCAGACTTTGCTCGTCGACGCGCCGCTGTCGAAGCTGCCACTCTACCAACGGGCGGGCAGCGTGATCCCGCTGCTGCGGCCGACCATCGACACGTTGAGCCCGACTTCGGTGCCAGAGCAAGTTGATTCGTACGCGACGACACCCGGGGTGCTGTACGCCCGCGTCGTCCCCGGCGCCGCGTCCGTGTTCTCGGTCTATGACAGAACGCAAATCGGACAGGCGCTCCGTGGCGCTGAGATCGAGGTGACGTACAGTCCGGGCGAAGAATTCCGGCATGGCGCGCTGGTCGAAATCCATCCCTTCCGCGACGCGCCCGACACCATCGCTCTCGATGGCGAAGAGGCACTGCCGGAGCAAGACTCATTGGAGTCCCTCGAGCAAAGCCCACTCGGCTGGACCTGGGATGGAGCAGGTCAGGGCAAGCTCTATGTGAAAATCCCAGCAGCCGGCGGCACGGTGAGCGCCACCACAACCGCCCCAGAGATCCAGCCCTGATCCGGGCGGAGTTGCAACGATCGGGGCGCTCGCCGACCTGCCGCTGCTGCTCGAAGGAGCGCGGGGGACGACGATTCGGATGGGGAACGGGTCCGGTTCAGCCGCGTGCGACTGAACCGGACGATGCGGGCAGTGGTCGCGAGGGCTGCGTCAGCGCTCGTGGACCAGGGTTCGCGGCTTATCAGGAAACAGCACGTCGATCTTGTCACCGCGCCGGACGGTCACGATGCCGAGTCCGAAAACGGTGTGATTGAGCAACTCGCGCTCCGTGAACTGCGCCTTCGGCGTGTACGGCTTTGCCTTGGCGGCATCGTATTTCTTGAGAAGGTCGTCGTAGTCGGCGATGGTCGGCGGCGGCGTGTTCGCGGACGACCGCGAGCCGGAGGCCTTCTTGCGGGTTCCCGGGGCGTTCGGCCGGTAGGCGTGCTGCGCCTGACAGGTGTTGCAGTGGACGCGTTTGATCTTGCCGTCGACGACGGTCTCGATGGTGTGGGCGAGCACGAGCTTGCACTTGCCGCAGTAGCTATCGACGTTCTTACCAATCGTTTTTTCGGTCATTCTTCCTCGATGTTCCAAATCTTGGGCCGGGACGCACCTCTTTAACACGGTCGGCGCCCGGGGCCAACCGATGGGTCGGGCCGTTTGTCAATCGGGTCAAAGTGCCGTTGGGGATCGATTTTGGGCTTTCGCTGTGCGTCCGAGTTTGGCTATGGTGCCAGCGACGTGGCGGAGGCGAGGCATATCGTGGCGGTGGTGGGTGGCGCCGTTGCTGGAGCGGAGATGGCCGGGATGCTGGCCGCTCGCGGCGTCGCCACCGTGGTCTTCGAGCAGAACCCACGCCCCTACGGCAAGATCGAGGACGGCCTGCCGCGCTGGCACGTCAAACTCCGCCACAAGGAATACGAGACGATCAACGGCCACCTCGACCAGCCGCTGGTGCATTTCGTGCCCAACACGCGGATCGGCCGCGATATCGAGTTCACCGAACTCGCGCGCGAATGGGGCTTCATCATGGTCGTCCTGGCGCATGGCGCGTGGCACGACCGGCCGCTGCCGATCGCCGGCGCGGACGGGTACATCGGTCGCGGCCTGACCTACCAGAACCCCTTCATCTACTGGTTCAATCACTACGAAGAGTCGACCTACGACGGCCCTGCCTATCAGGTGCGCGACGCTACGATCGTCGTCGGCGGGGGCCTTGCGTCGATCGACGTCGCCAAGGCGCTGCAGGTCGAGGTCGTCCGCTTGGCGTTGTGCGAGCGCGGCATCGACGCCTCCGTCCTCGCCGTCGAACTCGACGGGGTGGAGCCCACACTCGAGCGCTACGGCCTGCAGTGGGGCGATCTCGGGCTCCGTCCGGCGACGATATTCTACCGCCGCCGGGTCGAGGACATGCCGCTGCTCGACATGCCCGAGGGTGCCGACGACGTGCGCCGGGCGAAGGTCGAGGCGACCCGGCGCAAGCTGGTGAACAAGGCGATGCGCAAGTACCTATTCGAGATTCGTCCGTTGCGCCGGCCCGCCGAGTTGCTCCTCGAAGGAGATCGGCTCGCCGGGCTGCGCTTTCAGCACACCGAAGTGAGTGGATCGCGCGTCGTCGATGTTCCCGGTGCGTTCGAGGATGTACGCGGCCCCGAGATCATCAGTTCGATCGGCAGCATCGCCGAGCCGCTGCGTGGCATCCCGTTGCGCGGCGAAGTCTACGACTACACCGATCCGGAACTCGGTCGCCTCCGCGGCTACGCCAACGTCTTCAGCATCGGCAACGTCGTCACCGGGCGCGGCAACATCGTCGTCTCGCGCCGTCATTCCCTCGAGACGGCTGCCGTGCTCATCGAGCAGTTCCTTGGCCTGAGCGATTCCGGCAGCCATGTGGGCGAGGAGGAGTTGCTCGAGTCGGCCAACAGAACGCGGTCGGAAACCGACGATCGTGTTGCTGCCTGGCTTCACGATCAGCCTGGGATCACTCCGGAACGAGCCGCCGCGATCTATGCGCGGGTGCGCGAGCGCCAGCGCGCCGTCGGTTACGGCGGCGATTACCGCGAATGGATCACCCGGGTCACGCCGCCGGACATGGCTTGAGCGGCGGGCGCGGGCCGACGAACTGGTAATAGGTACATTCGATTCCGCCGTTGTAGAGCTTACGCCGGCGGGTCGCCTTTCGGTCGAAAAGCGCCTCGAGTCGCGGGTGCGTCGTCAGCACGTAGATCGACCACGTATCGAGCGGTGCAAACGCTGTGGCCATGTCCTCGTACATTCGCTCGACTGCCCCGTGCGCGCCGAGCCGAACGCCGTAGGGCGGATTGCAAATGACGCAACCGTAGCGCTCGGGCGTGCGCAGGTTCGCCACCGCCTCCTGTTGGAAATGGATGTCCGCGGCAACACCGGCTTGGGTCGCGTGCTGGCGGGCTTGGCTCAGTGCGCGGCGGTCGATATCGGTGCCGATGATGCGTGTGTTCAGGCATGGACGGGCGCGATCGCGCGCCTCGGTGCGTGCCTGTTGCCACAGCGCAGGCGCAACCGCCGGCCACGACTCCGCAGCGAAGCTGCGGTTGACGCCCGGCGCCATGTCGCGCCCGATCAGCGCCGCCTCGATCGGGATGGTGCCGGTGCCGCACATCGGGTCGATCAACGCCCGATCCCGATTCCAATGGCTGAGCTGCACTAATGCCGCGGCCAGCGTCTCTTTGAGCGGCGCCTCGCCGATGCTGCTGCGGTAGCCGCGCTTGTGCAGTCCCGCGCCGCTGGTGTCGAGCGCCAGGGTCACGCGGTCGCGCACGATGCTGACCTCCACCGGATAGCTCGCGCCGCTCTCGGGCGACCGTGCGCGCCCATAGCTTTCCCCGAGACGATCGACGATCGCCTTCTTCACCAGTGCCTGGCAGTCGCTCACGCTCATCAACTGCGAGCGCACCGCCTTGCCGCGAACCGGAAAAGCGCCGTCCTCCGTGATCCAATCCTCCCACGGCAACGCTCGCGTGCCGTCGAAGAGCTGGCCGAAGTCGGTGGCCGGAAAGCTGCCAACCTCGAGCAGAACGCGATCGGCACAGCGCAGCCACAGGTTCGCACGCGCGATCGCCGCAGTGTCGGCGGCAAAGGTGACCCGCCCGTCCTCGGTCTGGTGGTCGCTGTAGCCGAGCATGTCGAGTTCGCGCGCAACCACAGCTTCGAGGCCGAAGGCAGCGGTGGCGATGAGTCGGAGCGCAGCCATGGCGCCCGGTGTAGCAGAGCCACCCCACGCGGAGAAACGAGCGACAGCCTCCGGGTCCGAAGTCATCGTGCCGACATCTGCGCGCCGAGCCGTTGCACTTGCCCAGGGGACCCGGACATTATCGTGGATGCTCGTAGCCGCGCTTCGCTTCTCCGTCGTTACGTCGGTCGCTGTGTTTCTCGCCGTGCCCGCGTTGGCGGCGCCAGTGACGTTCGACCAGGATCATCCTCTCTTCCGCCTGCTGACCGCGGCGCCGCAGAAGCGCTTTGCCGTCGCCGCCGAATTGGTGCTCGCACCCGAAAGCGCCAGCACCGAGGAGATCCGCGATCTCGTATCGAAGGCTCCGTTCAAGTACCTCTTTCGCGCCTCGAAGACGGCGCAAGCCGCGCTCGATTTCGTCTTGCTGAAACGCAGCGGTGGTGTCGTCCCGGCGCTCGCGATCGGCGCCGAGAAGTCGGGGCCGAACCTGCTGCTGCTTGCGGTCGATGGATTGCGTTCCGACTACGTCGGCGCCTACGGGCATCCGCGGCCGACCACCCCGCGGCTCGACGCGCTGGCGCGCGACGGGGCGCTCTTCGTCGCTGCCGTGTCGACGAGTTCCTGGAGTCTTCCCGGTCACGCATCCTTGCTGACATCCCTGTATCCGTCCGCCCACGGTCTCGAGAGCCGCGAGGAACTAGCGTCAATGCGGCTTTCCCGTGAGGTGACGACTCTCGCCGAGGCGTTCCAGAACGCCGGCTTCGATACCGCCGGCCTTGCCACCGATGCGCTACTCGATCCTCGTCCGGGGTTTGATCGCGGCTTCGATGTCTATGTTCGGCGCGCCGGGACTGTCGTCGAGCAGACGGCCCGAGCACGCCTCTGGCTGGAGTGGCATGTTTACCATGTCGCCCGCGGGCTCGAGCCGGGGCGCTTCCTGCTCTTCGTTCAAATCGACGGCAGCAGCTCCTCCGCAGCCATGCCCGCCCCGTATGCGGCGATGTTCCCGGCGCTGGCGGACTCCGATCAGGCGCGGGCGATCGCTGCGTACGAAGCGCAAACCCGCTGGGTCGACGACCAGATCGGCATCCTCATCGATGCCCTCAGCGGCCTCGGGCTCGGCGACGCGACGGCGGTGGTCGTGACGGCGAGCCACGGAACCGAACTTGGCGAACGTGGCGCCTACGGCGCGGGCAACTCGCTGCACGCAGAGCAACTGCGCGTGCCGTTGATCGTACGCTTCCCCGGGCGCGTGGAACCGGGGCAACGCATAGCGGGCACGGTTTCGCTTCTCGATGTTCTGCCGACAGCCCTCACGTGGGCCGAACTAGCGCCGGTGGCGAGCGCGCAGGGGATGGATCTCACCCCCTATGTGCGGCGTCCTGGACACGAGGATCTCCCGCCGCCACTGCCGCAGCGCGACCTCGTCGCCGAACTCGGTCCCGCCGAGCGCGACTGGGAACGGCCGTTTCACATTCGCGCGCTGCGTTCGGGCGATCGTAAGTTGATCGTCCACCGCGCCACTGACGGTGCGAAGCAAAAGACGATGTTCGATCTCGCGGCTGATCCGAGCGAAAAGCACGATCTCATGCAGAACGCTGACGCGAACCTCACCGCCGTGGCGGTTGTCCTCGAGCAGAAACTGCGCACCCACATGCTCGCGGCGGCGGCCCCGACCCCGCTTCCGACCGCGGCCGCGGCGGATCACGGTCACGCTCACTGACCCGCGGTCCGCGCGGCACGGCAGAGGTTCGCGCGTCGTCAGCGCAATCGGTCGCCCGCCTGCTGCACCGTCCACGCGACGCCGACGACGATCGTGCAGGCGACGACGTTGTACCAGAGGAAGCCGAGTTCCGAGGTGAAGAAGAGCATGATGACGACGCTTTGCGCCACCAGCGCACCGAGGAGGACCGGTGCTGCGGTCACGCTTTTGACGAAGAACGCCGTGACGAACAGACCGAGCACCGTGCCGTAGAACAACGAGCCGAGGATATTGACCGCCTCGATGAGGTTGTCGAACAGCGATGCGAACATCGCGAAGCCGATGGCCAATGCCCCCCACAGCACGGTGAACAGCTTCGCTACGATCAGGTCATGGCGTGCTGCAATTCGGTCGCCGGCGATGCGCTTGTAGAGATCCACCGTCGAGGTGGCTCCGAGCGCGGACAACTCGCTGGCGGTCGAACTCATCGCTGCGCACAGGATCACCGCGACCAGAAGCCCGACGAGGCCGGTCGGTACGAAGGCGAGTACGAAGCTGAGGAACACGTAGTCCGCGTCGCGTGTTTCCGCGCCGGGAAGCGCCGCACCCACGAGTTGCTTCGCTTCGTCGCGCAGGGCGCGCGTCTGCGCAGCGGCGGTGCGCAACGCGCTCCGCGCCGCGTGGCGCTGATCTTCCGCTGCGTCGAGCGCATCGACATAGGCGTCGGCTGCGGCGCGTTGCGCTGCGAACGCGGTATCGTAGCGCGCCTGCAGCGTTTCGAGTTGCGCCGCCTGCGGCGTTGCGGCGACGCGCTCGAGGGCGCTCGCGTTGAAAAAGATCGGCGGCTGTACGAACAGGTAGAACACGAATACCAGGACGCCGATCAGCAGGATGAAAAACTGCATCGGCACCTTGAAGATGCCGTTGAAGAGCAGGCCGAGGCGGCTCTCGGTGAGCGAACGGCCCGCCAGATAGCGCTGCACCTGGGATTGGTCGGTGCCGAAATACGAAAGTGCCAGAAAAAAGCCGCCAGTGATCCCCGACCAGAAGTTGTAGCGCGTGTTCGGATCGAGTTCGAAGCTGACCACATTCATCCGGTCGAGCGCCCCGGCGAGTTTCAGCGCTGCGGGCAGCGAAACGTCGTCGGGAAGGCGCAGGATCACTACCGCCGCGGCGACGACCATCCCCGTCAGCATCACGATCATCTGTTGCTTCTGTGTCTGGCTGACGGCGCGGGTGCCGCCAGAAACGGTGTAGACGATGACCGCGAGTCCGATTGCGATGCACGTCACGTCCAATTGCCAGCGCAGGATCGTGCTCAAGATGATCGCCGGTGCATAGATCGTGATCCCCGCGGCTAGACCGCGCTGGATCAGAAACAACGATGCACCCAGGGTCCGCACCCGCCCGTCGAAACGGTACTCCAGGTACTCGTAGGCCGTGTAAACCTTCAACCGGTAGTAGATCGGCACGAAGAAGGCGCTGATGACGATCATCGCCAAAGGCAGTCCGAAGTAGAACTGCACGAAGCGCATCCCGTCCTCGTACGCCTGCCCCGGGGTCGACAGAAAGGTGATCGCACTCGCCTGCGTCGCCATGATGCTCAGGCCGATCGTCGGCCAGGGCAGGGTATTGCCACCGTGAAAGAACCCCTTCATGTCGGCGACGTTACGTGTCTTCCAGGCGCCGTAGACGACGATGAAGGAGATGGTCGCCACCAAGACGACCCAGTCGAGTCGGGTCACGCGGCCCACCGCGTCAGGGCATAGAAGGCGATCGTGAGTACAGCGAGTTCGACCAGCACGATCGCGTAGAGCCGGCGCCAACTCCCGGCGACCGGCGGCGTTTCGTCGGCGTTGTCGCTGGTTGTGTCGGCGTCAGGGCGCATCGGGCTCGCCGGCCAGCAGGTTCGCCAAGAGACGATAGGCTCCCGGCACGCCCGCGGGCAGTTGGCGGAAGAACGCCAAGCCCGTGTAGATGTAGCGTCCGTTCCCGTGCGGCGCGATCAAGACGCCGCCGAGCAGGGGTTCCTCCGTCGGGTCGTGAACGGCGAACACCGGCACGTAGCGTTCGTCCCAGGTTTCGGCGAAGTACAAGCCGCGCTCCTGAACCCAGCCCTCGAAGTCCGCAGGGTCGAGACGATTGGGATGTCGCAGCACCGTCGCCGCGGAATCGACCGCGGCCATCGTGGCGCTCTCGTCGGTCACCCGGCCGCGACCGAGCGTCAGCGGGTAGGGCCCGATCGGCGTCGTGAGCGGGTCCCATTCGCTGTGGGTGTTGTATTGAACGACGACAGTGCCGCCGTCGGCGGCGTACTGCATGAGACGCGCATGCGCCCGCTTCAGCGCGCCGCGGGTGTTGTAAGCGCGGATGCCGACCAGAATCGCGGCATAGCCCGACAAGTCGCCTGCCGTGAGCGTCGCGTCGTCGATCGGTTCGATCTGGTAGCCGACATGCGCGAGGTCGGCGGCGATGGTATCGCCCGAGCCTTCGACGTAACCGATGCGCCCGTCACCGCGAACGAGCTGCAGCGTTGCAGCGCGAACCACGGCAGGTCGAAATACCTGCTGCATGGGAATGTGCGCGTAGTCGATCGTGTCCTCGCGGTATGACCAGGTCCGCCCCGCGACAGTGACTCGCGGTCGCAGTTCGACCTCGGCAGTCGCGGCGGGAGCGCGCACTGCAATGCGGACCACCTGCTCCTCGCCGGCGGCCGCGAACTTCACGGGTAGCGACGCGGGCTGCGCCTCCCAGCCGTCGGGGAGCGGAATGTCGAGAACTCCCTCCAATGGTGCCGCAGCGCGCAGGCGCAGAGCGAGCACGCCCGGCTCGCCGTTGACCGCGAGAATCGCGTCGCGCAGTGGCGTCACCGTCACCGGAGGTTGCACCAGGAAGCGCCGCTCGCGTTCGCCGTGCACGCGATCGGCCCACGCGTGCACGATGGGTGCGTGAACCGCCACGACCTGCTCGCCGAAGCGAAGCTCGAGACCGACGGTGAGCGGCTGCGGCGCTCGGGGTAGGTCGAGCATCGTCGCATCGTCGACGACGTAGCGTCCAGGCTCTGGTTCGCGTGCGAGCCAGTAGGGTGCGCTCACCGCAACACCCGTCGCCAGCCCGATCGTCCGTTCGATCGCGACGAGTCGCTCGGCGGTGAGCGGCTCATCGACCGGCTCGACCGGACCTGATGGAAAGCTGACGGACACGAGTCGAGCCGATGATGGGCGGCGGGCCATGATCTCGAGCGTGACGGCTACATCGCCACCGGGCACCGCACTGGGTGCGGCTGCGTTGGCGCGCACGAACAAACCGATGCAACCGGCGATCAGGTCGTCGGCTGCATCGGAGGCATCGCGGACGCGGACGTCGTCGGGAAGGTCGGCCAATGCCGCGCGCGCGGCGAGTAGGGCAGGGAGCGCGACTTCGGGATGGTCGCGATCGAGCGACGCGCGTGCGGCGACGAGCGCGGCCACGAGCGGACGAGCCGCTGCTCCGAAACGAGCCCAGGTCGAATCGATGCCTTCGAGCAGATCGTGCTCCGGGATCGAACCGGCGATCGGCGCGAGATGTTCGAGAACCTCGCCGCGTTCACCGGCGCGCCCGAACCCCTGGCTCTTGTGTTGGCTGCGCGAGCGCGCCGCGAGTTCGCCGAAGCTCAGACCGAGCCGCGGATCGTAGCCGCCGACGTCGAGTACGAGGGCGTTGTCGGGGATGGTCACCGGGCGCCAAGTCGAGAGGTTGTGGAGGAGTCGTTCGGCCTGCCAGGTGTCGACGCCGCGTTCGAGCTGGTCGGGAAAGCGCTTGCGATCGGCGGCGGCAACGAACGCTTCGCGGGCGAGGATCGCGGAGGCCGTGTGGTGGCCGTGGTTCGGCGGAGTGGTGTCGAAGCGAGTGATGATGACGTCGGGGCGGAACCTGCGGATCGCCCAGACGACGTCCGCCAGTGCCTCTTCGTGATCCCAGATCGCCAACGTCTCATCGGCGCTCTTCGAGTAGCCGAAGTCGCGCATGCGGGTGAAGCGCTGCTCGGCGGCGTCGAGCCGACGCGCGGCGAGCAACTCCTCGGTGCGGATGACGCCGAGCAACTCCCCCTGCTCGGACCCGATCAGGTTCTGGCCGCCGCCGCCACGGGTAATCGAGAGATAGGCGGACGTGACGTGGCGTTGATTGACGAGGTAGGCGAGCAGGCGCGTGTTCTCGTCGTCGGGATGTGCGGCGATGTAGAGCACACGCGCGGTATTGGCCAGCCGGTCGAGCGCGTGCGCGAGTACGCCAGGGTGCATGGGTTCCTCCTCGGCGTGGGCCGGTACTGAGCTGAGCATCGCGAGAGCACCCACGAGCAGGATTCGGGTCATCGTCTCTCCCATTTTCTCGTCAAACCCGACTCTCACCGCCGGCGACGCGATGAAACAGTCGCTCGTAGCGATCGAGCGCTGGGGCGCGTTGGAAGCAAGATACCGCGCGTTGCCTTGCGGCGTGGCTGAGGTGCTCACGGGTCGCGGGCTCGGTAATGGCACTGACGACGGCCGCGGCCAGCGCCTCGGTGTCGAACGGCTCAACCAGGGCGCCGACGTCCGGAGTGACCACCTCGGGTAGGCCGCCGACGGCGTAGCCGAACACCGGCACGCCGCAGCTCAGAGCTTCGAGGGCCGCGACACCGAAGCTCTCCGATTCACTCGGCAGCACGAAGGCGTCGGCGTGCCGCAGGTAGTCGACGAAGTCGGAACGCTTGCCGAGAAAGCAGACGGCGTCCGCAACTCCGAGTTCCACGGCGCGTTGCGCGGCACGTCCGCGTTCCGGCCCGTCGCCGACGAGCAACAGATACGCCGGCACGGTGCGCCGGACGTTGGCGAGGACGTCCATCAAGTCGGCCACCCGCTTGACGGCGCGAAAGTTGGAGACATGGATGAGAACGACGGAACCCGCCGCAGCCGTTGGAAAGAACGAATACAGGCGGCTGCGTTCACGTTGCACGGGAGGGCAGAAGTGTTGGGTGTCGACGAAGTTCGCGACGACGTCGATTGGCGTCGTGGTCGGCAGGCCGAGGAGGCGGTAGACCTCGCCACGCAAGAACTGCGAGGGCACGGTGAGCCCGTCCGACTGCGCCACCGCGAAGCGGGTGATCGACTGGTAACTCGGATCGACGCCGACGCGGGTGACGTCCGTGCCGTGCAGTGTGGTGACGACCTTGGGCGCGTGCGCGCCGAGAACCTGGCGTGCCAGGTACGCGCTGGTCGCATGCGGCACGGCGTAGTGGACGTTGACCAGATCGAGGCGATGCTGTTGGGCAACCTCGACGATCGCGGCGGCGACGGCGACGCCGTACGAGGGGTGCTCGAAGAGCGGGTAGTCGGCGACGCGCACCTCATGGAAGAAGAGGCGTTCGCTCTCGGGCAGGGGGCGGCTCGGTGGCGCGGTGGCGATGACGTGCACGACGTGACCGCGACAGGCGAGCCCGGCGGCGATGTCGGCAGCGATGATGCCGCTGCCGCCGAGACTGGCGTAGCAGACCACCGCGATGTTGAGGGGATCGCTCAAGCGGGCACCTCGCCTGGCGCGCAGAGATCCTGGGCCTGACCTCCTGCGAACGGATCGACCGCGGCGAGCACGAGTGCGAGGAATGCTCGTTCGCCGAGGCGCGCCGCAACCGCAGAGAATCCGTAGTAGCGCTCTTGCGGCTGGGCTTCGGGATGGAACAGCGTCGTCAGCAGTGCGACGTCGTCGACCAGGCGCTGGTTGCGCCGGCGGCAAGCGCGATCGTAGCGGCTGCCGAGCTTGCTGACCGCCATCGCGACAGTGGCACGCGTCTTTTCGATTGCGGTGTGGAGGTCGGAATCGACCGCGACGAGTTTCGGTGCCAGCTCTTCGAGGCGCCGCTCAAACGGGGTCAGGAGGAGCCGCAGCAACGCCTCCTCGCTATCGTCGGCGATCGTCGCCGCACGCCGGAGCACGGCATCACGCGAATCCTCGCATTCGGCCGTGCGCAGCTGCCATCGTTGCAGAGTGCGCGCACTGCGCGCATCGACGAAGCGAAAGCTCGCGCGCGGCACGACGAGGGGCATGGGCAGCGCGAACTCCTCGTAGAGTGGTGCGATCTGAGCAAAGTATGCGACCTCGGTGGCGCCGCCGACATAGGCTGCGGTCGGCAGCAGCGTATCCTGAAGGATCGGTCGTAGGAGTGCACTAGTGCTGAACGACAGCGGCTCGGCGCGCAGACGCGCGGCGAGTGCCGTCGCCGTATGCCTGCCGTCGCCCCCGACTTCGTGCAACGCGCTCCCGTCGGGTTCGAGACGGTAGCGTGGTCCGCTCGGTCCCTGTGGATGGAAGAAGGACAAGGGTGCGTCGCGACGGACATGCACCGGTGTCGGGCGGCCGACGGCGCGCAGTGCGTCCACCCGGGCGACGAGATTCGCGGCGATTGCACGTGCGGCCCCGAGCGCGCGTTCATGGACGGCGATCTGCGCTGCCGCGAAAGCGTCGTCGCGCGGATCGATCAGCACCAGGCCTTCTTCTGCAAAGAGTTCCGCGAGAACGCCGGCAAAGGCGGTCGGCCATGATGTTCCCGGCACGTAGTGGCGATCGAGGCGATCGAGGTGTGCGGCTGCATGGGGCAAGGACTCCAGCCCCATACGCAGGTCGGTGAGTCGCGTACGAACCTCATCGGGTAGCACGCGGTGGGCGACCGAGCGGCGGTCCGCGGGGTCGGTCGCGAGATGTAGCGACAGCGGCACGCCGCCGGCCGCGAGGGTGTGATGAACGGCGATCTCTGGCAGGTCGTGGTCTTCGCTCTGCAACCAGAACACGGGAACCACCGGTTCGCCCGTCTCCTGTTGCAGGGCTGCGGCGCAGCGTATCGCGGAGGCGGCCTTGTAGAGGTTGAACAGCGGCCCGAGGAACAGACCGACCTGTTGGCCGGTGACCACTGCAGCAGCTCCGGCGCCGAGGGCTGCCAAGTTGCGATCGCGTGCCGGGCTCGGCGCGTAGCGCGCGTTCTGCGTCTGCAAAGCGGCAGCGACGACCGTCGTGAGGGGCCGGCGGGCGCGTTCGACGGCGCGCCGCCGGTCCTCACGGAGATGGAAGTCGCTACCGCCGAACCAGGCCGCGGCGTCGGCGGATGCGGGTAGCACTGTGGGAGTCGTCGCGTGCGTCGGGTCGCTCGTTCACTTCCACCCGGCGATGGCCTTGCTGACGTCCGCGGCGAAGAAGCCCTCGAACACCGCGTCGCCCTTGCCGAGTTCCTGGGCGCGCTCTGCCGCCGCAATCGCATCGGCCTTGCGGTCGAGCTTGCCGAGGATCTCTGCCCTCACCCAGTGGTTCCACCAGGTCGGCTTCACTGCGATGGACGTATCGATGTAACCGAGCGCCTGGTTCATGTCGCCGCCGCTGCGCAGCAACCAGCGCGCGGACTGGAAATGCGGACGCCAGGCGTCGGCAAGGGTGGCGTCAATGTTGGCAGTTGCGTGTGCCTTCGTGTCGATCGTGATCGGAACTGACACGCGCAGCTTTTCCCACTCGAGATCGAGTCGCGTCGCATCATCGGTGGTGTCCGCGAACAGGAAGGTCATGCGCTCGCGGCTTTCGGCTGGCACGGGTTTGACCGTTACGCGCGCGACGTCGAGGGCTTTGTCGTAGCCGCGGGTTCCGGATCCCTTGGTGTTCTCGTTGAGGATGATCGTCCACTCCGACTTGCCGGCAATCGAGAAGACGGCGTAGGTGCCAGCGGGAACGTCGACCCCGCCGAAGCGGAAGTCCTGACTTGCCTCGAGCGTGGTCGCCGCGTTCGCTCCCGTGCGCCACAACTCGTCGTAGGGCACGAGATCGCCCCAAATGGTGCGCCCGTTGACCGCGGGGCTGGAGTATTCGACAGCGAAGTCGGTCACGCCGACGCGCTGCTCGACGCGCGACATCGGACTCGGTTGCGGCAGGTCGGGTTTCTCCTGAGCGACGACCGGAAACGCGGCGAGGATGGCGACGGCGAGGTAAAGCGACTGGGTGCAACGCACCGTGTGCATGTTCATCGAGCTTCTCCTTTGCGATTTTATCGGCTTACTTTGGCATGCCGAACGAGGCAGGTCACCACCCCCATCGTGAAAGTGTACATTCGCGATGCATCCGTGCCAGACACTTGTCGGCCGATGCTGGACGCAATCGCTGTAGCTGGTAGGCTTGATCGTTGGACCGTGGGGCAGGCGACCGGAGGTGCAGTTGCAAATGAATGATGAGTGGCGCGAACGGTACGCAGGCAAGCGGCGCGAGGCGCGCGAGGCGGTCCGGCTCATCGGCCGCGGCAAGCACATCTTCGTCGGTTCCGGGGCGGCCGAGCCCGTCGGTCTGGTCGAGGCGCTCGTCGCCGAGGCGGATCACTTCGCCGACAATCCGGTCGTTCACCTGCTCACTCTCGGGCCGGCTCCCTACGTCGAGGCGCGCTACGAGGCGAACTTTCGCCACAACGCCTTCTTCATCGGGCCGAATGTTCGCGCGGCGGTGCGCGACGGTCGGGCCGATTACACGCCGGTGTTCCTGTCGCAGATTCCAGAACTGATTCGCACCCGGCGCACGCCCGTCGACGTCGCCCTGATCATGACGTCGCCGCCCGACGAATACGGTTTCGTCAACCTCGGCGTCTCGGTCGATATCGTTCTCGCTGCTGTCGAAGCTGCAGATATCGTCATCGCCGAGTTCAATCCGAACATGCCCGTGGTGTTCGGTGGTGGGTTCGTCCAGATGGATGTGGTCGACTACTGGACCTGGAGCGAACAGCCGCTGATCACCGTCGCGCGCGAGGCGCTCGACGACGTCGCACGTGAAATCGGTCGCAACGTCGCCACGCTCGTCGAGGATGGCGCGACGCTGCAGGCGGGGATCGGCCAGATCCCCGATGCTGCGCTGGCCGCGCTCCTACACAAGAAGGACCTCGGCGTCTGGACCGAGATGTTCTCCGACGGGATCATCGACTTGATCGAGAACGGCAACATCACGGGTAAGTACAAGGCGATTCACCCGCGCAAGGTCACGTCCTCGTTCACCTTCGGGACGCAGCGGGTTTACGACTTCGTCGACCGCAATCCGGTGTTCACATTCCACACCTCCGATTACGTCAACGACCCGATCCACATCGCGCGCCAGCACAAGATGGTGGCGATCAACTCGGCGTTGCAGATCGATTTCACCGGGCAGGTATGTGCCGACTCGATCGGTGCCAAGTTCTACTCCGGCATCGGCGGGCAGGTCGATTTCATTCGCGGTGCGTCGATGTGTCCCGGCGGGGTGCCGATCATCGCCCTGCGATCGACCGCCAAAGATGGCGCGCTCAGCCGTATCGTGCCGACGCTCGACCCCGGCGCGGGTGTGGTCACGTCACGCGGGGATGTCTGGTACGTGGTCACGGAGTTCGGTGTTGCCGCGCTCCAGGGCAAATCGATCCGCGAGCGCGCGCTGTCGCTGATCGCCATCGCCCACCCTGATTTTCGTGCTGAGTTGCTCGCCGCGGCGAAGGAGCGCCACTACGTCTTCCTCGATCAGATCAGCCCGCACCCCGGCTACCCCTGGCGGTACGAATGCGAGGTGAAGGCGAAAGATGGAACCACCTTGCGTCTGCGGCCTTTGCGGGTCACCGACGAAGCGCGGTTGACCGACATGTTCTACAGTCTCTCCGACGATACGATCTACCGGCGCTGGATGACGGCGCGCAAACGGATGCCGCATCGCGACGCTTTGTACTATCTAGACGTCGACTACATGAACGCGATGGCCATCATCTTGGAGACGCATGACGAAGGCCGGGAGCCGGAAATGGTCGGCGTCGCCCGCTATCACCTGGACCGTGCGACCAACTACGCCGAGGCGGCCTTCCTGATCCGCGACGCATGGCAGGGCAAGGGACTCGGCACACAGCTTCTCGAGCATCTCATCCGGATCGCCCGTGACAAAGGCGTCGCCGGGTTCACGGCAAGCGTGCTGGCGTCGAACCGCGGCATGCTGCACGTCTTCCACCGCTGCGGACTCGAAATGATGAGCAAGCTCGAGGACGGCACCTACGAGCTGACGATGACGTTCGACAAGGCCGCGAAAGCCGCAGCCGTCCAAGCTGCCGAACAGTTCGTCGGTGAAGACGAACCGACCTGAAGCGGATTCACTTGGCCCGTGACAGTAGACTCGCGGTAACGCGTGGCATGCCCTTGAGGCGGAGCCGGCGGCGAAACTGGCGGACGGTGATTCCGGGCGCCGCAGCGAGCCGTTCGACCATGTTGGGGCCGATCACCACGGTCGATGGTCGGGCAAATTGTACCAGACGGCTGGCGAGGTTGACGGTTGGGCCGAAGAGGTCGCCCTCCCAGCTCAGAACGTCGCCGAATGCGAGGCCGACGCGGATCGCCGGAATGGAATCGTCGGCTTCATGTGCGTCGACCAGACCCAGCGCGATCTCGGCGGCGTCGATCGGGTCTTCGACGGCGAACATGACCTCGTCGCCGATCATCTTGATCACCCGCCCGCGGTGCTCCGGGACGTTCTCGTAGACGAGCGCTTCGAAACGGTCGACGACGCGCGTGAGACTACGGGCGTCGACTTCCTCGGACAGCGGCGTGAAGCCGACGAGATCGGCGAAGCCGACGACGAGTTGCCGCGCCCCTTCGCCTGCGGCCGCATCGAAGGCGAACGCACGCCCGAGCGCCGACACCATGTGCCGGCGCCAGACATACGCGAGAAAGGGCTCGACCGATTCGAGCAACTGCAGAGTTCGCGGGAGTTGCTGGCGGCCGATGCGATCGGTCATCAGGGCGACTTCGGTTTCGGCGACGCGCGCCAGACTCTGGCCCATGACCCGCGCGACCTGCAGGATATCGTCATTGGCGAGCAAGCCGCGCGCCTCGTTCGATGCGAGGAGCCGCAACACCTCGACATCGGCGGCCGTGAAGAACCGCTCGTCTTCGGGAACCGGCGTCCAATCGAGCGCCCGCCACATCTGGCGCAGGCGCTCGATTGGAATGCCAGTCTCGGTGGCGACGTCGGCCGGGGTCAAAGTGACTTTGCCGAGAAGCTGCTGGGCGAGCGCCGTCAGGTCGATCGGCTCGGGCACGGGTGTTGCGAGCGCCACCGGTGCGCTCGCGGCAGGATCTTCATCGGCCATTGGCTTCAGACTAGCGAATTCCCGCGTACTCCGTCGACCCTGGATTGTCACCGCCCCGGGCGCCGCGCTACGAGTTGCGAAGATGACCCGAATGCCGACCGATGCGGAAATCGAGACGCGCGCGGGTGCGCGAGGGGGGCGCGGCCCCAACGAGATTTTCTCATGCCACTCCCCGTTGGGTTGCTCGCTGCACGGCTGCGAAAGAAACTTGACTCAAAGACGACAGGTTCCATCGTACGAGAACCCTAGCGGGGCGTTGCCCTGGTTCGGCGTCATTCACCCGCACACGAGTCACTCGCCCGTGAACCGCGGCGGGCGCTTCTCCCTGAATGCGCGGGGCCCCTCGCGGGCGTCCTTCGAGGTGAGAACGGCGATCGCTACTTCATCCTCGATCCGTAGTGCGTCTGCCAATGACAGCCCGCTGGAGCGAACCACACCTTCTTTGATCTTGCGCACCGCGAGGGGTCCGTTGGCACAGAGCTTCGCCGCCAACTCGTGTGCCTTCGCCAGCAGGTGCTCTTTGGCGACGACGTAATTCAACAGGCCCAGCTCCAGCGCCTCGCGCGCCTTCACCGGGTCGCCGATCAACATGATCTCCATCGCTTTGGCGTAGGGGATCTGCCGCGGCAGGCGGCTGATCGAGCCACCGCCCGGAAGCAGGCCGACCTTGGCCTCGGGCAGGCCGAACACCGCGTGTTCGGCTGCGATCCGCAAGTCGCAGGCGTTCGTCATCTCCGTACCGCCGCCGAGTGCGCTGCCGTTGACCGCGGCGATGATCGGCTTGTAGATCGCAAAGCCGCGCAGGATCGCATCGGTGAACAGCTTCGGGTCGGCGAGCAATTTCTCGTCCCATTCGTCCTCGGGCTGCCGCGCCCCGGTCATCAGCGGCATCGTCCGTTTGAGGTCGCCGCCGGCGCTGAAGTGTTCGTCGCCTGCGCCTGTCAGGATCGCGACGCGTAGCTCGGTCTTGTCGCGGAACTCGTACCAGGCCTCGGCCATGCGCACGAGCATCTCCGGACTGAGCGCGTTGCCGGCGTCCGGACGATTCATCGTCAGCGTCATGACGCCGTCGGTTGCGGCGACGATCAAGTGTGGGTTCGTCATGGCATTCTTGCTCTCAGTCGCCGGGCCTCACGCGAACCAGCGCGCCAGGCGGGTGCCGAAGTAGGTACGGATCACCTTCTGCAGCATCGCCTCGGACTTGCGGGTGTAGGGGAAGCCTCCTTGGATCGGACCTTTGCCGCGCCGGTCGGCGCAAATCGGCAGTGCATGGCAATAGTTGCGGATGCCGCTTGCGCCGTTGACCTGGCCGACGCCGCTCGCCTTGACGCCGCCGAACGGCGCCTCGGGAATGCCATAAGTGATCGCCGGGTCATTGATGCAGGCGCCGCCGGTCTCCATGCGCTCGGCGAGACGGAAGCCCTTGGCGACGTCCGCCGTCCAGACGTTGCCGTTGAGGCCGTAGGGCGAGTCGTTCGCCAGCCGCAGCGCCTCCTCTTCGTCCTTCACGCGCATGATCGAGATGATCGGCCCGAAGGTCTCGTCGCGCATCAGCGCCATGTCGTGGGTTACGTCGGTGACCACTGTAGGCTCGTAGTATAGCCCCTGCAGAGCGGGGTTGCGGCGCCCGCCGACGAGGACCGTGGCGCCCTTCGCGCGGGCGTCGGCGACGTGCGCTTCGATGATGTCGAGCTGTTTGTCCCAGAAGACCGCGCCGACGTCCGATTCGCCTGAATCGCTTTGCCGCAGCGCCCGCGTCTTGGCGACGACCTTGTCGACGAAGGCTTGATAGATCGGCTCGACAACGTAGATGCGTTCGGTGCCGCAGCAGTAGTGGCCGGTGTTCATGCATGAGCCGAAGACCGCGCCGTCGGCGGCGCGCTCGAGATCGGCGTCGGCGCAAACGATCATCGCGTCCTTTCCGCCTAGTTCGAGGGTGCACGGAATCAATAGGCGGCCGCACATCTCGCCGACCCGTCTCCCGGTGGCGACACTGCCGGTGAACGAAACCTTGTCGACGCCGGCTTGGATCAGGGCAGCGCCGGTTGGGCCGTCGCCCTGGACGATCTGGTACACGCCAGCCGGGAAGCCGGCCTGATCGAAGAGCTCGCGCAGTAGCTCCGCGGAGAAGGGCGTGACCTCCGAGGGCTTGTGAACGACGGTGTTGCCCGCCATCAGGGCCTGCACCGTGGGGTTTGCGGCGAGCGCGATCGGACCGTTCCAAGGAGTGATCAGGCCGACGACCCCGAGTGGTTTGTAGACGACGCGCAGCTTCTTCGCGAAGCCCATGAGACCATGGATTCGGCGCTTTTCGGGCTTCAAGAACTTCCTCGCGTTCTTGGCGTAGTAGGCGATCGAGTCGCATGGCGCGAAGACCTCCATCGCGATCGCTTCGGCGCGTGCCTTGCCCGTTTCGCGTACGACCGCCGCAATGATCTCCTCCTGGCGCTGCACGAACAGATCGAGCAGCCGCCACATCGGCGCGGCGCGCTCGGCGAACGACAGCTGCGCCCATGCGCGCTGCGCCTCGCGCGCGCGGGCCACCGCGGCCTGCACCTCCTGTTCGGTCGCGCACTCGATCTCGCCGATCGGCTCGAGGGTCGCCGGGCTCCGCAGTTGGTAGCGGCGGCGCCCGTCGGTGGTGGCGATGGGTTCAACGATGGCCATGCGATCTCCAATCTCTATTCGCGGGGGACCCCTGGACGATTTCCTGGGCCGCGTGCATGCCGCTGAGGCGAAACGCGCCATGATGTTCGCTGCGCCTGCGCCCGCCCGCGTTCGAGAACGGATACCGTGTGGCCTTGCTGCTGCAGGCGCCAGGCACAAGCGAGCCCGGCGATCCCGCCCCCGACGATGGCGACATGCATGTGGCGCTATTGGAGAGAATTCGGCTGCGCGGGTCAAATCGGGGCGGCTGCACCGGGGCGCCCCCAGCGTTGCGCGCGATCGGTGTCGGGTTCCGCCCAGACACGGCGATGCAGATCGGTCACCAACTGCGGATCGTAGAGCACTTCGAGGCGCTCGGCGGGATTCAGGCTGGCGGGGCCCGACGCTACCGCGCGTTGCACCAGATCGCGGCGGCGCTGGGCGATGTCTGCGCGCAGCCGGCGAGGCGGACCGAGCAGGGCGCGGTGAATGGCATTGACGTAGGGATCGACGACGACACGGATGAACCCGTCGGTCTCGGACGGGGCGCGCAGCGAGCGTCGATCCGCGGCGTGCGCTAGCTGGCGCGCGGTCTCCTGCAATTCCGGCGGCAGGTTGCGTTCCTCCGGCGTTACCAGCAGCCCGAGCCGCCGGACGCGATCGCCGAGGCGGATCCGACTCGCGAGGGCCGACGTCGGAACCGAGAGAATCAGGGCCGCGACGATCGGCGTCAGCCACCAGAAGTAGCTGGGATTGAGCCAGTAGACACCGAGGCCCCAAGCGGCACCGACGACGGTGTCGAGGCCGTGGTGGCGCACGGCTTCGCGCCAGCTCGTCTCGCTGTCGCCGCGACTCGAGGAGCGCCAGGTCACCGTGTAGCCGAGCAGGTTGGTGACGACGAAGCGGGTATGGAAGACCATGCGGATCGGCGCGAACAGGCTCGACATGAGGATCTCGAGGAGGACGCTCACGGACAGCCGCACGATGCCGCCGAAGGCGCGCGCACCGGGGCCGCGCACGACCAGGAGAAAGATGCTCAGCACCTTCGGCAGGAACAGGATTGCCGCGGTGACGCCGGCGAGCGCGAGGGCCCAGTCAGGGCGCCAGATGGGCCACTGCGGGAACAGGCTCGCGCCGGATGGAAAGTAGTCGGGCGGCCGCACGGCTTCCCAGATCGCTTCAGCCGTGCTCAGGGCGAGAAAGCAGAACCAGAGTACCGCCGATACGTAGGAGAGCACGCCATTGAGAAACAGCGCCCGGTGGGCGCCGACGAGACCGCCCATCCGCAACAACCGCAGATGCTGCAGGTTACCCTGGCACCAGCGCCGGTCGCGCTGCATCTCTTCGAGGAGGGAGGAGGAGGTGTCCTCGTAACTGCCGGGTAGATCGTAAGCGAGCCAGAGCTCCCAACCGGCGCGGCCGAGCAGCGCTGCCTCGACGAAATCGTGGCTGAGGATCTCGCCGCCGAGCGGCGGTCGTCCGGGCAGGCGCGGCAGCGAGCAGTGTTCGATGAACGGAGCCATGCGGATGATCGCGTTGTGGCCCCAATACTGGCCATCGCCGAGTTGCCAGAAGTGCAGCCCGGCGGCGAACATCGGTCCGTAAACGCGGCTGGCGAACTGCTGCGCGCGGGCGAACATCGAGCGCTGGCCGACAGCCACGGGCACCGTCTGGATCACGCCCGCGCGTGGGCGCGCCTCCATCATGCGTAGCAAACGGACCATGGCGTCGCCCGACATCACGCTGTCGGCATCGAGGACGATCATGTACCGGTAGCGCGAGCCGACACGGCGACAAAAGTCGGCGACGTTGCCGCTCTTGCGGGCGCGCCGCACCCGCCGGCGCCGATAGAAGATTCGCCCGAAGCCGCCGACGTCGCGGCACCAGTCGAACCACGCCTCTTCTTCATGAACCCAGGTGCTCGGATCGGCGGAGTCGCTGAGAACGAAGAAGTCGAAATGTCCGGCCTCGCTATGCGCTGCCAACGAGCGTTCCGTCGCCCGCAAGCCGGCGAATACGCGTTCCACTGGTTCTGCGCAGATCGGCATGATCACGGCGACACGCACTGTCGCGTCGAGCGGCGCCTGTGAATCGTGATCCGCGGCCGTAATCGCGAAACTGTCGCGCCGGATCAGTAGCGTCAGGAACCCGAATAGTGCCGTCCAGAAACCGATCGAGATCCAGCCGAAGAGCGCGGCGAAGAAGATGGCAATCACCACTTCGATCCAGATGCGGCCTTTGTGCGGCAGGACGTCGATCATGAAGTTGGCGGCAACGATGCTCGGTAGGAGGATGAGCACACCCAGCACCAAGCGTCGGATCAGGGAGGTTCGCCACCAGCGTTGGCTGCGGCGCTGGGCTGCGAAGGAGCGCGTGTCGGGACTGCCGTCGGGACCGGGCGGCAGTCCGTCGGGTGCGCTCGGCTCGCGGCTCGCAACCAGAACGGGGCGACCGCGACGGCGCCGCAGGCGATGCGGCCGCATCGAGCGGCGCGTGCTGGGTGGTAGGGCAGGCAGGCGCCCATCGGGGCGCGGCTGAACTCGTGGCTCGGCGGCGCCGTCGAGCCCGCGCAACGCTACGCGGAGCCTCCAGTCGGGAAAGCCGTCGGCGGCGTAGTCCGCTTTGCCAACGGGCGGATACTGTGCCTGCACCATGGAGCGGACGCGCGCGAGCGATTCCTCGTGGGCGTCGAACGGTCGGGTCCCAGTGATCTCCGTCGCTGCGCCTTCGACCGCCGCGCGCGAAGTGCGCTCGCGGTCCTGGGGGGGCGTGCGCAGGGCCGTGAGGTACGCGTGCACTCGATCGTAGGCACCGCGCCAGTTCTGCCGCAGTCGATCCATCGAGAGCGTGACGAACGTCTGCTCCGCGGCGCCCTGGCGCGCCAATTCCTCGGAAGGCGGAATCACGGCTCGATGATGTACGACCAGGTTTCGGTCAGCACATCGGTCCCCTTGCGCAGGAACGCGCGCAACTCGACTGGACCTTCGCGATCGGTTTGAACTTGCAGAGTCAGCCGCCATCTGCCGGTGATGGTATTCTTCAAGACCTGTTGTTCGACGACATGCGCCTCGGCGCCGTCGACCGGAGTGATCCCGACGACGCCTTCAATGACGGTGTCGGGGGGTAGCGCGGCCAGCGCCTTACCTGCGAAGTCGACGACGAGTCGGTGGCCATTCTCGAGAGTGCCGCGGTCGTGGCGGGTGGCCTCGACCCTTCCGGCCGGTGGGCGCGTCGTGTTCTCGCCGTACCAGGTGGTTCGATACGAGAAGGTGATCGGCTCGCCCGGAGCCGGCACTGCCTCGGGTACCCAAAACGCGACGATGTTGTCGTTGGTCTCGTTGTTCGTCGGGATCTCGATCAGCTCAACGTGCCCCTTGCCCCAGTCGCCGCGCGGTTCGATCCAGACGCTCGGTCGTTGCTGCGCATGCGTCTCGAGGTCTTGATAGTTCTCGAAGTTGCGATCGCGCTGCAACAAACCGAAGCCGGCCACACGTTCGGCCGCGAAGGCACTGACGCGCAGCCTCGCGGGATTGCTGACCGGACGCCAGATCCACTCGCCGGTGCCGAGCGCGATCAGTAATCCGTCGGAGTCATGCACCTCGGGTCGGTAGTCGATGGGACGTTCGAGTGTGTTCTCGCCGCTGAAGAACATGCTCGTCAGTGGGGCGATCCCGAGTTTGCCGACCGCTTCGCGCAAGAAGAGTCTGGTCTCGACGTCGACCTTGGTGTCGTCTCCCGGATGGATGACGAAGCGGTAGGCGCCGGTCACGCGCGGACTGTCGAGCAGGGCGTAGATGGCGACTTCGCGAGCGTCTTTGGTTGGCCGCACCAACCAGAATTCCTTGAAGTAGGGGAACTCCTCACCCGAGGGCAGCGCGGTGTCGATGGCCAGGCCGCGCGCCGAGATGCCGAAGACGTTGGTCTTGCCGAGGGCGCGAAAGTAGCTCGCCCCGAGGAAGGCGATCAGCTCGTCTTTGTAGTCCGGACGGTTGAGCGGGTAGTGCAGGCGGAAGCCGGCGAAGCCGACGTCCTGCGGAACCCGGCTGGCGAACTCGTTACGTCCATAGTCAAAGAGATTGGGCGAAAACGGCAGCGGCCGGGTGCCCGCGGCTTCGACGATCGAGATGTCGATGGGGCGGTCGTAGTAGAGCCCGGGGTGGAAGAGCTGCATCTCGAAGCGCAATTTCGCGCTTCGCCAGATCGATTCGTCGGGCCGAAACCGGATGTCGCGCCACTCGTCGTAGGAGACCTCGCGCAGCCAAGTCGGCACCCGCTCCGAGTCCGCGACGAAAGGCTCGGCGGCGAGCTTCCGGGCCTTCGCCTCGACCGTGTCGAGTCGAAAGCCGCTCCCCACGGCTGTGCGTGGAAGCGCAGTCGTGGCGGTGAGTGATCCGAGGAGTAGGAGAACGATGGCTGCGCGTGCACCCGAACTCATTCCGTGGACCTTCCCTTTCCCCTCGTTGTAGGCATCGTTTCCGCAGGTCATCGGTGGAACAATAGCGTATGCGGCTGAACAAGTCTCTGCCCGCGCGGTGGTAGGCAGGTATATGTTCGCGACGAGAGGAGTGCATGTGGCGAAGGCGGCTTCCCTAGGATCGATGAGCCAGGCTCCCCCAGAGCGGCCGCGCACCGCCCTCGTTCTTTCGGGAGGAGGCGCGCGGGGTGCGTATCAGGTTGGGGTCATGCGCGGCCTTCTCGACCTGGGCATGCTCGACCGGGCGGTGGCCGGGTTTGATACCTACGTCGGGTCGAGCGCCGGATCGATCAACTCCACCGTGCTCGCTGCCCACGCCGACGAGCCCGCAGTCGGAGTTGCAGCGCTCGAAGGGATCTGGGGAAACCTGCAAGCGAATCAGGTCTTCCGCACCGACGTGCGCAGTCTCAGCGGCATCGGCGTCAAGTGGGCGTGGGACCTGACCTTCGGCGGCGCGATCGGCGGGGTGACGCCAAAATCGCTGCTCGACACCACGCCATTGCGCGAATTGCTCGAGGAACGCGTCCCCTGGGATCGGCTCGACGCTCAGGTCGAATCCGGTGCGGTCCATGCGCTGGCGATCGCAGCGACCGACCTCTATACAGCCGACGGCACCACCTTCCTGCACGGATCTGCGGCGACGAAGCTGTGGCACCGCCGTCGCTGGCGCATCGAACCGACCCACATTCGCGCCCCGCACGTGCTTGCGTCGAGCGCGATTCCGATTTTCTTTCCCTCGGTCGAGATCGCTGGCCGCCACTACGGCGACGGGTCGGTCCGCAATACGGCGCCGCTGAGCCCGGCGATCAACCTCGGTGCAGAGCGCATCGTCGCGGTGAGCGTGCGCGAACCGGGGCGTACGGGCGCGGTGGCGCTACCCACCGAGGCGCCGACGATCGCCCAGATCGCCGGCGTGCTGCTCGACGCGGTGATGCTCGACGCCATCGAAGTCGACGTCGAGCACAGTGCACGGGTGAACAGCAGCGTCGTCGCCTGCCAGACCGGTGACCCGAGCAACCCGTTTCGGCGCGTCGATGTGCTCTGGCTCCGCCCGTCGACGAACCTCACCGCCATCGCCGCGGACCTCGCCCACCGCATCCCGGCGGTGGTGCGCTACATGATGCGCGGGCTCGGCAGCGCCGAGTCGATCACCGAACTCAGTAGCTACCTCCTCTTCGACGCCGCCTTCTGCCAACGCCTGATCGACCTAGGCCGCGCCGACGTCGAAGCATCCCGCGTCGAAATCGAATCCTTCTTCGCCCCCAACAACCCATAGGTCCCATCCTTCCCCTCCATCCCGTCCGGATAACTCGAGGCAGTTGACTCGCTCCCGCAAATCCAGCACCCTTCAATCCGGATGAACGGATTGATGCAGCAGGCCCGGCCGGCGCTCCTCGACCAGCTCGGTACCCTCGGTGACGCGACGCGCAGCCGTATCCTATTACTGCTCGAACACAACGAGATCACCGTCGCCGAACTCTGCGCCATCCTCCAGGCGCCGCAGTCCACCGTCAGCCGCCACCTCAAGGCTCTCGCCGACAACGGCTGGGTCGTCTCCCGCGCCGAAGGCACCAGCCGCCTCTACGGGATGGCGAACGGCGAACTCGAGCCGAGCGCGCGCCGCCTCTGGCTGCTCGTCCGCCAGGAGATGGCGCGCACCGCGAGCGCCATTCAGGATGGCCGTCGCCTCCAGCGCGTGCTCACCGAGCGCCGCAGCAAGTCGCAGGAGTTCTTTCACTCCGGGGCGGGCCAATGGGACCAGCTCCGCGAGCAGCTCTTCGGCAAGAACATGAGTGCGGGCGTTTTGCTCGGCTTGGTCGACGAGAGCTGGGTCGTCGGCGACCTCGGCTGCGGCTCCGGCCTGCTCGCCGCAATGCTGGCGCCGTGGGTGCGTCAGGTGATCGGCGTCGACGAATCCGCGACCATGGCGCAGACGGCACGCAAACGCAGTCGCGACTTCGCCAACGTGGAGATCCGCCGCGGCCGACTGGAGAGCCTGCCGCTCGAAGACGAGTTGCTGGATGCCGCCACCTGCGTGCTCGTACTCCACCACGTGGCGGAACCACGCTTGGCGCTGCGCGAGGTGGCCCGCGTCCTCAAGCCGGGCGGCCGCCTGCTCGTCGCCGACATGTTGCCCCACGACCGCGAACAGTTTCGCCGGCAGATGGGACACGTGTGGCTCGGCTTCGCCGACAAGCAGATGCGCGCCCATTTCGCCGCTGCGGGCTTCACCGCGGTCAGCTTCCGCGAGTTGCCGCCGGAGCCGAGTGCCACCGGTCCGGGACTGTTCGTCGCAACGGGGCGCAAGGCCTGAGTCCGACCACAACCAAGAGAACCCATCGAGACCAACCACCCGAAGGAGAATCGTGATGACCCAAGCTGTAGCGAAGGAAGAAGAGATGGCCGCCGCCCGGCCGGCGTTCAAGGTCGCAGACCTCGAACTGGCCGAGTTCGGCCGCAAGGAGATCCGCCTGGCCGAACAGGAGATGCCGGGGCTCATGACGCTGCGTCAGCGCTACGCCGGCAAGCGACCGCTTGCGGGCGCCAAGATCATGGGCAGCCTGCACATGACCGTGCAGACCGCCGTCCTCATCGAGACCCTCGATGAACTCGGCGCCGACGTGCGCTGGGTGTCGTGCAACATCTTTTCGACCCAGGACCACGCCGCGGCGGCGGTCGTCGTCGGTCGGCCTGACAGCGGCGGCACGCCGGAGAACCCGAAGGGCATCCCCGTTTTCGCCTGGAAGGGCGAGACCCTCCCCGAGTACTGGTGGTGTACCTATGAGGCGTTGTTGTGGCCCGACGGCAGCGGCCCGAACCTGATCGTCGACGACGGCGGCGACGCGACGCTGTTCGTCCACAAGGGACTCGAGTTCCAACGGGCCGGCGAAATTCCCGCCTTCAATCCGGACAAGGACCCCGAAGAGTGGGGCGTCATTCTCGAACAGCTGCGCGAGGCGCAGGCCAAGGGCATCGACTGGGGGAAGATCGCGGCGGACCTGCGCGGCGTCAGCGAGGAAACCACGACCGGCGTCCACCGTCTCTACCAGATGATGGAAGCCGGCACGTTGCTGTTCCCGGCGATCAACGTCAACGACTCGGTCACCAAGAGCAAGTTCGACAACATCTACGGCTGCCGTCACTCGCTCACCGACGGCATCTGCCGCGCCACCGACGTCATGCTCGGCGGCAAGCTCGCCGTCGTCTGCGGCTTCGGCGAAGTCGGAAAGGGCTGCGCCCAGGCGCTGCGCGGTCAGGGCGCGCGGGTGGTGATCACCGAGATCGACCCGATCTGCGCGTTGCAGGCGGCGATGGAGGGCTACCAGGTCGTGACGCTCGAGGACGTCGTTGCGACGGCAGACCTGTTCATCACGACGACGGGCAACTTCGACATCATCCGAGCCGTGGACATGGCCCGGATGAAGGACAAGGCGATCGTCGGCAACATCGGCCACTTCGACAATGAGATCGACATGGCGGGCCTGAAGAAGACCGCCGGCATCGAGCGCATCAACATCAAGCCGCAGTATGACGAGTGGCGCTTTCCCGACGGACACAGCGTCATGATCCTCGCCGAGGGCCGGCTGCTCAATCTCGGCTGCGCCACCGGCCACCCGAGCTTCGTGATGTCGGCGTCGTTCACCAACCAGGTGCTCGCGCAGCTCGAACTCCACCTGAACAACGACAAGTATGAGAAGAAGGTCTACATGTTGCCGAAGTCGCTCGATGAGGAGGTGGCCCGCCTGCACCTCGATCACCTGGGCGTCAGGCTGACGAAACTCACCCCGGCGCAAGCCGAGTACATCGGCGTGCCGATCGACGGCCCGTACAAGCCGGACCACTATCGCTACTGAGCTGCGCCGAGGAGGCTGAAGGCGGAAGGCGTAGGGCGCAACGCTGAAGGCGGAAGGCGCAACGCGGAAGGCGAAAGGCTGAAGGCGAAGGGCTCCATGTGGAGGGCTGAAGCGGATGCTTTGAGCCTTTCGCTTGGAGCCTTCAGCCGTCAGCCGCGTTCCAAGCGGTGACTGCAATCATGAACCTAGACCGCTTCTCCCAGCTGCCGATCATCGGCATCCTGCGCGGTGGCGACGTCGACGACGTCGCGCCGTTGGTCGAGTGCGTGGTCGCTGCCGGTCTGGAGACGTTCGAGATCACCCTCAATACGCCGAATGCGTATGCGATGATCGAGCGCCTGCGCGCGGTGGCGGGCGAGAGGTTGATGATCGGCGCCGGCACGGTGCTCTGCCGTGATCAGGTCGGCCGAGCCCTCGGCGCCGGCGCCACGTTCATCGTCTCGCCGACGCTGGTGCCGGAAGTCGCGGCCGAATGCCGCGCGCGCAACGTGCCCGCGTTTCCGGGTGCATTCACTCCGCGCGAAATCCACGAGTCCTGGCAGAGTGGGGCGGCGATGGTGAAGCTGTTCCCGGCAAAAACCGTCGGGCCCGGCTATATCCGCGAGGTCAAGGGGCCGTTCGCCGAGATCGCGATCCTCGCCTGTGGCGGGGTGAGCGCCGAGAATCTCCCGGAGTTCTTCGCCGCCGGCGCGGCCGCGGTCGCGTTCGGCGGCAGCGTTTTCAAGCCGGAGTGGCTCGCTGCCGGGGCCTTTGATCGGATCGGGGCCGAGGTGGCGCGCCTGGTCGCAGCGTTCCACCACCGTTGAACCCCTGACTTGCTCTGCCGAGTGGCGCGGTCTAAACACAGGCGAATCCAAAACCAGATGGAAACGAAGGGGCGTGGCGGCATTCCGCCGGCGCGCCGTCCGACGCGAGAGAAGAGCCATGAGCGACGAGAACAAGACCCACGACAAAGGTAGCTGGCTGACGTACAGGCCCGAAATCAAGGTGCTCGACTGCACCATCCGCGACGGCGGCCTGATGAACGACCACCGCTTTACCGACGCGACCGTGCGCAGGGTTTACGACACCTGCGTCGCCGCCGGTATCGACTACATGGAAGTCGGCTACAAGAATGCACGGTCGCAGTTTTCGTCGGACAAGTATGGTCCGTGGAAGTTCTGCGACGAAGCGGACCTGCGGCGCATCGTCGGCGACAACCCCAGCGATCTCAAGCTCTCGGTGATGGCCGACGCGGAGAAATGCGACTACAAGACCGACATTCTCCCGAAGGCCGACAGCGTCATCGATCTCGTCCGCGTCGCCACCTACATCCATCAGATTCCGGTCGCACTCGACATGATCCAGGACGCCCACGAGAAGGGCTACGAGGTCAACGCCAACGTCATGGCGATCTCGACGGTACACGAATCCGATCTCGAAGAGGGCCTCGAGCTTCTCGCCAAGAGCCCGGTCAGCACCATCTACATCGTCGACAGCTTCGGTGCCTTCTACTCGGAAGAGATCCGCAAGTACGCGACGATGTACCTGAAGGTGTGTGAGGCCGCGGGCAAGCAAGTCGGCATCCATACCCACAACAACCAGCAACTCGGTTACGCCAACACGATCGAGGCGATCGTCGCCGGGGTCAACCAACTCGACGCGACGATGTCGGGCCTGGGCCGCGGCGCGGGCAACTGCCCGCTCGAACTGCTGATCGGCTTCCTCAAGAACCCCAAGTATCGCCTGCGACCGATCCTGGAGTGCATCGAGAACACCGTCGAACCGCTGCGCTCTACCATGCACTGGGGCTTCGACCTGCCTTACCTGGTGACCGGCCTGCTCAACCAGCACCCTCGCGCCGCCATGGCCTATCTCGACAAACCCGTCGACCAACGCGAGAGCATCGTCGAGTTCTACGACGCGGTGATGGAGCAAGTCTGACGGCTCGCAAGCTCGACGCGGACGGCGCTCAAGCCTCCGCGTTGAGCTTGCGGAACACCGGTTCGAGCTGTTCGAAGCAGGCGACGAATTGTTCGAACAGCAGGTCGTAGGTCTCGCGCCACTCGGCGCGGGGCTCATACTCGCGTCGGATCGGACACATCCGGTCGACCGTGTCGAGGTCGGACATCCCGAGTTCACAGAACGCCAGCAGCGCGGTGGCGCGGTTGTTGACGTGACGGGCGTCGGCGAGTTGCAGCACCGGGCGCTGCATGACGTCGGCCATGATCTGCGCCCAACCGTCCGACACCGCGGCGCCGCCTGAGAAGCGCAGCGCCGCGAACTTCCGGTCGGCGAAGCGCTCGACCGCCGGCAGCAGCCACCGCAAACTCAAGGCGCAGCCTTCGAGCACCGCTCGCACCATGTGCTCGCGGGTGGTCTCCAACGACAGGTTGAGGAAGCCGCCGCGCGCCTTGGTCGAACCGACCGGTGCACCCGATCCCGTCAGCCACGGCAGGAAGAGCACATTGCCGCTCCCCGGCTGCACGTCGCGGAGAACTGCCTCGATGCCCGCGAACGGGTGGTCGCAGCGGTGGTCGGCGATCGCATCGGAGGCAAAGGCGATATTGCGGAGAAAGTGGTCGAGCGGCTTGGCGCCGAGGCCGTTCTCGGCCATTGCCATGTGCCGCCCGGCGAGAGGGCTCGGCATGCTGACGATCTCGTAGTCGAAGTCGCTGCGTTTGGCGGACACGTGGGCCAGAACCTGCGCGGTCGTGCCGACGTTGAGCGCACCCGTGCCGGAGCGAAATGTCGCCGTCCCGATCGACGCAGCCTGCGTGTCGTTCACCCCCGCGAAGACACGGGTTGCCGACGCCAGGCCGAGCTCGGCGGCGACCGCTGGGCGCAGCGTGCCGAGACATGCATTGACCGGGACCAACGGCGGCAGCTTGTCGCGCTCGACGCCTGCCATCGCCAACAGCTGATCGTCGTAGCGCGGGATGCTCGGTTCGCGGTTGTCGGTGAGCAGCATGGCGAACGCGCTACACGGGTTGGCGGCGTACGTCGCACACAGGCGCGCGAGAACGAAGTCCATCGGCTCGAGGAAGCAGTGCGCCCGTTCATAGATGTCGGGCCGCTCGTGCTGGAAATAGAGCAGGTGCGCGAGAGAATCCGCACCCGAGGGCAGCGGGACCATGCCGTGGATTTCCGCCCACAGTGCAAAGGCTTCGGGATGGCGCTCGTAGATCTCCAGGTTGTAGCGCGCCCCGCGACTGTCCATCCATGTGACCAGCGGCGCGAGGGGATTCGCATCGCGATCGACGGGCACGAGGGAGAAGTACTGGCTCGCGCAGGTGACAGCGACCACATCGGCGGCGGGCACGCCGCCGGCGGCGACGACCGCGCGCACGGCGTCACACACGGCGCGCCAGATCTCGTCGGGGTCCTGCTCCGCGCGGCGTGCGGAGCGCTGCATGGTGACCGACCCAGCGCGCGCCGCGGCGACGCGCCCATCGAGCGCAACCAGCGCGACCTTGGGCCCACTCGTACCGAGGTCGATCGACAAGACGTACGGCGTCATGGCGGCGCACGCTAGCCAATCCGACGCCGCTCGGCCAGCCGCGCCCGGGTCATGCGCTCGCGCAACCCGCCCGCCGCGACGAAGTCTTGCTCCAGGCGGCGAATCTGCTGGTCGAGCAGATAATTGGCTTGGTGAATGAGACAAATGACGATGTTGGCCACAACCGAAGCCGGGCGAGTTTCAAAGAATGGTCGAAAATCGTCATAGGTCGCATAGGTCACATCCGTCCCATGGGACCCATGCGACTCATGCGACCGATGTTTCCCACTGCCCAGCTTGCGCACATACAGCCCCTCTTTGCTGTTCTTATCCCAAATCGGCCGATCTCTCGTTCTCAGATAGTCGCGGTAGTCGGCCAGGAGTTCCTCGAGGCTCGCGCGTGCGACGTTCGTCAGCTCGATCTCCATCTCCTTCGAGGTTCCCGCGGCCTGGCTGCCTTCGATGATGTTCTGCTTGCCCGAGCGCGCGGCTTGCACCATCTGGTCGTGGGTGCGACTGCGCCTGTCGATGTGGCGGTTGCAGAAGATGACCGTCGCGTCATAGACAATCTCGGCCTTTTGGTAGGATGCCAGTTTCGCATAGCCGCCGTGCTGCGGGATGAATCCCTTTGCGTCTTTCAGCTCTGGTTAGAAATATAAGATAGTCAAAAGCGGGGCAAGTCGTCTCATTGCCTCGGTTGAGTTCGCGCGAGTAAGATTCGTACCCGAGGAGGGCTTGATTCGATGACGGATACGACAACTAGCAAGGGTTCCACTGGGCGCCGCCGCGCGCTCGTCACCGGCGCGTCGGCGGGGATCGGCTTGGCGTTCGCCGAGCGGCTCGCCAGCGACGGGTTCGATCTGATCGTCGTCGCGCGCAGCCGCGATCGCCTCGACGCTCTCGCCGAGCGCCTGGCGCAACAGCACGGCGTCCGTGTCGAGGTGCTGCCCGCTGATCTCACCGACTCGCTCGAGCGCGGCTTGGTAGAGGATGTGATCGCCGACAACGTTCTCGATCTCCTCGTGAACAACGCCGGCTTCGGAACGATGGGACGCTTCGCTGAGTCCGACGTCGACGAGGAAGAGAAGGAGGTCATGCTCAACGTCGTCGCGCTCAGTCGCCTCACGCGGGCGGCGCTCCCCGGCATGATCGAGCGCGGGCGCGGCGGCATCATCAACGTATCGTCGCTCGCTGCCTTCCAAGCGACGCCCTACAACGCCACCTACGCAGCGACGAAGGCGTTCGTGAATTCGTTCACCGAAGCGGTCTTCGAGGAACTGCGCGACAGCCCGGTGGTGCTCCAGGCGCTATGCCCCGGCTTCACCCGCACGGAATTCCAGGATCGCGCCGGAATCGATGTATCGCGGATTCCGGACATGGCCTGGATGGAGCCGGCCGCCGTGGTCGACGCGTCGCTCGCAGCTCTCGGGAGGCGCGAGTTGATCTGCATCCCCGGCTTCAGCAATCGCGCCCTGGCGGCGTTCACCTCGACCCTGCCGCGCAGTTGGGCGCGACGGGTGGCCGGCGTGATCGGGCGACGGCTGCTCGATTGAGCGCGTCTGCACGGTAGCCGCAATTGCGCTTTCCACTCTTGGACGAGAATTCTATAAGCGCCCGCATGGCGCCTAGCGGTCCGTTGAAACAGTTCCCTGGCCTTCGAGACGGCGCTACGCGCCTCCTCGGGCCGAACGGAAAACCGAGTGATTCCCCTGGCCTTCGAGACGGCGCTACGCGCCTCCTCAGGGCGAACGGAAAGTCGAGCGATTCCGTTCGCGCTGAGGAGCCCCGGAGGAGCGTCTCGAAGCGCCAGGCAGTTTTCCAACAGGCTGCTAGCTCGTCGATCCGGATCACCTTCCGGCATGTCGGTGCACTCGTCGCGTTGGCGCTGGCGCTCGGCGCCTGCGGCGACGACCACCACGATCCCGGCACGCCGAACTTCGCAGCCGAGCCGACACCGACCCGCGCACCGCGCGTCATGGGCCCCGGACTCGGCAACGTGAACTTCCAGGCGGAGGAACTCTACCAGCCCGTCGGTTTCATCGAGAGCCCGGAGGGGCACGGCAACGTCGCCATGGTTGGTGGCTACTTGATGGTCATCTACTCCTCGGATGGCGGCGGCCGCTCCGGCGACGGCGGCTTCGAGTTCTGGGATGTATCCGACCCCCGCGCGCCGCGCCTCGTCCACCAACACGATACTCCCGAGACGCATGCGCTGCGCGAGCCGCACGGCTTCGGGCTCAGCCTCACCTATCCAATGGATGTGCTCGCGGCGCAGTCGATCCAAGGGGTCCAGTTTTGGGATGTCACCGACCCGGCGGCCCTTCAGCTGCTAGCCGAGATCGATTTGCCGCACATCGACGGCGGCGACTACATCGGAATTTGGTGGCTCTTCTTCCAGGCGCCGTACGTCTACGCCGCGGGCGTCGGCGAGGGCCTCTACGTGATCGATGCGAGCGACCCGCGCGCGCCGGTGCTGGTCAACTGGCTCTCCACGTCGGAACTCGCCGGCGTCAGCCCCGGGCAGGTGTTTGCGATCGGCAACCTGCTGATCCTCGCCGAGCACCAGGGCGCGCGCGTGGCGACGCTCGACATCAGCGATCCAGCGCGGCCGGTGCTCCTGTCCACGGGCTTCGCTGCCTTCGGTTATGCTCACTTCTTCTCCGGCGGCCTGCTGCTCACCTCCGGCGGCCCGCAGGTCGGCGCGCTCCTGCCAATTCTCGATGGCGAACAACCCTTGCCCGCACCGATGACGATGGGCGTCTCCCGCATCGACCACGACGGCAGCATCGAGTTTCTCCATCACGGCGACGAGAGCAGCCAACTCGACATTGGCGGCTACGGCAGCGTGCAGGACGGTATGTTCCTGTCCGGATTCAGTGACCGGCTCGCCAAGTTCGAAATCGCCAGCGGTAAACTCCTCGCCTCGCCGTCGACGGAGATCGGTGGTCGCGACGAGGACTTCGGTCTGGTGCTCGGCAACCTACTCTGGGGCGGCAACGATCACGGCCAAGGTTCCGGCCTGATGCCGCACCAGTTGGCCTCCGACACGACGCCGCCGGTGATCGACTGGGTGCACCCCGCCGACGGTGCGAACAACGTCGCGCCGACAGCGCGGATCGGCATTTCGGCTTCGGACCAAATCGACACCTACTCCGTCGACGACACGACGTTCACCGTGCGCCGCGTCGGCGGTCCCGCGCTCGCCGGCATCTACAGCGTGCAGATGGGCATCGCGAATTTTGCTCCCGAGGCGCCGCTCGTCGCTGGCGCCGAGTACGAGGTTCGGGTCGAAGGCGTGCGTGACCTTGCGGGCAACCCCAGCGCGGAATTCCGCAGTACCTTTCGCGTCGGCAGCGAATCCCCGGCAGCGTGCCGACTGGCCGATGCCGATCGCGGTCTCGAGCCGGCCTTTGTCGGCGAGACGGTGACCCTGTCTGCCGCCTCGGTCCGCGGCCGCGCGCCGATCCGCTACGCGTGGGCGTTTGGCGACGGTACCGAGAGCACGACCGATTCCGCTTCGGTGTCCTACGCGTGGAGCGCACCCGGACGCTACTCTGTCGTCCTGAGCGTCGAAGATTCCGTCGGCCGCTCGGGTTGTTCGGCGGTGCAGATCGTTCGCAACCCGCCCGCTGCGCTGGCGCCGACGGCGTCGAGCACGATCGCGGTCGCCGGCGGGCGCGTCTTCAACGTCAACCCAGACAACGACACGCTCACCGCCATCGATCCGGAAGCGTTGCGCAAGCTCTGGGAAGTCGGCGTCGGCGCACATCCGCGCAGCCTCGCGGTCGCGCCCGACGGCACACTCTGGGTTGCCAACCAGGACGATGCGACCATCGCGGTGGTGCGCCCGGAAGACGGGCACATCGAACAGGTCATCGAACTACCGCCCGCCTCGCAGCCGTTCGGAATCGCGTTCGCCCCCGACGGCAGCGCGGCGTACGTGGCGCTCCAGGCGCGGCGTGAGTTGTTGGCGCTGTCGCCCGCCGGGCAGCGTCTCGGCGTCGTTGCACTACCAGGCAAGCCGCGTGGCGTAGCCGTGACCCCCGACTCCGCACGCGTGCTGGTGACCCGTTTCGTCTCGGGACCCGAGGTCGGCGAGGTTTGGGTGGTTGCGGCCGACCTCTCCTCGGTGCGGTCGATCGAGCTGCACTACGACGACGGTCCCGACTCCGAAGAAAGCGGCCGCGGCGTGCCGAACTACCTGACTTCGGTACGGATCAGCCCGGACGGGTTGCGTGCGGTCGTGCCGTCGAAGAAGGACAATACCGCGCGCGGTCTGTACCGCGATGGGCAGGAATTGACGTTCGAGAGCCGCGTGCGGACGATCGTTTCGCAACTCGATCTCGCCGGCGAACGCGAACTCGCAGCACTGCGTATCGATCTCAACGATCGCGACATGGCGCAGACCGCGGCGTTCAGTCCGCTTGGTGACATCTTCTTCGCGGCGACCCAGGGGACGAACACGATCGAGGTCATCGACACCTACCGAGGCGCGCTGGTCACGTCGATCGTCGCCAAGCAATTCGAAGAGATCGATGGCATCGGCCCGCGCGTCAACGGCCTGGCACCGCAGGGTCTGGCGATCGATGCGGCGGGTCGTCGACTGTTCGTTCACAACTTCCTGTCGCGCTCGGTGTCGGTGTACGACATCGAGGCGCTGGTCCTCGGCCTGCGTAGCTCGGCGCCGATCCTGAAGGAGATCAGCACGGTGGCGACGGAGTCTCTCGAACGTCGCGCGTTTCTCGGCAAGCGACTGTTCTACAACGCCTCCGATCCGCGCATGAGCCGCGACGGGTACCTGAGTTGCGCGAGCTGCCACCTCGACGGTGGCAGTGATGGGCAGGTGTGGGACTTCACCCAGGTGGGCGAAGGGTTGCGCAACACCATCGACCTCGTCGGCAAGGCGGGGATGACGCATGGCAACGTTCATTGGACGGCCAATTTCGACGAGATCCAGGACTTCGAGAACGACATTCGCACGCAGTTCTCCGGTCGGGGCTTCATGCGCGACACGTTTTTCGTGCAAACCCAGGACCCGCTCGGTGCGGCGAAGGTGCGGCGCAGCGTCGATCTCGACAACCTCGCGCTGTTCGTTGCCACCCTCGACCGCCTTCCGAACAGCCCGTGGCGCAACCCGGACGGCTCGCTGACGACGGCCGGTGAACGCGGCCGTGCCGTGTTCGTCGAACGCGCTTGCTGGATGTGTCACGCCGGCGCGCACTTCACCGACGGCTTGCGGCACGATGTCGGCACGATCGGCCCGTCGTCCGGACTCGGGATCGGATTGCCGCTGGTGGGCACGGGGATCGAGACACCGACACTGAAGAACCTCTGGGATACCGATCCCTACCTGCATGACGGTTCGGCCGCGACCCTCGCAGATGCCCTTGCCACGGCGGCACATGTCGGTGCGACGCCCTTGAATGCGGCGGACGCGGCGGATCTCATCGATTACCTGCTGCAAATCGACGAACGCGAGTCCGGCACTCCCTGAACTCGCAGCGAGTGCACGCGCAACGAAAGCGCCAACGACGCGAGACAGACGGAGTCCCCACTCATGGCCGAATCGACTTTACGCGGGCCGCTCGCCGGCGTGCGGGTGATCGACACTTCGCTGCTGGGTCCCGGTGCTACCGGCATGCATCTCGCCGACCTGGGCGCCGAGGTGATCAAGATCGAGACGCCGGGCGGCGGCGACTATGTGCGCAAGATGGCGTTTCCGATCATCGACGGCGTGTCGCTGCTGCACTGGCACATCAATCGCGGCAAGAAGAGTGTGGCGCTCGACCTGCGGCGACCCGCGGCCGTTGCGGCGTATCTCGATCTCGTGCGCCAGTCCGATGTGGTGATCGAGGCGATGCGCCCGGGCGCGCTCGACCGGCGCGGGCTGAGCTATGCGCGCATGCGCGAGGCGAACCCGCGCATCGTCTATTGCCACGTCTCGGGCTACGGGCTGACGGGTCCGTACCGTGATCTACCAAGCCACGGCTACGCCTATGACGCCTGGGCCGGCGTGGCTCGGCCGCAGTTCGACGAGAACGGGCAGCCGTACATTCCGGCGTATACGACGGTCGGCATCCACGCCGGGCCGCTGTTCGCTGCGCTCGGCATCGTCGCCGCGGTGTTGCGCGCCCGAGAGACGGGGCAGGGCTGCGAGTTGGAGGTGGCGCAGAGCGATGCGGCCGCGGCGTTCAATTGGAACGGGATCGAGGGCAACAAGGCGCACGAGCGCCCGGCGGATGAGGTCACGGGCAACGACGGCGACGGCCGCCCGGGGCCACGGCGGCCGATGGGCGGCGAGACCATGAAGGAGGCGGTGCGCTATCAGTTCTATCGGTCTCGCGACGGGTTCGTCCTGTTCATGGCGTCGGAGCAGGTGTTCTGGCGCAACTTCTGCGAAGCGGTCGATCGGCTGGATCTGTTCGAGCGTTGGCCGGGCGCGCGGGTTGCCGAGCACGCGCGTGGCAACGTCGAGTTGCGACACGAACTGACAACGATCTTCGCGACGCGCACGACGCAGGAATGGATCGCCCTCAGCCAGCAGGCGAACATTCCGATTGCTCCGGTCAACGATGCGCAGTCGATCGCCAGCGACCCGCAGTTCCTTGAACGACTGCCGTGGTTGCCGCACGGGGCTCACGGCACCGACCTGATGCCGCCGCCGATCCGCTGGATGAACGAGTCGCCGCCGCCACCTGCGAAAGCACCGATAGAAGCAGGCTGCGACACCGAGGCGGTCTTGCGCGACGTCCTCGGTTACGACGCGGCGCAAATCGCCGGAGTGAAGGGCTGAAGGCGGAAGGCGGAAAGCCACGCTCAGAGTTCGATCCCCGCGCGAAGCGCGTGCTTCTTGATCTCCAGGCGGGCGAGGGTGCGACGGTGCACTTCGTCGGGCCCGTCGGCGAGGCGCAGCGTGCGGGTGTTGGCCCACGCTTGGGCGAGGCCGAAATCGGTGGTGACGCCACCGCCGCCGTGTGCCTGGATCGCGTCGTCGATGATCTTGAGTGCAGTCAGCGGCGCCTTCACCTTGATCATGGCGATCTCGGCGCGCGCGACCTTGTTGCCGGCGGTGTCCATCATGTACGCGGCCTTGAGGGTGAGCAGACGGGCGCATTCGATCTCGATGCGCGCGTCGGCGATGCGCTCCTCCCACACCGAGTGCTGGTAGATCTTCTTGCCGAAGGCGGTGCGGGTCAGCAGGCGCTCGCACATCTTTTCCAGTGCGCGCTCGGCGACGCCGATGACCCGCATGCAGTGGTGGATGCGCCCGGGACCGAGGCGGCCCTGGGCGATCTCGAAGCCGCGACCTTCGCCGAGGATGATGTTGCTCGCCGGGACGCGGACGTTGTCGAAGAGCACCTCGCCGTGGCCGTGCGGCGCGTCGTCGTAGCCGAACACTGGCAGATGACGCTTGATGGTGACGCCCGGCGTATCGCGCGGCACCAAGATCTGTGACTGTTGCTCGTGCGGCGGCGCCCCGGGGTTGGTGCGGCCCATGAGGATCATGATCTGGCAGCGCGGATCGAGGATGCCGGAGGTCCACCACTTGCGACCGTTGATGACGTACTCATCGCCGTCGCGGCGGATCTCGGTCTGGATGTTGGTCGCGTCCGACGAGGCGACGTCGGGCTCCGTCATGGCGAACGCCGAGCGGATCTCGCCGGCGAGCAGCGGTTCGAGCCAGCGCTTTTTCTGCTCGGTGGTGCCGTAGCGCTCGATGACCTCCATGTTGCCGGTGTCGGGCGCGGCGCAGTTGAAGACTTCGGGCGCGAAGCCGACGCGACCCATGATTTCGCACAGCGGCGCGTACTCGGTGTTGGTGAGGCCGGCACCGCGCTCGCTCTCGGGCAGAAAAAGGTTCCACAGGCCTGCTGCCTTCGCCTTCTCCTTCAGCTCCGCCATCATCGGTGGGATCTCCCAACGCGTCGGCAACTCCTCGTGCTGGCGGTAGAAGGCCTCTTCGTGCGGATAGATGTGTTCGTCCATGAAGGCCTGCAAGCGTGCCTGCATGTCCTTGGTCTTGGGGCTGAAGTCGAAATTCACGGCTTTCCTCCTGGTCGCTGGCGTCAGCGCAATATGTGGCCGCGGGTCGGCATTGCGCAAGCGGGTCGCGGCGCAAGCGGTTCGGCGCAAGCGGTTCGCGGCGCAAGCGGTTCGGCGCAAGCGGTTCGGCGCAAGCGGTTCGGCGCAAGCGGTTCGGCGATTGTCCCGGCGCGGCGAAGCGGTTAGATTCCGCGCACGCCAGCAGCAGGAGGATCGCATGTCTGATGTCTACCGCATCTTCGGGTCGGAGTTGTCGCCGTACTCGGTCAAGGTGCGCTCGTACTTCCGCTACAAGGGGATCGCCCACGAGTGGATCCCGCGCAACGCGGCCGTCGAAGAAGAATTCAAGAAGTACGCAAAGCTGCCGATCATTCCGCTCGTGGTCACTCCCGAGGAGATGGCGCTCCAGGACTCGACGCCGATCATGGAGTTCATGGAGGCGCTGTTTCCCGAGCCGTCGATCCATTCCGAGGATCCGACCCTGGCGTTTCTCTCGGCGTTGATCGAGGAGTTCGGTGACGAGTGGGGTAACAAGTGGATGTTCCACTACCGCTGGGCGCGGGAGGTCGATCAGATCTCCGCAGCCGAGCGGATCGCCCGTTCGATGCTGCCCGACCTCGACGGAGAACAACTCCAGGGCGTCGTCGACATGGTGCGCCAGCGGATGGCGGGTCGGGTCTGGTTCGTGGGCTCGAGCGCGCAGACGGCCGGTCTGATCGAAGGCTCTTTCGTTGAGTTTCTCAGCCGCTTCGAAGCGCATCTCCTGAACCGTCCCTATCTTTTTGGCGGGCGGCCGTCGTTCGGCGACTTCGGTGTCTGGGGACAGCTCTATGAACTGGCCAGCGATCCGACCCCGGGCAGCCTCTTGCGTGAACGCGCTCCGCGCGTCGGCGAATGGATCGAGCGCATGATCGAGCCGCGTTGCCTCGGTGAATTCGAGGGCTGGCCGGCCCTCGAAGCAACGCTCCAGCCGATCCTCACCGACTTCGTCGGTGCGCTCTTTCTGCCGTGGTCGGACGCCAACACGCGCGCCCTCGCCGACGGGGCGGAGGAGTTCACCATCGAACTCGCCGGCCAGGCGTGGACGCAGAAGCCGCAGAAGTACCACGCGAAGTCGCTCAAGGTCCTGCGTGAGCGCCACGAGACCGGCGCCAGCACGGCCGAACTCGACACCATTCTCGAGAAGGCCGGGTGCAAGCGTTATTTGGTCTGATCAACCACGCGCAGCGCGCCCGCCGCGACGCGCTCAACCGTGCTACTTCGCGGCGCTTCGCTTTCTGTACTTCTCCTTCGCCGCCTGACCCTGGCGCTCGAGTATCGGCAGCAGGAGCTTGCGCAGGGCCGGCACCGCTGAACCGAGCTGCGCCATGTATCCGGTCATCACCGGAATGGTACGTTCGAGCGTGCCGTCGGCGGCGCTGTCGAGCACGAGTGCTGCGACTTCCTCGGCTGTCGACATGGGATTCGCGAAAACGTAGCCGGGCACGTCGTCGATCTCGTCCATGATGAAGGGCGTGTCGATCGGCCCGGGCGACACGGCGGAGACCGTGATCCCGCTGCCTTCGAGTTCGTCCGCGAGCGCGAATCCAAACGAGCGCAGGCCGGCCTTGCTGGCGCCGTAGGTCGCCTCGTGCGGCATCGGCGTCTGGCCAGCGATCGAGGCGACGTTGACGATTGCGCCGCCGCCGCGCTTGCGCAGGTAGGGCAGGACGAGTCGCGTCAGTACGATTGGGGCGAGCAGGTTGACCTGGATGATGTGCGCGAGGCCGGCGGCGGGTTGGCTCTCGACCGTTCCGCGACTGTTTGCGCCGGCGTTGTTGACCAGGATGTCGATACCGCCGAACGCTTCGGCGACGCTCTCGAGCAGCCGCGCGCAGGCGTCCGGGTCGGCGACGTCGGTCGGAAACGACTGCGCCCGGCCGTGGTGCTTATCGATGTCGGCGACGACTTCGTGGAGTTTGTCCGCCGATCGGGCGGCGAGCGCGACGGTGGCATCCTCGGCGGCGAACAACTTTGCCGCCGCTGCGCCGACGCCGCTCGATGCGCCGGTGATGATGACGACCTTGCCCTTGAATCGTTTGCTCATGGTTGGCTCCTCCCAAGCGCGACAGACTACGCTTGTGCGGCGAGAACCTCCACCTGGACTCGGTTTGCGCCCCTGCGCGGCGCGGCTTGTGCGCGGCGCGGCTTGCCGTCCGCAGCGAATGATCGCAGAAGAGAGCATGAGCGAAATCGGCATCTACGAGGCAATGAGCACGACGCGGGCGGTACGCCGGCTGCGCGAGGATCCGATCCCCGCTGCGGTCTTGAACCGCGTTCTCGAGGCAGCGAATTGGGGTCCGACGGGCGGCAATGCCCAGCCCTGGCGGGTCATCGTGGTGAAGGACGCGGCAACGAAGGCGGCGTTGCAGGCGCTCTACATCGGCCCGTGGGAAGCCTACGCAGCCGGGCACCGGGCGCTGATCGGCGGGCTCGAAGCCGAAGCGCGCCAGGTCCAGGAGCGGATGATCGCAGCTGCCGACCACCTCGCGCACCACCTCCACCGCGCCCCGGTCATCCTCGTCTTTTGCTTCAACCCGGCGCTGATGGCGATTACCGACGCCAAACTCGGTCGCCCTTCGGTCGTCGGCGGCGCCTCGGTCTACCCCTCGGTCCAAAATGCCTTGCTCGCCTGTCGCGCCGAAGGGCTCGGCTGCACCCTCACGACTCTCCTGTGTGCGCGTGAGCCGGAGGTCAAGGAACTGCTGGCGATTCCCGCGGATTGGTACACCGCGGCCTATGTGCCGATCGGCTATCCGGTCGGCCGCGGCCACGGCCCGCTGAGCCGACGTCCGGTGGCGAAGATGGCCTACCTCGATCGCTGGGGGAGATCCTCTGCGGAATACTGAATCGCGTCAGTCGTCGCCTACAGTGTTCTCGATCGGCGGCACGGAGAGAACGTACTCGGCGAGCGCACGCAGATCGGCTTCGTTGCCTTGCGCGTATCCCGGACCGCCGCCGCGGCCGTCGATCACGTGTGCCATCCAACCCTGCACGTTGTCGAAGTTCGGCAGCATGCCGTAGGTGAGCAGCGCCTGCATGTCGGCGACGTCCCAGTCGCCGACTCCCGTAGCGTGCGGGGTGATGTTGGGTACCTTGGCGCCGCCGGGGCCGTCGGCTGTGCCGGCGTGGTAGAGGTCCGAATCCGAGGCGCCGAACAGGTTGCGCGGCGTATGGCAGTCGCCGCAAATCGCGACGTGATCGGCCAGGTAGCGACCGTGTTCCGTGACCGTACCCGGCGCCCGGGGCGGTGCCGGGTGCGCCGGCGCGAAGAGCGCGCGCCAGGCGCGGTAGCCGACTCGGGCGAAGGGCAGGGCGACGTCGTGGGGCAGGTTCGGCCGGCGCACCGGCGGCAGGGTTCGTAGGAAGGCGATCAGGTCGGCGACGTCGGCATCCGCCATGCCGGCGTAGCGGTAGTAGGGCATGGCCGGCGACGATACGCCGACGCCGCGGATGTAGCCCCGGCGCAGCGCCGCGTCGATCTCGGCGTCGCTCCAGGCGCCGATGCCGGTCTCCTCGTCGGGCGTGATGTTCGTGCCGTAAAAGGTGCCGAACGGCGTCGGCACCTCGCCCCCGCCGGCGCCAACCGGGCCGGCGTCGGAGGAGTGGCAGCCACAGCCCCCGGCAATGGCGAACAACTCGGCTCCCCGCGCCGGGTCGCCGGCGAAAGCACGGGCGGCGGCGATGACGGTCAGCAACCAAAGGAAGGCGAGAAGTTTCGCAGTCGATGCCATCGTTCCAGGCTACGCGCTCCAGGGTGTGGACCTCAAGGATCGGTGGTTCGAGGTCGTGGCTCTTTGGTTCGGCCTACCGCTCCGCATGCTCCACCGTGGGCGTTGCCCGCGGCTATCGTGCTGAGGAGCGCCGGTAGGCGCGTCTCGAAGCACCGCGTGATTTTCAACGGGCTGTTGAGGCCTACAGTTCTTATGCTTTTCAGCCCCAACGGGGCGGCAGCATGGAAGCCCGGGGCGACGCCCCGGGTGACGTCGAAATCAAACGGAGACACGACCGGTTCGATTGGTGGTTCGAACGGGTTGAGTCGAGGTTGCGCGCGTGCCACTGATCAACTGCAATCCAAGGAGGTGTGCGACGATGGAAGCCAGCGAAACCAAATTCCGTATCTGCCCCTTCTGCGAGGCGACTTGCGGGCTCGCCGTCGAGATGCGCGGCCGCGAGGTCGTCCGCGTCCGCGGCGACGACGACGACGTCTTCAGCCACGGCTTCGTCTGCCCAAAGGGCGCCGCCCTCGCCGATCTCGACACCGACCCTGACCGCTTGCGTACCCCGCTCGTGCGGCGCAACGGCGAACTCGTCGAAGCCACCTGGGACGAGGCGTTCGCCGAAGTCGAACGCCGGCTGCTGCCAATCATCCAAGCGCACGGCAATGATGCGGTCGCGGTCTATCTCGGCAATCCGACCGCACACAAGATCGACCTCACGCTCTATGGGCAGGTGCTGATCAAAGGCCTGCGCACCCGCAACATCTTCAGCGCCAGCACCGTCGACCAGATTCCCAAGCAACTCGCCTCCGGCCTGATGTTCGGAGGCTATCTCTCGGTGGCTGTGCCCGACATCGATCGCACCGACTATCTGCTCGTCCTCGGGGCCAACCCATTCGACTCCAACGGCAGCCTGTGGACCGTCCCGGACTTCCCCGGCCGCTTGCGCGCGCTGCGCCAGCGCGGTGGACGCTGCGTCGTCGTCGATCCGCGCCGCACCCGCACGGCGCAGGCCGCCGACGAGCACGTCTTTCTGCGTCCGGCCACCGACGTCCACTTCCTGGCGGCGATCGTGCACACGCTGCAACAAGAGGACCTGATCGATCTCGGCCGCCTCGCCGCGCACTGCAATGGCATTCAGACCCTCGACGGTTTGTTCGCCGACTTCTCCCCCGAGGCCGTCGGCGTACATTGCGGCGTGCCGGCCGCGTCGATCCGCCGGATTGCCCGCGAGCTCGCCGGCGCCGAGCGCGCTGCCGTCTATGCGCGCATCGGCACGTGCACCCAGTCGTTCGGCACCACCGTCAGCTGGCTCGTCGATCTCTGCAACGTGCTCACCGGCAATCTCGACCGCGAAGGCGGGGCCATGTTTCCCCGCGCTGCGGCGTTCGCTGCGAACACGCGGGGACGCCCGGGCGTCGGCCGCGGGGTGCGCACCGGGCGCCGCCATAGCCGCGTGCGTAATGCCCCGGAGGTGATGGGCGAACTTCCAGTCGCGTGTCTCGCCGAAGAGATCGAGACGCCCGGCGACGGGCAGATCCGCGCGCTCTTCACCGTTGCCGGCAATCCGGTCCTGAGCACGCCCAACGGTGAACGGCTCGATCGTGCGCTCGCCGGGCTCGACTTCATGGTGAGCCTCGACATCTACCTGAACGAGACGACCCGCCACGCCGACGTCATCTTCCCCGGGCTGTCGGTGCTGGAGGAGGCGCATTTCGACGTGGCGTTCCCGCAATTGAGCTACCGCAACGCGGCGCGGTATTCGGCGCCGCTCGTCGACCCGCCGGCCGATCGGCCGCACGAGTGGCAGACGCTGCTGCGCCTCGCCGGGATCGTGATGGGGCAGGGCGCGAACGCCGACATCGACGCGCTCGACGACTTCGTCATCGCCGCGCAGGTTCAGGGCGCGGTTGCCGACGAGTACTCGAACGTGTTCGACCGCGACGCGACGGAGTTGCTCGAGTCCCTACGGCCGCGGCGCGGCGCCGCACGGATGGTCGACCTCGCGCTGCGCTCCGGCCCACATGGCGACGCCTTCGGTGCCCACCCCGATGGGCTTTCGCTCGCCGTGCTCGAGGCGAATCCGCACGGTGTCGATCTCGGCGCGCTCGAACCGCGCCTGCCCGAGATGCTGCGCACCCCTTCGGGCAAGATCGAACTCGCCCCCAATATGTTGGTCGGCGACATGGAGCGGGTCCGCGCTGCGTTGCACGCCGATCACGCCGGTCGCGACCTGCGCCTGATCGGCAGGCGGCACCTGCGCTCGAACAATTCATGGATGCACAACCTGCCGCGTCTCGCCGGCGGACGGGCGCGCTGCACGCTGTTGATTCACCCCGACGACGCGACGAGTCGTGGCCTGCACGACGGCGGCATGGCGGTGGTGCGATCGCGCGTCGGAGTGGTGGAGGCGTGCGTCGAAGTGAGCGACGAGATCATGCCCGGGGTCGTGAGCTTGCCGCACGGATGGGGGCACGGGCGCGAGGGCACACGACTGGCGTTGGCCGCGCGCGAGCCCGGCGTCAACAGCAATGCGCTCTCGGACGAGATGGAGATCGACCCGCTGTCGGGCAACGGCGTCTTGAACGGAATTCCCGTCGAGGTCGTGGCAGGATGACCGTTGTGAGGGCCGTCGCGTGGCTTGTGTTGGCGTCGGCAAGCGGTAGACTCACGCGATTGAAGGCCCGCCGCCGTGATTGCAGCGGGCGGGAAAGACGATGATAGAACTGCACGAACTTCAACCCATGTCACGCGACGGCCAGGCGTCTGCGCTCGCGGCTGTGAATCGTGAACTCGAAGCGATGAGCGCCGAGGAACGGGTGCGGTGGGCCTTCGACAATCTCCAGGGCGAGATCATGCTGTCGTCGAGCTTCGGCATCCAGGCGGCGGTGATGCTGCACATGGTGACGCGGGTTCGGCCCAACGTGCCGGTCGTGCTCACCGATACCGGCTACCTCTTCCCGGAGACCTACCGCTTCATCGATGAGCTCACCGAGCGCCTGCGGCTGAACTTGAAGGTCTATCGCGCCGAACTCGGCCCGGCATGGCAGGAGGCGCGCTACGGCAAACTTTGGGAGCAGGGCGTCGACGGCCTCGATCGCTACAACAAGATGAACAAGGTCGAGCCGATGGCGCGGGCGATGCAAGAGCTGCGCGTCGGTAGCTGGTTCTCGGGTCTGCGCCGAGAGCAGTCCGGGTCACGCGCCGATCTTCCCGTGCTCGCCGTGCAGCGCCGCGTGTTCAAGATCCTCCCGGTGGTCGATTGGTCGAACAAGGATGTCCACATCTACCTCGAACGCCACAGCCTGCCGTACCACCCGCTTTGGGAGCACGGCTTCGTCTCGGTCGGCGATGTCCACACGACGAAGAAGTGGGAGCCCGGCATGAGCGAAGAAGAGACCCGCTTCTTCGGCCTCAAGCGCGAATGCGGCCTGCACGAAGACCCCGTCGAGAAGGATGGCAGCGGAATTTGAGCTAGTCGCAGTCGTCTCACCCGAAGCGATCGGCGCCGAGAATCCCGGCGACGGTTGCGATGTCCTCGGGACGGGTGATCTCGAGCCGCTCAAGGACTTCACTGGCGAACACGTCGCCGCCCGCGGCGAGGTAGTCACCCAGGGCATCCGCGACCTGACGCTCCGGGCCGCTCGCCGGCGCCTGCTGCAAATACGGATCGAGTCGTCGCGGTAGCCAGTACAAGGGCATGCCGACGAGTCCACTGCGCGCCGTACCCGGTGCGGGCTTCTCGTGAATCGCGACGACTCGATCGCCCGCGCGCACGACGGCACTGCGGCTAGCCGTCGCCGCCACACCCATTTCCAACACGCCGATCACGGCACTGTCACGATGCTGTCGCCCGAGCGCCACCACGCGGCCGATGTCCTCAGGCAGAAAGAGACTGTCGCAGGCGCAGGCGAGGTACGGCTCGTCGTCGAGAAGCGGTAGTGCCCGGGCGACGGCGTCCGCCATCCCACGTCGAGCGTCTTGAAACGTGATCGCAATTTCCGCCGGGTGCAATTCGAGATAGTCGCGTAACGCGTCGTCGTCGCGATGTGCGACGACGACCAAGCGCCCGACGCCGGCGTGCAGGACCCTCTCGATCACCCAGCCGATCAACGGTTGGTCGAGCAGCGGCACCATCGCCTTCGAGTGCAGGCGACCGATGCCGCCCAATCGCGATCCGGCGCCAGCGGCGACGATGACCGCGGTGGTTGCCGACCCGGTCATGCGTGCGTCACGGCGAGGGATCTCAGCGGCTTGTCCGAAGTGAGTCGGTTCATTGCGCGGCGGAGAGGCCGTTGCGTCTGAGCGAGGTTCGCAACCCGCGGTGAACGCCAGGCTGGAGCCTGGCGCTCGCGGAGTAGGGGGAACCTGTGCGGGTCTCTCTGGGAACGCCAGGCTCCAGCCTGGCGGGCGGCTGATGAACCACGGAGGATTTTCTAGCCCATGACCCCCGTAGGGGCGGCTCTCGCCAGCCAGGGGTGTGAGCCCCTGGCGGTGCTGCGACCTGCGCGGCAAGCCATGCGTCCGTTTCACCCAAACGCTTTGCAGAGGATCCCGAATTCATACGATCCCCTGGGCGCGGTAGTTCGCGGCGTAGTCGGCGTAGTGCTGCGCCGTGCGTTTGATGTGCTCGAGTTCCTCGGGGCGCAAGTCGCGGACCACTTTCGCCGGCTGGCCCATCATGACGACCCCGGACGGAACCTTCGTTCCCGGTGTCACCAATGCGCCGGCGGCCACCATCGACTCGGCGCCGATCTCGACGCCGTCGAGGACGATGGCGCCGATGCCGATCAGGACGCGATCGCCGATGACGCAGCCGTGGACGACCGCGCGGTGGCCGATGGTGACCTCATTGCCGATCAGCGTCGGAAAGCGGTCGCGGGTGACGTGCACGACCGTCATGTCTTGGAGATTGGTGTGCCGACCGATGCGGATGTCGTGGATGTCGGCGCGCACCACCGTGCCGAACCAAACGCTGGAGTGATCGCCGATTACGGCCCGGCCGATGACGTGCGCGGAGCCGTGCACGAACGCCGTTGCGGCAACCTCGGGCGTGTGCCCGTCGTGGGTGATCAGCATCGCGACCGAGGGTAGAAAATCCCCCGCCCGAGCACAAGATATAGTGTGTGGGCACGTGGAGTTGCCAAACCTGTAGCGCTTTGTTACGAGACTTCATGGCTCACGCCAAAACCGCTCGACATTCGAAAAAAGGCCCATCTAGCACGCCGCAGGTGGGCCTTTTTGCATCCGCGCCCAACGACGAGTCGCTGGGAAGGGGGGCCTAGATGTTCTCGTTCGACATGCCCGAAGGCTTGACCTTCGATGACGTCCTGCTGCTGCCGGCCGAGGCTGATTTCCTGCCGCACGAGGCCGACGTCTCTGCCGCCCTGACCCGCCAGATCCGCCTCAATATTCCGCTGGTCAGCGCAGCGATGGACACGGTCACCGAGTCGCGCACGGCCATCGCGCTCGCCCAGGAGGGCGGCATCGGCGTGATCCATCGCAACCTACCTGCGGCGGAGCAAGCCAGCGAGGTCGAACGAGTGAAGAAGTGGGAGAGCGGCATGGTGCTCGATCCGGTGACGGTCGAGCCCGAGCAACTCCTGCGCGACGCCGTCGAGATCATGCAGCGCTACCGCATCTCCGGCCTGCCGGTGACCCGCGCGGGCAAGCTCGTCGGCATCCTCACCAATCGCGATCTGCGCTTCGAGAAGCGACTCGATCGCCAGGTCGCCGAGGTGATGACCAGCGAGAACCTGGTTACCGCGCGGCCGGGGATCGATCTCGAGAAGGCCAAGGAGATCCTCCACGCCCACCGCATCGAGAAGCTCCTCATCGTCGACGCCGAAAATCGCCTCAAGGGGCTGATCACCGTCAAGGACATCGAGAAGTCGGCGCAGTATCCGCACGCCGCCAAGGATCACCTCGGCCGCCTCCGCGTCGCGGCGGCCATCGGTACCGGGCTGGACCGCATCGAGCGGGTCTCTCTGCTCATTGCTGCCGGAGCGGACCTGCTCGTGATCGACACCGCCCACGGCCACACCGCCGGGGTCATCGACACCGTCAAGGAGGTCAAGCGCGACCACCCGACGGTCGACATCGTCGCCGGCAACGTCGCCACGGCCGAGGGCGCACGGGCACTCGCCAAGGCCGGCGCCGACGCCATCAAGGTCGGCATCGGCCCGGCGTCGATCTGCACCACCCGCATCGTCTCCGGCGTCGGCGTGCCGCAGCTCACCGCCATCGCCGACACCGCCAAGGTTGCCAAGGACTTCGGCATCCCGGTCATCGCCGACGGCGGCATCAAGTTCTCGGGCGACATCACCAAGGCGCTCGCCGCCGGCGCCGACACCGTGATGATCGGCGGCCTGTTCGCCGGCACCGAGGAGAGTCCGGGCGAGACGATTCTCTTTCAGGGCAGAACGTACAAGGCCTACCGTGGCATGGGATCGCTCGACGCGATGCGCGAGCGCGAGGGCAGCCGCAACCGCTATATGCAGGACGCCGAGGACTCGACGATGAAGCTCGTGCCCGAAGGCGTCGAGGGGCGGGTGCCGTACAAGGGGCCGCTGTCGTTCATCGTCGGCCAGCTCGTCGGTGGCCTGCGCGCGGGCATGGGCTATGCCGGCTGTCGCAGCATCGCCGCATTGCACGAGCACGGGCGCTTCGTGCGGGTGTCGTTTGCAGCGCATCAGGAGAGCCACATTCACGACGTGTTCATGACCAAGGAGCCGCCGAACTACCGGCGCGACTGAGGCGACGACGCGCTCGCGGGAACCACGGCAGCCATGATCCTCATCCTCGACTTCGGAAGCCAGTATACGCAGTTGATCGCCCGCCGCATTCGCGAGGCGCGCGTCTACTGCGAGATCCACCCTTACCTGCTCTCGATCGACGAGATTCGCAGAATGCGGCCCGAAGGCATCGTCCTCTCCGGTAGCCCGTCGAGCGTGTACGCTGAAGGCGCACCCCTGCCGGCGCGCGAGATCCTCGACCTCGACGTGCCGATTCTCGGGATCTGCTACGGCATGTGCGTCCTCAATCACTTCCACGGGGGCAAGGTCGATCGGAGCAGCCGCCGCGAATTCGGGCCCGCCCGCATCAATATCGACGATGCCTCCGATCTGCTGTCCGGACTCGGTGCGCACGCCGACGTCTGGATGAGCCACGGCGACAAACTCGAGTCGATTCCGAACGGCTGGCAGGTTCTCGCGCATACCGACAACGCGCCGGTCGCCGCGTTCGCCGATCCGACCCGCCGGCGCTTCGGCGTCCAGTTCCACCCCGAGGTCGTGCACACGCCGCGCGGCCGCGAGATCCTCGACAATTTCCTGTTTCGCGTCTGTAGGGCCGTACCCGACTGGACGATGGAGAACTTCGTCGAACGCGAATGTGAACGCATCCGCGCGCGCGTCGGCACGTCCGGCGTCGTCTGCGGTTTGAGCGGCGGCGTCGACTCGACCGTGACCGCCGCGCTGGTGCATGAAGCGATCGGCGATCAGCTCACCTGCATCTTCGTCGACAACGGTGTCCTGCGCCTCGACGAAAGTCGCAAGGTGATGCAGTACCTGCAGGACGCTTTTCATTTCCGCATCAAGCTCGTCGAGGCCGGCCCGCTGTTTCTCGATCGCCTCGCCGGCGTGACCGACCCGGAACGCAAGCGCAAGATCATCGGCGAGACGTTCATCGAGGTCTTCGAGGCCGAAGCCAAGCAGCTCAGCGACGTCGACTTTCTCGCCCAGGGCACGCTCTACCCCGACGTCATCGAATCGGTTTCGTTCAAGGGGCCGTCGGCGACGATCAAAAGCCACCACAACGTCGGCGGCCTGCCGGAGCGCATGCGCATGCAACTCGTCGAGCCGATGCGCGAGCTGTTCAAGGACGAGGTCCGCGCCCTCGGTCGCGTCCTCGGCGTGCCCGACGCGATCGTCGACCGCCATCCTTTCCCGGGCCCGGGCCTGGCGATCCGCATTCTCGGCGAGGTCACGCCGCAGCGCGTCGCCGTGTTGCAGGCAGCGGAGGCGATCGTCGACGAAGAGATCCGCGCAGCAGGGCTCTACGACCGGCTGTGGCAGGCGTTCGCGGTGCTGTTGCCGATCCAGACGGTGGGGGTGATGGGTGACGCGCGCACCTACGAGGACGTGCTGGCGATCCGCGCGGTGGAGAGCGTCGACGGCATGACGGCCGACTGGGCGCGGCTTCCGGGCGACGTGCTGGCGCGGCTGTCGAGCCGCCTGATCAACGAGGTCGCTGGCGTGAACCGCGTGGTCTACGACATCTCGTCGAAGCCCCCGGCGACGATCGAATGGGAGTAGAATCAAAGCGAATCAGCTGCGGCGATTGGTCGAGAATGACGGCATCTCCGCATCGATCGGGGGAAGAGCGATGAGCTTCGTTCACCTGCACGTCCACACCCAATACTCGCTGCTCGACGGCGCCAACAAGATCGATCCGCTGATCGCCAAGGCCAACGCGTCGAACATGCCGGCGATCGCGATGACCGACCATGGCAACATGTTCGGTGCGGTCGAGTTCTACGAGAAGGCGCGCAAAGCCGGGATCAAACCGATCATCGGCTGCGAGGTCTACGTCGCGCCGAAGAGCCGCTTCGACCGCGGCGGGCGCATCGACGACTTCGAGGCCGGCGGCAACTACCACCTGATCCTGTTGGCGATGAATCGCGAGGGCTACCGCAACCTCTGTCGGTTGGTGACCCTGAGCTTCAAGGAAGGCTTCTACTACAAGCCGCGTATCGACAAGGATCTCCTCGAGCAGTTCAACGGCGGTCTGATCGCGCTCTCCGGCTGCCTCGCCAGCGAGGTGAACCGCTCGATCAGCCGCGGCGACATGGCCGGCGCGCGTGCCGTCATGGAGCAGTACCGCACCCTGTTCGACGGCCGCTACTACGTCGAGATCCAGGACAACCACATCGACGAGCAGAACGTCGCCAACGTCGAACTGATCCGCCTCGCGCAGGAACTCAGCCTGCCGCTGGTCGCTACCAACGACTGCCACTACCTCGAAAAGGACGACGCCAAGGCACACGAGGTCTTGCTCTGCATCCAGACCGGCAAGACTCTCAACGACGAGAAGCGCTTCAAGTTCGGTACCGACCAGCTCTTCGTGAAGGATCCGGCGCAGATGAGCGCCGCCTTCCCGCAGTTGCCCGAGGCCATCGCCAATACGGTCGACGTCGCCAATCGTTGCAAGTTCGACTTCGAATTCGGCAAGTACCAGTTTCCCGTCTACGCGCCGCCGGCGCAGATCAGTCTCGAAGATCACTTCGAGGCCGAGGCCCGCGCGGGACTGGAGATGCGGCTGGAGAAGCTGCGCGCGCAGGCGGAGTGGACTGCCGAAAAGGAAAAGCCCTACCACGACCGCTTGGAACTCGAGCTCAAAGTCATCAAGCAGATGAAGTTCCCGGGCTACTTCCTCGTGGTCGCCGACTTCACCCGCTTCGCCCGCAGCAAGGGCATCCCCGTCGGCCCCGGACGCGGCTCGGCTGCAGGAAGTCTGGTCGCGTACGCCCTCGTGATCACCGACATCGATCCATTGCCCTACGGATTGTTGTTCGAGCGCTTTCTCAATCCGCAGCGCATATCCATGCCCGATATCGATATGGACTTTTGTTACGAGCGTCGCGACGAGGTGATCGAGTATGTGCGCCAGAAGTACGGTGAAGACTGCGTCGCGCAGATCATCACCTTCGGGACGCTCAAGGGAAAGGCGGCGATCAAGGACGTCGGCCGCGTGCTCGAGTTTCCGTACCAGGACACCGACAAGATCGCGAAGCTCTATCCGGCGCCGCAGCAGGGTAAGGACGTGCCCCTCGAAAAGGCGCTCGAGAGCGAGCCGCGGCTGCGCGAGATCCGCGCCAAGGGCGAACAGGAGGAGCGCCTGTTCAGCTTCGCGCTGCGCCTCGAAGGGTTGCTCCGCCACTGCTCGAAGCACGCCGCCGGCGTGGTCATCGCCGAGAAGCCGCTGATCGAGAGCCTGCCGCTGTTCGTCGATAAGGACGGCGCGGTCATGACCCAGTTCAGCTATGGCGACGTCGAGAAGATCGGGCTGATCAAGTTCGACTTCCTCGGGCTGAAAACGCTGACGATGATCCAAGGCATCGTCCGGCGCATCCGCGAGGGACGCGGCGTCGACATCGACGTCGCGGATTTGCCGCTCGACGACAAGAAGACGTACAAGCTGATCGCCAAGGCCGACACCGTCGGCGTGTTCCAGCTGGAAAGCGGCGGGATGCGTACGGTGCTGAGCCGGCTGCGACCGAACTGCTTCGAGGACGTCATCGCGGTCAATGCGCTGTTCCGCCCGGGCCCGCTCGGCGCCGGCATGGTCGATCAGTACATCAAGCGCAAGCACGGCAAGGAAGAGATCAAGTACCTTCACCCCCTGCTGAAGCCGTTCCTCGCGGAGACCTATGGGGTGCCCGTCTACCAGGAGCAGGTGATGCAGATCGCCCAGGCACTTGCCGGGTACTCGCTCGGCGAAGCCGACATCTTGCGCCGCGCCATGGGCAAGAAGCAGGCCGCGGAAATGGAGAAGCAGAAGGGGCGCTTCCTCGACGGCGCTGCCGCGACCGGCCTCACCGAGAAGCTGGCGACGGAGATCTTCGAACAGATGGCGACCTTCGCGGACTACGGCTTCAACAAGTCGCACTCCGCCGCCTATGCCGTCGTCACCTTTCAGACCGCCTACCTCAAGGCCCACTACCGCGAAGAGTTCATGGCCGGGCTCCTGACCCTCGAGATGGGCGATACCGACAAGACGTACAAGAACATCGCCGAATGCCGCGAGGTCGGCATTCCGATCCTGCCGCCCGACGTCAATGAGAGCAGCCGCGACTTCACCGTGATCGTCGGCGCTGGCGGCAAGCGCGCGATCCGCTTCGGACTCGGCGCGGTGCGCGGCGTCGGCACGAAGGCGATCGAGGCGATCATCGAGGCGCGCGCGGAGAAGGGCCGGTTCGAGTCGCTCGCTGCGTTCTGCGAACGGGTCGACATGCAGCAGGTCAATAGACGTGTCCTCGAGAGCCTGGTGAAGTGCGGTGCCTTCGACTCGACCGGGGCGAAGCGCCGCGCCATGAGCGACGGCCTCGACGCCATCTGCCAGTGGGCCAGTGTCAGCCGCAAGCCGGAGGACACGAGCCAAATGGGCTTGTTCGCGCCGGGCGCGATCAAGACGACCCGTGCCCCGGCGCCAACACCGCCCGAAGTGCCGGAGTGGGACTCGACCGAACTGCTCGCCTGGGAGAGGGACACCATCGGCTTCTTCATCACCGGGCATCCCCTCGACAAATACGAGAAGGATCTGCGCCGATTCACCGATGCGGCCACGGGCGACGTCCGCAACCGCAACCACCAGGACAAAGTGCGGGTCGGCGGGGTGATTCACTCGCTCAAGCTGAAGAACAACAAGAAGGGAAAGCGCTACGCGACCTTCAACCTCGAGGATCGCGTCGGCGTGATCGAAGTCATCGCCTGGCCCGAGACGTTCACCAAGTACGAAGCGGTCATGGAGTCCGGCGTGCCGGTCGTCGTCGCCGGTAGCGTCGACATCCGCGACGACCGCTGCCAACTGATCGCCGACGAGATCGCGCCGCTCACCGAGGCGCGCGAGAAGTCGGTGCGCCAGGTGCACATCGCCCTGCGCGCCGAACACGTCGACCGCGACCAACTCGTGACCTTGCGCGCAACCCTCGCGGCGCATAGCGGGGGCTGCAGCGCGTTCCTGCATCTGCTACTGGAAGATCTTACGGAGACCGTGATCGCCTTGCCCCCGGATTTCAAAGTCGCTCCCAGCGAGCAAATGATCGCCGACGTCGAAGGCCTGTTCGGCAGAGGAGTGACGACATTCCAGTGAGAGCCTCCCGGCGCGCGTCCCCAGCCGAGCGAGCCGCACGCCCGCCGCGCCAGGGTAGCCCCCAACTCGTCGATCGCAGCGGCGGACGCGAGCGTGCGCTGCTCGTCGCCGCCGACTGGGACGACGGCGACGCGATGGACGCGGACGAGTCGGTCGCGGAACTCGGACGGCTCGCCCAGACCGCCGGACTCGAAATCGTCGCCAAGGTCGTGCAGACGGTGAAGCGCGTCCACCCGGCGACCTTCGTTGGCACCGGCAAGGTGGAGGAGATTCGCGAACTCGCGGAAACGGTGTGCGCGAGCGTCGCCATCTTCGACGACCAGTTGAGCCCGGCGCAGCAGCGCAATCTCTCCGCCGCGCTCAAGATCAAGGTCATCGACCGCAGTCAGCTCATCCTCGACATCTTCGCCCAGCGGGCCAAGAGCCTGGCCGGTAAGCTGCAGGTCGAACTCGCCCAGCTCGACTACCTGCTGCCGCGCCTCACGCGCGCCTGGCTCCATCTGTCGCGACTCGGCGGTGGCGTCGGCACCCGCGGCCCCGGTGAGACCCAGCTCGAGGTCGACCGCCGCCGCGTGCGCGAGCGCATCTCGGTGTTGCGCAAGCGCCTCGACGAAGTCGCACGAACCCGCGACCTGCACCGACGCAGCCGTGCCGACGTGCCGTACCCGACGGTCGCGCTCGTCGGCTACACCAACGCCGGCAAGTCGACGCTGATGAACCGCTTGACTGCTGCCGACACCCTGGTCGAGGACAAGCTGTTTGCCACCCTCGACCCGACGGTGCGCCGGCTCGATCTGCCGGTTGCCGGCAGGGTGCTGCTGATCGACACCGTCGGCTTCATCAACAAGCTGCCGCACGGTTTCATCGACGCCTTCAAGAGCACGCTCGAAGAGGTGCATTCCGCCGATCTGCTGCTGCATGTGATCGACGCCAGCAACCCTCGCTGGGAGGAGCAGGCCGCTGTCGTCGAGCGCGTGCTTGCGGAACTCGACTGCGCCGATACGCCGCGGGTGACGGTCTTCAACAAGATGGACGAGGTTGCAACCGAGGGGCCGTCGCCCAATTTCACGCCGGCGGCTTGTCACGTGTCGGCCGAGCGCGGCGACGGCATCGAAGAACTCGTTGCGGCAATCGACGCGGCGCTGCAATCGTGTCGCGAGCGCCTGCATGCGCGGATTCCCGTCGGACGCGGCGACCTGGTGGCGCGTTTGTACGCCGCCGGCACGGTCCTCGAGCGCAGCGACCATGACGGCATCGTCGAGGTGACCGCGATCGTCCCGGCGAAGGTGGCGGGGCAGGTGCGCAAGGCGATCGCCGCCGATGGCGCAGCCGTCACGGAGGCCGCGCCATGCTGACGCTGCCGAACTTCCTGACCCTGCTGCGCATTCTCGCGGTGCCGGTGTTCTTGATTCTGTTGAACTACGAGCGCTACGGGCCGGCGCTGGTGTTGTTCCTCGCTGCGGCGGTGACCGACACGATCGACGGTGTGCTCGCGCGCCTGATGGATTCGAAGACCGACCTCGGCGCGGCGCTCGATCCGTTGGCGGACAAGCTGCTGGTGGTGAGTGCCTTCGTCAGCCTCACCTTACTCGGCGTGCTGCCGGCATGGCTGTTCATTCTCGTCGTCACCCGCGACACGGTGATTCTCGGCGGCTACCTCGCGCTCTATTTCTTCAGCACGGCGCCAACGCTCAAACCGTCCATGATCAGCAAGGTGAACACCTTCTTCGAGATGATGACGATCGGCTTGGCGTTGGCGACCGAGACGCGCCCCGACATTCCCGTCGATCCGTTTCTCGTCGCGGTGTGCTGGGCGACGGGGGCGACGGCAGCGATGTCCGGAACGCACTACGTTTACACCGGCCTGCTCTGGTTCCAGCGCAATCCGCCGCCGAACGATGCGCCGCCCAAGGCGTGAGCGCGGGGGCGATGATGTGGCGAACGATCTTGGGATTGCGGGCTGCAGCGATCGCATTGGTGCTGGGCGTGATCGGCCTGGCGAATCCGGCGCCGGCAACGGAGCCTGCCGCGAAGTCGACGACGAAGTCCTGTCCCTCCTTGGCAGGCAAGTGGTCGGGAACCTTCGCGGGGAGTGCTGCCGGCTCTTGGGTCGCGGAGTTCACCGCTGCGGGCGAGGGAATCACGGCGAAGGCCCGGATATTGGTTCTCGGCGCAGGTGGTATCGAAGGCCAGGGTAGGGCGACGCTCGCCTGCGAGAAGGGCAGAGTCATCTTGACTGGCGCAGGCAGCTCCGACGGTCACAGCGCGGATTTCACCGGCGTCGCGCACAGCAACGGCCGAACGCTGACCGGCACCTGGCGCGCCGGCCAGATAGGTGGGACGTGGAGCGGGGGGAAGTAGAGCGGGCAAACGCTGTCTTTGAAACGGACGAACGTTCCGCGTGGATTCTGTGGCGACAGGTGGGTGCTGACGCAACCGGCGCCGATGCGCAGATGGCAATCGCCCGCGCAAACACCTTTTTTCAGCAGGATTAGCCGTCGTCGTGAAAGCTCAGCTCCTTAGCAAGATGGCGCCGGCTATGGCTGCCGGCGATCTGGGCGTCGCGCTGCTCTGCGATCGCGACGGCACCGTGCGCCAGATCCTGCGCGACGATTTCGATCTTGCCAGTCTGGTACCGGTCGGCGCCGGGGTCACCGATCTCGCCGATGCAGGGGTGCGTGAAAAGGCGCAGCGCTTCCTCGCCGCGTTGCAGAGTCCCCATGCCGTCGTCGACTGGGAGATCACCGTGCCGGTGCAGGGCGTTCTCGTGCCCTTGCACTGGGCCGGTGTGGTGACGGCGGATGGATTGGTGATCTTGGTCGCGCGGACGCGAAGCGGGCTCGCCCGTCCCAGTGACGAGTTCGCCCGAACCGACCTCGATCAGGCAGTAGCGACGGGTGCGGTCGTAGATATCATTGAGACGGTGAGCGCGCAGCACGCCGAGCGTGATGATGGGCTCTACGAGGATCTCACTCGTCTGAACAACGAACTCGCGAACCTGCAGCGCGAACTCGCGAAGAAGAATGCGCAACTCGAGCGGGCGATCGTACAAAAGGACCAGCTTCTCGGTATGGTAGCCCACGATCTCCGCAATCCGCTCGGCGTCATCTCGGGCTATGCGGAGTTCCTTGCCGACGAGGCTGCCGAGAAACTCAGCCCGGATCAGCTCGAGTTCGTCGCGATGATCAAGGAGAGCAGCGGTTTCATGCTCCATTTGATCGACGATCTGCTCGACATCACGGCAATCGAGGCTGGCCATCTGCGCCTCGATCTCGCACCAATGCGGCTGTCGACGCTCCTGCAGCGCAATGTGGCGTTGAACAGTGTGCTCGCCGAGAAGAAGGAAATTCGCCTGCTTCTGAAGATCGTGAACGAGGTCGGCGACGTCCGGCTCGATGGGGGCAAGATTCAGCAGGTTCTCAACAATCTTCTGAGTAACGCGTGCAAGTACTCCGTTCCGGGTACCGAGGTCGAAGTTCGGCTCTATCGCCAGGGCGACGAGGCCGTGGTTGCAATCACCGACCAGGGGCAAGGCATTCCGGCGGACGAGCTGCCGAGCTTGTTCACGCCGTTCCAGACGACGAGCGTGCGCGGCACGGCCGGGGAGACGAGCACGGGCTTGGGCCTAGCCATTGCGCGCAAGATCGTCGCCGGCCACGGCGGGCGCATTTGGGTGGAGAGCGAAGTAGGCCGCGGGTCGACGTTTTCGTTCTCATTGCCGCTCCAGGCGCGCTCTCCAGCCGACTGAGCAATCGGTGCCAGCATCATGCTGGGCCGCGCCGCACCTGGTTCGTATTCCCACGCACGTACTACTGCGAGGTTACCGCACCGGATTCATCCCGGTAAAACGAGTCGAGGTGATGCTCATGCACGCCTGGCTACCCGCAGAGAATCGAATTCTCGCACCAATCGAGACTCGCGGGGTGAATGGGAGAATCTATGCAAGTCCCGATTGAACACGCTGCAAAGTGGGATCGTCCGGATCTACCCGTCTTGGCGGGCGTCGCATTATCGGCGACGATGGGCGTCGGCCTGTGGGCAATGATCATCGGCGTGAGTTGGCTCATCCTGCGCTGAGTCCGGGTTCGCGCCGCGAACAGGGTTCTTTTGCGCGTCGTCGTCGCGCAACGCGCTGCGACCGCGATTCCGGCCCGCGTTCCTTGCCCCAAGCCGCTCACGCTATCGATGCATTGCACACGTTCGACATGGCTTCTCGCTGCTGAAGAGCTGCGGTGGTGCAAGCGCCAGGCGCTTTGGTATGCAGGGAGGCGATGGCAATCCCGACATCAACCCCTGAAGCGACGGCGGCGGCGATTGCCGCCCGGATCGCCGCCGAACTCGCTGCCCAGACCCGCCAAGTCCAGGTCGCAATCGAACTGCTCGACGGTGGCGCCACCGTGCCGTTCGTCGCCCGCTACCGCAAGGAAGCTACGGGTGGCCTCGACGATACGCAGTTGCGCACCTTGGAGAAGCGTCTCGCCTACCTGCGCGAACTCGAAGACCGGCGCGCCACCGTGCTGCGCAGCATCGAGGAGCAGGGCAAACTCGACGACGCCCTGCGGCGCGCCATCCTCGCCGCCGAGACGCAGACTGCGCTCGAGGATCTCTACCTGCCATTTCGCCCCAAACGTCGCACCAAGGCGCAAGTCGCCCGCGAACGCGGCCTCGAGCCGCTCGCCCACCTGCTCCTCGCGCAACCCACCCAGGTCCCCGAACAGGCGGCTGCCCGCTTCGTCGATCCGGCCAAGGACGTCGGCGACGTCGCCGCCGCACTCGACGGCGCACGCCAGATCCTGATCGAGAAGTTCGCCGAGGATGCCGGGCTCGTCGGACGCCTGCGCGAACTGCTCTGGGAGAAAGGCGTCATCGAATCTAAAGTCGGCAAGGGCAAGGAGACCGACGGCATCAAGTTCTCGGACTACTTCGCCCACCAGGAACCCATCCGCAACGTTCCGTCGCACCGGGCGCTGGCGTTGTTTCGCGGCGAGGCGAACGATGTCTTGAAGTTGCGCATTGCTCTCCCCGAGGACGAGCGGCTCGCGCGCAACCAATTGGGCACGTGCGAGCAGCGCATCGCAGCCCATGCCCGCATCCGCGACCAGGGCCGGCCCGCGGACGCATGGCTCGTCGAAACCGCCCGCCAGGCTTGGCGCACACGCATGGCCGCATCCATCGAAACCGACCTCTGCAAACGCCTGCGTCTGCGCGCCGAGGACGAGGCGATTCGGGTTTTTGCCGACAACCTGCGCGACCTCCTCCTGGCCGCGCCCGCCGGCGCGCACGTCATGATGGGGCTCGACCCGGGTCTGCGCACCGGCGTCAAGGTTGCCATCGTCGATCGCACCGGCAAGGTCGTCGCCACCGAGACGATCTACCCCCACGTTCCGCAACGTCGCTACGACGAGGCAATCGCGACGCTTGCGAAGTTGGCCGAACGGCACGGAGTCGAGCTCGTCAGCATCGGCAACGGCACCGCCTCGCGCGAGACCGATCGGCTGGTCGCCGATCTGATGCGCCGCCACCCAGAGCTGGCGCTGCGCAAGGCGATGGTCAGCGAGGCGGGCGCCTCGGTGTACTCCGCCTCGGAACTCGCATCCACCGAACTTCCGAATCTCGACGTTTCGTTGCGTGGCGCGGTGTCGATTGCCCGCCGCTTGCAGGATCCGCTCGCCGAGTTGGTCAAGATCGAACCGAAAGCGATCGGCGTTGGGCAGTACCAGCATGATGTCAGCCAGGCCGATCTCGGACGTGGGTTGGCAGCGGTCGTCGAGGACTGCGTCAACGCCGTCGGTGTCGACGTCAATACTGCTTCGGGCGCGCTGCTGAGTCGGGTGTCGGGTCTGGGTGCGGCGCTGGCTGCCAACATCGTCGCCCACCGGGAAGCGCAGGGCGCGTTTCGCGATCGGCGGCACCTGAAGAAGGTGCCGCGGCTCGGCGCCAAGGCGTTCGAACAGTGCGCCGGCTTCCTGCGCATCGTCGCCGGCGACAACCCGCTCGATGCGTCGGCGGTGCATCCCGAAGCGTATCCGGTGGTCGAACGAATTCTCGCACGGAGCGGTAGGACCTTGACGCAGATCGTCGGCGACACGGCGTTCCTGCGCGGACTGCCGCTGGCCGAATTCACCGATGCGAACTTCGGGGAGCCGACGCTGCGCGACATCTTTGCCGAACTCGAGAAGCCCGGACGCGATCCCCGGCCGGATTTCCGCACGGCGACGTTTCGCGACGACGTCGAGAACCTCGAAGACCTACAGCCGGGAATGGCGCTCGAAGGGGTCGTTACCAACGTAACCAACTTCGGCGCGTTCGTGGACGTCGGCGTGCATCAAGACGGCATGGTTCATATCTCGCAGTTGGCAGACCGTTTCGTGCGCGACCCGCGCGAGGTGGTCAAGGCCGGCGATGTCGTGCGCGTGCGTGTTCTCGAGGTCGATCCGCAGCGCCGGCGGGTTGCGCTGACGATGCGCACGTCGACCTAGCGGGGCGGTCCCCGGCGAGTCCCGCTGGTGGCGCGGACGTGACAAAGCGGGTAGGGGAGAAGGGCATTCCGAACTGCAGCAAAACGCGAGAGGCACGAGCATGACCTTGGAACTATTGATCAATACCCCGGCCTTGAACTGGCCAGACGACGCCGGCGAGTTTCTGCTCGCCATCCTCGAGAAGGCCGACGCCGACCCCGAGGAGCGGCTCACCGCGGCCGAGCTCGCGGGCGAGTATGTGGTCGTCAACGACGAGATCGCGCGCACGCTCCTTGCCATTGCCTGCAATCGCGACGCGACCGACGAATTGCGATGCGTCGCTGCGGTCTCCCTCGGCCCGGCCCTCGAAGATGCCGACACGATGGAGTTCGACGACCCCGAGGATACCGTCATCTCCGAGGCCGCCTTCATCGACATCAAGCGCTCATTGCGCAAGGTGTTCATGGACGCCGATTCATCAGATACCGTCCGCCGCAGTGTCTTGGAGGCCACGGTGCGCGCTCCCGAAGACTGGCAGGTGGAAGCGGTACGCGGCGCCTTCTCGAAGGGCTCGGCGGCGTGGAAGCTGACGGCAGTGTTCTGCATGCGTTTCGTGGGCGAGTTCGAGAAAGAGATCATCGCGTCGTTGAAGTCCGACGATCCGGCGATTTTCCTCGAGGCAATCCTCGCCGCGGGCAGCAAGGAGATAGACGCCGCATGGCCAGTCGTCGAGCAGCTCCTGCAGTCGGATGATACGCCCAAGGACCTGCGCATCGCCGCGATCGACGCGAGTGTCGGCATCCGCCCGGAAGAGGCGATGCCGCTGCTCGTCGAATTGAGCGAGTCGACGGATGAGGAGATCGCCGAGGCGGCAGAGGACGCCCTCGCGATGCTGACCGGGATGGACGGGTTGGTCGACGATGAGGACGTCGTCGACGATGAGGACGGCGTCGACGACGAGCCCTCTTGAGGTCGACGCATCAGCGGCGCGCGCCCGCCTACAACCTTCGCTCCGCCGGATCGGTCGGATCGGTCCGATCCGGCGGCTGCTCCTGGTCGGCGCGCTCGTCGCACTGAGCGCCTGCCAGGCGCGCGCGCCGGCGGCGCTGCCGCTGGCGCGCTTCGGCGACGCGCGCGGCGTGCGCATCGATGAAGCGCGCGAAACCTGCCCGTGGCCGACGCGTGGACGAGCCAGTTTCGCGCTCGTGCCGTCACCCAGCGCGGCCAGCGGCGTTTCGGCCCTCGCAGTCGGCTACGAGCTCGCCGGCGACGCGCCAACCCCGGTCGGTGTGCGCCTGGCCCTCGACGACCTCGATCTGTCCGCATTCGATCACCTGGTCTTCCGCGCCCGCAGCGTAGCTGGCGACGATCCGTTGCGGGGGGTCCGTGCTGGGTTGCGCCGGCCGCATCCGGACGACGCTGCGATCCGCGAGGGGGGCACCGCACCACTGCCCGCGCTCGGTCGGGCGTGGCGTACCGTGAGTCTACCGCTGACGTCCTTGATCGGCCTGGACGGGTTGCACGGCATCGACGAGTTCGTCTTGTTGGTCGAACCGCTGCCAGGCGCCAGTGCTACGGGTGCGGTCGAGATCGACGCGATCACCGCGGTGCGCACGGGGCAGCGCGGCCGCCGCGCGTGGGATCGGCCGACGACGCCGCGCAAGCGCGAGTGGGTTGCGCGCCATGGCGGCGCGGAAGCGGTGCAGGCTGCGCTGCGTCAACGCGCGTTGGCCTTGCCGCGCGGCGACACGAGCGAGATTGCGCAACTCCCTGCTGAATCCGCAGCGTTCCTCCGCCGCCTCGCGAGTGATACCTGGCGTGGGCTCGATGGGCTGCGCGATCGCCACAGTGGGCTGCCCTTCGATACGGTGACGATCGCCGAGCCAAGCGAGAAAAATGCGCTGCACATCAGTGACTACACGACGGTTACCAATATCGGGCTCTATTTGGTCGCGGTGGTCGCCGCCCGCGAACTCGGATTCATCGACGCTGCGGGTGCCACCGCCCGCGCCGAACAGATCCTGGCGACCCTCGAAGCGCTCGAGACTCACGAGGGGTTCTTCTTCAACTACTACGACACGACCAGCCGCGAACGCAGCAGCGACTTCGTCTCGTTCGTCGACTCCAGTTGGCTGGCGGCTGCGTTGATCGTGCTACGCAACGCCGTGCCGGAGGTCGCTCCGCGGGCGAGCGCCCTGTTCGAACGCAGCGACTTCGCCTTCTTCTACGACCCGAACACGGGCTTGATGTCGCACGGATCGTTCACCCACTTGGATCGTCTGTCCCCGTACCATTATGGACTGCTCTACACCGAGGCCCGTCTCGGCAGTCTGATCGCCATCGGTAAGGGAGATGTGCCGACGCAGCATTGGTACCGCGTGCAGCGGGTTCTGCCGCCCGCATGCGACTGGCAATCACAGCTGCCGCAGTCCTTGCCCGCCGTCGTCGAAGACGGGGTCGAGGTCGAGCGTGGTGTGTACGTTTGGCGCGAATCCACCTTCGTGCCGTCGTGGGGCGGGAGCATGTTCGAAGCGCTCATGCCGCTGCTGCTCCTCGATGAGCCTCACCTAGCGCCCGCATCGTTCGGACGCAACGCGCAGGCGCATGTGCACATCCAGCGAACCTGGCGCGACGATGCCGGCCCGTGGGGCTGGTCGCCGAGCCGCACGCCGCGCGGAGGCTACCGCGAGTTCGGCGTGCCTGCCTTGGGCATACGGGGCTATCCAGACGACGTGATCGCCCCCTATGCCGCGGCGCTCGCGCTGCTGGTGGAGCCCGCGGCGGCGGCGGAGAATCTGCGCCGGCTCGCCGCGCTCGACGGACTCTACGGCGAGTTCGGATTCTACGACGCGGTCGAAGCGAACAGCGGCCGGGTGGCACGCGCGTATCTCGCTCTCGATCAAGCGATGACGCTGATCGCGCTGGCGAACCAACTCGAGAACGGTGTGGTGCAGGAATACTTTGCGGCGGATCCGGTCGTGCGCGCTGTTGTGCCGCTGCTGGCGCGCGAGCGTTTCTTCGAATAGGCGGATGTCGTGGCTACCGTCGAACTCGAAGGCGTGGAAAAGGCATACCCCGGCGGAACGCGCGCGGTGTGTGGAATCGACCTGTGCGTCGCCGACGGCGAGCTGCTCGTGCTCGTTGGTCCGTCGGGTTGTGGCAAGTCGACGGTCCTGCGGTTGATCGCCGGCCTCGAGGCCATCAGCCGCGGTACGCTGCGTATCGGCGGGCGCGTCGCGAACGATCTGTCGCCGCAGGAACGCAACGTCGCAATGGTCTTCCAGGACTACGCGCTCTACCCGCACCTGACGGTGCGCGGCAACATCGAGTTTCCCCTGCGGATGCGGCGCATGCCGCGCGCGGAGCGCCAACAGCGGGTTGAAGAGACTGCAGGCCTGCTCGGCATCGAGGGGCTGCTCGAACGGCTGCCCCAGGCGATCTCGGGCGGGCAGCGCCAGCGGGTGGCGATGGGCCGGGCGCTCGTGCGTCAGCCGGCGGTGTTCTTGCTCGACGAGCCACTGTCCAACCTCGACGCCAAATTGCGAACCCAGGTACGCGCGGAGATCGGCCAACTGCAGCGGCGCACCGGCACGACCATGATCTACGTCACCCACGACCAGGCGGAGGCGATGACTCTCGGCGACCGCGTCGCGGTCCTGCAACAAGGCAGCATTCAGCAGATCGGCAACCCGCGCGACCTCTATGCCGCGCCGACGAACGTCTTCGTCGCGGGTTTCATCGGCACGCCGCCGATGAATCTCCTGGCGGCGAAATTGGAGGCGGCAAACGATGGTCTGCTGGTGCGCGTGGGGGGGCATTCCGTGCGGCACATCGTCGCTGGAGCGAGCGTGGATCGCTTGCTCCCCCAGGTCGGTGCAGCGCTCACTCTCGGGGTTCGGCCCGAAGGTTGGATTCTACTCGACGCAACCGCCGCCGATGCGCTCGATGCGCGTGCGGTGCAGACCGAGTTCCTCGGCCACGAGAACCTGATCTACCTCGAGTCGGCCGGCGCCGCGGGATGCGAGCCGCTGCGCTTCGTCTGTCGGCGCGAAGGGGGCGCGAGTGTGGACGCCGGAGCCACGGTGCATGCCCGCATCGCCGTGGGCGCAGCGCGGCTGTTCGATGCCGCCGGTCTGGCGCTCCTCGATCTATAGGAGTCTGCGCGTTCAGGACGCATCGCCGAGTTCGACGCGCAGCGTATGTTCGTTGCCGTCGTCGACGAGAGCGACGTCGCAGAAACCCGCGACGGGTTCGTGTTCGACTTGGTCGCACACGACACGAATCACGCGGGCGCTGCACTTGTCCGCATTCACCACTTCGATCGCGTAGACGGTCCTCGCGTCGGGTCGCCGGTAGCGAATCGAGAACCCCCGCCATTCATCGGGGATGCACGGCCGCACACGCAGCCGGCCATCGGCGACGGTCAGGCCGAGGATCGACTCGACGCCGACGCGATACATCCACGCGGCGGAGCCGGTGTACCACGTCCAGCCGCCGCGCCCGACGTGCGGATCGACTCCGTAGACGTCGGCGGCGACGACGTAGGGCTCGACCTTGTACAACGCGACGGCTGCGGCGCTGGTGGTGTGTTGGATCGGCGTGAGCATTGCGAACCAACGCGCCGCGCGCGCGCGCTGCCCGAGTTCGGCCGCCGCGCGGACGACCCATGCCGCAGCATGGGTGTATTGGCCGCCGTTTTCGCGGATGCCGGGCACGTAGCCTTTGATGTATCCGGGATCATGCGGCGTCTGGTCGAACGGCGGCGTGAGCAGGCGGATCATGCCTGCTGCTTCGTCGACGAGTTGCTGTGCGGCCGATTCGATCGCACGCCACGCACGGTCGGCGGGGGCGGCTCGCGAGAGCACGGACCACGCTTGTGCGAGCCCGTCGATGCGGCATTCGTCGCTCGCTGCCGAACCGATCGCCGTGCCGTCGTCGTAGTAGGCGCGCCGGTACCAGGCACCATCCCATCCCGCCGCTTCGAGGGCAGCAGCGAGTTCGTGCCGGTATTGCCGCCATCGAGCGGCGCGATTCGCTTCACCGCGCGTCGCGGCCAGGGCGATGAAATCCTCGAGGATGGCGTACAGGAAGAATCCCAGCCAAACACTTTCACCGCGGCCGAGGCGGCCGACTCGGTTCATGCCATCGTTCCAGTCGCCCGTGCCCATCAGCGGCAAGCCATGTGCGCCGCAGGTGAGCGATCGTTCCAACGCGAGGCAGCAATGCTCCCAGACGCTTGCGGCAGTGCCGCTGGGGGTCGTCTGCAGAAATACCTCGTCCTCGTCGTCGGCGAGTGCGCGCGCCACCACGAATCCCGCCGGCTCGTCGAGCAGGCGGCGATCATCGGTCGCGTGCAGATACTGCGCGGTGACGTACGGGAGCCAGAGCAGATCGTCGGCGAACTTGGTCCGCAAGCCGCGCTCGGACGGCGGATGCCACCAGTGCAGTACATCGCCAGCTTCGAATTGGTGCGCGGCGTGGAGCAGGATCTGTGCGCGGACGCGGTTCGGGTCGGTCAACAGGAATGCCGTCGCGTCCTGGAGTTGGTCGCGGAAGCCGAACGCTCCCCCCGATTGGTAGAACGCGGTGCGACCCCAGAGGCGGCACGACAGCGCCTGGTACAACAGCCAGCCGTTGAGCATCGTATCGATCGCCGGGCTCGGCGTGCGGACGGTCAGTGCCCCGAGCGAATGCTCCCAGAAGCGATCGACCGCAGCGCGTGCGTCGGCGACCGCGTCGAGGTCAACGTACGATGCATGAAGTCGGCGCGCCTGTTCGTCGTCGGCGCATTCGCCGAGCAGAACGACGCACGAGGCGGACGCGTACGGGGCGATCTCGATCACGAGCTGAAACGCGGCGCACGGACCGCCTTCGCGAGCGGTCGTCTCGGGTAGACGTTCCATCGCGCTGAGTGCGTCTGGGTTGCGGATGTCCGAACCGGTGCCGAGAAACGCGCTGCGGTCCGTCGCTACGTGTCGCGCGCGCATGCCGTCAACGGCGAAGGCGCCGGCGAAGGCGGTCCAGTCGGAGAAGGCGCCGCGCTGGGGGTTGCGAGCCAACACCAGGCCCGCAGCGGATTCGACGCGGCATTCAACCTGTTCGGCGGTGCATTCGGGCGTATCGCCGAGTACGAGTTGCGCGTACGCGTACACCGACAAGCGCCGTGTCTCCGCTGAGAGATTGCGCAGATCGAGTCGGGTGATCCGCACCGGCGCGCCGACCGCAACGAAGGTCGTCGTCGACTGCTCGAGGTCGTGGCAGCGCGCGCGCCAGCTGCTGTAGCCGAAGCCGTGGCGTACCTCGTACTCCGCGCGCGCCGGGCAGGGGCCGGGCTGCGGGGACCAGAAGATGCCGCGCTCCTCGTCGCGAATGAAGAGCGCCTCGTCGTGCGGATCGATGATCGCGTCGTTGCGCCAAGGCGTGAGGCGGTTCTCCCGACTATTGCCGCTCCAGGTGCAGCCTGCGCCGCGTTCGCTGACGAGAAAGCCGAAGGTCTCGTTGGCGATGACGTTCGTCCACGGCAGCGGTGGGCCGACGATCGTGCCGTCGGCGTCGGGGAGCAGTCGGAGTACGTACTCGCGCCCGTTCGGTGAGAATCCCCCGATGCCGTTGTCGAAATGGAGAGCGTCGCCGGGCGCGAGGGTGGCGACCTCTGTCTGGGAGGCGACGGCGGGGCGATAGCGGTGTTTCGTGAAGGGAGGTGAACTGGGTACCGCTGCGTCGGCAGCGATGACGTTGGCGACCAGGGCGTCGATGATCTTTGCTTTGCCGAACTGGCCGGAATGGCTACTTGCGGAAAGCGCGGTTGCCGAGCCCACGCGATCGTTGCTTTGCGCCGAGAGGGCGCGGCCCGCGACGGCGGCTCGGGTGGCGCCGGCCGTGAGTGTGCCGATGAACTCGGCTTTGCCCCCCGGCGGCAAGGAGACGGTGCGACGCTGCGCGAAAACGGGGTCGAGAACGCTGCCAGTTCGGCCGCTCCACGCGTGGCCGTGCATGGCGGCAGGGCGACGGAGGTCGCGGCCGCGCCCGAGAAATACGGCGCGATCGGTCTCGTACTCCAGTTCGCCCGGCCCGGCGAGCCCGTGCGCACACCACAGCGATGCCTCGTCGGCGCCGCGGGGCCGCCGCCTGGCGAACAGCAGGCCACTTGCGGCTTCAGCCTCGGTCTCGACGAAGAGTTGGCGGAAGCCGGGATGCGCGGCGAAAGCGGTGATCTCGCAGAGGGCGAGCTCGATGTAGGTGGTGACTTGGAGCCGACGATTGCGCGGCGAGGCGTTCTCCAACGTGAGGCAACGAACGTCGACGTCGCCGATGACCCGGATCTCGAGCCGGGTGCGAATCTCACGGACGGTGCGCTCGAAGCTGACGAC